>Ga0209571_1000293_pt1 | contig 73804 bp, 64 predicted proteins | sample EBPBio102011_DNA_FD_185866 | JGI IMG/M metagenome (GOLD analysis project Ga0209571, IMG submission 185866) | Wastewater treatment Type I Accumulibacter community from EBPR Bioreactor in Madison, WI, USA - Reactor 1_1/10/2011_ DNA (SPAdes)... | ecosystem: Engineered > Bioreactor > EBPR >... | reverse complement strand
GGGCCGGGTTGGGAAGGGCCGGGTTGGGAAGGGGAAGTGTCGCGTTGCATGGCTATCGTCCGCCGGGCGCCGAGAGAGTGGGTTCCAGGGTCGTCATCCTCGCCGCGTCGCGGCGCCGCCGGTCGCTGGCAAAGCGGAACAGCAGGGTCACGATCGCGATGATTCCCACCATGTGGCCGCCCGCGACCGCCGCCGCGGCCCCCGAGAGGCCCCACGCCGGGACCGCCAGGTGCGCGATGCCCCCGGTTACAAGCACAACCGTGGCGAACGGCCAGAGGAGGGGGCCGAACCGGCCGGTGGTGGTGACGACGTGACTGAGCGCGTTGCCCACGTAAGCGATGATCGTCGCCGCCATGACGAAGCGGAAGGCGGGCGCCGCCTCGACGAAGGCGGGGCCATAGAGGGTGCCGAGGATCCAGGGGCCGGCGAGGATCGCCATCGCCAGGCCGGCGGAGGCCATGGCGGCACAGACGGCGACGTATTGCAGGGTGAGGCGCGCGAAGCTGGTGCGATCGCCTGCGGCCCAGAGATCCACCAGCCGCGGAAACAAAGACTGGCCGATGGCGTGGACCGCCAGCAGGCCGATCGCGGCGATGTTGTCCATCGCGGCGTAAAGGCCCAGCCCCGTCGACCCCATCGAGGCTTCGATGGCATAGCGCGGCGCGTTGAAATTGATGTTGATGAGGACGACGCTGACGCCGAGCGGAGCTGCGTGCAGGATCAGTCCGCGGCAGGTGATCCAGCTTCGCCGCAGCGTCGTGCGCCGGCGCGGCCAGTCTGTCGCGGATCGCGCCGCCACATGGTCGAAGCCTCCCAGCACGAGGGCCGACGCGAGCATCATGCCGGCCGCCATCGCAACCATGCTTTGGGTCAGGGCGAAGCCGATGCCGCCGAACAGCAGGAGAAGGAGGCCGCGCAGCCCCAGTGAGAGGCCGGCCAGAGCGAGCCGTCCCCCCCGCTGGAGGAGGGCGTGGTAGATGTCTCCGACGCTCTCCAGCGCTTTGGCGACCGCGATCAGGGCGATAACCAGCAGCGGTTGGTTTCGGTAACCCAGCGCCACGCCGACGCCAACGATGACGGCGGTGGCGATCAGCGAGAACAGGATGCGGATGCGCCTGAATTCGCCGAAGCGGCGGATGCCGCGGCGGTCCGTGTTCAGCACCTGGCGCAGCCCGAGTTGCGTCGCCACGATGATCGGAGCGGCCAGCGCCAGCGCGAAGGTGAAAACGCCGACCGGCTTGGGGCCGCCGAGGCGGGCCAGCGCCAGCACCAGCAGCCAGACGCAGCCGGTGGCGGTGAGCTGCCCGGCAAAGAAAACCACGGCGTCGCGGTGGACCTCTGCGACTTTTGGCCGCCTCGAGGCGAAGCTTCGCGGATGCTCGGCCAATTCTGGGCCGGGGCCACCGGGCAGGGACAGCGGCATCGTTTTCCCCGGAGTTGTCACGGCGCGGTCGGCTCCCGGTCGCAAGGTGCCGCGGCCGGGGCGTTGCGGCGCTCGATCCACTCGTGGGCGGCGCGCAGCACGTCGTCGCGGCGGAAGCCGCTCAGCTGCGCGATGAACACCGTCAGCACGCCGCGCAGCAGCCACTGCACGTCCTGCGCGAGGTCGGCCTTGGCGTAGTAGGCCAGGTCTAGCCGGGCCTTGGCCGGGAACAGAACCTCGCGGTAGTAATCCTCCGGGTCCCGGTTTGCCGGGAACAGATCGCTCTCGTTGCGGAACAGGACCTGGGTCGGCCCGAACATTCCCGGCTGATGGCGCAGGACGCCGCGATAGGAGACGCCGAAGCAGTCGGCGAACCGCATCGATTCCGGTCGCGGGCCGACCAGGGACATCTCGCCCGTCAGGACGTTCCAGAACTGCGGCAACTCATCCAGCTTGCTCTCCTGCAGCAGCCTGCCGACGGGGGTCAGCCGCGCGTCGGCGCGCAAGGTCACTGCCGGCCCCCGCTCCGCCGGCCCGTCCGCGAACTTGCGGAACTTGAGCAGCCGGAATGGCTTGCCATGACGGCCGAGGCGGGTTTGCGCGAACAGCACCGGCCCCGGCGTCTCGATGCGGATGGCGGCCGCGATCAGCAGCATCAACGGCAGCAGAGCGAGCAGGGCCGTGCCCGAAACGACGATGTCCAGGGCGCGCTTCAGCGTCGCGTTGATCGCCGAGCCCGGCGCGTGTTCAGGCAGCATAGGTTGCCCGCATCGGCATCGCCGCGGGTTCTGCGGTACTCAGCGCCCGACTCAGCGTGGCGACCACGACTTCGACGTTGGCGACACCGAGCGCCGGATGCAACGGCAGGGTCAGTTCGCGGGCGGCGAACTCCTCCGAGAGCGGCAGATGCTGGGCCGGAAAGCGCGTGCGGTAGTATGAGAACAGATGGGCGCAGGGGTAATGGATCGTCGTCTGCACGCCCATCTCGCGCATCGCCTGCATCACCCGGGTGCGGTCGCAACCGGCCGGCAGCAGGACAGGGAGCACATGGTAGGCGGACGCATCGCCACTGCCGAAGGGCATGCTCACCCGCGGGCAGGCGGCGGCCAGCCACTCCCGGTAGGCACCGGTCAGTCGCCGCCGCTCGGCATTCCAGCCGCGCAACCGCGACAGCTGCACCAGACCCACCGCGGCGCGCAGCTCGTCCATCCGGTAGTTGAAGCCCAGTTCGGGAACGTCGTAGCTGAAGGCATGGCCCTTGCTGCGCTCCCACGACGATGTGGTCATGCCGTGGCTGCGCATCCGGCGGACGCACGCCAGCAGTGCCGGATCGCGCATGAACACCATGCCGCCCTCGGCCGTCGTCATGTTCTTATTGCCGAAGAAGCTGAACACCGCGGCGTCCGAATATCGGCCGAGATCGGCCGCTCCGGCGGCGTGCGCCGCATCCTCGATCAGCAGCAGGCCGCGCGACCGGGCAAACGCCTCCCAGGCGGCACCATCGACGGTATAGCCGGCGTAGTGCATGACGATGACCGCCTTCGTCCGCGGCGTGCACTTCAGCGCAGCGTCACGCAACGAAAGATGCGGCCGGGACAGCTCCTCGATGTCGACGAACACCGGCGTCGCGCCCACGTAGAGGATGCTGTTCACCGTCGCCACGAACGTAAGGGACGGCACCAGGACCTCGTCGCCGGGGCCGATGCCCAGCGCTTGCAGGGCCAGGTGGAGGCCTGCCGTGCACGACGCGACGGCGACCGCGTCGTTGGCTCCATGGTGTGCGGCAAAGGCCTGCTCGAAGGCCCGGACTTTCTCGCCGTTGGTGATCCAGCCGCTTTCGATGACCTTGGTCAACGCCGTGATTTCGTCGGCGCCGAGCGCCGCTTCCGCAACCAGCAACATCTCTTCTCCTCGCGCCTCAGGGGGCGATCCGGGTGAACGTCGCGCTGAACGCGACCGGGTCAGGCGGCGACACTGCGCCGCATCGGCGGTGCATAGTCTTCAAAGGGAGTCTCCTGGGCCTCCTGGAAATCCTCGACGCGGCCGATATCCAGCCACAGGCCCTCGTGCTCGTAGCAGTGGACGTCGAGCCCCTTTCCCAGCAGGCAGAAGATCAGATCATCGAAGCCGTAGGCGACGCCGCGGGGAATCAGATCGATGATTTCCGGCTGCATGCAGTAAATGCCCATGCTGACGGTGTGATAGAGCGAGGGTTTCTCGCGGAACCCCATCACGTGGCCGTCGCGTTCCTCGATGATGCCGAAGTCGAGGCGGATCTTGCGGCGCGCGGTGGCGATCGTCAGCAGTCCGCCGTGGCTGCGGTGAAAGGCGCCGAACGCATTGATGTCGAGGTCGGTGAGAACATCGCCGTTGAGCATCAGGAAGGTGCCGTCGAGATCATCGCGCAGCAGGCTTAGCGCTCCCACGGTTCCCAGCGGGTTGGTTTCACGCGTGTACTTCAGGCGCATGTCCCACTGCGAGCCATCGCCGCAGACGGCCCCGATCAGGTGGCCGAGGTAGCCCGTGGTGATGTAGGCATCCCGGGTGCCGTTGCGCCGAAGCCACTTCAGCAGCAGTTCGAGGACGGGCTGATTGCCGATCGGCATCAGCGGCTTTGGCAGGACCATCGTGTAAGGCTTCAGCCTGGTTCCCAAGCCGCCAGCCTGAATGACTGCCTTCACAAGCGTTCTCCTTTACCGGTCTCGAGACCAAACGAACGGTCACTGCGGGTGCTCATGCCCGGTAGTACCGGGACATGCCGGCCGAGTAGCGGGCCGAGTCGCCATAGCCGTAGCGCGCATGGTTTTTCAGATGGACCTGGGTGAGGACGATGCCCTCGAACCGCTTCGTCGCCGTGGCCAGCTGCATCGCCGCATATTTCACCACCTCTCGGCGGGTGGCGCCCCAGCGCACCACCATGACCGTGGCGGCTGCCGCGTTCGCCACGAACAGCGGGTCGGTCAAGGCCATCAGCGGCGGCGTATCGATGATGATGGTCTCGTAGCGATCCTCGAGCTGGTGGATCAGGTCTGGAAGCGCCGGCGTGGTCAGCAGGTCGCTGGCGTTGAGCTGGCGCTGGCCCGCGACGATGACGTCGGCAGCGGTCCGCGGGTCACGCTGGATCACCTGGTCGAGGGTGGCCGCGCCGGACAGCAGCTCGGCGAGACCGGGCCGGACAGAAAGACAAATGGTTTCAGCGACATGGGAGCGGTGCAGGTCAGCGTCGATCAAAAGCACCCGGCGTCCGGTGTTGGCGAGCATGCGCACCAGCGACAACGCCGTGGTCGATTTGCCTTCGTCGGCTTCGGCGGACGTAAACGCGATGCTGCGCGGCAACGAGCCGAACGACGCCATCGCCAGCTTGTTGTAGATGGACCGGATCGCGTCGGCGTGGACCGAGGCGGGCTGATCGAGGATCTGGGTCGAGAGCTGCTTGCGCTTGCGGGAGGCGCGACCGCCCCGGGCGGCCGGGACGTGGGCGAGCACGGGCACGCCCAATTCCTGCTCGACCTGGTGCGCGCTGCGGAAGCCGGCATCCAGGGCTTCGGCGGCGGCGGCGACCGGCACACTCGCAATGATTCCCGCCAGCACGGCCAGCAGGACGATCATGGCCGGCTTGGGGAATGAAGGTTCATCCGGGACGGCGGGGCGGGAGATGATGCGGGCATAGGCGGCGGTCGAGCGCGCATCCTCGCGGGCGCTCGACTCGATGAACTGACTCATGAATTTTTCGAGCAGCAACCGGTTGGCTTCGGCCTCGCGCTCCAGACCGCGCAGGGCAATCGACGCGGTGTTCGCTTCCGAGCCCTGCTGCTTCAGGCCGTTGAGGTCCTTGGCGAACGCGGCTTCGCGGATGCGCGCTGCCTCTGCCTTGCTCTCCAGGCCGCGGACGATCTTGCGCACTTCCGAGCTCAGCGCGTCCTTCAGCCGCTGCTTCTCGGCGGCGAGCTGGATCATCTGCGGATGGCGTGGCCCGTACTTCTCGGTCATTTCCGCTTCGCGCCGCTCGAGACTGAGCAAGTCGCCGCGAAACCGCTGGATCAGGTCCGACTGCAGGATTTGATCGAGGGCCTCGATGTCGTCGCTCCGGTTCAGCAACCGCCGCGCCTGGCTGGCTTCGGCCTCCGCCGCCAGGCGGGCCGCCGTGGCATCGATCAGCTTGAGGTTGAGATCGGCGATCTGGGCTGCGACCAGGGACGTCTTGTCGCCCTGGAACAGGTCATGCTGACGGCGATAGGCCTCGACGTTGCGTTCGGCCTCGACGACCTTGTTTCGCAGCTGCTGGACGTTCGAGGCCAGCCACTCGCTGGCGCGACGTGCGTTGGCCAGCCGCTCCTCGTAGCGCGAGGCGAAGTAGACGTCCCCGAGGGTGTTAACGACCTGTGCTGCCAGCGCCGGGTCGGCCGAGGTGAAGGTGACATTGAAGACCCGCGAATGACCGACGGGTTTTACCTCCAGGTGAGTCTCGAAGCGCTTGAGGACTTCCGCCCGTTCCCGGGCGGCAATTTCTTCCGTGCTCAGGGGTGGTGACGGCGGCAGCCAGCCGGCCGGCAACTGACCGCGCAGCCAGGCCAGCACCTCGGTCCGGGTGAGCCAGGTCCTCGGCGCCAGGGCCGGGTTGAACTCGGGATTCTGGTCCAGATTGAGCTGGTCGATGACTTTTTCGGCCAGCTCGCGCGACTTGAGGATTTCGACTTCGCTGAGAATGCCGGCGACGATGCCGGCTTCCTCCTGCACGCCCGAGGCGCTGCCGGTGCCCTGGAACTCGCCGGCGGACGACCCGCGGGCTTCGAAAGCGATCTTCAGCGCTGCCGTGTACCGCGGCGGCAATACGTGGGTGACCAGCAGGGCTGCAAACGCGCAGCCGATGATGGTGGCGGCGATCAGACCTTTGCGCCGGGAGAGCACCTTGAGCAGATAGCCGCGTTCCACGATGGGCGGAACGACAGCCGTTGCCGCCTGTTTCGGGATGGTGGGAACGCGAAGAGTCAGATGATCGTCCATCAGTGATCCGTTTGTTCCGGGGCGTTGCGAGATGCGCGCATCGCGGCAGGCACGATGCCGGCTTTGCAGGGTGCGCGCTGGATCAGGGGAAAGTGACACTGACTTATCCGGTGCAGCCTTGCCGCGGGCTGACCCCGCTTGCACGGCACGGGTGGGTCAGGAAGAGTGGCCTGGAGCGCCCGACGCCAGAAACGGTCTGAGCCCATTCCCGCAAACAATCTGTGTCAGCATCTCTGTAGCAAGCGCAGTTCACTCAGGAACTCCATAGTATTAATGCAAAAGTTAGCGCACAATATCCCTATAGTATCGCACGAACACCTGCTCTGTACTCAGATTATATACACCATATGTTTTAAAGAGTCACTATCTATTGCCGCAGGTTGCAAACTTACCGGGTGGAGTCAGTTTGGGGCTAGTGCCATTGCCTGCATCATGACTCCGTTCACCTTGCGAACATCGAAGACGTCCTCGGCGATCCGGCGGCTGGCCCGGCCCATGCGCGTTGCCAGCGCCGGATCCTGGGTGAACGTGCGCATGGCGGCGGCAAGCGAGACGGGATCGCGCTGGGGCACGACAAAGCCGTTCACCCCGTCGAGCGTCGTCTGCCGACAGGCTGAAATGCCGGTGGTGATGACGGGGCGCCCGATGGCAAGGGCTTCGATGACGGTGCGCGGCAGGCCCTCGCGATAATACGTGGGCAAAACGAACGTCGTGCAGGAGCGCAGGAATGGCCGGACGTCATCGGTGTGCCCGAGGTACTCCACGACATTCTCGGCGCGCCAGGCCGCGATATCGTCGCCGGAAAGGGCTCCCGGGTTGCTGTCCAGCGGCCCGAGGAGCTGGAACCGGCATTGCGGGAGCTCGCGCTTGAGCCGGCGGGCCGCTTCGACAAAATCCAGGATGCCTTTTTCGCGCAGCAGCCGGGCGATGAGGAGGAAGGCGGGCGGCCCGGACGGTGCCGGGGCATACGCGAACTGATCAAGATCGATGCCGGTGCCGTTGATCTTGACGACCCGCTGTGTTCGGGTGACCAGCCGCGCCGAGCGGACGAAGTCCTCGTCGGCATCGTTGAGGACAAAGACGCCGGAGCAGCAGCGCAGGCTGAGGCGCAGCAGCGTCGCGATGGTCGCCCGCAACGCCTTGCGCCGGAATTCCTTGCCCTCGGCAAAGGCCCAGCCGAAGCCTTCGATCATCGCAAAGACGTCGCTGATCCCGGCCAGCCGGGCGGCGAAGGGGCCCACGACATTCTGCTTGGTGCTGTGGGTGAGCACGAGGTCGGCACCTTCGGCGCGCAGAATGCGCGAGAGCGCGACGACTTCCCCCAGGGCACGAAGCGGATCCAGGCCGGTCTGGTTCAGCGAGACGACCCGATAGCGGGCGCCCAGGCCGGTGATCGTCGCGATCAGCTTGTCGACCTGCGGTCCGCAGACAACGACGCGATGGCCTGCCGCCACCATGTCGCGGATGAGCCAGCCGCGGAACTTGTCGGTATCGCGATCGCCGACGATCGCCACGGTTCTTCTGCGCATCAATCAATACGTCCCGTCGATGAACCTAAAGGGGCGAGAGCGGGGCCGTCGGGAGGCTCGCAGCGACAACTCTGCCGGCGAGCGGAGAGGGGCATGCCGCCAGTCGTTGCAGACAGACGGCATACAGTCCCCACGCCAGCCCTGCCTGGATCCACAGCGAGCGCCAGTGCAGCGTGTCGACGACGGCGCTGTTGAACAGCACGCCGACGAGCGAGGCCGCGACCACCGCACCGCAGGCCGCCAACGGCCCGCCGCCGAGCGCGCTTCTGAACGCCACCAGCACGGTCAGGCCGAAGAACACGAACACGGAGACGAGACCGGCCAGACCATTTTCGAGAAGCGTGCGCACGTAGAGGCTGTGCGCGCTGATACCGAGCACGCCGATTCGCGGTTCGAACTGGCCGGGGCCGAGGCCAAGCGGATCCTCGAAGGCCCGTTCAATTCCTTCGTGCTGCGCGCCGAAGCGGTCGGCGTCGTAATCCTGCATCGCCGCCCGCTCGTTCATGAAGTTACCGTAGTCGGTCAGCGTCGCCACCGCCACGCCGCCGCCGGCGACGAGGAACAGCACGCCGCCCGCCATGAGCCAGTACCGTCCCAGGCCGCGGCCCCGGCTCTCCCAGGCGCGAAGGCCCAGGTAGAGGGTGAGCGACATCGCAAGGTTCATCCAGGCGGCGCGCGACGCCGAGAAGACCACCCCCAGAACCAGCGTCGGCAACGCGACGATGATGCCTGCCCGCCAGCGCGGACGGTACTCCAGCAGGGCGACGAGGTAGAGGATCGAGACGACCAGGGAAGGGCCGTAGACGTTCGGGTCCTTGAAGAAGGCCTGAACCCGGCTGTCGTCGAACATCACCACGTCAAAGGGCAGCAGCCCGGCGAAAACGGCAAGCGTGATCACCGTCGAGACCAGCGAAGAGAGGCAGTAGCCGATGAGGATCGTGTGCGTCGCTTCCGGCCAGGTCGCGATGAGGGCAAAGATCACCACGGCGACGAGGATCAGGAAGAACGTCACCGCCATGAACAGCAGCATCAAAGGAACGTCGGTGGCGAACATTCCGGAGATGGCATTGCACAGGGCAAAAGCTGCCAGTGCGGCCGCCGGCAGCCACAGGTCCCGGTGCAGAACCGGATTCGCCTGCGCGACGGTCATGGCGGCAAGCAGGAGAAAGACGACGTCGAAGGGCGCGGGCTCGATGATGACGATGCTGCTGAGACAGAAGACGGCAACGATCAGGACTGCCGTCATTCTCGGGCATCGGGGCATTGACAGCGTCGTCTCGTTCATGGACCCCCGCGCCGCGCATCCCGGAGGGCTCTAACCGAGCCGACCCCGGCAATGCTCTCTCTGCGAGTTGTAACCTTAGCGGCTATACTCTAGCGAGTATGGGGGTGAAAAAAAGTGAACGCTGTCACAGCTATTCTTCTTATGCGTGTGGCAGGCACGTAAGGAATTCGGATCGGAGAGCGCCGGCTCTCCCGCCAACCGGCGCAGGCTGCGGCCCGCCGCTGCTCCGTCCGGACCGGAAACCAGCGACATGCGGGCGCCTCCGAAAAGACGGCGCCCGCTCGGATCCGGTCAATGGCAGGGGTTGTTCTCTTCGAACACGATCTGCGCCCCCGGCTTCATGCCGGAATAATCGTTGCCTCGGGTGTCGCTGAGGATGTTGTGGGCGCCGTTGGTCGTCGCGAACGCGCCCTTCGCCTGGTTGAGGAAGGTCGTTCGCCGGGCGGTGGTATTCCTTGTGCCCTCGTCGAGATAGAAGCCGGCGCACGTGGTGTCGATGGTCGAATCCTGCAGGATAACGCCATCGCACGCGGGCTTGGAGTTCCAGGCCGGATCCGCCCATTCACAGATGGCGCCGAGCTTGAGGTTGGGCCCGATCTTCATCCGCTGGAAGGTGGTGTTGGTGGTGTAATGCTCGATGTAGAGACCGATGCCGAGCGCCGAGACGTCGATGTCGATATCGGAGAACAGGGCGTTCCTGACCGCCGTTCCCGTCCAGACGCCGGTCCAGGCGCAATTGCGGACCTTCACGCGGGCCACCGTTGCGGTGTTGCCGACCCAGAGGCAAGCTTCCGACGTTCCGTCCGAGGACTTGGGCACCGGCCGCGAGACGTGGCGGATGGTGAGGTCTTCCAGGACCGGCGGCGTTGCCACGGTCAAGCCGAACCTGTCCGCATCGACGAAGACGCCGACACTGCGAAAGCCGGCGGCGATCACCCGCTTGATCTGCAGGCCTTCCGGCTGGCGGGCGGAAATGCCGTTGCCGACCACTTTGTTGCCGGCGATGTTGAGGTCGAGCAACTGCACGTTGCGGGCATTCCCCCACACCTCGATGACCGAGGTGTCGTTGACGTTGAGCGGCGTGTAGGGGATCACGGACTTGTTTACATTGGTGATCGCGAATTTCAGGCCGCGCACGATGGCGCCCTGTCCGCAACTGTCGCTGCCGATGCTGAGCCCCGAGGTGAGCACGGCACGGCCGAGGTTTTGCGCGTAGAGCCGATGTCCGCAGGAGCTGTTGAAATAACCGCTCGTCGTGTAGGTGCCGTCGCGCAGGATGATATTCTGCGGGGTTGCCTTGGCCAGCGCAGCCGCCAGCTGGGCGCCGTTGGCGACGACGACGGCGCTGGTCGGAAGGGAATAGCCCGCCGGGGGTGACGGCGGAGATGCCGGAGCGGCGGTCGCGAGGGCCGGGATCAGCCAGCACAGGGCAGCCAGGGGGTACTTCATCGAGAGGCCTTTCGCTCAGATCGTTGGCGTGTCTTGCGTCGCGCGTCGCTACCTCGTGAACTCCGTTGCCCGGCTGCTGAAAGAGGTTGCGGGACGGCTTCCACAGCCCATCCGTGAACCTCAGACAGCATGACAAAGAATCGCCCCGTTTTACCTCGTACAGGCTATTTTCGTGTGGCAATACGCTGATTTGGAAGCACCGGTAACGGCGCGACGGAACGGATAAACAGCAGGATTATGGCTATCGATTGGGCGGAATCGCGCAAACAGGCCGATTGTGTGGCAGCCGCGCCGAAGGTGCCGGGGGCCTCTACTAAGGGTAGATTTTCGCGAATGATGATTTAAGCCGGAGGTGGCGCCACCGCGCCTCGCGACCCAGGATTTACGCGCAGGAGGCCCTGGAGTTCTGGCAGCGGGCCGGAGGATGGGCTAGAGAAGCCCGCCCAGACGATCGGCTAGGCTTTATCCTTATGTCCCGCTGGTTTGTTGTGCCTGCGTTCGCCCTCGCCCTGCTGCCGCTGCTCGGCTACTGGTGGATGCAGGGCCGGCCGGTGCCGGTTGCCGACGCGCCTTCGCTGCAGGTCCCTTGCGTTTCGTATGCGCCTTATCGCGACGGGCAGTCGCCCTTCGACGAAAGCCTGGTGATTCCCGCGGCACAGATCGCCGACGACCTGGCAAGGCTCCGCTCGATCACCTCGTGCGTGCGCACCTATGCGATCGATCAGGGGCTGGCCGAGGTTCCCGCGGCCGCCCGCGATCTCGGTATGACGGTGATGCTGGGAGCCTGGATCGGACCCAAGCGGGAAAAGAACGAGAAATCGCTGTCGGGGGTGATCGACCTCGCCCGGCGCTACCCGGATGTCGTCAAAGCGGTGATCGTCGGCAACGAGGTCCTGCTTCGTCAGGAGCAGCCGGCCGCGGAGCTGAAGGCGATGATCGAACGGGTGCGAGCGGCAGTGCCGATGCCGGTGACGTATGCCGACGTCTGGGAATTCTGGGAAAAGAACCCAAGCGTGGCGGAAGCCGTCGATTTCGTCACCATCCACACGCTGCCCTACTGGGAAGACGAGCCGCACGCGATCGGCGAGGCGGTGCCGCATGTCGTGGACATCTGGCAGCAGATCCGCGACCGGTTTCCCGGCAAGCGCGTGTTCATCGGCGAAGCCGGCTGGCCGTCTGCCGGAAGGATGCGCGAAGGCGCGCGACCGGGCGCGGTGGAACAGGCGCGGTTCGTCCGCGAGCTGATGGTCGCCGCCGACAAGAACGGCATCGATCTCAATCTGATCGAGGCCTTCGACCAGCCCTGGAAGCGCAAGCTGGAGGGAACGGTGGGGGGGCATTGGGGCCTTCTTGACAGCAGCCGGCAGCCGAAGTTCGCCCTGCGGGGGCCGGTCAGTGGCGAGCCGCAGTGGCTTCTGCTGTTCGGTGCTTCCGCCGGCCTCGGGATGCTGCTGCTGGTGCCTGCCGTCTGCCGGGCGCCGCGGCTGTCGGCGGCCCGCTGGATCGGCCTTGCCTTCGGTACAGCGTTTGCGGGGATGCTGCTCGCGCAGGGGCTCGACGACGGCATTGACGCCAGTCGAACGGTCCTCGACTGGGTGATCCTGTTTTTCCGGGTGACGACCGGCATGGCCGCGGCGGCGCTGGTCATGGAAGCGCTGGCCGGCGAGAAGGTGCGCCTCTTACCGCTGCCGGCGATCACTCTTCTTGCGGCGATCCGCAGCTTCCGGCGGCCCGCCGCATCCTGGCGGGAGACGGTTCTGGGAGCGGTGCGGTTCGCCGCACTCTTCGGCGCCACGGCGTCCACCCTCTGCCTGCTGTTCGATGCGCGCTACCGAGATTTCCCTGCCGCCCTGGTCGCGGTGCCGGCGCTGGCGTTCCTGCTGCTGGCGGTGATGACGCGACGAGCGCCGGGTGGGGCGCCGGGTGGGGCGAGGGAGGAGCGGGCCGAACCAGGCGACCGGGGCGACCTGGGCGACCTGGGCGAAGAGCGGCTGCTCGCAAGGATCCTGGCGGTGGGGGCCGTGGGTGTGGCGATTTCGGAAGGCATGGCCAACCATCAGGCGCTGGCCTGGGTGGGCGCGTCGCTCGTTTTCTCGCTGTCGGTAATCGTCTATCGCGCCGCGCAGCAAACGGCCGCTCGCTATCGCCGCAGCAGCACCATTGCTCCCAGCAGCGCGCCCCCCGCCGAAAGCTCCGGCGCGTAGAGAACAAGCCCGGCGGCCCCCAGCCCGAGGGCGGCCCACGCCACCCGGCGCCCGGGGCGCATCAGGGCGACCAGGCCGCAGAGCAGCGCTGCGATCCCCAGGGCGCCAAAGCGCAGGCTTGCGACGCCTCCCGTCCGCAACGGACACCACCAGGGCACCTCCAGGCTCTGGCAGGCCCAGGCGAAATGGGGCGGCTCAATCAGCCCATACCGCACGATGGCGGCCGCCGCCATCGCCGCCGCGACGATCGCCAGCGCTTGAGCCGGGAAGGGCAGGCGGCTGAGAGTGCGGCTCGGGTTGCTCGACATAGATGGCGGGGACTGGTCAGGGGAACGCGAGTTTAATCTGCCCCGGCATCGGCGGGAAGACCCGCCGCACCGCCGAACTCACAGATGCCAAACTCATCGATAAAGGTCGCGGGCGACCTCGGTCATTTCGTCGAGCGTCCGGAACGCCGTCGCCGACGAATTATAGGCGTTCTGCGTCAGGATCATGTGACTGAACTCGTCGCCCAGATCAACGTTCGACTTCTCCAGCGTGCTGGCGGCGATGGTGCCCCGGCCTGCTTCCCCGGCGCCATCGAGGATGGCGGCGCCGGAGGTGGCCGTCTGCTCATAGACGTTGCCGGACAATCCTCCCAGCCCATCGGGGTTGGTGAAGTCGGCGATGGCAAGGCGATAGAGCGTCCGGCTGCGCCCATTGTCGAACTGTCCGACCACATCCCCCTCGGCATTGAACTGAATGCTTTCGAGGGCGCCGGGCGCGGCGCCGTTACGGGTGTAGTCGTAGGCGACCAGGTCGTTGGAATACTGGGTGAAGCCGGAAATATCGAGGGTGAAGCTGGCGCGCGTGTCATCCTCCGCGCCGGCACCGTTGGCGAACGCCAAAGACAGATCAAGAGGCTTCGGCGACAGGATCTTGCCGTCGCTGCCGAACTGCAGCTCGCCGGCCGGCGATCCATTGACCGACAGGGACCAGAGCAGGGGCGACGTGGCCGACTTGCTGAACGACAGCTGCAGCGACTGTTGCTGCCAGGCGGAATCGAAGATGTCGATGCCATAGGTCTCGACGGCGCCGGCGGCGGAGCCGGCCGGCAGGTTGAGCGCCAGCTTCGCCGCCGTCGTTGCCTCGCCGGAAGCGGCGAACGCGTCCGGATCAACCCGGATGGACGTCAGCGGTCCTCCGCTACCGATGCTGCCGTCGGCACCAGCGGCCCAGCCCTGAAGAAAGTAGCCGTTCTTTTCCACCAGATAGCCCTGCTCGACGGTGATCGGCGCTCCGTCCGGACCCGCGACGGTCTGGGTGCCGGCCGTCGCCTCGGAGAGCTGGCCATCCCGTCCGTAGAAGGTGCGGCCGCTGCCATCCACCGCACCGTTCAGCACAAAGAAGCCGTTTCCCTGGAGCGCGATGTCCATGTCCCGGCCGGTGGCGGTGTAGTTGCCCGCTTCGGAAATGCGGGCGAGATCATAGGCGCGCACCCCGCCCAGGTCCGACTGCGTGGACGAAGGCCAGGGCGTGTCCGGATTGCCGGGCTGGAAGGCGATGCTGTCGCTCAGCAGCGTCGAGAACGCCGTTTCCGAGCGTTTGTAGCCGCCGGTAGACGCATTGGCGATGTTGTTGCTGATGACATCCAGGGCATGACTCTGGCTCGACATGCCGAGAACGGAGGTCTGAAACAGGCCGAGGGCCATGAAATCGTGCTCCAGCAGAATGCATCGGCGCATAACACGGCGCCAACCCTCTGCAAGCAATCCCAGGACCAACCGCGGGAGTTTTCTAACCGATTGGTTAAGAACAAAAACCGGCGGAGCGTCGAGGAAGAATGGGGGCGCATCCGTCAGGGAACTTGCTGCCGGCCCGGCAGAATTTGCCGCGCCGCGGGTCACTCAGCGGCAAACACAAAGGCCTGATCCGCGTCGATCTCGATGGCGACCGGCGTGCCTTCCTCCGGCAGAAGCACCCTCGGGACGAGCGCCTGCAGCAGTTCGGGGGCGCCGGCGACGGCAATCCTGAGATGCGAGCAGCGTCCGAGCAACCGCGCCGTGACCACGCGGCCCTGCCCCTGCGTGGCGGGACTGACCCGTAGTCCCTCGGGCCGGATCAGCACCCGGACGCGGCTCGAGTCTGGCAGGTTGCCCGCATCCAGCGGCCCGAGCGGCGTTTCGACGCGGCCCTCGCGCACCTCGGCGTCCAGCCTGTTCAGCGGGCCAAACAGGCCGGCCACGAACGCGTTCGTGGGGCGGAGGTAGATTTCCGCCGGGACCCCAGCCTGAACGATGGCGCCTTCGTTCATGATCCACAGCCGGTCCGCCATGAACATCGCTTCCTCGGGATCGTGGGTGACGATCAGGGTTGCGATCCCGCTCTCCCTGAGGAAGGCCAGCGTCTGCTCGCGCACCTGGGCGCGGCGGGTGACATCGAGGCCGGAAAACGGCTCATCGAGCAGCAGCGCCTGCGGATCCGGCGCGAGGGCACGCAGCAGCGCGCATCGCTGGGCCTGCCCCCCGGAAAGCATGTGGGGATAGCTGCCGGCGACGGCTGCCAAGCCCATCCGCTGCAGGGCTCCCATCACCCAGGCCCGCCGTTCGGCCCGCCGCGGCAGGCCGAAGGTCACGTTCTCACCCACCGTCAGATGGGGGAACAGCGCATAGTCCTGGAACATCAGGCCGACGCGCCGTGCTTCCGGCGGAAGCGAAAAGGAGGGGGTCCCTTCGGCGACGGTTTGTCCGCCGATCACGATCCGGCCGCGAGCGAGCGGCTCGAGCCCTGCGGCCAGCCGCAGAAGCGTGGTCTTGCCGCATCCGGACGGGCCGAGGAGGCAGGCAACTTCACCCGGAGGCACGGCGAGGTGCACGTCGCGGACGACGGTCAGCCTGCCGTAGCGATGCCAGACATTGTCCAGTCGCAACCCCACCGGTGCGCCCGCTATCCGCGCTGGTCCGGACGCCCGGCAGCGATCGTCCGACTGAGCAGATAAACCGGCAGCATGCCGAAAGCGACGATAGCCAGCGCCCCCGGGGCGCTCTGCTCAAACTGATCGTGCGACGCGTATTGGTAGACGTGCGTGGCCAGGGTCTCGAAGTTAAAGGGCCGCAACAGCACCGTCATCGGCAACTCCTTCATGCCGTCGACGAAAACCAGGATTGCCGCCGTCAACAGGCTGGTGCGCAGCATCGGGAGGTGGATGCGAACCAGCATGGCTCCGGGAGCAAGCCCAAGGCTGCGCGCTGCGCCGTCCATGCGGGGGGTGATCTTCGAAAGGCCAGCATCGCAGGCGCCCTGTGCCAGCGCCAGGAAGCGGATGGTATAGGCGAAAACCAGCGTCGTCAGCGAACCGCTGAGCAGCAGCCCGGTGGAAATCCCGATACTGTCGCGCAGCAGGCGATCGAGGGCATTGTCGAACAGGGCGAACGGGACGACGATGCCCACCGCCAGGACTGCGCCCGGCAGGGCATAACCAATGCTCGCGAGCCTTACGGCGGTGGTCACGATCGGGCCACCGCCCAGCCGGACAGTGTAGCAGAGCAGCAGGCCGGTTGCGACCGCCAGCAGCGCCGCCAATGACGACAGCGTCAGGCTGTTCCAGAGATAGGTCCAGAAGCGCCCTCCAAAGCGGTGCGATGAGCGCAGCGTATAGTCGATGAGGACTCCTGCCGGGACCGCAAATCCCAGGATGATGGGCAGGACGCAGGCGGCGCAGGCGAAGATGCCGTCTCCGCCGCGCAGCGAACGGCGCGGCACCGGGCGCCAGCGATAGGTGGTGTGGTGGAAGCGGCGGCTGCGGCGACCCAGCCGTTCCATCGCAATCAGGCCCAGGACGAGCCCCAGCATCACGAGGGAGAGTTGTGCCGCGCCGGCGGTGCTGCTCATGTTCAGCCAGACGTCATAGACACCGGCCGTCAGCGTCGAGACGGCGAAATGCTGAACGGTGCCGAAGTCGTTCAAAGTCTCCATCATGACCAGCGACACGCCGACAACGATGGCCGGCCGCGCCAGCGGCAGCCCCACCCCGAAAAAGCTGCCCCACGGGCTGCGGCCGAGCGTGCGGCTCACCTCCAGCACGCAGATCGACTGCTCGAGAAAGGCGGCGCGGGCCAGCAGGTAGACATAGGGATAGAGGACCAGGGTAAGCATCGCCGCAGCACCAGGCAGCGAGCGGATATCGGGGAACCAGTAGTCGCGGCGCGATGTCCATCCGAACAACTCGCGTAGCGCGACTTGGACCGGGCCCGCGAACTCCAGCAGGTCGGTGTAGATGTACGCTGCGACATAGGCCGGCACCGCCAGCGGCAGCAGCAGCGCCCATTCGCATATCCTCCGTCCCGGAAAATCGCAGAGCGTCGTGAGCCAGGCGGTGGCCACCCCGACCACCAGGGTCGCTCCGGAAACCGCGGCCATCAGCAAAAGCGTCGTTCGCAGGTATTGCGGCAGCACCGTGCTGGCGAGATGCGACCAGATGCCGTCGGTTGGAAAAAGGGCGAGCCACACGACTCCGGCGAGCGGCACGGTGACAAGCGCCGAGATGCACAGCGCCGCGCCCGACCAGCAGTCGGGGCCAACCTTTCGGACGGAATCGGCTGCTGACCGGGCCAAGGCGCCTGGGCTAACTCGTTCGCGAACCTCGGCCATCGCTGTAAGTCATTCAGGTGGCTTGATCGAAGCTCCCGGTGGATCAGGAGCCGCCCGCTTCGTCAAAGCCGACCCGATCCACCAGACGGCTGGCGGCAGCCCGTTCCTGCGCAACCTCGACCAGGGGGATGGTATCGGCTTTGAAGGGCCCCCAGGAGGCGACAATCGCGCTTGGCTCCACGCCCGGCTTGACCGGGTATTCATAGTTCTGCTCGGCGTAAAGGCCCTGCGCCTCATCGCCGCTCAGGAATTCGAGCAGGCGAACCGCTTCGGCGCGGTTTTTCGCCGCGCTCGTAACCGCGGCGCCACTGATGTTGACGTGCGTCCCACGGTCGGCCTGGTTGGGAAAAATCAGGATGGTTGCCTCCGCCCACGCCCGCTCCTCCGGATTTGCCTGCATGGCGCCGTAATAGTAGGTGTTGCCCAGCGCCACATCGCACTCCCCCTCGGCGATCGCCTTGGCCTGGGCCCGGTCGTTGCCCTGCGGTTTGCGAGCGAGGTTGCTCTTTACTCCTTCCAGCCAGCGCTCCGTCTGCGGCTCGCCCCACTCGGCGATCCGCGAGGCGATAAACGAAACCATGTAAACCTGCTTGGCGGAGCGCGAGCACACCCGACCCTTGAAGCGGGGGTCCGCCAGATCCTCGTAGCGGCTGATCGTATCCGGGCTCACCCGCTCGCGGCTGGCATAGATGACGCGCGCCCGCATCGTAAGTCCAAACCAGCGTCCTTCAGGATCGCGGTACTGGTATGGGATATTCGCCTCCAGGATTTCCGAGAGAACCCCCTGCAGAACGTCCGCCTCGACCAGGTCATTGAGGTTCCCCACATCGGCCGTAAGGATCACATCGGCCGGGCTGTTCGCTCCTTCCGCTTTCAGCCGCTCCACCAGGCCCTTGTCGGCGTAGACGACGTTGGCCGCAATTCCCGTAACAGCCTGGAAGCGACCGATGATCGGCTGGATGAGCTGCGGCTGGCGGAACGAATAAATATTCACTTCGCCGGCGGCGCGGAGGGAAGTCGGCAGACTGAGGATCACGGCAAGGACGCAAAGTGCGAAGTGGCCGACGCGTTTGTGGATCATGTCGAGGGTCCCGTACGATATGAGAATAATTCTCATTCTCGATAAGGGCCTAACCCTACCAAACGGTTTCGGCAATGCAACGGCTTTGTGGGCGCTGCTGGTGCATTTACCGTTTCTTCAAGGTTAATCGGCAGAATGGCGGATCATTTCCGCTTGTTGCGAGGCAGAATGCGGACTTCATCGCTCGACCGCGCGGCGCGTTGTGAACCATCGCGGCGCAAGGCTGCGCGCTCGTCGCAGCCTGCTGATTTCGCCCGGCATTTGGATGGTGGGACCTCGGCGGCCGGCGAGCTGTCCTGGGTCGAGGCGCCCTCGGGCTTGATGGCCCTGCTCGATGTTCAGGAGCAAGGGGGAGAGGGCCACGCCGGTCGTCGCGCGCTGGCGGCGCGTCGGGGCGCGGACCTGCTGGACCGCCTGGAGAGCCTGCGGGCTGACGTCCTGACGGGGGCGTTGCCGCCGCAGCGGCTGCATGCCCTTGCCGCGGTGCTGCACGAACCGGGAGGGGAGACGGGTGAGGAAGGGCTGGATGCCATTCTGCGGGAAATAGAACTGCGCGCCGAAGTGGAACTTGCAAAGCTTGCGCGCGCTTCCCAGATCCGATCGGCGTCGGCAGCCGGCTGACCGAGACCTCCGGATTTCGCGACGATTTCAAGGGGTTGATCGCCTCCACGGCCGAATTACTGCTTGCGGCCGGGCCTGGGGAATCATATATTCCGCGCCAATTGCGGGGAGAATAAGACGCTCGTGCAGATGACCATGACCAGGGAACTGCCACCGGACTACCGACCGTCCGAAGACGAGCCGTTCATGAACCCGCGCATGCTCGAATACTTCAGGCGCAAGCTATTGCGTTGGCGCGAAGAATTGCTGGTGGAGGCGAACGAGACCCTCCATGCCCTGCAGGACGGCGGATTTACGGAGGCGGACATCGCCGATCGCGCTTCCGCCGAAACCAACCGGGCGCTGGAACTGCGGACGCGGGATCGGGCGCGGAAGTTGATTTCGAAGATCGACGAGGCGCTGGCGCGGGTCGAATCCGGCACCTACGGCTATTGCGAGGAGACCCACGAGCCGATCAGCATCTCGCGGCTGGACGCCCGGCCGATCGCCACCCTGAGCCTGGAAGCCCAGGAGCGGCACGAGCGGATGGAGAAGACCCACCGCGACGAGTAAGCGGAAGCGCCGGCTCGCTTCGGCCAAGCGCATCGGCCAAGGATGCTCCCGAGTCCCTGTCGGCTTTTCCCGGGCCGACGGCCCTCAAGACGACGTTACTCCCCGTTCGATGATGCCCGCTGGCCGAAAAGGAGCTTCCTGCTGTCCTCATCGACTACCGGCTGGTCGGAGATCGCCTGGCCTTTTTCGTAAGCGCGAAGCGTGGCGGGGCGGGCGCGCACGGCGTCGAACCAGCGGCGCAGATCGGGGAAGTCATCGAGGGTCTGCATCTGCTTCTTCCACGGCACGATCCACGGGTAGCAGGCCATGTCGGCGATGGTGTAGGCCTCGCCGGCGATGAATGCGCGTCCCCGAAGACGGCGGTCAAGGACGCCGTAGAGGCGGTTGGTCTCGTTGACGTAGCGATCGATGGCGTAGGGGAGTTTCTCCGGGGCGTACTGCACGAAGTGGTGATTTTGCCCAGCCATCGGGCCAAGACCGCCGACCTGCCAGAACAGCCATTCCAGCACCGTCTTGCGCGGCCTGACCTCGGTGGGCAGGAAGCGCCCGATCTTGTCGGCCAGATAGACCAGAATGGCTCCGGATTCGAAGACTGAAAGGGGCTCCCCGCCATCGGCGGGCGCGTGATCGACGATCGCCGGCATGCGGTTGTTCGGCGAGATCGCCAGGAATTCCGGCCGGAATTGCTCGCCCTTGCCGATGTTCACCGGGACGATGCGGTAATCGAGGCCCGCCTCCTCCAGAAACATCGTGATCTTGTGTCCATTCGGCGTCGGCCAGAAGTGCAGGTCGATCATCAGGGAACTCCGCGGGGGCTTTGCTCATCGACATGGGTTCGGGAGCAGCGAAGCGAAAGCCCGCCGATGAAGGTCCAATGGGTAAAGGTCCAATGGGTAAAGGTCCAAATAGGTGAAGGTCCGATAGGGGCGGGTCCAACAAGAATCGATCAGACGGTCCCGCGAGAAAGCAGCGCGCACAGCCCTCCCGCCAGCCGCGCCGTCTGCCAGTCGATCCGGCCATTGACGCGGATGGGCCGCCAGTGGCGCTGAAAGGCCTTGAGCGTCGCGAAAAGCTCGACGGTCTCGTAGCCGATCTGCTGCAGCATGGCGCTGACGGCCTCGCGCTCCAGCACGCAGTCGTCGGCCTCGTCGGGCCACAGTCCGATGCCGGCGCGGGCCAGTCGCTGCCAGTCGAACAGTTCGCCCGGATCCATTTTCCGGCGGGGGGCGATGTCGGAATGGCCGACGACGTTCTGCGGCGGAATCGGCCAGCGGGACAGAACTCCCAACGCCAGATCGATCAGGCTCGCCATCTGCGGTCTGGGAAACTCCCGGTAGCCGAATTCGTGCCCCGGGTTGACCAGTTCGATTCCGATCGAGCGCGCATTGATGTTGGTGGCGCCGCGCCAGAACGAGACCCCGGCGTGCCAGGCGCGCAGCTCCTCGTCCACCAGGCAGACAATGGTGCCATCCTCCTCCACGAGATAGTGGGCGCTGACCTTTGAATCCGCGTCCGTGAGCCTGGCCAGAGCTTCGGCGGAACTCTGCATGCCCGTGTAGTGCAGCACCAGCATGTCCACCTCGGTGCCGGCGGGACGTTCGTCGAAGTTTGGGGAGGGCAGGTCGGCAATCATGAGGGCAGGGGGGGCTCCGGTAGCCGCGGGCGAAGAAACTGGATCATCGCGACGCCGGCCAGCGTCACGGCGCCGCCGATCACGACGTTAAGGCTCAGGGCCTCGCCAAGCAGAGGCACGGCCAGGGCAACAGCCAGCACCGGCGACAGCAAAGTCAGCGGGACGATGCTGTTCATCGCATATTTGGCGATCAGATAGTACCAAAGACCGTAGGCGGTGATGGAAGCGCCAACCGCCATGTAAACAATCGCTCCCCACGCCTGCCAGTCGGCAGACGCGATCGCCGCAAGCTGGCCCTTCTCCAGTAGCAAGCTGGCGAGCGCGAGTTGCGGACAGGCGAGCAATGCCACCCATGCGTTGATGCTGAACGAATTCATAGGGCCAAGCCGCTTGATCAGCACGTTCGCAAGAGCCCACGCAAACGCCGCGCCGACGACCAGGAGGAAGTGGACGACGGAGGGAGCGCGCACCGGGTCCCCCGCCAGGACATACACGCCGGCGAACGCCACCAGCATGCCGGCGATCTGCCAGAAACCGAGCCTCTCCCGGTAGAAGACCAGCGCGAGGAGGGCACTGAACGGGACCGTCAACTGGATGGCGATGGCGGCGGGCCCGGCGTCGATTCCCTTGAGGCCGGAGAACATGAGGCCGAAATGCAGGCCGCCCAGCAGAAACGACAGCGCCAGCATCGCCCGCCAGCGCAGGCCGAGCGGCTTCAGATAGGGGGCAAGCAGAGCCGTGACCAGCGCAAACCGCAGCGCCATCATGGCCAGAGGAGGCATCTGCATCACGCCGACTTTGCCGACGATGAAGTTCAGAGCCCAGATAAGGATGACGGTCAGCGCCGCGAGCCAGTCGAGAGGCGCAAGGCCCGAATGCGCGCGAGCGCCGCCGGACACCGCCATGCGGCTACTTCAGACCCCGCTCGCGGCATATCTGATCGTAAGCGGCGTTGATCTCCGCCATTCTTTGATTGGCATTCTCGACATACGCCCGCGAAGCGCCCTGGGCGCTCAGAGCGTCCGGGTGATGTTCACGGATCAACTGGCGGTAGGTCCGTTTCACCTCCTCGTCCCGCGCCGTCCGGCTGAGCCCGAACACGGCGTAGGGGTCTGCCTGTTCGGTCTGCATGAACATGGCGCGGACGCGCTCGAATGTCCGGGCACTCTGGCCGAACAACTCGCTGGTCCGGCGCAGGAAATTGAGCTCGAGCGGCCGGATGCCGCCATCGGCATGGGCAATGTAGAACAGGCTGCACAGCAGGTTCTCGAGAAGGTCCGGATCATTGCGGAACATGCTGCCGAGCTGGCGTGCATACGGCTCGAAGCCTTCCGAGTCCTGCTTGGACGTATCGAACAGCCGGGCGACGTTTCGCGCTTCACCCGCGGGAATGCGAAAGACTTCCTTGAAGGCATCGATCTCCCGACGGTTCACCGGGCCGTCGACCTTAGCGACTTTCGCACCAAGCACGACGACGGCAATGCTGAACGCGGTCTGGCGGGAGGCCTCGTCGGTAACGAACGGCATGCCAAGGCCAGCAAATCCGGCTCCAAACGGCGGAAACTGGCCGGCGGTTCCGTCGTTCATGCGATCGAGGGCATGACCCGCTGCGGCGCCAAAAAGCGCGCCGATCGGGCCTCCCATAGCGAAACCAGCGAAACTGCCGAAAAGCTTGCCCCACATTCCCATTTAAGTCCGCAGGAGAGGCGGAAGACTCACGTCACGGTCCATCCGCGCAGGGGCGGGAGTGGCAAAGCGGCCGGGTCTGTCCGGACGGAGCCAGGCCCGCCAGCTCGCATGAGGGCCCCTCAGGCCGGAACCGCGTGCTTTTGCAGCGCGTCGCGCAGAGCCTGCTCCTGCACGTTGGAGAGAGAGGTCTTCAGAACTGTTCCCTCGTACTGGCTGAGATCGGGCAACACCTTGTCGAGGGTAACCTTGCGCAGCAGGACGAACAGCGCCGAGGAATCGGGACAAATCTGCTCGCCCATTTCCTTGATGAAATTGTCGTCGATGCCGTAATCGGCGAGTGCTCCCGACAACGCGCCGGCGCCGGCACCGGCGGCAGCACCGATCAGCAGGCCGGCGAGCGGGTTCATGAAGAGAATGCCGACCAGCGTCCCCCAGAGAGCGCCCCAGGTGCCGCCGGACAACGCGCCGGTGCGAACAAGGTCAACCGCTTGCTTCAGTTGAAGCTTTCCTTCGTCGTCGCGGGTGACGACGCAGGAGTCCTCAAGATCCACCAGGTGCTCTTTTTGCATTGAGCGCAGGTCGTTCAGGACCTGGTCGGCGGTGTGACGACCTTTGAAAACGATGCAAACCAAATCGCTCACGGGGTAACTCCTAGTGACCAAAGGCGATGGATGTTGACGATCGATGCCAGAAGGATATCGCGCTTTAGCGGGTTGGAAGCAAGCCTCGGGCCATGGCGTCGCCCGACGCGCGGGTCGGCCATTCGCCCAGCGGCTCTGACCTTGGCTCTGACCTTGGCCCCGCCGGCAGGGCGGGATACGATGCTTCGAGCCAGGCGATCTAAGCGGGACTCGATCAAGGGTGGCGATGGGCTCAATACATCCCCCGGAAGGTTCCGGCGCAGCTTGGCGTCGGCGCGCGCGCGCCTTGTCCTTTCTGTTGGCCGTCCTGGTCTGCCTGGGTCTGCAAACGGCGCTGAGCGGGCAAGCCCGCGCTGCCGGCTCCTACTCTCCCGAGTTCGTCGGGGTGGAGGTCTGTGCGACCTGTCACGCGGCAGAAACGAAAGCCTGGCGCGGGTCGCACCATGACCTGGCCATGGCCGAGGCGACGGCCGCGACCGTTCTGGGCGACTTCGATGGTGCCACCTTTCGCTACGGCGAGACCACCTCGCGGTTCTTCAAGCGGGATGGCAAGTTCTTTGTCAACACCGATGGTCCGGACGGCAAGCTGGCCGACTTCGAGATCCGCTATGTCTTCGGCGTCTCGCCGCTGCAGCAGTACTTGATCCCGCTGGCCTCCGGCCGGTTGCAGGCGCTCAGCATCGCCTGGGACAGCCGGCCGAAGGACAAGGGCGGCCAGCGCTGGTTCCATCTTTATCCGAACGAAAAGGTCGCCGCCGGCGATCCGCTGCACTGGACCGGGATTGATCAGACATGGAACTTCATGTGCGCGGAGTGTCATTCGACCGAGCTGCGCAAGAACTACGACGCCGCGACGAATACCTACGCCACCGCCTGGGCCGAGATCGACGTCTCCTGCGAGGCGTGCCACGGTCCTGGCAAGGCGCACGTCGCCTGGGCCGGGGGGAACCGCCAAGGCCCGGACGGCCTTGCCGTGCACTTCGACGAACGCGAAGGCGTGCACTGGACGCCTGACCCGCAGACCGGCAATGCCCGGCGCAGCGCGCCGCGATCGTCGGCGAAGGAGCTGGAGACCTGCGGGGTGTGCCATTCGCGCAGCGCCAAGATCGCCGAGCCCTGGCGGCCGGGCCAGTCCCTGCTGCAGACCCACGTGCCGAGCCTGCTGCAGGCCGGACTGTTCGAAGCCGATGGCAAGAGCCTGGACGAGGTCTACAACTACGCGCCGTTCCGCCAGAGCAAGATGTTCATGGCCGGCGTCTCGTGCAGCGACTGCCATGACCCGCATTCGCTGAAGCTGGTGGCCGACGGCGACGCCGTCTGCGAGCAATGCCACGATGGGCAGAAGTACGCCTCGCCCACGCACCATCACCACCCGGAAGGCTCGGCGGGCGCGCGCTGCGTCGCCTGCCACATGCCGGTGAAGACCTACATGCAGGTCGATCCCCGACACGACCACGGGTTTCGCGTGCCGCGTCCGGACGAGTCGGTACGGTTCGGAACCTCCAACGCTTGCAACGATTGCCACAAGGACAAGGACGCTGCCTGGGCCGCCGCCGCCATCGGGGGATGGTTCGGAGCGGAGCGCAAAGGCTTCCAGACCTGGACCGGGACGTTCGACGCTGCCCACACCGGCAGGGCCGGGGCGGCGGCGCTGCTCCGCGAGCTTGCTGTCAGCCCGACCGCACCCTCGATCGCCCGGGCCACCGCCCTCGACAATCTTGCGCAGTACCCGAGCGGTGAAGCGCTGGCGGTGGCCGGGCGCGGCCTCGGCGATGCCGATCCGCTGGTCCGGCTTGCGGCGCTGCGGGCCTTGCGCCCGTTTCCGGTCCGGCAGAGCTGGCCGCTTGCCGGCAAGCTGCTCTCCGATCCGGTGCTGGGCGTGCGGATCGAGGCGGCGTTGCTGCTCGCCTCGGTACCGCAGGAGTCGCTGCCCCCGGCTGATCGCGACCGCCTGGCCAAGGCGATCGATGAGTACGTCTCGGTGCAGCGGCTGAACGCCGACCGGCCGGAGCACCGGGCGAACCTCGGCAACCTTTACCTGCAACAGGGCCGCCTGGCCGAGGCCGAGGCCGAGTTCACCGCGGCGCGGCGGCTCGATCCGCTCTTCACGCCGCTGTACGCAGCGCTGGCGGAGGTGTCTGCCCGGCAGGGCCGGGACGCCGACGGCGAGCGCACCCTGCGCCAGGGCCTGACGCTGGTGCCGGATGCGGCGGAGCTTCACCATGCCCTCGGGCTCAATCTGGTCCGCCAGCATCGGAGCGGCGACGCGCTCGCCGAGCTGGCACGCGCCGCCGCGCTCGATCCGGCGCAGGCACGCTACGCCTATGTCTACGCCATCGCCCTGAATTCCACCGGCCGCGGCGACGAGGCGATCCGCACGCTCGAAGAGGCGCACACGCGATTTCCCGCGGACCGCGAGATTCTCTACGCGCTGATCACGGTGAACCGCGATGCCGGGCGAAGCGATGCTGCCTTGTCCTGGGCCCGGAAGCTGGCCACCATCGATCCCTCGGCTAGGCCATTGGTCGATCAACTGCGACGGTCCGTGCCTCCGCGCTGACCCCGCCGAGTCCGCCTGGGGACCGGTCGCAGCCCGTTCAGGTACGCTTTGAGAGCCGAATCGAGCCGATTAATCTACGTAACGCATTGAAAAAACGTGATTCAGTCTGCAACCGGGGCTGATTTGTCATCAAGTGTCGTCATTTGTCGTCGTTTTGCCTGCTCGCCACGCCGCTCGCTTTCGAACAAACATCGAACATTATCAGATCAGGCGCTGTGCCACACCCTCCGTCTTCCTGGGGCTTTCCTCGGAAGTTTCAGGCGCAGACGTCCGCGCCCTTCGCCGCCGACAGGGCGCAGCCCCGGCCGGGCTCTCGCCAGAAGATGACGGCGATCAGCGCCGCGCCGAAGCTGGCGGCGCCGATCAGTCCGACCACGCCCGGCCAGCCGGCAGAGAACCACAGCACGCCCGGAACCACGGCGCCGGCGCTGCCGCCGACGTAATACCAAGTGGTGTACAGCCCGATCGCGGCGGACCGGGCGCGCGGCGCGCGCTGGGCAACGAAATTGGTCGCCGCCGACTGGCTGAGAAAGGTTCCGGCCGAGGCCAGTGCCAGCCCGCCGATGATCGCGGCGAGCGACGGCAGCAGCGTGAGCGTCACGCCGGCGACGAACATCCCGGCGCCAAGCGACAAGGGCAGCTGCTCGGGGAAGCGGCGGAGCCGGCGACCGAGGACCGGCGTCGTCACCATGCCGACGAGATAAATGGCGGAGATCGTCCCCAGCACCGCCGGCCCGAACGCGAAGGGAGGCGCGGCGAGCAGCAGATTGGCGAAGGTGAACAGCCCCACCTGGGCGAACAGGATGGCGAAGCCGGCCGCGCAGGCGGCAAACAGCTTGGGATCGCCGAGGTGGGCGCGCATCGCCGAGAGCGAGGCGGCGAGACCCGCCGAGGGCTGGAAGGCGCGCTCCTTCGGCATCACCAGGCACAGGACGAGGCCGACAAGAAGGTTGAGCCCCGCCAGCGCCGCGAACGCCACCCGCCAGTCGGCAAGGTCGGTGACCACCCCGGTGAAGAAGCGGCCCAGAAAGCCGCCGGCCACGGCGCCCGCCATGTAAAGCGCGGTGGTCGCCCGCGCGTCCTCGGTCGGCCATTCCTCGCTGATGTAGGCGACGGTGACGCAGAAGATCAGCGGCATCAGCAGCCCTTCGATGCCACGGAACAGCAGAAGCTGAGGGAACGACGCGGCGAAGCTGCAGGCCAGCGTCGGCAGCGCCAGCGCCAGCGAGGCGAAAGCGATCACCCGCTTGCGTCCCAGCGCGTCGGCCAGCGCGCCGGCGAACGGTGCCACCAGCGCGACCGCCAGCGTCGTCACGGTGATGACCCAGCCGACGCTGTGCGCGCTCACCTCGAACGCCGAAGAGAGCTGCGGCAGGATCGACTGCGGCGCATAGAGATCGAGGAAGGCCGCCGCTCCCGCCAGCATGACGGCAATTCGACGACTTTGATGCGGCATGGCGTTCTCCCGACGGCTATCCGGGAAAGATGGCTTGTCAGCGACGGCTTATCCAATATATCGAAGCTGCATGATTAATATCGAAAACGTCTTAAATGATCGAACTCCGCCAGCTCCGCTACTTCCTTGCCGTTGCTGACGAACTGCACTTCGGCCGCGCCGCCGAGCGTCTCGGCATCGCCCAGCCGCCGCTGTCGCAGCAGATCCGCAAGCTGGAGCGGACGCTGGGGGTGGCGCTGTTCTGGCGCAGCAAGCGCCGGGTCGAGCTGAGCGAGGCGGGCCGCGTGCTGGCGGACGAAGCCAAGCATGTGCTGACTGCCGCCGACCAGGCGGCGATCGCCGCACAGCGGGCCGGGCGTGGCGAGGCGGGCAACCTGCGCATCGGCTACACCACCGGCTGCACCTTCATCCAGACGGTGGTCGATCTGCTACGCCGTTATCGGGAGGAGCATCCGGGCGTCGTGCTCAGCCTGGCCGAGATGCACACCACCGGGCAGCTCGAGGCGCTCTCCGCCGGCCGGATCGACCTCGCCTTCATTCGCTCCCGGCTCGCCGATCCGGATCAGGAGTTCACCGCTTTCGAAATCCTGCAGGAGCCGCTGATCGCGGCGCTCCCGCTCGGCCATCCGGCCGCGGCGGACGAAGCGGTGCCGCTCGGCCGCCTGGCGCTCGAACCTTTCGTTCTGTTTCCCCGCGTCGTCGGCACCGGCGTGTTCGACACGATCATCACGGCCTGCCACGAGGCCGGCTTCACGCCGCGCGTCGTCCAGGAGGCGCCGCAGTTCACCTCGATCATCGGGCTGGTCTCGGCCGGCTTCGGCGTGGCGCTGATTCCCAGCGCGCTCAGCCGGATCCGGCTCGACGGCGTCGTCTACCGGCCTCTGCTGGGCACCGACGCAGCGGCCCCGGTCGTACTGGTCCGGCGCCGGCGCGACGCCTCGGCGGCGGTGGCGGCGTTCGTCCGCGCGGCGCGAACCGCGATCCGCACGCCCTGACGCGGCCGACCGGCGACGGACGGAGACGGGCGCGGGGGTCCGGCGAAAGCTCGCTGCGCGTCCCGTCGCCCGCGATGTTCACCTCACTTGTGCAAGACGATCAGGGTTCGCGCATCGACACAGATCTGGCTGCCGAGGTCCGTCCGCCACTGCACCTTGGCCGTATGCGCGCCGGCGGCGAGCGGCTTCGACTGCCAGTTGAACCCATGCGTGGCCCCGAAGCTTTCGACACTGGTGAGGGGAACCTGATCCCCGGGACCCACGACGGCGCCGTCGATCAACAGCCGGACGAAAGCGGTATCGAAGGGCGAAGCCAGACTGAGACTGAACGAACCCTGCATCATGGCGACCACCTCTTCCGCCGCTCCGGCGGTCTGATTGAAGCTTCGCGACAGGCCGGGGATGTCGACGAACGACGTGGATGTGGTGCATCGAAAAACGACATCTTCGACGCCATTGAACAGACTGACCGGAGCCTGCCGGTTGACTGGCGCCGCTTGTCCTTCACCGGCAACGACGACGACTGCCAACGCTGAGATAGCGCTCAATGTCTTCAGTTTCATTTCTAACGTCCTTCAAATGGGTGAAATTCTTCGATTACTTATCATAAGCAAGTATTATGAAGTTTTCTGTGAACTGGTTCACAGAGCGCGGGACAATGGCCATTTTCCAGACGACGGCGCCGCGGCGGTTGCCGTGCCAATCAGCGCCGAAGCGGGACCCTCTTTTCAGATTTACTTCAAGCCACTGGGATTCCCGCAGAAAGGTGGTGCGGGATGGGATCCCGGTGCTCTACATTTGCCGGTGGACCCGAGATCCGGAAATTCGGAGGCCGGTGGGGATGCTGCAGCGTCCTGCGGATGAGGGATATACGCGACCTTTGTCACGTTCCGACCCTCCGGGTTCACTTCGCGAAGCCCCACGGCGTGGACTGAGGCGGGGCTCGATCCGCCGCCCGAATAAACGACCCGTTCGCATTTGAGGAGACGCAGAGGAAGAATGGCGGATGGAGAGTCCGCCATACCTTCGTCCGCAGCCGACCGTCCTAATTCGTATCTATGCGATATTCCTAAACAATATCAACCATGATAGTATGCTGGGGTTCGTCAAGGTTCGCTCCAACCCCGCACAAACCACGATTTTGTGTGGGGACGATTGTGGGAACGCAGATGGGACTTTCGGCACGCAGGGTTGAGACGGCGGGGCCCGGCAAGCATAACGACGGGCGAGGATTGATGCTGGTTGTGAAGGAGTCCGGAGCGCGGTCGTGGGTGCTACGCTGTCAGGTGAACGGGCGGCGGCGCGATGTCGGCCTCGGACCATGGCCAGACGTTACGCTCGCGGTGGCGCGCGACAAGGCGATCGAGATCCGGCGATTGATGCGGCAGGGCGGAGACCCGGTCGCTGCGAAACGCCGGGCACTGACAACGAGCTTCCGGGACGCCGCTGCGGCGCTCATCGAGTCCAAGCGCGATGGCTGGCGGAACGCGAAGCACGCGGCGCAATGGTCCACGACGCTCGAAACCTATGCCTATCCGAAGCTCGGCAACATGGATGTGCGCGCCGTCACCGTCGATGACGTGCTCGCTGTCCTCAAGCCGATCTGGTCTGAGAAGCCGGAAACGGCGAGCCGGGTGCGCCAGCGCATCGAGGCGGTCCTCGATTTCGCCAGCGCCAAGGGATTGCGCGACGGCGACAATCCGGCGCGGTGGCGCGGACATCTGGATCACCTGTTACCCCGATCGTCCAAGGTGAAGGCCGTCGAGCACCATGCTGCCGTCGAATGGCGCGAGACTGGGGCGTTCATGATGGCGCTCTCGATGCGCCAGGGTACGGCGGCGCGGGCACTCGCATTCACGATCCTGACGGCGGCGCGCTCGGGCGAGGTCCGTGGCATGCGGTGGGCCGAAGTTGACATCGCCGCGGGCATCTGGACCGTGCCGGCAGCGCGGATGAAGGCTGCAAAGGAACATCGCATCCCGCTATCGACGCAGGCGATCACACTGCTGGGCGAGCGAGGCGAGGCCGAGGAACTGGTCTTTCCGGGTGAGCGCACAAACAAACCTCTGTCTGATATGTCGCTGACGGCGGTGCTGCGGCGCATGGGCCGGTCCGAGACGGTTCACGGTTTTCGATCGACCTTCCGCGATTGGGCCGGCGAAATGTCGTCGTTTCCGCGCGAGGTCGTCGAAGCTGCGCTTGCCCACCGGCTGAAGGACAAGGCCGAAGCCGCCTACGCCAGAGGCGACCTTTTTGCGAAACGTCGCGCACTGATGGAAGAATGGGCGCGGGTTACAACCGGCAACACGGAAGGGGAGTAGTTGCCGTCGCTACGAGCAATCACCGCCATATTGTGGCGGATGATCGCGGTCGATGGTATATGATGGGGAGGCGCAACTTATAGGCGCTTGTCATGCGCAAGGACACTCGTAACCAATGTCTACCTATCTCGGTAGTTTTTTGCAGAAGACACCACTCGAAAGCCTGCGCTCTTTTCTTGAAGACGCATCGGTTGCCGCTTTCGCGGATGTGAATTGGCAGGCGCCGCGCCCGTCGCTTGTGGACACGCTTGCGGAGACGATCTTGGCTCTCGACGACGAGGCGCGGAACAGGGTCTATTCGGACGTCGATCGGATCGGCCAGTTTATGAACGAACATGGCCGGCGCGTACTCCGTGGAGTGCTCCCTGCCGATCCGGAAACCCTGGAACGGTTCGATGCGTGTGAGGATGTCACCGCCTGCGCAGTCTTCGTGTTGATGCGCAAGGACGAGACCTTCGAGAATGCGCTGTCTGCAATCTTCGCGCAGCGCCTTCTCAACGGGCGCGATTGGACAGGCCTCGACTTCGAGGCCGGTGTCGAACCAGAGATCCGGCGGGACCCGCCCCTCGCCGATTTCGAGGAGCGCCTTCGCGAAATTTTCGCCACGGACGGCCCCAGGCCGCGCGTCGCGGTCGACCGCTTCACCCGGCGCGAGCGCGATCCAGCGGGTTCCGGGATGCTGGCCCGCGAACAGTTCACGATTTATGTCGAGAGTGCGCCGGAGTCCACTTTGACCTTCGCCGGCCGGTCGAGGGTGGAGGCTCGGATCGTGCGCCCGGTTCAGGAAGCGGCGCTTCTGTTCGACCCGGAAGAGCATACGCTCGACGTCGTCGCCAAGGGCGGAGGCAAGGTACGGCGTCGCCAGATTGCCGACGCTTTCGTTGAGACGATGCTCGTGCCTGGTGCCACGCTGGCAGCGCGCGCGGCGAACGCTGGCGCTCGACATGCTCAAGCACCGGCCGACGTTCGACGTGCGGCCGGAAGACCATGTGCACAGTGTCAACGTCTCGAGGGTTGTGCTGGGGGCGCCCGATTTCGGGGCAATCGCGACGTTCGAGGTGTCCGGCAGGGACCAGGGGCGGCCTGGAAGCGACCTGTACGATCGGGCAGAGCGCGCATTCGGCCGCAACGGCATACCCCAGCGGGACGGCTGGCCGGTGATTGGGGCGAAGCTGCGGGTGGTGTTTGCACCCGAGAGGCCGAAGGCCCGCGCGAAAACGGTAACGTTCGAGATGAAGGCGCCCGACCGGACAAACTTGCGCGATCAGATCGAGCTGCATCGCCGGATCGCCGATACGCTACTCGCGCGATGGGGCCTGTACGCGGCCGAGGAATGACGGCGCGCAAGCCGGACGATCCGATCGCCCTGCTATCCGGCCTGCTTTGCGACGGCGACCAGCAAATCGCTGCGCGATCCTATGGCGGACGCAACGCACCGGCGATCGCAGTGCTCGTCCAGGCGGGAATGCTCGTTCCCGACGGCGTCATCGATACAACGGTCTGTGACGCCTGCGGTGAGCAACATCTGGCTGAGATTGAATCCCGCGGGCCGGACGGCGGCTACGGCTGGCGCTGTCCCGAAGCCGGATTCGTAGCGGCCGATCCTGACGCGGTGGCGGCGCTTTCCATCGTCACGAATTGCATCGTGGCCGCCCTCGGGGAGCTTTTCACCGCCGCTTTGGGGGCAGGGCGCTGGAAACCCCGGCGGCTCGACAACACAAATGCGTGGATCCTCGGCGTCTGGTCGATCGAGGGTATGTGGACGACAGTCGTCCTGGTGTGTCGGCTCGATTCCTTGGGTGCGGCACGACGCACCGCCGAGGCGCTCGCAGCGCTGCCGCAGAACGATGCCGGCCTTGTCCTGACGGTTGTTGAGGATGCCGGCTTGGAGGCGCCTCTGGGGTTCGCGGTCATGCCACTCGCGGCTTCGCTCATTCTGGACACCGAAGGGCGCTTATCTGTCGATGCCAAGACGTTGGCACGAGCCATCGCCCCGCATGCCGGGACACGCAGGGTTGCCCATGTGGGCCGGCCCGGCGTGGCGGCAAAGGTTTTTGCGGTGCTCGACGTCCTCGAAGCGCGCCGGCCTTCGGGCGAGGCATTGAACGCGGGAGTCGTTGAGCGTGCCTGGCCGGAGTTCCATCGCTGTGAGGTCGCGCCAAGCCGAGCAACGCTGCGTAGACATATCAGCAGCTGGCGGTCGTCGCGGCAGACCCAAAGCGATCTCTGAGGCGCTCAAAACCGCTCAAAACCCGCCAACTATTTCGAGCGCCTAAAACTCCCGATCATCCGTCCGTCAACCAGCGCGCTGCCCGGCGTGTAGCAGAACGGAGACGGATGAATGATCAAGCACCGAGACAAGACGGCCGAACGCCTCGCGGTTTCGGTCGAGGATGCGGCGGCGATGGCGGGTGTGGGACGCACGACACTCTACGCGGCACTCGGCGCCGGCTCACTTCGGAGCCTGAAGATCGGCAAGCGCCGGTTGATCCGCCTGGAGGCTTTAGAGGCATGGATCGCCGCCCACGAGGCTGAGGGCGGAAAGGGCGGCATGTAATGAATGCCGCTACGCTCGCCACCGCTCTCGGTGGCCGGAAGGCGGGCGCTGGCTGGACCGCGCCCTGCCCCGTACACGAGGATCGCACGCCGAGTCTCGCAATTCGGGACGCGAAAGGGAAGGTTCTGGTTCGGTGCCACGCCGGCTGCTCCCAGCGCGACGTGATCGCGGCCCTGAAGAAACGCGGCCTGTGGGCCGAGAGCGCTCTGCCCTTGTCTTCCCGCGGTCGGTCTCCGGAAAGGATTGATCGCAGACCCGATCAAGACGAGGCGAGACGAAGCGCCGCCGCGCTCGCCATCTGGCAATTGGCGATCCCGGGGAGCGGCACGATCGTGGAGACTTATCTCGCTGCGCGCGGCTTGACCCTCCCCCTGCCATCGTCGCTGCGCTTTCACCGCGGCCTGAGGCATACCTCGGGTGGCATCTGGCCGGCGATGGTGGCGCTGGTGACCGACGGCGCGGACGGAACGGCCATCGCTATCCATCGCACCTTTTTTGAGCGCGACGGCAGCGGCAAAGCGCCCGTCGAACCTGCCAAGATGATGCTCGGACCGTGCCGGGGCGGCGTGGTCCGTCTCGCCGATCCAGGCGAGGTGCTGATGGTCGGGGAAGGCCTTGAGACCTGCCTTGCCGCCATGCAGGCCACCGGCCGTCCGGCCTGGGCCGCGCTCTCGACCTCCGGCCTAAGGGGACTCGACCTGCCCGACCCCGTCCGCGACGTGATCGTTCTTGCCGATGGCGACGAGCCGGGTGAGGCGGCGGCACGGGATTGCGCCCTGCGCTGGAAACGCCAGGGCCGGCGCGTGCGCATCGCCCGCCCGCCCCAGGGCGAGGACTTCAACGATCTGCTGATGGTCGGCGTCCGCCCGATCGGACACGACGCGCGATGACCGACGCAAACGATAGAGCCGACGGCGGCGAGATGCTCATCGCCGAAGCCATCGATCAGGCCGAGGAGATTCCCGACCCGCTGGACGGCCTGGTCGAACGATCGGCGGCCGATTCCGGCGCGGCCTTCGTGCCAGAGGTGCTGGAGCGGCTCGCCCTCCTAAAGAAGGAGGACCGGGCGGCATTCGAGACCCTGCGCACGCGTCTCAAGAAGGTCGGCTGCCGGGTAACGGCATTGGACGATGTCCTTGCCGGAGAGGGGGGCCAACGGCAAAGCCAGGCCGATATCCTGATCGAACTTGCTGATGCGGCTGAGTTGTTCCATTCGGCAGATGGTGTGGGATACGCCGACGTTGAGATCAATGGCCACCGCGAGACCTGGCTTGTCCGCTCCAAGGGATTTCGGCGCTGGCTGTCTCGACGGTTCTTTCAGGAGACCGAGGGCGCGGCGAATTCGGAAGCCCTTCAGGCGGCGATGAACGTGATCGAGGCCAAGGCCGATTTCGAGGGGCCCGAGAGGGCTGTGCATGTTCGGGTCGGCGGTCTCGACGGCCGTCTTTATCTCGACCTCGCCGACAAGGCGTGGCGCGCGGTCGAGATCGCTGCGACCGGCTGGCGGGTGATCGACAGTCCGCCGGTGCGGTTTCGCCGCGCGTCGGGGATGCGACCGTTACCGGCACCGGAGCCGGGCGGATCGGTCGAGACGCTCCGGTCATTCTTGAATGTTCGATCCGACGCCGATTTCGTGCTGGTGGCCTGCTGGGCGCTGGCGGTTCTGCGCGATTGCGGTCCCTATCCGGTGCTTGCGTTGTCCGGCGAGCAGGGATCGGCGAAGAGCACCTTCTCGGCGATCCTGCGGGCACTGCTCGATCCGAACGCCGCACCGCTGCGCGCTCTGTCGCGCGAGGACCGTGACCTGTTTATCGCTGCGAATAATGCACACCTGCTCGCGTTCGACAACGTCTCGGGTCTGCCCGCGTGGATTTCCGACACGCTCTGCCGGCTTGCCACCGGAGGCGGGTTCGCGGTGCGCCAGCTCTACACCGACCAGGACGAGGTGCTGTTCGATGCGGCGCGGCCGGTGATCCTCAACGGGATCGAGGACATCGTCGCGCGGCCCGACCTCGCCGACCGTGCCATTTTCCTGACGCTGGAACCCATCCCGGAAGAGCGCCGCCGCCCCGAGAAGGAGTTGTGGGCGGCGTTCGAGGCCGAGCGGCCGCGCATCCTGGGCGCCCTGCTCGATGCCGTGGTCGAGGGCCTGAGGCACCTGCCCAAGACCAGCCTACCCAGACTGCCGCGCATGGCCGATTTTGCCCTATGGGCGACGGCGTGTGAGACGGCACTCTGGCCCGCCGGCACGTTCTGGGCTGCCTACTGCGGAAATCGCGACGAGGCGGTCGAGGGCGTCATCGACGCCGATCCGGTGGCAACGGCCGTGCGCGCGATGATGGGTGAGCGGACGGAGTGGACGGGTACGGCCTCGGACCTTCTGGGCGCCCTTGGCGAAGTTGCCGGCGAGCGCATGGCCCGGTCGAAGACCTGGCCCGACAGCCCTCGGGCCCTTTCGGGCAAGCTGCGCCGGGCGGCGACGTTCCTGCGCCAGGCCGGCATCGAGGTCGGCTTCGAGCGGGAGGGGCGGGCGCGGACCCGGATCATCCGCATCATCGCAGCCGATTTTTCCAAGCCAGAAAGCGAGGGTTGGCGACCGTCCGCTCCGTCCGCTCCGTCCGCGCCCGTGTCGAACCCCAACCGTGCCAATGGCTTGGCTGCAGTCGACCTGCGGACGGTCGCCAACGATGCGGACGGTAGGACGATTGGGCCGATCGCGACCGTCCGCGATAACCCCCCGAAAACAGGCCCTGTGACCGATGCGGACGGTGCGGACGCAAATGTCCCCATCCGGTCTGCGTCGGAAAAAGCGGGCTGGAGGGCGAGGCTGTGAGTGCCGCCGATGCTTTGAAGGCGGCCCGCGCCGCTGGCGTCGAGTTTCGTCTCGATGGCGACGATCTGGTGCTTGAAGCCTCCGCGCCGCCACCGGCTGAGATCCTTGACCTGCTGTCCTGCCACAAGGCCGGCATCCTGTCGCTGTTGCGTCCCGCCTGGGCGGCCGAGGATTGGAGCGAGGTCTACGAGGAGCGCGTCGCCGTCGCCGCGATCGACGGCGAGCAGGAGGAATCCGAGGCGCGGCGGATCGCCTACGAGAGTTGCATCGTCCGCTGGCTCGATCTGCACTCCGCCACGTCCGACCCTGACCGCTGCGCGGGATGTGGCAAGCCGGATCGGACGGGCCAGATCGTCCCGTTCGGTGCTGAGCCGTCCGGCCACGCCTGGTTGCATCCCCACTGCTGGGCCAACTGGCATGCCGGCCGCCGTGCCGAGGCGGTGGCGGCGCTTGCGGCGATGGGAATTGCGGCGCCAGCCAGGTTGCCAGACGATTTCGGAAAAAACGGAGGCGGATGATGGGCGGTTTTCGGATCGGGACGGCCGGGCGGATCGGGGCGCGAGACGGTGGAGGCCTGCTGGTCGATCGACGTGAACCGGCTGCACCGCAAGGGTTGCCTGCACCCCGGCTGGATCGGCCGCTGGCAGTGGACGCGCCATGGCGAGAACCTCGCCTCGATCAATCTCTACGCCGGCGACGACTGGCTGCATCTGACCTACCGCATGCGCTTTGGCCCTGGAGACTGGCAGGACGTGATCGAGACCGTCCGCATCGTCCGCGTGCCGTGCCCGTTCGGCGGTGATCGGCCGTATTTCGTGTGTCCCGGCGTGGTGAACGATGTCGCCTGTGGACGGCGGGTCGCCAAGCTGTCTCTGGCCGGCCGTTACTTCCTTTGCCGGCATTGCCATCGCCTTGCCCATGCCAGCCAGAGCGAGGGACTCATGGATCGGGCCCTGCGGCGGGCCAACAAAGTCCGGCAGCGCCTCGGCGGGGACCCCGGCATGGCTGCACCCTTCCCCGAACGCCCAAAAGGAATGTGGCGGCGCACCTATCACCGGCAGTGCGACCAGGCCTTCGAGGCGGAGATGTCAGCAGACCACCACTTCGCGATTCAGGCCGAACGGCTGTTGGCGCGGATCGACAATCCGAAACGCAAGAGGAGTTTCTGGCGATGAGTGAGATCAAGCGCACCCTGCCGGCCGAAGCCGGCGGCACCGAGAGTACCCGCTTCAACGCGCTGCGTCACGGTGTGCTGTCCCGCTACACCGTGCTGCCCTGGGAGGATCCTGGCGAATACCGCGAGCTGGTCGACGCTTTGGCGGCCGAGCATGCACCGCAGGGACCGACCGAGGAGCATCTGGTCGAGGAACTGGCCGGCATCCTGTGGCGCAAGCGCCGCCTGCGTCTGGCGGAGGCGGCGGCGCACCGGCGCGGGTTGAAGAATACGCTCTCGCCTTACGCCGAGATCGTGAAGAGTGCCCTCGTCCATCTCGATGCCGCGGATCAAACCGCCCGAGTCGTCGATGCCATCCGCGCGACGGCAACCGACACGGATGAGGAGATCCGGGAAATGACAGAGGACGAGGCCATGACGCACCGCGCGCTCGATTTGCTTGGCTCTCGACGCAACAGCGCCTACGAAGCCGCGCTGGCGGCTTTGCGGCAGGATACGCAGCAATGGTGGGAGGACATGTTGGCGCGCGATGACGACGAATTGGACGAGGACGAGCAACCCGCCACCGCCGACGCTGAGGGCCTGCGCCACTTCTTGAAAGCGCAGGTGCTGCCGTGGTTCGAGGACCGTCGGAAGGAACTGATGAACCGGCCGCTAATCTGCCAGCAGGCTTTCGGCGAGTCGTTCGACCCGGACAGGCTGGAACGGCTCGGCCGCTACGAGGTCCACCTCGACCGCAAGCTCGAACGAACGCTCGCGATGCTGCTGCGCCTGAAGGAGCTGCGCGATGACACGGTGGAGAGATGATCCGTTTGGCAAAAAGACCGGGAACCGTCAGGAGAAGCGCGGCTCACATGGCGGAAGATTGCGGGGCGTGGCCGGCATCTCTGGCCGCCACCCGGTCGGCGCTCGACGGGCAGCACATCTCCTACGGCAATTGAGCACGAGCGCTGCACGTGGGCTATTTCACACGCGCAGGATCTTGTGTACGATCTGGTACAAATGGGGTCGTCTGCCGGGCTACGATCCACGAGTCAAAGGCGACGAAGGAGGGGGCACGATGTCGCATAAGCCACGTGGGGGTGAGTCGTACCCAGATGAAAAAAAGAATAGGTTTCCACTTCCACGACTATTTATTATTCTCAGTGCTTTACCTAAAATATTACTAATAATTGCGTTGTTGTTACCAAACGCCATGCTGCCTGGGCCTGCTGCAGCCAGTTGTTTCTGGCCACGGCCTTATCCACAACACATCTCTCCTTGGTTTCAAGGAGATGTTACAGGCCCGGCTCCCCTCGCGGCGACCGTCGAGATCCGTGATGGCTATTCACAAGGAGGCGTTAACGCCGCACGCGGTGAACCTCCTTCGACTGAACGCGTTTATTGGGGAGATGGTGCATATTCAGAGGCCGTTTATTCAACATGTACGGATACAGAATATGACGGTACGCAGACTGTTTACAAGAATTATCCTCCACAGGTATTATCGCACGTCTACACATCACCGGGTTCGTACTCTGCAATCTTTTGGAGCGACTTTTCTGATCCCGATTGGCATACATTTCCTTTTACGTGGGCTAACAAATGGTTCAACGTTACGGCACCTGGCGGCGGAAATGGCGCATCTTTACCAAAGACGTTAGGACCAACATGCCACGCGTCGGTTGGTAACCCGATCAACGTTACCACTGGTAACAAGTATCAAGTTGAAAATGACTTCGTCACTGCTGCGCATACATCAATACAGTTAAGCAGATACTATAATAGTTTTGGAACGGAGACATCTGGATTCGGCCGTAATTGGATGAGTAACTACCATAGTAGGATTGCTCGAACAAGTGTTAGCACAGCGGATGCGGTACGATACAATGGGCAGGTAATTACTTTCCGCAGTGACGGCAGTACGTGGAAAGCAGATCCTGACGTCACGGTTCGATTAAGTGTCTCCCTTGACGGAAGCGGTCAGCAAGTAGGATGGAAGCTTAACACCGAGTCAGACCAGACAGAACTATATTCGATAGATGGAAAGCTTACCACGATAACGTCCAGATCTGGTCTGGTAACCACGCTACAGTATAATGCTGCTGGTCTTCTAGACAGGGTCGTAGGACCATTCGGACATGCGTTAAGTTTTCTGTATGATGCTCAGGGCCGCATATCTTCGGTGCAGGCGCCGGATGGCAAGAACTATAAGTATGCCTATGACGCTAAAGGAAATTTGATTTCAGTAACGTTTCCGGATGGAAAAAAACGTCAATACCTGTATGAGAGAGCGGATTTCCCGAATGCTCTAACCGGTATAGTCGATGAGGCGGGAAGGCGCGCCACAACATACGCATATGACAGTAACGGAAAGGCAATTTCTACGGAGAAAGCGGGCGGTGTCGACAAGTTTAACGTTACCTATGATAACGCTAATGCATCGAGTGCCACCGATGCGCTTGGTCGCAAGCGCAGTTATACGTTTTTTCCGCAGTTCGGAATTCTGAAACCGATCGGGGTGGAGGGAGTATGTTCCGACTGTGAAGGTAAGACACTTTCTTACAGTAGCAGCGGTTTCCTCGCGAGCATCACAGACTGGAACGGGAATGTAACCAAATTCCTTCGGGACGACCTGGGGCGTGAGACCGTGCGGACGGAAGCGTCGGGAAGTGCGGAGGAAGGCAAAGCCACCACTGAATGGCACCCGAAGTTCCGGCTGCCGACCAAGATCACCGAGGACGGCCGGGTGACGTCGTTCACCTATGACGCCAAAGGCAACCTGCTGTCGCGCACGGTCACCGCCGGCGCTCTCAGCCGGACGTGGAAGTACACCTACAACATGGCCGGCCAGATGCTGACCGAGAACGGACCGCGGACGGATGCGTCCGACGTGACCCGGTACAGCTATGACGCCCAGGGCAATCTGGCGAGCGTCACCAATCCGCTGGGCCAGGTGACGCGCTTCCCGCAGTACGACGGCGCCGGGCGGCCCTTGCGCATCGAGGATCCGAATGGCTTGGCGACGACGCTCGCCTATGATGCGCGCGGCCGGCTGGCTTCGCTGACGCAAGGCGCCATGGTCACGGCGTACGCCTACGATGCGGTCGGCAACCTGACGCGGGTGAAGATGCCGGACAGCTCCAGCCTCAGCTACACCTACGACAAGGCGCAGCGGCTGACCGGTCTCAGCGACAACCTGGGCAACCGCATCGCCTACACGCTCGATTCGATGGATAATCTTACGAAGGAGCGGGTGTTCAATTCTGCGAACACGGTGGTCCAGGCCCGGTCGATGGCCTACGACGCGCTCGACCGGCTGGCGAAGGTCACCGGAGGGCAGAGCCAAGTGACCACCTTCAGCTATGACGGAAACGGCAATCTGACCGGCAGCGCCGATCCCCTGAACCACGCAACGACACAGAGCTACGATGCCCGCGACCGTCCGACCCAGACGACCGACGCTGCCGGCGGCATGACCCAATATACCTACGACGATCTCAACCACGATCTGCTGGACAGCGTCACCGATGCCAATGGCAACGTCACCCGCTATACGTACGACGGCCTCGGCAACCTGACGCAGGCGTCGAGCCCGGATACGGGTGTGACCACCTACACCTATGACACCGCGGGAAACGCGGTGTCGGCAACCGACGCGCGCGGCCTGACCACCACCTACACATACGACAGGGCGAACCGGATCACCAAGGCGACGTTCGCCGATGGCAAGGCGGTCACCTTCCTGTACGACCAGGGGGCCTATGGCCTCGGCCGGCTGACCAAGGTGGCTAGTGCGGCCGGCTCGGTGGCCTGGAGCTACGATGCGTTCGGCCGCGTCGCCTCAAGGCAGCAGGTCGCCGGCACGCTGGCGTTGACGCTCGCTTACACCTATGACGCGCAGGGCCGGCTGGCGACGGTAACCTACCCCTCCGGCCGGCAGGTGGCCTACGCCTATGACGCGGCGGGCCGTGTCCGCACGGTGACGGTCGATGGCCAGGTCCTGCTCGGCCAGATCGACTATCAGCCCTTCGGCCCGGCTTCGGGCTGGGTGTGGGGCAACGGCACCAGCTATGCGCGGCATTTCGATGCGGACGGCCGGCTGGTCGATTACCCGATCGGCTCCGACGTGCGCACCCTCACCTATGACGCCGACGGCCGGATCACCAGCTTCGCCGAGACGGCAGGCCGCCAGGACTTTGACTACGACCCGCTTGACCGGTTGACCGAATATGTCTCGGAGCCGCAGAGCCAGGCGTTTGCCTACGATCTCAACAGCAACCGGCTCAGCCTGATTACCGAGACCGCGAGCACCAACTACGATTACGACGCCGCCAGCAACTGGTTGCTCAGCCGCGACGGGGCTGCGCCACGGACCTATCAGTACGACGCCGCCGGCAACCTGATCAACGACGGCTCCCGGACCTTCACCTACGACGCCCGCGGCCGTCTGGTCCAGGCCACCGCCGGCGCCTTGACTCTCAAGTACGGTATCAACGGCCTGGGGCAGCGGGTCTTCAAGAGCGGCCTCGGGGTGGCCTCGGGCACCGCCCGCTTCGTCTACGACGAGGCCGGACGCCTGATCGGCGAGTACAACAAGAGCGGCACTGTCGTGCAGGAGACCGTGTACTTCGAAGGCGCCCCGGTCGCCGTGCTGAAGCCGGGCGTGATCTACAACGTCTTCGCCGACCACTTGGCAACGCCGAGGTTGATCGCCGACCAGAGCGGCAAGACGGTGTGGAGCTGGAAGAGCGATCCATTCGGCAACGGCCTGCCCACCGGCACGCTGACCTACAACCTCCGCTTCCCCGGCCAGTACTACGACAAGGAAACTGGCCTGCATTACAACTACTACCGCGACTACGACCCGACCACGGGACGATATGTGCAGAGCGACCCGATCGGGCTGAATGGCGGGACAAATACATTTGCCTATGCAGAAAACAATCCGGCAAAATTTGTCGATAGTCTTGGTTTGCAGGCTCTCCCGGCTCCAGTGCCCACATGGACCCCGACGGTCATTCAGGGAGGTGCTGGTGCTGCGAGCGCCACCGGCGCGGTTGGATGGGGTACATCTGTTGCAGCCTCTCCGGTCCTTGTCACGGGCGCTGTTGTTGTCGGATCCGCTTATATCGGATGGCAAATTGGCACCGGCATAAATTACCTGATCGACGCTGCCGGCAATGCATTGCACTCTTCGCAGCAGCAAGCTGCATTCAGTGCCGCATTGAACCAAATAGCCGCACAAAGACGAGAAAAGGCCAGGGCTTCTAGCAACGCATGCGAGCCTGAAGAAGACGAATGCGCTCGCGCGCGCCGGGATAAAAAGGCAGGTAAAGACGCAACACGTAGACTGGGTGGATGCAAGCCTGAGATGACGCGTACAGAGTTGGCACAGCGTTTCTTTGCTTGGTGGGATCTAGTCGACGCGCGAAACCGGCAGCGGGATATGTGTCCCTATGAAACGGATGATGGACACTTATTGCAGATTATTGAAAACCAACGTGTTATGGAGAAGTGTGCCGAATTGCTTCGCACTGCAATTCACTGAGTAGATGAGGTGACCATAGGCGGATCGAACGAATTGCAATCGCCGTCTGGCGGCTGCGCTTCTCTCTAGGCACGTATAGCTCGCGACTAAAACGCTTTCCACGCGCGTGCATTGAGTAACCAGATGATTCACGGCGGGCCATACGAAGCTGTTGGCATGGCACAGACGGTGAGTGTTGTCGTTGGAGCCGAGAACCGGGCGCGATTGGACGCCGACGCCTTCGCTGATCGGCGGCAACTGGTGAACGCGCATCCGATTCCTACGCCGGCTTGTCGAGGAAGTGGATCGGTGGGTGAGTCGAAAGTGTCCCATGGAGGCGGTCGACGAATTGTCGAACGTCGGCAATCGAGAGAGACCACCAGTGAATATTCAGGCGCACGAAGAACTCAAATCGAAAATCTGGGAGATAGCGAACCGTCTGCGGGGTCCTTACCGGCCGCCACAGTACCGTCTCGTCATGCTCCCCATGGTCGTTCTGCGCCGCCTTGATTGCGTCCTTGAACCCACGAAGGACGTGGTGCTCGCCAAGTTCAAAGAACTTGAGGCGCAGCAGATGCCTGAAGCGGCGATGGATCGCCTGCTCGGCAAGGCCGCTGATCCAAAGCGCAAACACCCGCTCTACAACGCCAGCTCCTACACCTTCGCGCGCCTGCTCGGCGACGCGGAGAACATCGCGCCTAACCTCGTTTCCTACATCAACGGCTTCTCGCCGACGGCGCGGCGCATCTTCGAGCGCTTCAAGTTCGGCGATCAGATCGAGAAGCTTGACGCCAGCAACCGGCTCTTCACCATCGTCAAGGCGATGGCGGACGTCGATCTACATCCCAACCGGATCGATAATCTCCAGATGGGCTACCTGTTCGAGCATCTGGTGATGCGCTTCAACGAACAGGCCAATGAGGAGGCCGGCGATCACTTCACGCCGCGCGAGGTGATCCGCCTCATGGCGAACCTGATCTACACCGGCGAACAGGACGTCTATAAGCCGGGCATCTATCGCACGATCTACGATCCGGCCTGCGGCACCGGCGGCATGCTTTCCGAATCCGAGAAGCTGATCGGCGCGCAAAACAAGCGGGCGCGCCTGGCCCTCTTCGGTCAGGAGTACAACGACGAAGCCTGGGCGATTTGCTGCTCCGACATGCTGATCAAGGACCAGGAGACCGGCAACATCGTCCTCGGCGACACCCTCGGCGACGGCAAGACGCGCGACGGCTTCGAGGGCCAGCGTTTCCACTACCTCATGGCCAATCCGCCGTTCGGCGTGGAGTGGAAGGACCAGAAGGACGTCGTCGAGCGCGAACACAAGGCCATGGGGTTCGCGGGACGCTTCGGCGCCGGGCTGCCGGCCATCAATGACGGCTCGCTCCTCTTCCTTCAGCACATGATTTCCAAGATGCACCCCTATGGCGAGGGAGACGAGGATGCGGTCGGCTCGAAGATCGCCATCGTCTTCAACGGCTCGCCGCTCTTCTCGGGCGACGCCGCGTCCGGGCCGTCGAACATCCGCCGCTGGATCATCGAAAACGACTGGCTCGACGCCATCGTCGCCCTGCCGGACCAGCTTTTCTACAACACCGGCATCTTCACCTACGTCTGGCTCGTCACCAACCGCAAGCCGCCGGAGCGGCGCGGCAAGGTGCAGCTGATCGACGGCACGCGCTTCTTCGTGAAGATGAAGAAGAGCCTGAACAACAAGCGGAACGAGATCACCGAAAGCCAGATCCGCCATCTTGCCCGCGTCTATGGCAACCACCAGGACGGCGAGACGGCCGAGGTGAGGATCAACGACGAGACCCAAACCCGCGTCATCTCCCGCATCTTCGAGAACCGGGAGTTCGGCTTCCTCAAGGTGACCGTCGAGCGGCCGTTGCGCATGAACTTCGAGGCGACAGCGGAGCGGATCGCCCGGCTCGACGATCAGGCGGCGTTCGCCAATCTCGCCACGTCGAAAAAACGCAAGGACACGAAGGCCGCGGAGCGGGAGATCGCCGACGGCCGCAAGGTGCAGCAGACGATCAAGCAGGCGCTTGCGACCCTCGAAGGCAAGGGGCGCTACAGGGATCGCGAGGTGTTCGAGAGCGATCTACTCGCGGCCGCCGGCCGGAAGGGCGTCAAGCTCCTGGGGCCGATCCGGAAGGCGATCTTCGCGGCGCTCGGCGAGCGCGACCCGGAAGCCGAGATTTGCCGCGACGCCAAGGACAGGCCGGAGCCCGACAGCGAGCTGCGCGATACCGAGAACATCCCGCTGCCGCCCGGAACCCTGCTGCCGCTGCCGATGGACTTCGGGCCGGACAAGCCCAACAACCGGCTCGTCGCCGCTTTCAAGGGCGTGATCGACGACTACATCGCCCGCGAGGTGCTGCCGCACGTGCCCGATGCCTGGGTGGACTACGAAAAAACCAAGGTCGGCTACGAAATCCCGATCAACCGGCATTTCTACGTCTACAAGCCCCCGCGTCCGCTCGAAGAGATCGAGGCGGACATTGCGAAGCTGGAAGGGGAGATTGCCGGGCTGCTGAAGGGGTTGGTGGCTTGAGCGAAATCCCCGAGACGGTACGTGAAGCCTACCGAGAACTCCCGCACGGCTGGAAGCTGGAGAAGCTAAAGTTCTTTGCCGATGTCAGAAATAGTAATGTCGATAAGACCATTGGCGATGACGAAGAACCGGTTCTGCTCTGCAATTACACAGACGTATATTACAACGAGCGCATAACTAGAGATCTGAACTTCATGGAAGGCTCGGCGACTGAAGAGGAGATTGAGCGATTCCAACTGAAACGCGGACAGGTGATCATCACCAAGGACAGCGAAGGTTGGGACGATATCGGCATACCGGCGCTCGTCACGGAGAACATGCCGGACGTCCTGTGCGGTTATCACCTCTCGGTGTTCTCGCCGGGACCTGAGGTTGACGGTGCCTTTCTTGCCTGGCTTTGTCGCGCTGAACCGCTGAATGACCAGTTCAAGCTGGCAGCGAACGGGGTTACGCGGTTTGGGCTTGGGCAATACCCGATGAAGAACGCTTTCATCGCCCTCCCTCCTCTCGACACGCAGCGGCGGATTGCGCGATTTCTGGGCGAGAAAACGGCGCGGATCGATGCGCTGATCGAGAAGAAGCAGGCACTTCTCAACCTGCTCGCCGAGAAGCGCCAGGCTCTCATCACCCGCGCTGTCACCAAGGGCCTCAACCCCGACGCCCCCCTGAAACCCTCCGGCATCGACTGGCTCGGCGACATCCCCGCGCATTGGGAGACGGGCAACATCCGCCGATTTGCTCAGATGAAGACGGGGCACACACCTTCGCGCTCAAATCCAGAATATTGGGACGATTGCACGATACCTTGGTTCACACTCGCAGATGTTTGGCAACTGCGCGATGGGACGCGTTGGTACTTGGGAGAAACTGCGGAGAGGATTAGTGAAATCGGCCTTAAGCATGGCTCGCCCATCGGCTGGCGAGCCTGCATGACGACAACGACGAGAAGGTTTTTCATTCGGTCATCGTCGTCACCGACCGCCGAGTTCTCGATCAGCAGCTTCAGAACACGATCTATCAGTTCGAGCACAAGACCGGCGTCGTCGTGAAGATCGACGAGGACACCCAACAGCTCGTCCGCGCGCTGTCGCAGGGAACGCCGATCATCGTCAGCACGATCCAGAAGTTCCCGTTAATCTCGCAGGCGCTCTCGACGCTGGAGAGCAGGGGCGTAGGACTGACGATCGACACCGCCGGCAAGCGCTTTGCGGTCATCGTCGACGAGGCGCATTCCTCGCAGAGCGGCGATACCGCCACGGCCCTCAAAGGCATGCTGAACAAGGAGGGAATCGAGGCCGCGATCGCCGCTCAGCTCTCCGACGAGGAGGACGAGGACCTCTCGGAGGAGGCCAGGGCGGCAATCCTGAGAGATGGCCTGAAGCGCGCCCGTCAACCGAACCTGAGCTTTTTCGCGTTCACCGCCACGCCCAAGTTCAAGACTAAGACTCTGTTCGACGAGCCCGGCCCGTCAGGCGCCTCGCCCTTTCACGAGTACACCATGAGGCAGGCCGTCGAGGAGGGCTTCATCATGGATGTGCTCCAGAACTACACCACCTACAAGCGGTTCTACGGGCTCATCAAGCAGATCGAGAACGACCCGGAGGTTCCGCGCAAGAAGGCAGCCAAGGCGCTCACGCGCTATCTCGAACTCCACCCGGTCAACATCGAGCAGGTGGTTTCGGTCATCGTCGAACACTTCAAGCTTTATGTGATGCACGAGCTGGGTGGGCGCGCGAAGGCAATGGTCGTCACTGGATCGCGCCTGGCGGCGGTCCGGTACAAGCGCGCGTTCGACCGCTACATCGCCGAACACGGCTACGAAATTCGCTCGCTCGTCGCCTTCTCCGGTACGGTCGAAGATCCCGACAATCCCGGCTCGTCCTACACCGAAGTCGCGATGAACGGCGGGATCTCCGAAAGCGAGCTTCCCGAGACCTTCGAGCGCGACGATTATCGTGTGCTTCTCGTCGCCGAGAAGTACCAGACGGGCTTCGACCAGCCGCTGTTACAGACGATGTACGTCGTCAAGAAGCTGTCCGGCGTCCAGGCCGTGCAGACGCTCTCGCGGCTGAACCGCATGGCTGCGGGCAAGGCGCGAACCTTCGTGCTCGATTTCGCCAATGAGGAAGACGACATCTATAAGGCATTCAAGCCGTACTACGAGGCCACGCCGATTGGCGAGAACGCCGATCCGCACCGCCTTTCGGAGCTTCAGCACCGCCTGCTCGAATGGGCGATCTTCGCGCCCGCCGACGTCACCGCTTTCGCCAACGTCTGGTATCGGGCGCGGCGGGATCACTCGGCAACCGATCACCGTCTCATGAACGCCGTCCTTGATGCTGTGGTGGAACGCTTCGGCGCGCGCGAGGCGGTGGAGCAGGAACAGTTCCGCGGCCAACTGACCGCCTATCGAAATCTCTACGCCTTCCTCTCGCAGATCATCCCCTATCAGGACAGCGAGCTTGAGAAGCTCTACGCCTTCGTGCGCAATTTGTTGGCCAAGCTCCCGCCGCCCGGCGACGGCAAGGCCTTCGCGCTCGACGACGAAGTCGCGCTTCGCTTCTTCCGCCTCCAGCAGATGACCGAAGGTTCGATTGACCTGTCGGAGGGGGAAGCCGATCCATTGAAGGGGCCGACCGACGTCGGCACTGGGCAGTCGGTCGATGATGACGTGGCGTTGTCCAGCCTCATCGAGAAGCTGAACGAACGCTTCGGCACCGACTTCACTGAAGCCGATCAACTCTTCTTCGATCAGATTCGGGTGAGCGCCGAGCGCGACGAGAACATCGCCGAAGCCGCGCGCGCCAACAACTTCGCCAACTTCTCCGCCTTCCTCGACCGCATGCTGGACGAACTCTTCATCGCGCGCATGGAGGGCAACGAGGAAATTTTCTCCCGTGTCATGACCGACAAGGAATTTCGGTCCGCGGCGCATGAACATCTGGCCCGCGAGATATTTCGCCACGTGCGGGAGCAGGAACCTGTCGACTGAAATGACTCGCGCCCCTCAGCGCGATGGGAGCCTCGCGAGTCGCTGGCCAGCGGCCAGGTCACCGAGCCGATCTCTCCGGCCCAAACCACTCGTTGGTTGCGCCGGCCTCAACCAGAACAGTTCCACAGTGTGGGGACAAGTGTGGGAACGGTTTTCACCAGAAATCCGTTTTTCCTGTGATTTCAATAGGATGACCGAATGAAATGGCGGATGGAGAGGGATTCGAACCCTCGATGGGCTTTTGACCCATACTCGCTTAGCAGGCGAGTGCCTTCAGCCGCTCGGCCATCCATCCCAGCCAGGCGGCGCCATCATGACGCCGCGCGCTCCGGAGTAAATCAGCGAGCGATCTGCCGATCAAGGCTGTCGTCGCGCGGCAACGCTTGCGTCGCCGGATGACGGCCTTTGCCGGCGAGTCCGGGCGGCGGGCAGGCGGTGGGCTTTCTCGCGTTGACGCTTCCGGAAAGTAGCCCTATTACCCAGCCCCTGAGAATACAACCCAAGCGCCGATCACGGAACGCCGGGCGATTTGCCGGAACGCGATTGCGCCGGTGTGCGGAACGATCGATCCCGGCTTGGTAACAGTGCCCACTGACCCGAACGAGGTGAAGAGTGTCGTTCCTCAAAGAGGCGCTGTCGATGCAGGCCAGGGATCTGGCCAAAATTGCCATCTGGTATGGCTTGAACCGCCACCGCCAGGGAACTGAGAAGAATATCTGGATCTTCGGCTCGCGGCGCAGCGGTACGACGCTGGTTGCACAGGTTTTCGGTGCAAACAAGGGTCTGAAAGTCATCGATCAGCCGTTTGCGCTCGCCACCAGCACTGCCTTGCAGATGCGTTATCTGTTCCAGTTCGATAACGGCCATGCCGTCGACTTGACAGATGAAGAAAAGATCCAATGCAAACAGTATGTTGACTTGATGCGGAGCGGCCGGCTGCATGTCGGCGAGCCGTGGAGATTCTGGGCCTATAACTTTCATTTTCACAGTAACCGGCTCGTCTTCAAAGAAACGAACGGCTCATGCCTTGCGCCGCTGATGTACGAGACCTATGGCGACCATATTCTTGTTTTGTTCCGGCACCCGATTCCGCAGAGCATGTCCTGCTTCCGCAATGGCTGGGAGCTGAACTACCGGCCTTTTCTCGGCTCGAAATGGTACATCGAGACCTATCTGAAGGATGGGCTGGAAGGCTTCTGTCATGACCTGATCCGCGGTGACAAGCGGCTGGACAAGTTCGTTCTGGTGTGGTGCCTCGAGAACCTGCCGCTCTTCGCTAATCTCAGCGCCTATCCGGATTGGGGTTTCATAACCTACGAACACTTCATCCAGCACGCCGCCGACGTGGTCCGCTGTTGGGCGCAGGCTTATGGTCTGTCGGAGCTGAATGCAATGATGCGCGCCGCGCAACAGCCTTCGGTCTCCACCCGAAAGTTGAGCACGACCCAGGCCAAGGACGCCATTCGCGCCAACCGGACGCGCGACGTGCTGTTTTCGTGGCGCAGCCGCATCGCAGCGGAAGACGAGCGCCGCCTGATGGCCATCGTCGAGCGCTTTCAGATCGATGAGTACGAGGTGTTCGAGACCTCGACCAAGCGAGGCTTTCGCGCACCGGCGACGGTCACGGCACGCTCCGCCCCCGGCATCGAGCGATCCCAGGTTCCGGATCTGGAGGGTGCCGCAGCTTCCCTGCGGCGTGCCGGATAGGTCAGCCGCCGGGCAAATCCGCCGCGGCGGCGCAGCCCTCCGCGGCGGGCAAGCGTGCGAGGTGCGCCTGAACCGCTGCGCCGAGGAGACGCAGATCGGGCGCTCGCACACTGCGCGCCGGCCAGACGAGGGCAATCGTTCGGGCGGGAGCCCGGTCGCTGAACCCGATCAGCGCCAGCGCCGGCTCGTGGCGCGTTTCGATTTCGGCGGCGAGTCGCGGCACCAGGGTCAGACCAAGGCCTCCCGCGACCATTTGCACCAGCGTGCTGAGGCTGGTCGCCTGCATGTCCTCGTTCGCCCGGCCGGGGAGCAGACTGCAGGCGGTCAGCGCGTGATTGCGCAGGCAGTGACCATCCTCGAGGAGCAGCAATTTTTCGCCCGACAGCTCCCCGACGTCGATGGCGGTCCGCTGGGCAAACCGGTGGTTCCGGGGACAGGCGATCAGCAGCGGATCCTCCTTCAGGCGCATTTCTTCCAGCCCGTCGATGGCGTAGGGAAGGGCGATCAGGGCCGCATCCAGGCGTCCGCGCCGCAGCAGCTCCAGGAGGCGTGCCGTCTGTTCCTCGCGCAAATACAGGCGAAGGTCCGGATAGGCGCGGCGCAGCTCCGGCAGGACCTGTGGCAGAACGTACGGCGCGACGGTGGGGATCACGCCCAGGCGCAGCAGGCCGCTGAGCGGCTGGTTCCCGGCCCGCGCCGCGTCGACCAGTTCGTCGGCGTCGCGCAGCAGCCCTCTCGCCCGCTCGACGATGTCCTCGCCGACCGGCGTCAGCGTCGCCTCCCGTTTGCCGCGGCCGACCAGCGTGACGCCCAGCAGGTCTTCCAGTTCGCGAAGACCGGCGCTCAGCGTTGACTGAGCGATCAGGCACTCTTCGGCCGCCCGTCCGAAGTGGCGATGATCGGCGACGGCCACCAGGTATTTGAGTTGGCGCAGGGTCGGAAGAACACGCATCACCATGTCCGCACACGTTTTTGTTGAAATGCGGTGGAAAAGCCAAGTTCGCCAGCCCCTCCATCGTCGGTCAGGAGCCGGCTGAGAATCACACGCAGGAGGCGCTGGCTTCTGCTTTGGTCCAGGGATAACGTGACTGCGTGCTCCGGCATCTTCGGTCTTGGGCAAACGATGTGATTGACGCCCTTAACGATACCGTCTCGATCCAGGGACAGCTTCGAAGTATTCACGACGGTCTGCGGGGGGACTTGCCGCTTATCAACCGGGTGGCGGTGGCCATCTACGACGGGCAGACCGATATCCTGAAAACCTTCGTGCACTCCACGGAAGGCGATCCCCCGTTTTCGCACTATGAGGCGAAGCTCGATCAGATTCCGTCGCTGCGCGACCTGGCCGAACGCCATTCCAGCCGGGTTATCGACGAACTCCGCTTATGGAACGGCGCCCGCGTTCCCAGCGAGCACGTCCGCCGGCTCCTGCAATCCGGCTACCGGTCGACGTATACGCTGCCCTTCTATGACCACGGCGATTTCTTCGGCTTTCTCTTTTTCGATTCGTCGGAGCCCGGATATTTCTCGCCGCCCGTGATCCGCCATCTTTCGACCTACGCGCATCTGATCTCTCTGCTGATCATCAACGAGGTTTCGCGGGTCGCCGCCCTGCGCTCCGCGATCCTGGTGGCGCGGAAGATGAGCCGCACCCACAACGAGGAAACGGGAACCCACCTCGACCGCATGGCCCGCTACTCCCGTCTGATTGCGAAATCCCTGGCCGACGCCGGCTGGGGAATCAACGACGAGTTCGTGGAGTTTGTCTTCCTCTATGCGCCTCTCCACGATGTGGGCAAGATCGCCGTGTCCGACCGCATTCTGTTGAAGCCCGGCAAGCTGTCGGCCGACGAATACGCCGTCATGAAGACGCACGTCTCCGCCGGCATGGACATCGTCGAGAGCATTGCCAGCGGCTTTCACGTCGGGATGGGCCAGCACGTGGACCTGCTCCGCAACATCGTCCGGTTTCATCACGAGGCCTTCGACGGCAGTGGCTATCTCAGCGGGCGCAAGGGCGAAGACATCCCGCTGGAAGCCCGCATCGTCGCAGTCGCCGATGTCTTCGACGCGCTGACCACGGTCCGCTGCTACAAGGATGCCTGGACCAACGAGGCGGCGTTTCGCCTGCTGACGGAGCTGGCAGGTCGGCAATTCGATCCGCATTGCGTCGAGGCCCTGACCGCCCATGCGGACACGGTGCCCGCGATCCAGGAGCAGTTCCGCTCGGATAACGCGTTCCACGAGGGCTATACCACCGACCTGTAAGATCGAGGAGAACGGCCGGACCTCTGCTGAGCGGAGATGTGATCCCGGAAGGCTTTTGGCATGAGGGCGCGGCGCTTTCGCGCTCTCGATCAATAAAGCTGGGCGCCTCTACGCGAGCGCCTGGCGCATCGCCGCCGCGGCGGTCCCCGGTGCCAGGGCCAGCGCGCCCGCGCAAACGCCTGCGAGAAGCAGCAGATGGGGACGCACGGGAAGGCCCAGTGCCGCAGCATCGATTGCCGCGACGGCAAAAATCAGCAGCGGAATGTAAAGTGGCAGGATGAGGAGCGCCAGCAAGACGCCGCCGCGCCGCGCGCCCAGGACGAGGGCTGCGCCGACGGCCCCGATCAGGCTGAGACTTGGCGTCGCCAGGGCCAGCGCAGCCAGCAGCGCCCCATAGGCCTGGACATCGAGCTGCAGCAACACCGCCAGCACCGGTGCCGCGACGATCAGCGGCAGTCCGGTGGTCAGCCAGTGGGCTGCCACCTTGGCCAGGACGACGATGCTCAGCGGCATCGACGACAGCGCCATCTGCTCGAGCGAACCATCTTCGAAATCCGCCTGGAACAGGCGGTCCAGCGACAGCAGGGCCGCGAGCAGCGCCGCGACGCAGATAACGCCGGCGGCGATGCGCGACAGCATCTGTGGCTCCGGCCCGATGCCGAGCGGAAACAGCACGCAAGCCAGCACGAAGAAGACGATCGCCATGAAACTGTCCATCCCCTGGCGTACCGCGAGGCGGATTTCCCGATGGATCAGCGCGAGCGCGCCGCTCAGCACGCTGCCGCTCGCAGGGTGTCAAGGTCGAGGGGCAGGGCGCCCGGGGGACGCGCGCCCTCGTGCAGGGCGATCACCACCATGCCGCCGCCTTTCCGGTGGCGTTCGACGGCGCTATCCAGGCGGGCTGCGGCGTCGGTATCGAGGGCCGTGCGCGGCTCGTCCAGCAGCCAGAGCGGCGCCGGCGCCAGCAGCAGTCTGGCAAGGGCGACGCGGCGGCGCTGACCGGCGGACAGCCAGCGTCCCGGCGTCTCCCCGAGTTGCGGAATGCCGAAGTGGTCGAGAGCGCTGGCGATGCGCTCGGCCGCCGCGGCGCGTCCGCCCCACAGAACGGCCCAGGGGTAGAGATTTTCGCTGACGCTCAGAGCGGGCTTGACGGCGTCGGCATGTCCGACGAAGCGGACATGCGCCCGGTGCGCGTCCTTGTCGCGGCCGACATCCGTCCCCTCCCAGGCAATCCGGCCGCCGGCGGGCGGCAGCAATCCGGCCAGGACGCGCAGCAGCGACGATTTTCCGGCTCCGTTGCGGCCGCTGAGGACCAGCGCATCACCCCCCCGCAAGCGAAATGACAGTCCGGAGAAAATGGTGCGTTCGCCACGGACGCAAACGAGGTTCTCGACCGAAAGACCGACCATATCCACTCCGCTGTTGCCGCAAAGCTACCGGCATTGTCGCGATAAGGCAAAGTGGACAACGAAAAACGGCGGCCAGTTGGGGGATACTGGCCGCCGTCGTTCGGCATAGAGCCGATTGGGTTGACCGGAGTTGGGGGAAACTCCGGTCGGTCACGTAGGAGGTCTATAAGATCGGATGCTGCCACTTGATTGTGTCACGAATTTGTCGGGTGCGCTTCGGTAGGTCAAATTTGCGATGGTGGCTTCAGACCGGGCGCGCCCTACAGCCAGCGCTTGCGCCGCTTGTACGATTTCAGGTTCTTGAACGACCGGCGCTGTTCACCGCCGCCGCCAAGGTAGAATTCCTTTACGTCTTCGTTACTTGCGAGATCGGACGCGCTGCCGTCGAGGACAACCTTGCCATTTTCCATGATGTAGCCGTAGTCGGCGGCCTTCAACGCCATCCGGGCGTTCTGCTCGACGAGCAGCATGGTGATGCCGAGATCCCCGTTCAGGCGGCGGATAATATCGAAGACCTCGCCGACCAGCAGCGGCGACAGGCCCATCGAGGGTTCGTCCAGGAGCATCATTTTCGGACGCGCCATGAGGGCCCGGCCGATGGCCAGCATCTGCTGCTCGCCGCCGGAGAGGTAGCCGGCGAGTCCGGCGCGTTCCTTCAGCCGGGGAAAGTATCCGAAGACCATGTCCAGGTCGTCGCGGATCCCGGAGTCGCGCCGGGTATACGCGCCGAGCCGCAGGTTCTCGATACAGGTCATGTCCTCGATGATTCGCCGACCCTCCATCACCTGGAAGATTCCGCGCCGGACGATCGCTTCCGGGGCCATCCGGTCGATGCGTTCGCCGTCGAACATCACCTCACCGCGGGTGACTTCGCCGTCTTCCGTCTTCAACAAGCCCGAGATCGCTTTCAGCGCGGTGGATTTGCCGGCGCCGTTGGCGCCAAGCAAGGCGACCAGCGCCCCCCGCGGGACTGACAGAGAGACGCCGCGCAGGACCAGGATGACGTCGTTATAGACGACCTCGATATTGTTGACGCTGAGCAAGGGCGGCGCCGGCTCGATCCTGGCGACGGGCTCGATCATCGGCTGGTGCTTCCGAGTGTGGCGGTCATGCCCTCACCACCGTCATGCCCTCACCCCGACCCTCTCCCGCTCGCGGGAGAGGGAGGGACCCGCGCAGCGGGAGGGTGAGGGGGCGGGGTGAGGGCATGGTGGCAGGGAGACCGATCACCAGCCGAGCCATTCCTTGCGGCGCGGGATGGTCACGTCGAAGACCTGCTTCATCCCCAGAGTGCCATCGGCGATCAGCTTGCCGATATCGGCGTCGGCAGGGGGATCCGCTTTGACGATGCCCTGATAGACGAGCACCTGGTTGAAGCCGCGATGATCCTCCGGTGTCCAGGTGGCCTTCAGGCAGACGCCCTCCAGCCCTTCCGGCACCCAGTCCTTCTTCTGGTACATCCCCTTCTTGATGTTGGGCCCGGAAAGGCCGCCGTTGTTCTCCGCCCACGCCATCGCCTCTCTCATGAAGAAGTACGAGCAGATTCCGCGAATGTAATGCACCGGCTTGTAGGTGGTTTTCGGATCGGCGGCCGTGGCGATGTCATGGACAAGCTTCATGCCGGGGACGTCCGCACTCCACGGCGCCGCTCCCATCGGCCAGACGACACCATCGGCGGCAGTCCCGGCCGCTTTCATCAGGCTCTCGTCGAAGCCCCAGATATTCGCAAGAAACTGAACGTCGGCGCCGACCGCGGCACACGATTTCAGCAGCGAGACGTTCGAATCCGATGTGTTCGCCAGGAATGCATAATTGGCGCCCGACTGCTTCAGGCTCAAACACTGAGCCTTGAAATCGCCCGGTGCCAGCGAGTACTGGATCGCCGGCAGAACCTCAAAGCCCAGCTCCTTGGCGTATTCTTCACCAGCCTTTTTTGGCGCGTTCGGATAGGGGTGGTTGTCCCCCATATGAACGTATTTGGGTGCGCCGCTGCCGCCCTTTTTCTCCCAGTCCGACTTCGCCCATTGCAGCATCGCCCGGACGGCGTCGGAATAGGACGGACCCATGATGAAGTTGTAGGGGGAGGGCTTCTTGGATTCGGCGCCCTGGCCCAGCGGATCGGTGAGATGCGCCGAATAGGAAGCGGAGAAGTAGGGGATCTGGTCCTCGGCGACAAAGCCGACGAGCGCCTCGGTATCGGCCGTGCCCCAGCCCTGCAGGGCGACCATGCCGTCTTGCTTCCAGAGCTTGTAGGTGGCGATGGCCCGCGGCACCTCGTAGGAATAGTCGAACGTCTGAAGGTTGATCTTCTTGCCGTTGACGCCGCCATGCGCGTTGACCCAGGCGGCCGCGTCGATCTTCGCCTGCCCGTACGGCGTTCCTACCTGGGCGGTCCGGCCGGTGAAATCCACAAGGTTTCCGACCAGCGGGTCAGCCGCCATCACGCTGCCCGCTGCGATCGTGAAAATGCCCCCCAGAGCCGCGGTGATGACGGCGCCTTTCAGCCTGCTCATTGGTCGTCTCTCCCTTACCTTAGTTGCCACGCTTGTTGTCGCATCCGCCACGATGCTTTCGCCTTCTCAATACGAGAATGGATAGAGGCGCCAGTAGGATTTGATGAGCTGCCAGCGGTGGGCAAGGCCGTCGGGCTCGAAGATCAGGAACAGCACGATGGCGAGGCCGATGGCCGCCTGCTTGAGAAACGTCAGCCCCTGCGTGATCGCCGGAATATTCCCCCATTCCGTCTGCTGCAGCGCGCCGATAATCCCTCCCATCGCTTCGGGAAGCAGGACCATGAACGCCGTCCCCATCAACGTTCCAGAGACGGAGCCGAGCCCGCCGATGATGATCATGCCGAGGAACTGGATCGATAGCAGCAGGTCGAAGCCTTCCACCGAAACATACTGGAGGTAGTGAGCGAACAGAGCGCCCGCGATCCCCGCGTAAAAGGAGGAGATTCCGAACGACAGGATGCGATACTTGGCGAGGTTGATGCCCATCACCTCGGCGGACAGATAATGATCTCGCACGGCCACCAGCGCCCGCCCGTCGCGGGTCCGAAGCAGATTGCCCGCCGCCACGTAGAGCAGGACGACAGTGACCAGGACGACATAAAAGTACTGCCGATCGGTTCTCAACTCCCAGCCGAAGAGGGAGAACGGCGCCGCCAGCGCCCCCGCTGTTCCGCCGGTGAACCAGTCGGCGCGTGCAAAGAAGTCCTGAAGAATGAACTGGGAGGCGAGGGTGGCAATGGCCAGATAGAGCCCCTTGATGCGCGCCGCCGGAATGCCGAAGACCATGCCGACAGCCGTCGTCATCACGCCCGCCAGCGGCATGGCCAGCACTACCGGAATGCCGAAGGTGTTGTTGAGCCAGGCGGACGCAAACGCACCGAAGCCGAAGAAGGCGGAATGTCCCAGCGAGATCTGGCCGGTAAAGCCGACCACGATGTTGAGGCCGAGTGCGGCGATGCCGAGGTAACCGATCTGGATCAGAAGCGCGATCCAGTAATCGCTGACCGGCTCGATGCCGGCGAACGACAGCGGCGCCAGCGCCAGCAGGACGATGCCCAGCAGCGTGGCGTTGCGCGACAACGCCGTTGCAAACAGGGTCGTATCGGCGGCGTAACTGGTCTTGAAATCGCCACAGCGTGTCCCGGTGTTCCCGGCCATTTCGGCTGCTCTCCCTCCCGCCGCTCCGGTTGCCCCTTACAGCCGTTCGATCTTTTCGGTGCCGAACAGGCCGTAAGGTCGGATCATCAGGATGATCACCAGCACGTAGAACGGCGCGATGTTGTAAAGATTGCCGATGTGCAGCCACTGGCTGTCCACGTACTGCGCGACATTCTCCAGAACACCGATGATCAGCCCGCCGACAATCGCACCGACGATGGAATCGAGGCCGCCCAGGATCACCGCCGGGAACACCTTGATGCCGAACAGCGACAGGGCGGACGACACGCCGTTGACGATGCCGAACACCACGCCGGCAAGCGACGAGACCATCGCCGAAATCGCCCACGACAACGCGAACATCTTCTGCACCGAGATGCCGAGACTCTGCGCCACCTGCTGGTTGAAGGCGGTTGCCCGCATCGCCAGACCGAGCCGGGAGTATTTGAAGAAGAGGGCAAAGCCGCCCATGATGACGAGCGACACGACGAGACTCATCAGGTAGGCGGGCTGCACGTTGAGCCCGAGGACGGACACCGTCTGCGCCGCGAAGATCGGGGGAAAGGGCTGGACGATGACCCCGAAGATCCATTTCATCATCGCCTGGAAAAAGATCGACAGCCCGACCGTCACCATGATCACCGAGATGATGGGCTCGCCGATCATCGGCCGCAGCACCACCACCTGAAGCGTGATGCCGAAGATCATCATGAAGGCCAGCGTCACCGGGAAGCCGAGCCAGAGCGGCAGGCCAAGATCGGCGAGCAGCCACCAGCATACCCAGGCGCCAATCAGCAGGAATTCGCCCTGCGCGAAGTTCACCACCTGCGAGGCCTTGTAGATCAGGGTGAAGCACATGGCGACGACGCCATAAAGCGTACCCAGGATCAGCCCGTTGACCACGAGTTGCAGCAGCAGATTGTCGGTCATCGCGAACGCGTATCCCCTCGGCTATTCCGCCGCCTCGCGGCGCAAGGCGGGCGGCGTCAGCGTCGTTACGTTCAGGTCGGTGACGATGCGCGACCGGGTCCCGTCCTGGAAGGTGATCCAGGTATCGACGTGGACGCGGGGCTGATCGCCGTAAATGGCAGCGATGATGTCGGCATACTTCTCATTGATGACACTGCGCCGCACTTTTCGGGTTCGGGTCAACTCGCCGTCATCGGCGTCGAGCTCCTTGTAGAGGAGGAGAAAGCGCCGGATCCGGTGGGCCTCGGGCAGGCTTGCGTTGACCTTGCCGATTTCGTCGCGGATCAGCGCATCGGTCTCCGGACGAGCGGCGAGGCTGGCGTAATTGGTGAACGCGATCCGGCGCTTTTCCGCCCATTTCGAGAGAATGCCGAAGCGGATGCAAATGATCGCGGCCAGCCACGGCCTTGCGTGCCCGAGAATGACCGCCTCGGCAATGTAGGGGGAGAATTTCAGCTTGTTTTCGATGAACATCGGCGAGAAGTGCGCGCCGGTGGCGGTGGTGGCGATATCCTTGATCCGGTCGATGACGACGAGATGCCCGTTGCTGGCGCTGAAGTAGCCAGCGTCGCCGGTATGCATCCAGCCGTCGCGAACATCGGCCCGGCCGGCCTCTTCATTCTTGTAGTATCCGGAGAACATCCCGGCGGTCCGGGCGACGATCTCGCCGACGCCGTTTTCGTCCGGACTGTCGATGCGCACTTCGGCGTTGGCAAACGGCACGCCGACGGTATCGAAATCGATGGCGTCCGCGGCGTGGACGGTATACGCGCCGCCCAGCTCGGTCTGGCCGTAAAGCTGGCGCAGCGGCACCCCCATGGCGATGAAGAAGCGGAAGGTCTCCGGCCCCAGCGCGGCACCGCCGGTGGCGGCCGACTTCAGGTTGGAGAGCCCCAGCCGGTCGCGGAGCGCGCGAAACAACAGGAAATCCGCTAGCGCCGATCGGCCGCCGCGCTCAAGGGCGCGAAGGCCGAGCCGCATGCCGGCGTCGAACATCCGCTGCTTCAGCCAGGTGGACTCCATCAACCGCGACCGGACATCGGCCGCCACACTCTCCCAGACGCGCGGGGCCAGCAGCACGAAGCTCGGGCCGATCTCCCGCAGATCGGCCATCATCGTTTCCGGCTCCTCGACAAAATTGACGATGGTCCTGCCGATCAACGACTGCGCCACCGCGTAGACCTGCTCCATGATCCACGGCAGCGGAAGCACCGAAACGTAGTCGTCGCCGGGGGCCTTGGGATCGGCGCTGAGGTAGTCGAGCGCGTGGCGCAGGAAGGGGCCCGACTGCATCATGGCGAGCTTGGGGCGGCCGGTGGTGCCCGACGTCGTGCAGAGAATCGCCACATCCTCGCCGCAACCGGCCGACACCTCCCGCCCAAAAAGCTGCGGATCGGCCACATCCTGCGCCGCGCCCCGTTCGAGCAGGTCTTCGAGGCTCAGCAGGCGGTCATCGCCATATTTCCGCATGCCGCGGGGATCGCAATAAACCACGTGGCGGACGCCCGGCACCTCGTCCACGAGTTCGATCAGCTTGTCCACCTGCTCCTCGTCCTCGGCGACGATCAGCTTTGCTTCGGCGTAGCGCAGCAGCCACGACACTTCATCGCCGATGGAATCCTGATAGAGGCCGAGCGACAGGCCCCGCAGGGCGTGAGTTGCGAGTTCGGCCCATATCCATTCCGGCCGGTTATCGCCGATCACGGCAACGACATCGCCGCGCCGCAGGCCGAGCGCGCGCATGCCGAGGGCCATATGCTTGACGCGATCGTGGACCTCCCGCCAGGTGAAGGCGCGCCAGATGCCGAGGGATTTCTCGCGCATCGCGATCTGGTCCGGATACGCCGCAGCATTGTGGGCCAGCAACTTGGCGAAGGTGTCATGAACGGAGACGTCGGCAAAACCCGAGGCGGCCTCCGCCGCTATTGCCATGACACGGCCTTGGCGGCAATCGCCGGCGCCGGGGCGGGGATCGGCTTTTCCTCCTCGCCGAGGTAGGCCTTGCGGACTTGCGGATCGTCGATCACCTCGGACGGTGCGCCCTCGGCGATCTTCTTGCCGAAGTCCAGAACCACGACCCGGTGCGAGATGTCGTTCACCACGCCGATGTCGTGCTCGATCATCACCACCGTCATGCCCCACTCTTCGTTCAGGTCGATGATGAACCGGGCCATATCCTCCTTTTCTTCCAGGTTCATCCCCGCCATCGGCTCGTCCAGCAGGATCAGCTTCGGTTTCAGCGCGACCGCGCGCGCGAGTTCGACGCGTTTGCGCAGGCCATAGGGCAACGTGCCGGCCACCGCCTTGCGGATATGCGAGATTTCCAGAAAATCGATGATCTGCTCGACCTCGTGCCGATGCTTCAGTTCCTCCCGCTGTGCCCCGCCGATCCAGTACAGGGCGCCGGAAAGGAAGGTGTTGCGCAGCAGGTGGTGGCGGCCGACCATGATGTTGTCGAGCACCGACATGTGGTTGAACAGCGCCAGATTCTGAAACGTCCGGCCGATGCCGATCCGCGCCCGCCCGTTTGTCTTCAGGCGCGTGATGTCCTGGGCTTCGAAGAAAATGCGCCCGTCCGACGGCGCATAGCGGCCGGAGATGCAGTTCAGCATCGAGGTCTTGCCAGCCCCGTTCGGCCCGATGATCGAGAACAGGGCGCCGCGCGCAACAGAAAAGCCGACGCGATTAAGGGCGCGGACGCCCCGAAAACTAAGCGAAACGTCCCTTATGTCGAGAATCGGACCCTCGTCCGCCACGACGCTCGGTCTCCCCATTAGCGGGTGCCTTGGCGGCACTTCCCTTGGCTTCGGCATCTTGGGCCGATTACCTGCACGCTGCACCAGCGTGGCACCGCGCGAAACCCATCGGCCTTTATATCGGGGTTTTCCAATATTTGCTATGGGCTACAGCAGGCGGGGCTGCGGCCGGCCTGCTGTCCGTTCGTTGACGGTGTCGCCCCCTCCGACTACATCACGCGTGCGATACAGTGCCGGGGCAGTGCAGGGTTTCGTGGTCCGAGGGTGATGATTCAGGAGTTGAACGAACGGTCACGCGAGATCTTCCGGCAGATCGTCGATGTCTATCTGGAGACCGGCGAGCCGATCGGCTCGCGCACGATCTCAAAGCGGTTGCCCGTCTCGCTTTCGCCCGCGACCATTCGCAATGTCATGGCCGACCTGGAAGACGCCGGGCTGCTGTTCTCGCCGCATACGTCGGCCGGGCGCGTGCCGACGGAAGTGGGCCTCAGGCTGTTCGTCGACGGCCTGCTCGGCATCGGCAATCTGAGCGACGACGAGCGCCGGAGCATCGCCGAACGCTGTGCCGGCAGCAGTGCCAGCGTCGAGGGGCTGCTGGAGCGGGCGACCGAGACCTTGTCGGGGCTGACACGCTGCACCGGACTGGTCATGGCTCCCAAGACAGAGCACCCGCTGAAGCACATCGAGCTGGTCAGTCTCAGCCCGGGCCGCGCGCTGGTGGTGCTGGTTACGGAAACAGGCGTCGTCGAAAACAGAATCATCGAGACGCCGCCCGGCCTCCCGCCTTCGGCGTTGGTGGAGGCGTCCAACTTTCTGTCGGCGCGCCTGGTCGGGCGGACGCTCCTCGAAGCCCGCAATGAGATCCTGGCGGAGCTGACGGCGCACCGCGCGGAACTCGGCCAGCTGACCAGCAAGCTCGTTGAGTCGGGCCTCGCCATCTGGGCCGGCGGCGAGCCGGGCGGATCCCTGATCGTGCGCGGCCAGGCGCACCTGCTGGACGATGTCCAGGCGATCAGCGACCTGGAGCATATCCGTGCGCTGTTCAATGCTCTGGAGACCAAGGAAATCCTGGTCAAGCTGCTGTCGATGGTCGACCATGCCGACGGTGTGCAGATTTTCATCGGTTCCGATAACGCGCTGTTCAACGTGGCCGGCTGTTCGATGATCGTCAGTCCATATCGGAACGGGCGAGAGCGGATCGTCGGCGCCATCGGCGTCATCGGCCCGACCCGGATCAACTATGCGCGGATCATCCCTATGGTGGATTACACGGCGAAATTGGTCGGCCGTCTGATCGGCTGACGGCAGGGACTGTAGGAAAGAGGCGATGACGGGAACTGACAGAAGATTTTTTGGCCAGCACCCCGACAACGCACCCGAGCAGCGGGGCGATGTCGAAGGGGAGTCAGCGGCAGTGGCCGCGGCGGCCGTCGACGTTCAGGCACCGGTGGAAGCGGCGGCGGTGGCTGAACGCCTCCTGGCCGCCGAGGCGGAGAACGCAAAGCTCAAGGACGAGTACCTGCGGGCGCTTGCCGAAACCGAGAACGTGCGGCGGCGCGCGGCTCGCGATCGGCAGGAAGCAGGCCAATACGCCATCACCGGCTTTGCCCGCGATCTCCTGACGGTGGCCGATAACCTGCAGCGCGCATTGGCCAGCGTCGATGCTGACGCGCGTGCGGCCGATCCGGCGCTGGCGGCGCTCACTGAGGGCGTGGAGATGACCGAAAAGGAATTGCTGACGGTGATGGAGCGCCACGGCGTGAAGCCGATCGCCGCGCAGGGCCGGCCGTTCGACCCCCACGTGCACGAGGCTTTGTACGAAGTGCCCAACCCCGACGTGCCGCACGGGACGGTCGTGCAGGTTGCGCAGACCGGCTACCTGCTGCACGACAGGACCTTGCGTCCGGCGCGCGTCGGAATCGCGCGGGGTGGCCCCAAGCCGGGCACTCCGCAGGCGACGCGACCGGAAGACGCGAGCGACGACGGCATTCTCCACTTCCGGAAGGCGGACGCCGATCCCACGGGCGCGGACCCCTACCGCAGAACCGCCGGCCCCGGCAGCTCGCGGATCGACGAGTCACACTGATCCGAGCCGCGCGAAGCCCCGCACTCAGCCGGTCGCTTCGTCACCGCGGCTGGCCGCGTTTGGCGGAACGAGGCATTCGGCCGTCGGATCGTGAGCCGCGAACCGGCGCTTGGCCGCGTCGCGTCCGGAGACCGCATAGCAGTAGGCGCACCCATGAGGGCAACTGTCGTAGCCGCCGATGTCTCGCGAGGCATAGCAGGCGCACCTCTGACGGTGGGCCTTGGCCGCGGCCGGCAGCGGCCGCCCGGCGAGGCGTGACAGCCGGTCGGCATCGATGCAGCGGGCCTCCGCGACACCCGGCCGCAGCAGCTCCGGCTGGCCGCAGAGGCTGAGACGGATGCCGCGTTCGGCGGCCAAGGTCGCGAGATCGGCGACAACGCGCTCCCTTTCGCCGCTTGCCGGGTCCCGCCAGGAAAAGCCGTGGCGACGCGCCGCATTATCGAGGTTGCGGGCCGTCTTCCGGTAGATCTGCGCAACCGACACAATCACCTCATCGACGCTCCCCTGAAGCCCGTCGGCCAGTCTGGCAAACCCGTCCCGGTGGTGCGCGGGCTCGGTCAGCGTCGAGAAGACGATGGGATCATAGCGCCAGACGACGTGGCCCGACCCATGCCGCGCCGCGATCTCGCGGATCTGCGCGATCGCCTCGGCCGGCCGGATCGTCGCGGCATCAAGAGGCCGCGGATAGCCGGTGACGGTGAACTGCACGAGAAACGGCAGGCCGGTGCGCCGCACGTCGTCCAGCACCGGCAGGAAAGGCGCGGCGTTGCGGGTCCAGAAGACGAAGCCGAGACAATCCGGCGGCACGAGAGAAACGCGCGACGGAGGGCCGCCGTAGGGATTGACGACGCGGGCAAACCCCGCCTGCAGGCGGGCGCGGAACCACGCCGCGTAAAACGCCGGAATGTCGGTTCGATAACTGGCGGAAACAATCGACGGTCGGGAATGCGCCATGCGTTGCCCCATAGCAGCGGCCCCAGAGCAGCCGCTCGAGTGGCCCGAGACCGCCGGACGATTGTCAGGCAGCGGGAACCGGATTCACCGACGGGAATGTCAGGCGCCCGAGCGTTCGGCGCAGGGTGCCAGCAAGCACTTTCCGTTCATCCGGAGTGAGGAACTTGGCGATCGCAAGCGAGCGTCCCTGCGAGCGCAACTCCAGCCGATTGTCGTTGCCAGGCAGCGGCAGCAGGTTGACTTGCAGCCAGTGAGGTGAAAAGGAGAAGGAGGACTGGTTGCCCCAATGATCCGTCCGCCGGACGGTCAGCGCCCGCCGCGTGAGGTTGATGGCCTCCTCGGCGTTGCCTGCGCGCTGATTGAAGCGCAGCGCGGCATACAGCAGGAGAACGTCCAGGCCCAGGAAAGGCAGGATTGGCCACGCACCCGCCAGAACGAAACCCGTGCCGATAACGCCCAGCAGGACCGCGACAACGATGCTCACAACCCGCGCGCCGATAACGCCGCTGCTTCGATGCGGGCGCAGCACGGCGCTATAAAGGACGGCAGTGTCGTCTGTTTGAGGCATCCGGCCGCCTGCGACGGAGATTGATAACTACTATCAGATGTGGGAGCCCGCCGGCGAGGAGAAATGCGGCAACGGCCCAAGCGAACCCAAGGACTGGCCACAAAACCCGCGGCTGATGATTTGCCACGCCTGAGTGCCGTTGAGGTCGATGAGCTGTACCGGCGGCTGGCGGAGGCAAATCCCGAGCCGCGCAGCGAGCTTGCTTACGAAAACCCCTTCACTCTTCTTGTCGCCGTCGTGCTTTCGGCGCAGGCGACCGACGCATCGGTCAACAAAGCGACGGCGCCCCTGTTTGCCGTTGCCGCCACGCCCGCGGCGATGCTGGCGCTGGGAGAGGACGGCCTGCGCGAGCGGATCAAGTCGATCGGGCTGTTCAACACCAAGGCGAAAAACGTCATCGCGCTGAGCCGGCAACTGGTGGAGAACTGGGGGGGCTGCGTGCCCCGTGACCGCGAAGCGCTGCAGGCGCTGCCTGGCGTCGGCAGGAAAACGGCGAACGTCGTCCTCAACGTCGCCTTTGGCGAGCCGACGATTGCCGTCGATACACACGTCTTCCGGGTCGCCAACCGCACCGGGCTGGCCCCCGGCGCCACGCCGGAGGCGGTCGAAGCCGGCCTTCTGGCGCGCACCCCCGAGCGGAGGCTGCGCCACGCGCACCACTGGCTGATCCTCCACGGCCGCTACATCTGCCTGGCACGCAGGCCCCGCTGCCCCGTGTGTCCTCTCCGCGACCTCTGCCGCTACGAGGCGAAGACCGCGGACATGGCTGCTTCGCCCGCGGTAGGGCAGGCTGAGCCCACCCGCGGCTGAATCGGGACTTCCGGGTGCGCTCCGCTATCCGGCTTGCCGCGAACGCAGCAGGCCCGCGACGCAAGCCTGTTCCGCGATGCCGGCAGTCTGCCGGTCGCGTGCCTCGACGTGCGACACCCGATATCGTCCTGACGCCAGATCGGCATAAAGGAAGAGATCGAGCACGCAGCCGCTGTCGCGATATTGGCGGATCTCGGCCGGACCATCGCTGCGCGTGAAATCCGCAGGCCCGAGCAGGCGATCGAGCTCCTCCGCATCGAGGCCGACGAGTTGCGCCGGGGCCGAAACAGGGTCGCTGCTCGGGCCTGCCGACGGCGGATGGCTGCTGTGGCCCGATCCTGCGATGGTCTGGACGCCGCTGTCGTCGGGGATTTCATGGTTCGTGCCGGCGCAGGCCGCGACCACGGCCAAAACCGGCGCGATCTTCAGCAGACGGACTCTGAGCAGACGGACTCTGAGCAGACGGCTGGCGCGGTCATTCACGAGGGCTCCGCCACGACCGGCGGTGCGGCAGGCGCGGGCTCCGCCGGTTCTGCCGCCGGCGGGACTGCCGCGGAAGAAGACGACTCCCCATTCGCGCCGACGATCTCTCCCGTCACCTGGCCGCCGGCATCGATGGTGATCTGGCCATACCGGATCTTGCCGGAGATGCGGCCGCTGGCGCGAACCGCGAGGCGCTCCGTCGTGTCAATCTCGCCCTCGAACCGGCCGGCGATGTCCGCCTCCGAGACGGCCGCCTTGCCGCGAAAGACCCCGGACGGGCCGATGTGCAGGCTCCGGCAGCCGGAAAGCAGGATCTCCACTTCCCCCTCGACGACCAGCGTGTCGCACGAGGTGACCTCGCCTTTCAGCCGCACGTCCTTGCCGATGATCAGGTTCTTGTCCCGACCTGGCGAGCTGGAGGCATCGGACCGTCCCGAACCTCCCGCAGCATCGCCGCGGCGAGCGATATCGATGGGGAACCCGGTATTGCCGAGCGGACGGGAGGGAACCGCGACGGTCCGTCGTACGGGCGGCTTCGCCGGCTTTTCCTGCTCGACCGGCTCCGGTCGCGACGTCACGACCACGACGGGCTCGGGGCCTTCCGCATGGGGGCTGCTTTTTCGGAACATCGCCTCTCGCTCTCCTTCGTTCTTCACCGGGGGACACCGGTCCTATCCAAAAGCTCAGGCCTGCCGCTGCATCTTTGCGAAGAGGTGGACCATTGCCGCCGTGCCGAGAAGGGGTGCCACGAAATTGACCACGGGAATGGTCAGCAGCAGCGCCAACAGCACTCCCGCAGCAAATACCGTCCGACCGTTTTGCCGCCGGAGGGCCCGGGCCGCCCGTGGATCGAGCCGGCGCGCGGCGACCACCTCGAAATATTCGCGACCAAGAAGATAGCCGTTTACGGCATAGAAAACAAAAGGGAATACCGGCGGCAACAACAAGAACAGCAACACAATGATGTTAAGGGACAGCATCACCGCAAGGAATTTCGCGGAAGAGGCGAGAATTTCGGGGATCGGTTGGCTGCGGGCGGGCGGCAGCAACGGATAATGCTTGCGCTCGACCGCCTCGGCGACGCCGTCGAGGAAAAACCCGGTTGTGGTGCTGACCACCGTCGGGAACAAAAACCAGCTCACAGCAAGCGTCGCCAGCCCACCGAGCACGTCTATTGCCGCCTCCAGCCAGCCGGTCTGGAAAAACGTCACGTGGGTGAGCGCGAATCCGACGGCGATCCAGATCACGAGAAAGGATAGCAGCGACAGCCCGACGCTGAAGAACAGCACGCGCCGCATCGCCGGATCGCCGAGCTGGCGGATCGCCTTGGCAAAAGCGTCTAACACGGCGATTCCCGTCCCTCGATCCGCACCCGGACCTTGATGTAGCCGCTGGCGGGAGCACCGGCAACCCGCCGCGCGGGATAGCATACCGTGGCGCCGCCGGCGAAGGCGTCTCAATCGGTCGGGCGGCTGTTGTTGGCGTGCAACGGAATCGGTCGCGAATCTGCGTCAAGGATTCGTCGTTAGCCTCGGGCTGGTGAGGGCCTGAAAAGCGGGTTATCCCGGTTTTCCTCTCAATTCCACCATGGTGCGGCAGGGCCACAAGAACGTAGAGTTTATCGATAGTTCGAGCGAGCGATTGTGGCATGAGGAGCACGTTTGTGGCGCGTTCACGGCTCTAGATCTTGACGGTGGGGCCGGGCGGCGGCATTTAACTGAGTAGGTTACCTGACCCGCAAAGGGGCAGAGCGGCCCTGGCGGATCGGTAAGGCAAGGATCGAAAGCCGGTGTATCTCCCACGCTTGGTGTCCCTCGGACAAGAGAATGCGTCGCAATCGCAGTTCCGGCCGCAGTTCCGGCCGATTGTGATGCGGAGGCGCGCAGGTGCGCCGTGGCCCGTCGCGGTGGGAGCCTGACATGGCAGACATGCAACAGATGAGTCGCGTTCTGTACCACCACGACTGGACGAACGTCGAGGATTGGGCGCGAAACATTAACCAGCTCGCCGATCTTAACGACGATGAAATTGGTCAATTGCAGCACTGCGAGGGGTTGTGTTGCGCGTCCGTCGGGCCTGATGCTGGCGAGAGCCGGCATCGGATATCGCTTCTGGAGCGGACAAGACTAGGGTTGATCAGCCTTTGCGAATCGTTGCGGTACGGCGCGCGCCGTACCTGCTGATCGACATTTGGACTGTTGTTCGACAAGCTCGTCAACGAGCGTCAGACGTTGCTTGCTGAGGCCGTGTGCCGTCGGTGCGGCGAACGGTGCCATATCAACGCCCGTTTCCTGAGAACCATAGGGCGATAATCGACGTTCGATGTTGGCTGCGCTGTGATATCCTTGATGCGGGCGCTTTCACCGTGAGGTCGAGAGTGTCACCAGAAGTATAGGGCCGCCCCTGTGACCGCTGAAGCCGCCAATATTCGCGAAAATCCCTTCGATAACGCTACCGATCCGCGACTCGCCTATTTCGACATGCCCCGTCGGAATGCTGTCGCTCGTCTTCTCACCGCTCTTTATCAGGGCGAGGGACTCTTCCTGTTAGTCGGAGAAGACGGGATCGGCAAGTCTACGTTGCTGTGTCACCTGGGGGCGCAGGTGGCGGCGCTTGCAGGCGTTCGTCTGCTCCACGCCGCTCCGGTCCTCCGCTGCACCCAGACCGCCGGATTTGCCGAACTGGTGGATCGTTTTGCCGCACCGTTCAACGCTGCAGGGGGCGATCCGCTACAGCTTGCCCAGTTGCTCCAGGAGCTCACCTCGGCGGGCGAGCAGATGCCGGCGATGCTGATTGACGATGCCGATCGCCTCGATGACGCCAGCCTGAAGGCAATCGCGACGCTCGCGACTCTGCGCGGCGGAGAGCGGCGCCTATTGTCGGTGGTGCTTGCGGGAACGCCCCAGCTATCCCGGAGGCTGGCGGCGGTGTCCGGAGGGGGGAGCCCGCTTGCAGCCACCCAAGTTATCAGCCTGATGCCGATGTCGCGGGCTGAGGCGGAACGGATGATTCGCCATCGCGTGCGGCAGACCGGCGGGTCGGACCTGGAGGAGGCGCTTGCGCCGCAGATCAGCGATCTCGCCGGCCGGTGCAACGGCATCCCGCAACAGGTGCTGGGGCTGTGTCGTCGCGTGCTCGACATCGCCGCGGCTCCCGTGCCGCGGCTGTCGTTGCCCGCGGTTACCCCTGCTCGCGGGGCGAGCGGTGACGGCACAGGTGCCGCAGCAGCGCCAGCGTCTGAGGTAACGGTCGCGGGCGCTGACCCGGTCTTCGCAACTTCGCCGGTCCGCACAGCCGGTCCCGCTTTGGCGGCGCCTGAGGCCTCGGCGTCGCCAGCTGCCTTTGCCAACGCGGAGGGGACGACGCTTCACCCGGACTCCGCGGGTTTTGCCGACGCCGCCGGGCCTCCGGCAGAGGTGCTGCCGCTCGGGGATCCTCCCATGGTGGCCTCCGGTCACATTCGCTACGGGGCCGCTTCGGCGCGACGAGTCGAGCCTGCGCGATGGGAGAATGCGCGCAGGCGTCGTCGCTCCGGGTGGCGGATCGCGCTCTTGTCCGCGACGGCCTTGGTCGGGCTGGGCGTCGGCTGGGTGCTTTATGACCGCTCGTCCCATAACAAGCCGGTCGAGGTTACCTCGGCGCGAGATGGGATGCGGGATGCGGCGCGGGACCCGGCGTCGATGGCGGCGCTTCCGCCCCCTCTGGCTCCCTCGCTGGTTCCGCCGCTGGACTCTCCGCCGGCGCGGGTTGGGGCATCACCGGTGCTGCCCGAGGCGTCGACCGCGGAAACATGGTGGAAGCCACCGCCGGCTGAGGGAGCCCTGAGTGACGGTGCGGCGGCTCCTTCCGCTCTGTCGGGTGCGGCTTCGCCGGAAGCGGCTCCTGTCGCTCCGCCTGCGGGCCAGCCTGGCCTGACCACGCCTCCCGCCACGGAACCTTCGGCGACCGCTTCGGCATCACCGGTGCGGCCGCCCGTGCCGGCGATGGACTCCGGCGCCGTGGCGCAGACGCCCGCTCCAGCGATCCCGCCCCGTCCCGTGCCGAAAGCAGCACCACCCGTGGCGCCCTCTCAGCACGTCGACACCACCCCCCGTGCTGCTGGCAACGCCGTCGAGACCGCTGAGCTGCCGCCGGTGCGGCAGGCGGAAACGAAGCCGGAGACGAAGCCATCGCCGCGCGGACGGCAGGGGGCGGCGCTGCTGATGGAGGGGGACGAGTACTTCTCGGCCGGCGACATCAAAGCGGCTCGTGCGATCTACCAGGAAGCGGCGGAGCAGGGCAGCGCCGAGGCGGCACGACGGCTCGCGCAGACATTCGATCCGCGAAACGTTGCGGCGACGTCGCGGGATGCGAGCGCCGCGGAGGCCATCCTCTGGTACAAGGATGCCGCGCGGCGGGGCGATCGGCGGGCGCGCGGCGAACTTGAAGGATTGGAAACCTGGCTGGAAGACGCCGCGGCATCCGGAAATGCCGAGGCGCAGCGGGTTCTTCAGACGTGGCGATCGGCCTCGACCGACGGGGCAAGGGGGCATTCCTCCGCCGAGCCGTGAGGCCCCCCGCGTGGAATGCAGCTTGCGCGGAAATCAGGCGGTGATCATTACCTTCACCGCGCCGGCGGTGATCTCCGCCGGTTCCGGCTGCAGATCCGCCACGTTCTCGGTCAGCCAGGACGACGCGCTGTCGTTCGATTCGAGGGCCATAGCCTCGGTCGAGAAGATGCTGATTGTCGCCATCACGCCATTCCCCCCGTCGATGGCGTAGTACGCGATAAATCCGGGGGAACGCCGCAACAGCGGCACGAAGCTCTCGGTGATCTTGCGGCAAACCTCAGCAACTGAACGCACGTTTTGATAGCGGCGAATGCTGATGTGCATGACGACGGCTTCCTCCTCCTGCGACGCCAACGCTTCTCTTGCCCGACTCCCCGGCGGCGGGGCGCAAAGCGGCGGCGACAGCCCGTGAAACCTGCTCAAGGCCCCTGGCCATCTTCATTATCTTGGTTCCCGGCCAACAAGCCGGCGGCGCCCCATTTCAGGGCGCCGGAGTAAACCAAGAATTGCCGGCAATGTCCACGGGCGCAGAGGCGTTCCCAGCGCCCTCCTCCCGACGGTCCGGGCATCCGTTGCCCGGACGGCGGCCTCGAGGTCGCGTTGATCCCCATGCATGAGTCCCCACCGAACGCGAGCCAAGCCGCGGGGACTGGCACGACGAATGCCGGATGGAAAGGGCGGAAGCGATGCCGGAGGTGCTGCTGGTTCCTCATTCGGCGAGCCGTCACCGGCTCCGGCGGCAGCAGGCTTTCCGGCCGTCGGCATCCCTTCCGACGACAACGTAGCAACGGGGCGCGTCCCGGCAACTCCTCGCGGATCGACGGCACAGAGTGCGACGGGCACGTTCGGGGCGGGACTGGTGCCCGCGGGGGGACTCGAACCCCCACTCCCGGTCGGGAAACGGATTTTAAGTCCGTTGCGTCTGCCGATTTCGCCACGCGGGCTGGCGAGGCGGCGCGACGTTAGTCGGCTGCCGCCGGCTGGGCAACCCCATCCGCGCAACGAGACGCGCCTGAGGCGCGTCGGGCCGCTGCGAGAATAACGTCGTGGCTGGCGACCGTGGTGACGGCCGTCACAGCGTCGTGCGCGAGAAAGTTGCATGAACCTGAGCGTTCCGATCCGGGGAATGATGCAATGACCCGTAGAGGAGGATCGGTCTGTAGTAATAACCCAAATAAGTTATTAACAGTCATGGTGTATATAAACTGTATTACAATAATATTGATTCATGCTTATGTAGTGATATAGTTATACAATATTTGTAAACCGGCTCAGTAAGAGGTATTGAACATGACTGTGGGGAGCAGAATCGTGACTAAACTGCTGTTTTGGGTATCTTTGTCAATAATGACACTTTCGGGCGCGACGTCTGTCCGGGCGCAGGCCACGGCCATTCCGAATGGAGGCAGCTCTGCTCAAACCAAGGGCTTTTTCGGCGCCCCTATCGACTGGCCGATTATCGGGCTTCATGCGATCCTGTTACCCGATGGACGGATCCTGTCCTATGGCACCGACGAGCGGGGTCAGCAGACGGGCCAGTTCATTTATGATGTCTGGAATCCGGCGCTGGGGACGGGGGCCGACTCCCACAACACGCTGCCGAATACCACCGGCACCGACCTTTTTTGCAGCGCACAATCAATCTTGAGCAACGGGCAGGTTTTGCTCACCGGCGGCGACCGAACGATTAACGGTGTTCGCAATTACTCGACCGAACAATCCAATGTCTTCGATCCGGCGACCAATACGCTTCAGCCGAATGGCGCCATGTCCTACCCCCGCTGGTATCCCACCATCGTCCGCATGCCGAACGGCGACGCTGTCATTCTCGGCGGCCGGCAGGAGCCGGAAATCGATGCGCCGACACCCGAGGTCTTCAATCCGGCGACGGGCTGGCGCCTCCTCTCGGGAGCGACCAACGAGAATGCGTACGGCTTTCCGGACGGGAACTGGTACTATCCGCGCGCCTTCGTCACCCAACAGCGCAAGATTTTCGTGCTGGGCAACTGGACGGTGACGTACATGCTGAACCCGGCGGGCGAGGGGACGATCGCCGAGACGGCGACGGTCGTCCCGCCCGGCGACTATCAGCTGCCGTCGGTGATGTACGCCGCAGGCAAGGTGCTGTCGTTGCGCCTCGACCGCAAAGTTGCCCTGATCGATACGAGCAAGTCTCCGCCGGCCGTCACCGCGACGTCCGACATGGACCGCGTGCGGTACTGGGCCAACACCACGGTGCTTCCCGATGGGAAAGTCCTGGTGAATGGCGGCTCAGCGGTGGCCAATGAACTGAGCGGCATCGCCTATACCACCCAGATCTGGAACCCGGCGTCCGGCAAGTGGACCACCGGCGCCGCAGCGGCCAAGCCGCGTCTTTATCACTCCATCGCCCTGCTGCTGCCGGATGGCAGTGTGCTGACCGGCGCCGGCGGCGCACCGGGCCCGATCAGCAACCTGAACATGGAGATTTACTATCCGAGCTATCTCTATCGCAAGGATGGGTCGGGGCGGCCGGCCCCACGGCCTGCGATCACCGAAGCTCCCGGCCTGCTGCGGGCGGGCCAAACCTTCGCCATAACGGTGGACAGCTCGGCCAAGATCAATCGCGTCACGATTGTGCGCACAGGGTCGGTAACGCACGCATTCAATCCCGATCAGCGGCTCCTCAGCCTGACGTTCACGCAAAATGGCCAGCAATTGCAGATGACGTTACCGACGAACACCGGCAATCTCTTGCCGGGCTATTACATGATGTTCGTGATCAAGGGCGGTGTGCCGTCGGTTGCGAAGATCATCAAGATCGACGCCTGACGTCGGGCGGGTGGGACTGAAGCCGCTGACTCTCACACGGGGCGCTGACACGGGGGCACTGACAC
>Ga0209571_1000292_pt1 | contig 74342 bp, 67 predicted proteins | sample EBPBio102011_DNA_FD_185866 | JGI IMG/M metagenome (GOLD analysis project Ga0209571, IMG submission 185866) | Wastewater treatment Type I Accumulibacter community from EBPR Bioreactor in Madison, WI, USA - Reactor 1_1/10/2011_ DNA (SPAdes)... | ecosystem: Engineered > Bioreactor > EBPR >... | reverse complement strand
CGCCGCGACCGCAGCGATGAACAGGCTGCGGCCGAGCGCATCGAGGATCTGCTGGTTGGCGAACAGTTCGCCGTACCAGCGCAGCGAGAAGCCGCCCCAGACGGTCGCCAGCCGCGAGGCGCTGAACGAGTAGCCAATCACCGAGAGGATCGGAAGATAGAGGAACGCATACCCCGCGAAGATCACGCTCCACAGCCAGATGCTGCGCCGCTTCATGCCGAAGCCTCGCGCTGCTCACGCCGGTTCTCGAAGTACTCGAACAGCAGGGTCGGCACCACGATCAGCGCCAGCATCGCCATCGCCACCGCCGACGCCAGCGGCCAGTCGCGGTTGGTGAAGAACTCGGTCCACAGCACCCGGCCGATGGTGAGTGCGTCGGGGCCGCCGAGCAGGTCGGGGATCACGAACTCGCCGACCGCCGGGATGAACACCAGCAGGCAGCCGGCGATGATGCCCGGCATCGACAACGGCAGGGTGATGCGCGCGAACGCCTGCATCGGCCTGGCACCAAGGTCGGCGGCGGCCTCGAGCAGGGTGAAGTCCAGGCGCATCAGCGTCGCCGCCAGCGGCAGCACCATGAACGGCAGGTAGTTGTAGACGATGCCGATGTAGACCGCGAGATTGGTATGCAGCACCGCGCTGCCGGGATCGATCACGCCCAGCGCCGCCAGGCCGGTCGACAGCCAGCCGTTGGCCTTGAACAGGCCGATCATGGCGTAGGTGCGCAGCAGCGAGCTGGTCCAGAACGGCAGGATCACCAGCATCATCAGCAGCAGGCGCATCGCGGGCTTCGCCCGCGCGATGCCGTAGGCCATCGGGTAGCCGATCAACAGGCAGAACAGCGTGGACACGCTGGCGAACAGCAGCGAGCGCAGGTAGGCGGCCACGTACAGCGGGTCCTGCAGCAGCAGCGCGTAGCTGGAGATGTGCAGGCGCAGCGACGCGGCGCCGTCGGCGGTGTGTTCGACCAGCGCCGTGTACGGCGGCACCTGGCCGAACACCGCTTCGGCGAAGCTGATCTTGGCCACGATCAGGAACGGTACGGCGAAGAACAGTCCCAGCCACAGCATCGGCAGCAGCTTCACCAGCAGCCGCCCGCGGTTGCTGCGGAACTCGTCGCGCACCACGCGGAAGAAGCCGAACAGGTTGCGGACCACCTCGGCCCAGAAGTTCCACGTGCCCTGCCCCGGCGCGGCGCTCACGAGACCAGCACCACCGCGGCCGTGGACGGCCAGCTCAGCCACAGCGTGCCGTCCCAGTCGTAATGCGGCTCGGAACTGCGTTCAACGTGTGTTTCCTGCACGCGGATCACCGCACCGGATTCGGTCTGCACATGGTAGATCGACACGTCACCGAGGTAGGCGATGTCACGCACCTTGCCGACCGCGACGTTGTCCGCATCCGGCCGCTGTTCGTGCACGTCGATCTTCTCCGGGCGCACCGCGACGCTGACCGCGGTGCCCTCGGGCACGAAGTCGGTGTGGCGGGCGAGGATCGGCGATTCGAGGTTGTCGCATTGCACGCGCACCAGGCCGGCGTCGAGGTCCTGCGACAGCACGCGGCCCTCGAACAGGTTGATGCCGCCGATGAACTCGGCCACGAAGCGCGTCGCCGGGAACTCGTACAGCGCGGCGGGCGTGGACACCTGCACGATGCGGCCGGCATCCATCACCGCGATGCGCGAGGACATCGTCATCGCTTCTTCCTGGTCGTGCGTGACCATGATGAAGGTGGTGCCCACCTTCTCCTGGATGTTGACCAGCTCGAACTGGGTGCGCTCGCGCAGGCGCTTGTCGAGCGCGCCCAGCGGCTCGTCGAGCAGCAGCAGCTTGGGCTGCTTGGCCAACGCGCGCGCGAGCGCGACGCGCTGCCGCTGGCCGCCGGAGAGCTGGTCGGGCTTGCGGTTGCCCAGCTGCCCCATCTGCACCAGCTCGAGCATCTGCTGCACGCGATCCCTGATCTCGCCGGCGGAGAGCTTGTCCTGCTTGAGGCCGAAGGCGATGTTCTGCGCCACGCTCATGTGCGGGAACAGCGCGTAGCTCTGGAACATCATGTTGACCGGCCGCTGGTACGGCGGCAGGTCGGTCACGTCGACACCGTCGATCAGCACCCGGCCCTTGTCCGGCGCCTCGAACCCGGCCAGCACGCGCAGCAGCGTGCTCTTGCCCGAGCCCGAGCCACCGAGCAGGGCGAAGAATTCGCCGCGGTAGATGTCCAGCGAGATGTCGTCGCAGGCGTAGAACTTGCCGAAGGTCTTGGTGACGCCCTCGATGCGCACGAAGGGCTGTGCGCCGGGATCGCGCCACGGTTCGACCGGCGGTGTCGCCCGTGCAGGTGCGGCCATGTGGTCTGCTTCCTTCCGTCCGTGGCTCAGCGGCCGCTCTTGATCGCGGTCCACGCGCGCACGCGTTGGCGCTGGATGTCCTCGGGCAGCGACTTCGGATCGACCAGTTTCGCGCGCACCTCGGCCGGCGGGTACACGCCCGGGTCGGCGGCGATCTCCGGATCGACCAGGGCGGTGGCGTCCTTGTTGGCGTTGGCGTAGGCCACGTGGTCGGTGATCTTCGCGATCACCTCCGGCTGCAGGAGGTAGTTGATGAAGGCGTGCGCGTTGGCCGCGTGCGGCGCGTCCTTCGGGATCGCCATCACGTCGATCCAGCGTAGCGCGCCTTCCTTCGGGATCACGTAGCGGATGTCGGGCGCGGGCTTGCCGGTGGCTTCGGCGGCCTCGATCGCGACGTCGCGCGCCTGGCCGATGTCGCCCGAATACCCCATCACCAGGCAGGCGTCGCCGGTGGCCAGCGCATCCTTGTACTGGGCGTTGTTGAAGGTGCGGATGTGCGGGCGGATCGCGGCGAAAGCCTGCTTGACCAGGTCGATCTCCTCGACGCTGCCCACGTTGGGGTCGCGGCCCAGCCAGATCAGCGCGGCGCCGAAGGCTTCCTGGTCGTCGTCGAGCACGTTGATGCCGCAGGCGGCGAGCTTCGCGGCATTGGCCGGGTCGAACAGCAGCGCCCAGGAATCCAGCGGCGCATCCGGCCCCAGCGCGGCCTGCACCTTGCCGGCGTTGATGCCCAGGCCGGTGGTGCCCCACATGTACGGCACCACGTGCGCGTTGCCCGGATCGACGTCGACCAGGCCGGCCAGCACGTCCGGATCGAGGTGCTGCCAGTTCGGCAGCTGCGCCTTGTCCAGCGGCAGGAACAGGCCGGCCTGCACCTGGCGCTGCGCGAACGGGCGCGCCGACGGGAACACCACGTCGTAGCCGGAACTGCCCGTGGTCAGCTTGGTCTCGAGCGTCTCGTTCTCCGAGTACACGTCGTAGTTGACCTTGATGCCGGTGGCGGCCTCGAAGTCGCGGAGGGTGTCGTCGGCCACGTAGTCCGACCAGTTGTAGACGTTGAGCACCTTCTCGTCGCCTGCGCCACCGGCACGGTCGCCGCCACAGGCGGCGAGCAGGAGGACGCAGGCGAGCGGAGCAAGGCGCGGCAGGACTGGACGCATCGCGGGTTCCCCTTCGGATGGAAGCCGCGGCCGGCCGGACGGCCACCGTGGCCAGGCGATGGTAAGCCCTCGCGGCGACCCTGTGCATCTCCCGCCCCCCGGCCGGGTGCGGATGGCACAGGCGCTGCCGGCGCCGCGCCGCCGCGCCAGGGCCTGTTAGCCTCATGGCGCATGTGGCACCCGCCGCGCGGGCGTGCGCGGCAAGGAAGCGCGACGGCGCGTGTGCCAATACGCTACGGAGCGACGACGCCGCGGCGTGCGTCCGCGTGGCGCCTAGCCGGGGCGTACGCGGAAGACCACGCTGATGCGCGGCCCGGCGTGACGCGTCTTGGGGATGCCGTGCTCGTGGGTCGCCTGCATCGCATGGCTCATGGCCAGCAGGCTGCCGGGGTCGAGATCGACGGCCACCACGTCGCGATGATCGGCGCGGCGCCGGATCAACATGCGTCTCGGGGCACCCAGCGAGACCAGTGCGATGGGATGTCCCGCCGCCCGCGCATGCATCCGGTCGCCGTGCATCGCCACGCTGTCGTGGCCGTCGCGATAGAAGTTCATGCCGACCGAGCCGTAGGGCGCCGGCAACCAGGCCTGTACGCGCGCGAGCATGTCCGCCAGCGGCAGGCCGCGCGGCAGGGCATCGATGGCATGGCCGGCGAGCAGCCGCGGCACGTCGACGATGCGGTCGTACATCGGGCGCCGCGCCTGCTTCCACCCGGCCGACGCGCGCAGGGCGTCGAACCAGGCGCTCGCGATGTCGGCGTCGACGAAGCCTGGCCAGTAGCGCGCGCCGCCTTCGTCGTCCTCGACCAGTTGCAGCATGGCCGGTGCGAACAGGTCGTCGCGGGTGGCGGTGGCGGTGCGCATGGGGCTCAGCGGAAATCGCGCGAACTGGTCTGCAGGCCCGCCAGCAGGTGGGTCCAGTCCAGCAGGTCGCTGGCGATCAGGTGCTGCACGCCGTCGACGTGCTCCCAGCGCCCGCGCACGGCCATCAGCCGCGCCCCGAGCAGGGCCTTGCGCCGGCGCTGTGCCACGTGCGACCACACCACCACGTTGACCATGCCGTGCTCGTCTTCCAACGTGACGAAGATCGTGCCCTTGGCGGTCGCCGGGCGCTGGCGCTGGGTGACGATGCCGGCGGCGAACGCGCCGCGCCCGTGCCCCAGTGTGCGCAACTGGTGCGAATCGAGCACGCGCTGGCCACGCAGGCGCGCGCGCAGCAGCGACAACGGATGCGCACCGAGCGTAAGCCCGGTGGCACGATAGTCCGAGGTCGCCTCCTCGCCCGGCGCAGGCGCGGGCAGCGGCACGTCGTCCTCGTCCGGGCTGCCCGGCAGGAGCGGCCGCTGCCGTTCGATCCCCGCCACCGCCCAGCGTGCGGCATGGCGATGCCCCGCGAGCGACTGCAGCGCACCGGCCTCGGCCAGTGCGTTGCGCGCCTTCCCGTCGAGGTTGGCACGCAGGCACAGGTCGCGCACGCCGGCGAACGCGCGTTGCGCGCGTGCGGCCATGATCGCCTTGCCGGCGTGTTCCGGCAGCCAGGCCACCTGGCGGAAGCCGAGCCGCAGGGCGGCCTGTCCCCCGTCGTCGACACCATGTCGTTCATGCCCCCCTTCGAGCGTGTTGTCCCAGTCGCTGCGGGTCACGTCGACCGGCAGGACCTCGATGCCCACGCGCCCACCCTGACCGCGCCGCGCGTCCTGCACGATCTGGCTGGCCGAGTAGAAGCCCATCGGCTGCGCATTGAGCAGCGCGCAGGCGAACGCGGCCGGCTCGTGCCGCTTGAGCCAGCAGCTGATGTACACCAGCTTGGCGAACGAGGCCGCATGGCTCTGCGGGAAGCCGTAGGAGCCGAAGCCCTTGATCTGCTCGAAGATCTGGTCGATGAATTCGGACGCGTAGCCCTTGTCTTCCATCAGCGCACGAATGCGCAGGCGGTGTGGTTCCATGTCGCCACCGCGCTTCCACGCCGCCATCGAGCGGCGCAGGCCATCGGCTTGCGACGGGGAATAGCCGGCATGGATCACCAGTTCCATCACCTGTTCCTGGAACAGCGGGATGCCCAGCGTGTTGCCGAGGATTTCCTCGATCCCGGCGGACGGGTAGGACACCTGCTCCTTGCCCTGCCGGCGACGCAGGTAGGGATGCACCATGCCGCCCTGGATCGGGCCGGGGCGCACGATGGCCACCTCCACCACGAGGTCATAGAAATTCCTCGGTTTCAGCCGCGGCAGCATGCTCATCTGCGCGCGCGATTCGATCTGGAACACGCCGATGGTGTCGGCGGCCTGGATCATGGCGTAGGTGGGCGCGTCGCCTGCCGCCGGCTCGTGCGCCAAGTCGATCGCGTAGCCGCGATGCTTCGCCACCAGGCTTACGGCCTTCCTGATGCAGGTCAGCATGCCCAGCGCGAGGCAGTCGACCTTCAGCAGCTTCATCGTCTCCAGGTCGTCCTTGTCCCACTGGATGATGGTGCGGTCGGGCATCGACGCGTTCTCCACCGGCACCACGGTGGACAGCGGCGCATCGCTGATCACGAAACCGCCGACATGCTGCGACAGGTGCCGTGGGTGGTCGCGCAACTGCGCGGTGATCGCCAGCACGCGGCGGATCATGGTGTTGCCCGGATCGAACCCGGCCTCGCGCAGCCGCCGTTCCATCGGCACTTCGCCATTGCCCCAGCCGAAGCACTCGGCCAGCAGGGTGACCTGGTCCGGCGGCAGGCCGAAAGCCTTGGCCACGTCGCGCACCGCGCTCTTGCCACGGTAGCGGATCACGGTCGCGGCCAGTGCAGCACGCCTTCGACCGTACTTGGCGTAGACGTACTGCAACACTTCCTCGCGCCGCTCGTGTTCGAAGTCGACGTCGATGTCGGGAGGCTCGTTTCGATCCTTCGACAGGAAGCGCGCCATCAGCAGGCGACTTTCCGCCGGATTGACCACGGTAATGCCAAGCGCGAAACACACCGCGGAATTGGCCGACGAACCACGACCCTGGCAGAGAATGCCCTGCGTGTTCGCAAAACGAACAATGTCCTCCACCGTGAGGAAAAACGCCTCGTACTTCAGCTCTTCGATCAATGCCAGCTCGCCATCGATCTGCGCAACGACCGATGGCGGCGCCCCGCCAGGCCAGCGCTTGCGCATTCCTCGCTCCGTGAGCTCGCGCAACCAGGTGTTCGGCGTATGGCCCTCCGGCACCAGTTCGGCGGGATAGGCGTAATGCAGGTCCTTGCCAAGGTCGAAGGTGCAGCGCCGCGCCAGCTGCACGGCGTTGTCCAGCAACCACGAAGGATGGATGTTGCCCAGCGCGCGCCGCGTGCGCAGGTGGCGTTCGCCATTGCGGAACAGCTGCGCGCCGCAGTCGGCCAGCATGGTGTTGTGGCGGATCGCGGTCATCGTGTCCTGCAGCGCGCGGCGGCGACGCACGTCCATGTGCACGTCGCCGGCCACCAATGGCGTCATCGCCAGGCGCGTGGCCGCGTCCAGCAGGCGGACCAGTCGCGCCGTGTCGTCCTGTTCGCGATGCAGCTCCACCGCGAGGTGCGTACGCTCACCGAAGACCGATTGCAGCCAGCGACCTTGGGCGTCATCGATCTCCGGCGCCGGGATCCACAGCGCGAACAGCCCGCAGGCCGCGGGGCCCCCATCGCCCAGCACCCGTTCGACGTCCCGGCGCGACAGCCGGTACCCCTTCTTCACCACCGCCCGGCGCGCGGTGGTGATCAGCTCGCACAATCGCGTGTAGCCGGCCGCGGTTTCCACCAGCAGCACGCATTTCAGGCCGCAGTCGAGCGTGAATTCGCTGCCGACGACCAGTTTCAGGCCGGTGGCCCGTGACGCCTCCAGCCCGCGCACGCTGCCGGCCAGCGAGCATTCGTCGGTGATCGCCAGCGCTTCGTAGCCGCACCGGGCGGCGCGCGCGAACAGCTCTTCGGCGCTGGCCGCGCCGCGCAGGAAGGAGAAATCCGACAGGCAGTGCAGCTCGGCGTAGGGCGGCCACGCTTCCTCGCCCGGCGCATCGTCATTGGCGGCAGCCGACAGGCGCAATCGTTGCGCCGTCTCCCATGCGCGTGGCGGACGCCCGCCGGGCGTGTCGCGGTCGACGCCCCCCACCGCATCATCCCAGCTCATGGTGGTCCTCCCTGCAGCATCCCGATGCATGGTTGGCTTCCCTTCCCCCGCTTGCGGGGATAAGTGGTGCGCAGCACCGGATGGGGGCTGGCCTGCATCGGCATCGCTATCGGCATCCGCCTCACCCTCATCCGCCTTCGGCACCTTCTCCCGCAAGCGGGAGAAGGAGACCCAGCACGCAAACCCTCGAGATCGTGATTTTTCGTCTCCCTGCAACGTTCCGGCACGCGGTTGCTTTCCCTTCTCCCGCAAGCGGGAGAAGGACACGCAGCACGGAAATCCTTCGAGGTCGTGAGGCTTGATCGCCCTGCAGCCTCAGGGTTCATCGTTGCTTCCCCTTCCCCCGCTTGCGGGGGAAGGTGGTGCGCAGCACCGGATGGGGGCTGGCCTGCATTGGCATCGCTATCGGCATCCGCCTCACCCTCATCCGCCTTCGGCACCTTCTCCCGCAAGCGGGAGAAGGACACGCAGGGTTGCCTTCGACCTTCTCCCGCAAGCGGGAGAAGGACGCGCAGCATGGCGAGGGCTGGAGCCATGGCCACCTGGCACTCATGCAAACCACCCGTGCAGCATCCAGCCTCCCTGCTCGCCCGGGGGCGCGAACGCCCAGGCGCGCTGGCCTTGCGAGGTTTCGATGACGTAGTAGTCGCGGCGTGCATCCCCGCCATCCCACCAGCCGCTCTCCAGCCGCTCGGGGCCGGAGACAATGCGCAGGTGCGGGTCGCGCAGCGGCACGGGCTGCGCCAGCAGCCAGCCGGGCCGCGGTGGACGCGCAGGGGCCTGCCCGATCCTGGCATCGTCGCCGGAAACGCGCCGCCAGGCCCGCTCCGGGCGCGGATCGCCGGCCGGTGCCACGCGATGCACGGCATCGTCGCCGAGGCGCGCGCGCAAGCGCTCCCGCAACTGGGGCCACGGCAGTTGCTGCTGGCTGCGGGTGTCGAACAGGTCGCGCACCGCCGGCACGAACGGCGGCAATTCGCGCGCCATCAGGCGCATCGCCACCACCGGCCGTTCGATCCGAACGCGTTCGAGCCGGCTGCGCGTGACCTCGAACAGCATCGCCGGCTCCCGCTCCGCGGCCAGCAGGCCGACGGCCACGTCGGTGTGCCCTGCCTCGTGCTCCAGCCGCAGCACGAAGCGCTGCACGCCGCCGTCGCGCACCGACAGGCAGGTGCACAGGTCGCCGATGAGCCTGCGCAGCGGGAACAGCAGCGCCATGTGGCTCTCGACTTCGTAGCCCAGTTCCACGCGTGCATCGAAATGATCGGGCGGCGCGTAGTACGCCAGCGGATCGTCGGCCTCGCCGTACAGACGGTCGAGGTGTTCCAGCACCGGCAGCCCGAAGCGGCGGCGCACGGCGTCGCGCGGCAAGCCACGCAGCGCGCGCAGGTCGCGCACGCCCATGCGGTGCAGGCGCGTGCCGGCATCGTCCGGCAGGCGCGCATGCCGCACCGGCACGCGATCAAGCATGCCCGCCATCGCGCCCGGATTCGGCAGTGCGAGGCCGTCCTGCAGTCCGGCGAAGACATGCGCCGCGCGTGGCGTCGGCGCCAGCGCGATGCGATGCGCGAAACCCAGCATCGCCAGTTCCTCGCGCAGTCGGCGCTCGATCCGCGGCCACGGCCCCAGCAGGCGGAAACTGCCGCGTACTTCCAGCACGATGCTGCCCGGCCACTGCGCGCTCACCAGCGAGCTGTGGCGATACGCCCAGGCCGCGAGGAAACGCTGCAGTCGCGGCTCGGCCTGCGGGTCGTGCTCGACCATCGCGAAGTCACGCAACAGCAGGTGCGCCGCGGTGAGGCGCATGCCCGCGCGCAGGCCTGCATCGGCCGCCGCCGCGTTCACCGCCTGCAGGGTACGCAGTTGCGCCGGGCCACCGACCAGCGCCAGCGGCGCGCCGGGATCAGGCAGACGGCGGAGGACGCCATCCAGCGCCAGTTGCGGCAGCAGTACGCAGGCCCAGAGCATGGGATCTCATCGAAACAGCGGTTGTCCCTTCCCCCATTCCATGGGGGAAGGTGCCGAAGGCGGATGGGGGGCGCCACAGGCACAGGCACAGGCACAGGACGTTCGCGCATCCGACGCGGGCGCGCCTCGATCCGACTCCGGCGACCCCTGCCCGCGCGGTGACGTGGAACAACGCGAAGCAGGTTCCGCGTCCGGGATCGGGAACAGAGAGGCGACTGGAGAAGTCGCAGCGGCGAGACTCTTTCGCTGCGGCCCGCCCTCACCCCGCTCCCGCACACGGGAGCGGGGTTCAAGCATGTGCATGCGCCTGCCCTCTTCCACAGGACGAAGAGGGATTCCGGAAAGGTGAGTGTGTGCTCCCTCTCCCGCCTGCGGGCGTGGGGCAGGGGCAAGTCCGGGCGAAGACCCGAACACCGGACCACCCGCCCTCTCCGGCAGCACGAACGCGCGCGCCGGTGCCGGCCCGCCCCGGCACTTGCGCACCTGCCAGGCGATGCCGCCGTGCGCATCGCGCATCGCTTCCAGCCGCAGCGCCGCGGGCGACGGATTGGCCGCATGCCTGCGCTCGCGCAGCGCGAAGCCGAGGCTGCCGCCGCTGTCGGCCGCCACCTGCAGGCGCCGCATTGCGCGTGCATCGGCCTGTACCGGCCAGCCGAGCACCGCCGCGCAGGCGCCGCTGCGCAGGCACTGCTCGAAGGCCCACAGCGCGTCGCGCGGCGCGGCCTGCACCACCTGCAGGCGCGACAGCTCCACGCCCGCCGCCTGCCAGGCCGGCGCATAGGGCAGGTACGGCGGCGCGACCACCGCCACGTCGTCGCCGGCCTGCGTGCAGCGCGCCAGGGTTGGCAGCAGCAGCGCCAGTTCGCCGATGCCGTCGGCCGGCAGCAGCAGCTCGGTCAACGCGCGTCGCGGCCAGCCGCCCTGCGGCAGCAGCGCATCCAGCGCCGCGTGCCCGCTGGGCTCGCCATCGCCGGCGATGGCGGCGCTGCGGCCGGCATGCCACAGCGTGCGCGCCGCCAGCAGGCCTTCGAGTGCGACCACGGCGCCCATCTCAGCCGCGCCTGACCAGTCCGCAGTACACCCCTTCGATGGCGAAGTCCTGCCCGGCGCGCACGTCGATCGGCGCGTGCTCCGGATTGCGTGGCAGCAGGCGGATGCGCGCCTTGCCGCGCTCCAGCCGCTTGATGGTGATCTCGCCATCGATGCGCGCCACCACCACCTGCCCGTTGCGCGCGTCGCGCGCGCGCTTCACCGCCACCAGGTCGCCATCGAAGATGCCGTCGTCGCGCATCGAGTCGCCTTTCACCTTCAGCAGGTAGTCGGGCTTGTCCGAGAACAGCGCGCGGTCGAGCAGCAGCAGTTCGTCGCTGCCGATGTCCGCGCCGATCGGCGTGCCCGCCGCCACCTGCCCCAGCACCGGCAGCGGCAGCTGGTCCGGCCGCCCCGGCAGGCGCAGGCCACGGGCGTGCCCCGGCACCTGCTCCAGCCAGCCCTCGGCCACCAGCGCCTGCACATGCTTCTGCGCGGCGTTGCGCGAGGCGAAGCCGAAGGCGTGGGCGATCTCGGCCAGGCTCGGCGCGCGCCCGGCGGCCAGCTCCCCGCGCAGGAAAGCCAGCACGGCGGCACGTTGCGGCGGGAGGAGGTCGGTCGGTCGCATGGTGTACATTTGTACACCTTCCCGGCGCACGGCGCGAGACTGGACAGGCCCGGATCCGCTGCGCTTGCAGGCCATCCCGGCTGAGCACAGTATAACGTTCGTTATAACATCGAGGCCGAGGCCGCCATGAAGCTCAAGATCACCACCATCGGCAATTCCGCGGGGGTCATCCTGCCCAAGGAACTGCTGGCGCGCCTGCGCCTGGGCAAGGGCGACGAGTTGTACGCGCTGGAAACGCCCGACGGCATCAAGCTGACCGCGCACGACCCCACGTTCGCCGCGCAGATGGAAGTGGCCGAAAAGGTGATGCGCGAGGATCGCCAGGTGCTGCACAAGCTGGCGCAGTGAGCCGGGCATGATCCTCTGGATCAACAAGACGCTGGCACTGGCCATCCACGACCGCCAGCTCGCCGAGCATGGCGGCGGCAGCGGCGTGCGCGACGAGGCCCTGCTCGATTCCGCCCTCGCCCGTCCACAGCAGTTGCATGCCTATGGCGATCCGCCGCCGGACCTCGTCGAGCTCGCCGCCAGCCTCGCCTTCGGCCTTGCGCGAAACCACCCCTTCGTCGATGGCAACAGGCGCACCGCACATGTCTGCTATCGCGCCTTCATCGCACTCAACGACGGCGAACTCGTCGCAACCGACGAAGAGAAATACATCGCCATGCTTGGCCTCGCCGAAGGCTCGCTCGACGAACGCGAATTCGCCGACTGGCTACGCCCGCGCGTCTCGATCCGGCCGCGCGGGCAGGTGCAGGAAACAGGCCGTCGCTACGCCCGGTGAAGGGCGGCTACCCGCATGGTGCCTGCCCCGCCTGCGGCACCCGCGAACTGACCGCGCACATCACCGGTGCTGGTCCACCAGCACCGGATTACCGTCGGGATCAGTCAACACGAAATGCGCCGGCCCCTGCGAGGTCTCGTCCGCCTCCGCCTCGAACACCAGCCCCCTGGACTTGAGTGTTCGCTGCAGTTCGCGCACGTCGCTGAAGCTCTCCAGCGGTTGCGCGGACTGGTCCCAGCCCGGGTTGAAGGTGAGCATGTTGCGCTCGAACATGCCCTGGAACAGGCCGACCAGATGCTCGCCATGCTTCAGGATCAACCAGTTCTGCTCCTGGTGGCCCGCAAAGACCTCGAAGCCGAGTTTTTCGTAGAACGCCCGGGAGGCGGCAATGTCCTTCACCGCCAGGCTGATCGAAAACGCACCGAGTTGCATGAGCGCTGCCTCCTCAGGCAAGTGGACGATTGGCGGGCAGCACCCGCGGGTTGCGCAGCACCAGCGCCGAGACCAGCGACACCAGCACGCCCACCGGGAAGATCTCGACGAAGGTCATCGGCAGGCGCAGCAGCGGATTGCGGTACATCGCCTCGAACTCGCGCGCCTGCTCCACCGCCGCCGACAGCGCCTCGCCGGTGAGGCCCCTGGCCTGGGCGCTTTCGACCATGTGCGCGGCGAACGTCGCCGCGAAGTCGCCGCCCACCAGCCTCATCGACAGTTCCCACGCCGCCACGTAGACCAGGCTGGCGACGAAGCTGATCCCCAGCCCCAGCCCGAACGCCGGCCAGAAGCGGATCACGCCGCCACCGGCATGGTCGCGGTGGCGCTTGATGCCCACGAACACCGCCGACAGCGCCACCAGCATCGACGCAAACCCCGCGGCCATGCCCCAGTCGGGCGGCGGCTGTCCGCCGTAGGCCACGCTGACGCCCACCAGCGCGGCGCCCACGATGGCGCCGGCGATCAGGCCGTACTTCAGGATCGTGCGGAACATGCTGCCCCCTTCGTTGTGGTTGGAAAACGACGCCATTGCAGCGCCATCCCGGTCGCCCTGGCCATCGCCCGGAAGGGTGATTTCCGCGATTCCACCCCTCCGGGCGGGCTCAGGGCACCAGCCCCAGCTCGCGCGCGCGGCGCAGGGCGTCGGTACGCCGCCGCGCGCCCAGCTTGCCGAACAGGTTGGCCACGTGCGTCTTCACCGTGTTTGGCGAGACGTGCAGCCGCGCGGCGATCTCCTTGTTGGAGTGCCCGGCCGCGATCTCCGCCAGCACCGCCAGCTCGCGGTCACTGATCCCCAGCGCCGCCTGCGCCTGCGCATTGCCCTCGAACACCACCGCCGGGGCGCGCCGCGCCAGCAGCCGCACGCCCAGCCAGATCCCGAGCGCGAGGAAGCCCGCCGCCAGCAGGCCGTCCCAGACCAGCCCGGCGTGGCTGCGCACCAGCCGCTGGTAGTCCAGCCAGCGCAGCAGCAGGGTGCCGGCGGCCAGCAGGCCGCCGTAGAGCAGCACGGGCTTCCAGGGCAGGTGGCGGGCGGCGCGTGGCATGGCCGCGGCATCGTAACGCCAGCGGCGGCCCGCGCTCACTCCCGCATCCGCGCGCGCAGCAGGTCCATCAGCGCACCGTCGCGCGGCAGCGCGTCGGCCCGCCCCTGTTCGGACAGGACGTAGAACCGGCCCGGCGCGAGTTCCGGCGGCAGTTCGTAGTCCATGCCGTCCCACACGTCCTCGCGGAAGGCATAGAACGCCCAGTGCCCGCCGCGCGCCTCGATCGCATCGATCACGTCGCCGAGGTACACAGCGCAATCGGCCCAGCGGCGCATGCAGCCGAACTCGCCGGCCACCACCCGCGTCGGCGGCAGGCCCTGCGCCTGCGCCCAGTCGAATGCGGTGCCCACGTGCGCGGCCACCGCCTGGCGGTCCCAGGCCGTGCGCGTGGCACCGTCGCCGGTGGTCGCGCCCGGATAGCGCCGCGGATGCTCGCGCCGCAGGTTCGGCGCGCTGGTGGCGTCATAGGGTTCGTACATGTGGAAGGCGTACAGCACGCGCGCGTCGTCCAGCCGGGCCGGCCATGCCGCCAGTGAACGCGGGTTGGCATGGAAGCCGCCCTCGACCATCACCGGTGTCAGCGGATCGACTTCGCGGATCGCCGCGATCAGCCGCGACTGGAACGCGTGGAGGTCGCGCAGGGTGCCGGCATGCGCCTGCTGCCACGCGCGCCGCGCCGGCATCGATGCGTATTCGTCGAAGCCGGTGGCTTTTTCCGGCGCCGGCTCGTTGATCAGGTTGTAGGCGGCGATCGCGGGATGGTCCCGCAGCGCCGCGGCCAGGTCGCGCCAGAAGCGCGCCGCCTGTTCGGCATGGCCGGGCTGCGACCACAGGCGATCGTCGTACCGGCCGCCGTTGTGCTGTGTCCAGCGCGCACCCGGCAGGCCCAGCGGCACCAGCACCACCTTCAGCCCGGCCGCATGCGCGGCGTCCAGCGAGCGGCGCAGCACGGCGAGATCCTGTTCGGCCAGGCCCGTGTAGTCATCCGCATCGCCCATCAGGAAATCGCGGCGCGCGCCGGGCCACTTGTCGAAGGCCAGGCGCACCCACGTCGCGCCCGTGTCCGCCAGCGCGCGATAGTACGCTTCGTCCGGCGGCGCGCCGTTGAAGCTGTTGCCGCCCTTGCGCGGCGTGTCCCAGAACGCATCGAGGTCGGCCGCCTGCACCGCTCCGGCCAGCATCAGCATCCATCCGGCCCACAGCGCCATGCCGAAGCACGCACCCGGGCGGCACCGGCCCCTGCTCCGCGCGCTTGCCGTCGATCCCATGCGTCGTCCCCGCCTGCCCGTCGAAGCCAGCGTAACCCGTCGGTCCGCGCACCCCAAGCACGGCGCGACGACGGCAATGCGTCGTGCCGCCTTCACGCTTCGCCCACGACCCCTGCAGGCATTGTCATGGGCCGCATGGACAACGATCTCGCACTGGCCACGCCGCAAGGTTCCCTGCACCTGCCCGACAGCGCGCGCGTGCGCCTGTACGAGACCGTGCTGGGCGCCACGCCGGACCTGATCTACGTGTTCGACCGCCGGCACCGCTTCATCTACGCCAACGAGGCACTGCTGGCGATGTGGGGCCTGTCCTGGGACGAGGCCATGGGCAAGACCTGCCTGGAGATCGGCTACGAGCCCTGGCACGCGGCGATGCATGACGAGGAAATCGAGCGCGTCGTGGCCACCCGCGCGCCCGTGCGCGGCGACGTGCCGTTCCCGCACCAGACGCAGGGCGTGCGCATCTACGACTACATCTTCATGCCGGTGATCGGCCCGGATGGCGAGGTGGAAGCCATCGCCGGCACCACGCGCGACGTCACCGAGCGCAAGCGGAACGAGGACGCGCTGCGCGGCAGCGAGCAGCGCTTCAGCGCCATCGTGCTGTCCAGCTCCGACCTGATCTATCGCACCAACGCCACCTGGGACGAGCTGGAGATCCTGGGCGGGCGCGCGGTGGCCCGACTGCCGCGTGGCGCATCGTCCAACTGGCTGGAGGACTTCGTCCATCCCGACGACCGCGCGCGCGTGGCCGATGCCGTGCAGCGCGCCTGCCATGCCGAGGTACCGTACGCCGTCGAGCACCGCCTCGCCGTGAGCGATGGCGACGACGGCTGGGTGTGGGTGGATTCGCGCGCGGTGCCGATCCGCGACGCGACCGGCCAGGTGGTCGAATGGTTCGGCGCCGCCACCGACGTCACCGAACGCGTGCGCCACGCGCAGCACCAGCAGCTGCTGGTCAACGAACTCAACCACCGCGTCAAGAACACCCTTGCCGTGGTCCAGTCAATGGTGCAGCAGACGCTGCGCAACACGCCCGACGCCGTCGCCGCGGCGGAACGCATCGACGCGCGGCTGGTGGCGCTGGCGCAGGCGCACGACACCCTGACCCGCAAGCAATGGCAAGGCGCCACCGTCGAGGAGCTGGTGCGCACCGCCATCGCGCCGTGCCTGGACGGCGACGCATCGCGTTTCTCGATCGAAGGACCGACGGCCAGCCTCGACCCGCGCCGCGCGGTGGCGCTGGCGATGGCCCTGCACGAACTGTGCACCAACGCCATGAAGTACGGCGCACTGTCGACGCCCGGCGGCAACGTGCAGATCCACTGGCAGGCCGAGGACCACGCCGATGCGCGCCAGCTGCGCCTGGCCTGGCGCGAGCGTGGCGGCCCGCCGGTCGCACCCCCCACCCACCGCGGCTTCGGCTCGCGCCTGATCGAGCGCGGACTGCGCTACGACCTCGGCGGCGACGTCCGGTTCGACTTCGCGCCGACCGGCGTGGAGTGCACGATCACCGCCCCGCTTCCCCCTGCCCGCACCTGAGGCCCGGCATGCCACTGCGAACGCTCATCGTCGAGGACGAGTCCCTGCTGGTCATGTTGCTGGAGGACGTGCTGCCCGAACTGGGCTACGACGTGGCCGCCAGCGTCGACAACGTCGACGCCGCGCTCGCCGCGCTCGACCGCCACCCCATCGACCTGGCGGTGCTCGACATCAACCTCGCCGGCACGCCGTCCTTCCCGGTGGCCGACGCGCTGGACACGCGCGGCATCCCCTACCTGTTCGCCACCAGCTATGGTGCCATCGGCGTGCCCGAGCCCTACCGCCACGCCATGGTGCTGCAGAAGCCCTACGGCAAGCGCGAACTCGAGAACGCACTGGCGAGGCTGGTCGCGGCCTGACGTCCCGTTCCGGCGTCCGGCCTGCAGCGGCGGCACGGCCAACGCGAACGGGTGCGGCAGCGTTCAACCCGCCCCGTTCTGCCCTAACCTTCGCCCATGGATTCCCTGATCGCCGCGGCCGCGCGTGCGCTCGCCGCCGGCGATGCGCTGGGCGCGCTCAAGCGCGTGGCCCTGCGCGACGACCCGCCGGCATTGGCCCTGCACGGCATCGCGATGGCGCAGCTGGGCGACCTGCCGCGCGCACGCGACCTGTTCAAGCGCGCGGCGCGTGGCTTCGGCACGCACGAAGCGCGGGCACGCGCGCGTTGCGTGGTGGCCGATGCCGAAGTCGCCCTTGCCCTGCGCGAACTCGACGCCAGCCCACGCGCGCTGATGCAGGCCATCGCCACGCTCGAAGCGCTGGGCGACGCGCGCAACGTCGCTCATGCTCGGCTGGTGGCGGTGCGGCGCTGGCTGCTGCTGGGCCAGCTGGCGGATGCGCGCGCGGAACTGGCGCGGCTCGACGGCCAGCCCTTGCCGCCGGCCTTGCTGGCCGTGGCGCAACTTGCCGCGGCGGGGCTGGCGCTGCGCGCGCTGCGCACCGCACCCGCGCGCGAGGCGCTGGACCACGCGCGCCGCGCCGCCACGCAGGCCGGCATTGCCGCGCTCGCGGCGGAAGTGGAGGCGGTGTCCGCCACGCTGCACCAGCCCGCCGCGCGCCTCGTCTCCGCGCGGGGCGAACGCGTGCTGCGCCTGGACGAAGTGGAGGCCGTGCTCGCCCGCGGCGCGCTGGTGGCGGATGCCTGCCGCCTCGGCCTGCGCCTGGGCGACGCGTGGTTGCCGCTCGCGCGCCGTCCGGTGCTGTTCGCGTTGCTGGAATCCCTGGCACGGGCATGGCCGGGCGAGGCCGACCGCGACGCGCTGATCGCCGCCGCCTTCCGCCTGCGCGACGTCGACGACACGCATCGCGCGCGGCTGCGGGTGGAGCTGGGCCGCCTGCGTGCACTGGTGAAACCGTGGGCGCGCATCGACGCGACGGCGCGCGGCTTCCGCCTCGTGCCACACGATGCACGCGAGGTCATCGTGCTGGCGCCGCCCATTGCCGGGGAACAGGCCGCGCTCCTGGCGTTGCTGTCCGATGGCGAGGCGTGGTCCACCGCGGCGCTCGCCCTGGCGCTGGGCACCAGCCAGCGCACCGTGCAGCGCGCCCTGGTCGAACTCGAAGCCGCCGGCCGCGTGCGCGCCACCGGCCGCACGCGTACGCGCCGATGGCTGGCACCGCCGGCGGGATTCGCGACGACATTGTTACTCCCGGCCCTGCCGGCGCAGGGCTAGATTGGCTCCACGGCGCCACACCGGCGCGTCCTCGGGAACACTCCACATGGATACCTCCGCCTCGCCTGCCAGCCACATCCCCACCGCCACCGCCGAAGTCCTGCGCGAGTACGGCCCGTTCGACGCCGTCGAGGGCGTCGCCGGCGTCAGCTTCGATGGCCGCAACGTCTGGGCCGCGCTCGGCAAGCACGTGGTCGCGTTCGACCCCGCCAGTGGCGATACCGTGCGCACGCTCGACCTGCCCGGCGATGCCGGCACCGCGTTCGACGGCACCCACCTGTACCAGATCGCAGAAGCGCGCATCGACCGCATCGACCTCGCCACCGGCCAGGTGGTGCATTCCATCCCCTCGCCCAGCGACGGCCGCGACTCCGGCATGGCCTGGGCCGACGGCCGACTGTGGGTTGGCGAATACCGCGAACGCAGGATCCACGAGATCGATCCCGAAACGGGCGCGGTGCTGCGCACGCTGTCGTCCGACCGCTTCGTGACCGGCGTGACCTGGGTGGACGACGCACTCTGGCATGGCACCTGGGAAAACGACGAAAGCGAATTGCGTCGCATCGACCCCGCCGACGGCGCCGTGCTCGAACGCCTGCGCCTGCCCGAAGGCGTGTTCGTGAGCGGCCTGGAGAACGACGGCGCCGGCACGTTCTATTGCGGCGGCGGCTCGCGCAACGTGGTGCGCGCCGTGCGCAAGCCGGCGACCCCCGCCTGACACCACGCCTCGCGATTCGCGGCATGCGCCGGGCACGGCTCGCCTCGGCGCATGCCGCATCGCTAACCCAGCCGCATCGCGCTCTCGAACACGCGCGGCCGCCCGTCCAGCGGATCGTCGAATGCCAGCACCCGCGCCAGCAGCTGCAGCGGCGGCAACAGGTCTGCCTGGGCAGGCGCCAGCAGCGCCGGATACCACGGATCGTTGCGGATCGGCGCGCCCAGTGCCGCCATGTGCACGCGCAGCTGGTGCTTGCGCCCGCTCACCGGTTCCAGCGCATAGCGCCACCACGCACCGTCGCGGGCAACCACGTCGATCCGCGTCTCGCTGTTCGGCGTACCCTCGACCTCGCGCATGCGGAAGAACGGCTCGCCGCGTTCCAGCCGCGTGTTGCGCACCAGCGGAAACACCGCGCCAGGCAGCGCCGGCGCGATCGCTTCGTACTGCTTGCGGATGCGTCGCTCGCGGAACAGCACCTGGTAAGCATCGCGCGTGTCCGGGTTCGCCGAGAACAGCACCAGCCCCGCCGTGGCCCGGTCCAGACGGTGCAGCGGCACCAGATCCGGATTGTCCAGCCGCTCGATCAACCGCCGCAGCAAGGTCTCGCGCACGTACGCTCCCGCCGGCGTGACCGGCAACCCGTGCGGCTTGTCCGCCACCACGAGGTGCGCATCGACATGCAGCACCGCTTCGCGCGCCGCGACCACCGGCTCGTCGATCACCTCACGGAAGTAGCGAACCTCCATGCCCACCCGATACGGCGCATCGGCGGTGAGCGCAGCGCCCGAGGCCTCCTGCACGCGGCCACGTGCAAAGCGGTCGACCCACGCCTCGCGCGGGATCGCCGGGAAGCGCGCGCAAAGGCCGTCGAGCAGCGTGGGCCATGGACCGGGGGGCAACTGCAGGCGGCTGTGAAGATCAGTCACGCGCAAACACCGGCAGGGAGCGAGACATCACGCCTGACGAAACAGGTGCCGCTGGATCTCCACGAACGCCGAGCGGATGCTTTCGACGCTACCCGGCTCTCGCTTGGCATCGTTGACGCCGCCTTGGCGAATCCGCAGGAAATCGAGGATCCGAAACGATGGCGGAAGCCTGGGGGAGCCCTCACCCCAGACCTCTCCCACAAGCGGGAGAGGGGGCCAACCGCGGGAACGGGCACATCAGCAAGTCAGCACATCGGCACGTCGGCAAATCAGCACGCCGGCACATCGGCACGTCAGGCAAACGGGTCCTGCAGCACGATGGTGTGGTCGCGATCCGGGCCGGTGCTGACGATGGCCAGCGGGCAACCCGCCAGTTCCTCCAGCGCGCGCAGGTAGGCGCGGGCGGCGGGGGGCAGCTTGTCCCACTCGGTCACGCCGTGAGTGTTCTCGTCCCAGCCGGGGAACTCCAGGTACACGGGCGTGATCTCTTCCCAGCCGGCGGCGTCGAGCGGTGCGTATTCGGTGCGCTTGCCGCGGTATTCGTAGGCGATGCAGATCTTCAGCGTCTTCATGCCGTCGAGCACGTCGAGCTTGGTGATGCACAGGCCGCTGATGCCGTTGATGGCGACGGCGCGCTTGAGCGCGACGATGTCCATCCAGCCGCAACGACGCGGACGGCCGGTGGAGGCGCCGTATTCCTGGCCGCGGTCGCGGATGCCCTGCCCGATGGCGTCATCGAGTTCGGTCGGGAACGGGCCACCGCCCACGCGCGTGGCGTAGGCCTTGGCGATGCCGAGCACGTAGTCGATCGCGTCCGCCCCCACACCGGTGCCGGCATACGCGCCGCCAACGGTGGTGTTGCTGCTGGTGACGTAGGGGTACGTGCCGTGGTCGATGTCGAGCAAAGCGCCCTGCGCGCCTTCGAACAGCACCTTCTTGCCCTGCTTGCGCAGGTCGTGGAGGATGCCGGCGACGTCGGACTTCATCGGCTGCACGTAGTCGCCGAACGCCAGCGCTTCGTCGTATGTCTGCTGGAAGTCGATGGCATCGCTGTTCAAGTACTTCGTGAGCACGAAGTTGTGGTAGTCGAGCGCGGTGCGCAGCAGTTCTTCCAACTGCCTGGGGTAATGCAGGTCGGCGACGCGGATGCCGCGACGCGCCACCTTGTCCTCGTACGCGGGGCCGATGCCGCGACCGGTGGTGCCGATGGCCTTGCCGCCGGCAGCCTTTTCGCGCGCCTGGTCGAGCGCGATGTGGTACGGCATGATCAGCGGCGTGGCCGGGCTGATCTTGAGCCGAGAACGCACTTCGACACCGTTGCCTTCGAGCTCGGCGATCTCCTTCTGCAGCGCGGCCGGGCTGAGCACCACGCCGTTGCCGATCAGGCACAGCGTATCGTCGCGCAGGATGCCGGAGGGGATGAGGTGCAGGACGGTCTTCTTGCCGCCGATCACCAGGGTATGGCCCGCGTTGTGGCCGCCCTGGAAACGCACGACCGCACCGATCTCCTCGGTCAACAAGTCGACGATCTTGCCCTTGCCTTCATCGCCCCACTGGGCGCCCAACACCACGACTGACTGACCCATTTCCCTCACTCCTGAAAGCGTGCGACCGCGCAAGCGGGTGGATTCGCGCGCGGCGGCGCGCCATGGTCGCCTGCCGCTGGTAGAGACCGGCAGCGCGACACGGAAAAAGCCGGTGGTCCGTTCTGATCGAATCGGCCCAACCGGCTTTTGTGCATTCTCCGGGTTTTTCGCGCCCGGGGCTACCGTGGCGGCCGGCGCGGGCCCGCGGGGTTCAGTTGCGCACGAGGGTCAGCGCCACCAGCCCCGCGACCAGGACGATGGCGCCCATCACGCGTACCTGGTGGTCGGGCATGGCCAGCAGTTGTTGCGCCGCGCGCTTCCAGCCGCCGGGCGACACGAACAGGAACAGCCCCTCGATCACGGCAACGAGGCACAGCGCGGCCCAGAGATCATTCATGGTGTCGAACTCCTCGGCCGATCCCGTTCAGGACAGCGTTTACCCCTCTCGGGTTGCACGGGAGAGGGTGGCGCGAAGCGCCGGGTGGGGGGGGTGTCTGCAGGCCGGAAGCGCGCACTTTCGGCGCTCCCCTCCGCCTTCGGCACCTTCCCCCGCAAGTGGGGGAAGGAACACACCTAAAACAGCGAGGTCGCGCGTCAGCGGTCGCTGCGCAGGTACTGCAGGAACGGGTCGTCGCGCTCCAGCACGATCACGCTGTTGCCGTCGGCGAAGGCGGCGCGGTAGGCGTCGAGGCTGCGCTGGAAGGCGAAGAACGCGGGGTCGCGGTTGGCCGCGGATGCGTAGATGCGCGTGGCTTCGGCATCGCCTTCGCCGCGCAGCTTCTGCGCATCGCGCTCGGCCTCGGCCACCAGCACGGTCTGTTCGCGGTCGGCCTCGGCGCGGATGCGACGCGCCTGCTCCTCGCCCTCGGCGCGCAGGCGGCTGGCCACCTGCCGGCGCTCGGCGCGCATGCGGTCGTAGACCTGGCCGATCACGTCGCTGTCGGTGGGCAGCTCGATCTGCTTGAGGCGGATGTCGATGATGCGCATGCCCAGCGTGGCCGCACCCTTGTTGATGCCTTCGAGCTGCTTGGCCACGATCTCGGCGCGGTCGCCCGACACCAGCTGCTGCAGCGTGCGCGAGTTGATCTCGTTGCGCAGCGAGTCCTTGATGATCGGCGCGAGTCGCTCGTTCGCGGTTTCCATCACGCCGCTGGTGGCACGGTAGAAATCGCCGACGTTGCTGATCACGCCGATCGCGATGAAGTCGACGCTCACGTCCTTGCGTTCGGAGGTGAGGTAGCGCTCGGGCGAGAACTCGGCGGCGTAGAAGCGCTGGTCGAACACGCGCGCCGACTCGATCAGCGGGATCTTGAAGTGCAGGCCGGGGCCGATGTCGGTGCGGGCGACGCGGCCCAGGTTCAGCACCAGCGCCACCTGGCCCTCGCGGACCACGAACACCGAGCTGAACAGGCCCAGCAGCACGATCACGGCCACCGGGATCCACAGGTTGAGCCTCATCGGTTGCCTCCTTCGGTGCGCGCCGGGCGTGCGGGGCGCGGCAGCGCGGAATCCGGGGTCGAACTGACCGGCGGCGAGATCACTTCCTGCGGCAGCACCGGCGGCTGCGCGGTCGTGCCGCCCTGGCCGGTCATCGGCACGTAGATCAGCTGGCGGCCGTCGCCGCCGACGATGCGGCGGTTGCTGGCCACCACGTCCTGCACCGTATCGAGCCACATGCGCTTGCGGGTCACGTCGGGCGCGTTGCGGTATTCGGCGACCACCAGGTTGAAGCGCTCGGCGTCACCGGTGGCGCGGGCCACGGCCGCGGTCTTGTAGCCCTCGGCGGTGGTGCGCAGCCGCGCGGCCTCGCCGCGCGCCTCCGGCACCACCTTGGCGGCGTAGGCACGCGCTTCGTTGACCAGGCGCTCGTTGGTCTGCTGGGCGCTGTTCACTTCGTCGAACGCGGGCTTGACCTCTTCCGGCGGACGCGCGTCCTGCAGGTTGAGTTCGGTCACCGCCAGGCCGGTGCGGTAGGCCTCCAGCGAAGCCTGCAGCGCGGTGGACGCCGCCACCGACAGCGGGCCGCGGGCGTTGAGCGCGGTATCGAGGTCGGCGCGGCCGATCTGCTCGCGGACCGCGCTCTGCGAGACCTGCTGGAGCACGCGCTCCGCGTCCTGCGTGCCGAACAGGAACAGCTCCGGATCGCTGATGCGGTACTGCACGTTGAACGAGACGATCACGATGTTTTCGTCGCGGGTCAGCACCGGCACGCTGTTGCTGAAGGTGCGCACGCTGGTGGCGTCGACCTTGATCACGCGCTCGATCGGCCAGGGCAGCTTGAAGTTCGGGCCGGGCTGCATGATGCGCGCGGTCTCGCCGAAGCGCAGCACGACGCCGCGCTGCTGTTCGCCGATCAGCACGAAGCAGGTGAACACGAGCCACAGCGCCAGCGCGACGGCGATCCAGCGCAGCGGATTGCCGCCGCCGGCACCACCACCGCCGTCGAACAGGTCGCGCAGCCGGTCGCCGAGGCCGCCACCGCCGCTGCCGCGGCGCTTGGGCGGCCAGGGATTGCGGCCGTTGCCGCCCGACCGCTCGCGCTCGGGCGGCCGGTCGTTGTCGTTCTTGCCGGGGATGTTCCAGGCCATGCCTGCTCCAGTGGATAGGATGCGCCACGCGCCGTCGCCGGCCACGCGGTCCGTTAGTTTACCCGGTGAGCCCGGCGTCGGCCTCCGCCGGGCCCGGCAGCAGCTCGCGCAGCGCCTCGGCGCCTTCCTCCTGCGTGGCCAGGCGCGCGGCGTCGGCCTCGGACAGGTCGACGGACAGGCGCCAGCCGTGCTCGTCGTGCGATTCGCCGCGCACCGCGTCCAGCGCGTGCAGGCGCGCGCGCAGGCGGCCCGCGCTGGCGGGCAGCGTCAGCTCGGCCACCACCCGGCGCTGCATCAGGCGCCCGGACAGCGCCGCCAGCAGCAGGTCGATGCCGACGCCGTCGCGCGCCGAGATCCACACCCGTTCGCGATCCTCGCCCGGCGCATCGCGGCGCGACACCGCGCCTTCGATGCGGTCGATCTTGTTGAACACCAGCAACTGCGGGATGTCGCCGGCGCCGATCTCGGCGAGCACCGCATCGACTTGGCGGATGCGCTCGTCGCGCAGCGGATCGGCGGCATCGACGACGTGCAGCAGCAGGTCGGCTTCGCGCGCCTCGCTCAGGGTGGAGCGGAACGCGGCGACCAGTTCGTGCGGGAGGTCGCGCACGAAGCCGACGGTATCGGCCAGCACCACCGGCCCACTCGGCAGCGCGATCCGGCGCACGGTGGGATCGAGCGTGGCGAACAGCTGGTCGGCGGCATAGGCGTCGGCGCCGCTGAGGGCGTTGAACAGCGTCGACTTGCCGGCGTTGGTGTAGCCCACGAGGGCCACGCGCGGCAGTTCGCTGCGCAATCGCGCGCGGCGCATCTGGGTGCGCTGCACGTCCACCTTCTCCAGCCGCTTCTGCAGCATGTCGACGCGCTTCTGAAGCAGCCGGCGGTCGGTTTCGAGCTGGGTTTCGCCGGGGCCCCGCAGGCCGATCGACCCGCCGCGCTGGCGCTCGAGGTGGGTCCAGCCGCGGACGAGGCGCGTGGCCATGTGCTTGAGCTGGGCCAGTTCGACCTGCAGCTTGCCTTCGGCGCTGCGCGCACGCTGGGCGAAGATGTCGAGGATCAGGCCGGTGCGGTCGACCACGCGCCGCTCGAGGATCTTCTCGAGGTTGCGCTCCTGGCCGGGGCTGAGCGGATGGTTGACCAGCACCAGGTCGGCGCCGACGGCGTCGGCCGCGGCCTTCACCTCCTCCAGCTTGCCGCTGCCGATCAGGGTGGCCGGGTTGGGCCGGTCGAGGCGCGCGGTGACCTGGGTGGCCACGGTGGCGCCGGCGGAACGCGCCAGTTCGGCGAACTCCTCGAGCTCGGCCTCGTCCGGCGGGCCGCCGGCATGGGGCTGGATCAGCAGGGCGTGTTCGCCCCGGCGGGAGCGCTCAAAGAGTTGCGTCGGCATTCGGGCTCGTTCGACGGTGTACGCCCCCCGACATGGAGGCCGCGCCCCCGGACTTCAACCGTGCCCGGCCCCCGGCGGGCGCCGGGCCGCCCGGTTCAGGCGGTCTCGGCGGTCAGGTCCTCGTGGCCCTCGCCCCCCTCGCCGGCCTGCACCACCCCGCCGCCCGGCCCCACGCGCACGTTGCGCGCCGGCACCACGGTGGAAATGGCGTGCTTGTAGACCATCTGGCTGACGGTGTTGCGCAGCAGCACGACGAACTGGTCGAAAGACTCGATCACGCCCTGCAGCTTGATGCCGTTGACCAGGTAGATGGAGACCGGAACGCGCTCGCGGCGCAATGCATTCAGGAAAGGATCCTGCAAGGACTGTCCCTTGGACATGGTGTTTCCCCAGCTTGGTTATTGTTGTTGTGACCGGGCAGCCCCTCCCGCCTGGAAGACCCAGGGCACGGCGTCCACCCGCATCGCCCGACCCGCGACTTCCCCGACGGCGGCGACCGCCCGATGTTACACAACCCGTGCGGCTGCGCGGCGCGCGTCCGTGACCGGCATCACAGATGGCGCCTGCCGATCGCGCGGCCGCGGCGCCGGGTCAGCGCCCGAGGAAGCGGCGCACGGCGTCGTCGAGGCCCGCGCCTGCGTCCGCCGCGGGATCGAACCAGCGGGCATCGAGGTCGCCGCGCAGCCAGGTGAGCTGGCGCTTGGCGAGCTGGCGGGTGGCGAAGATCGCCCGGTCGCGGAAGGTGGCGGCATCGGTGGTGCCGTCGAGGTGCTCCCACGCCTGGCGATAGCCGACGGCGCGGATCGCCGGCAGCTCGAGCGGCGCCGGGTGTGCCTGCAACCGCGGCAGGGCGCGCAGGCGGGCCACCTCGTCGAGGAAGCCGGCCGCCAGCATCGCGTCGAAGCGCGCTGCGATGCGTGCGTGCAGGGTGGCGCGTTCGCGCGGCGACACCACCAGCTTCAGCACCTTCACCGGCAGGCGCGGCGCGGTGGCGGGTTCGCGCTGCCAGGCGCTGATCGGCCGGCCGCTGAGGCGGAACACCTCCAGCGCGCGCTGGATGCGCTGCGGATCTCCGGGATGGATCTTCGCCGCGGCGTCGGGATCGACGCGTGCGAGCTCGGCATGCATGGCCGGCCAGCCGCGTGCGCGCGCTTCGGCCTCGAGCGTGGCGCGCATCGCCGGATCGGCTTCGGGCATCGGCGACAGGCCGCGCAGCAGGGCATGGAAGTACAGGCCGGTGCCGCCGGCGAGGATCGGCACGCGGCCGCGCGCGAGGATGTCGTCGATGGCGCGCCGTGCGTCGACGGCGAATTCAGCGGCGGAATAGGCCTGCCAGGGATCGCGCAGGTCGAGCAGGTGGTGCGGCGCAAGCGCGCGCTCGGTTGCGTCGGGCTTGGCCGCGCCGATGTCGAGCCCGCGGTAGACCAGCGCCGAATCGACGCTCACCACCTCGCCGTCGAAACGCGCGGCCCAGTCCAGCGACAGCGCGGTCTTGCCCGAGGCGGTCGGACCCATCAGGGCGATGGCGGGTGGGCGGGTGTCGGCTGGCATCGCCGCATTATGTCGGCCGCCCTCGCGCGGGCGCGACTACAGGGGCGATTCGCGTCTGATCCGACCGCACAGCCTTGCCGCCGCGGCGCGCCTTCAGCCGATGCCCGCGCGACGGATGCGCGGAACATGCCCCCGGCCCAACCCCATCCCCGCGCATGGCGCGTTCACCTCCTCGTCCATCCCGGGAGACCCGCCATGCAACGCCGCGTCCTTGCCACCGCCCTGCTCTGCGCCATCGCCCTCGCCGCCTGCCAGAGCACCTCGACCGGCGAAAACGCCGCGATCGCCCCGCCACCCCCGCCGTCACCGCCGGCGCCGTCCGACGAAATGGCGGTCCGCGACCAATACACCGCGGGCGGCGGCCAGCTCGACCAGGTGGTGGTCACCGGCGCGCGCCTGCGCGAAGACGCGTCGCAAGCCGTACGCCGCCACGCCGCGCCAGCGGCGCCCGCGCGGCTCGAGTACAAGGCGCTGTCGGCAGCGCCGGTGCAGGCCCAGCCCGCGAACACCGAGAAGTATGCCGAGCGCAGCGACAACCCCGTGCAACGCGTCGTCGAGCAGCCGGTGTCGACGTTCTCGATCGACGTCGACACCGGCAGCTACAGCAACGTGCGACGCATGATCCGCCAGGGCGTGCGTCCGCCGGCGGACGCGGTGCGCGCGGAGGAGTTCATCAACTACTTCGACTACGGCCATCCCGGCCCCGCGTCGCTGGCCACGCCGTTCCGCGCCAGCACCGAACTCGCGCCCGCGCCATGGAACCCGCAGCGCCAGCTGCTGATGGTCGGCATCAAGGGCTACGACGTGGACAAGGCGACGCTGCCGCCGGCCAACCTGGTGTTCCTGATCGACACCTCCGGCTCGATGAACAGCCCGGACAAGCTGCCCCTGCTCAAGCAGTCGTTCGCCGAACTCACGCGGCAGTTGCGGCCGCAGGATCGCGTGTCGATCGTGGTCTATGCGGGCTCCGCCGGACTCGTGCTGCCGCCCACCAGCGGCGAGCGCAAGGACGAGATCCTCGCCGCGCTGGATCGCCTGCAGGCCGGCGGCAGCACCAACGGCGGCGACGGCATCCGCCTGGCCTACGCGATGGCGAAGCGCGCCTTCGTCAGGGATGGCGTGAACCGCGTGATCCTCGCGACCGACGGCGACTTCAACGTCGGCACGGTCGACGGCGGCTCGCTGGAGACGATGGTCGCCGACCAGCGCAAGTCCGGCATCGCGCTGACCACGCTGGGCTTCGGACAGGGCAACTACAACGACCACCTGGCGGAACGGCTGGCCGACGCGGGCGATGGCAACCACGCCTACATCGACACCCTGCAGGAAGCACGCAAGGTGCTGGTGGAAGAGCTGTCCTCGACCCTGCTCACGATCGCCCAGGACGTGAAGATCCAGATCGAGTTCAACCCGGCGCTGGTCGCGGAGTATCGGCTGGTCGGTTACGAGAACCGGCTGCTCGCGCGCGAGGATTTCGCCAACGACAAGGTGGATGCCGGCGACATCGGCGCCGGGCACGAGGTGACGGCGCTGTACGAGATCACCCTGGTCGGCTCCGGCGCGGAGCGGCTGCCGCCGCTGCGCTACGGCGGTGCGACGACGGGCGGCAATGCCGCCTCCGGCGAGCTGGCGCACCTGCGCCTGCGCTACAAGCGTCCCGGCGAAGCCACCAGCCGCCTGATCGAGACCCCCGTGCTGCGCAGCGCGCTGCGCACGCGGCCGAGCGAATCGATGCAGTTCGCCGCCACCGTCGCCGCCTGGGCCGATGCGCTGCGCGGCGGCAAGCACCTCGACGGTTGGGACTGGACGTCGATCGCCCGTGCCGCACGCGACACGCAAGGCCGTGACCCGTGGCGGCTGCGCGCGGAGTTCGCCGAACTGGTCGACGCCTCGCGCACGCTGGTCGCGGCCGGCGAGGCGGTCGAACCGGCGCAGGTCAGCGCGATCGCGCGTTGACCTTGGCCCGGCGCGTTCCCGCCCCGGCCTGCTCCGGGGCGGGCTGCGGTCGGCCGAAGAGGAACCCCTGGCCATAGGTGCAACCGAGGTCGAGCAGCAGTTGCCGCTGCTGCTCGGTCTCGACGCCCTCGCCGATGGCATCGATGCCCAGCGTGCCCGCCAGCGCCAGGATGGCGCGCACCAGCGCGAGGCTCTCGGCATGCGTCTCGCCGGCAAGACCCGCGATGAAGCTCTGGTCGATCTTCAGCGCCTGGATCGGGAAGCGGTGCAGGTAGGACAGCGCCGAGAAGCCGGTGCCGAAGTCGTCCAACTGCGCCAGCACGCCGTGCGAGCGCAGCGTGTTGAGGATGCGCAGCGCGCGCGGCGCGTCGTCGAGCAGCGCGCCCTCGGTGATCTCGATGCGCAGGCGCCTGGGGTCGACGCGCGCGTCCTCCACCGCCTGCAGCAGGCGCTCGGCGAAATCGTCGGCGTGGAAGTGCCGCGGCGACACGTTGATCGACACGTAACCCTCGCCGTTGCGGCCCATCCAGTCGACCACCTTGCGGTACATCAGCCAGTCGATCTGCTCGATGAGCCCGCTGTCCTCGCCCACGCCGATGAACTCGCCCGGCGGCAGCGGGCCATGCAGCTCGTGGCGCCAGCGCAGCAACGCCTCGTGGCCGATCACCGCGCCGTCGGCGAGGCGCACGATCGGCTGCAGGAACGGCTCGAACGCGTCGCGCTGGATCGCGCGGCGCAGGTCGGCCTCGAGGTCGAGCAGGCGCATGGCCTCCGCCCGCATCTCCTCGTCGAAACGCTCGCTGCGGTCGCGGCCACGGGCCTTGGCCCGGTACATCGCGGCGTCGGCGTCGCGCAGCAGCTCGTCGGCGTGGCGATAGCGTGGCTGCCACAGCGCGATGCCGATGCTGGCCGACGGGAACAGCTCGCGCCCGGCCACCCACATCGAGCGGCCGATCTTGCGCAGGATGCGCGCCGCCACCTCGTCGGCCTCGGCAACGGCGTCCACGCCTTCCAGCAGCACCGCGAACTCGTCGCCACCCAGGCGCGCGACCACGTCGCCCTCGCCGATCGAGCCATGGATGCGGCGGCCGATCTCGATCAGCATCGCATCCCCGGCGGCATGGCCCATCGAGTCGTTGATCAGCTTGAAGCGGTCGAGGTCGAGGAACAGCACCGCGAACGAATCGCCGCCGGACTCGCGCATGCGCTGCATCATGCCGTCGAGCCGGTCGAGCAGGAACACCCGGTTGGGCAGGCCGGTGAGGTGGTCGTGGCGGGCCTGGTGGGTCAGCCGCTGCTGCGCGCGCACGCGCTCGCCGATCTGCGCGCGCAGTTCGCGGTTGGCCTCCTCCAGTTCGCGCGTGCGCGCCTCCACGCGGAATTCCAGTTCGGCATGCGTCGCCTTGAGGTTCTCCTGCGCGCGCTTGCGCGCCAATGCGCTGTCGATGTGGTGGGCGACGAAGGTCAGTAGCTCCTGGTCGGCCGCGGTGAACACCGCGTCCGGATCGTAGCTCTGCACGGTGATCACGCCGATGGTCACGCCGTCGCGCGACAGCGGCACGCCCAGCCAGCAGTGCGCGAGCGCGCCGTGGCTGCGCACGCGGCCCTGCGCCTCCAGCGCGGCCATGCCCTCGCGGTCGATCAGCAGCGCCCGCCCGGTCTCGATCACGTACTCGGTCAGGCCCAGCCCCAGCCGCCGCGGCCGCCGCACCTGGTCGTGCTCGTCGACCGAGTAGGGGAACTCGAGCTGGTCGCCGTCGTCGGCGAGCAGCGCGATGTAGAAGTTCTTGGCGTCGAGCAGTTCGTCGATCACGGCATGCACGTCGGCATAGAAGCGTTCGATGCTGCCGGCGTTGATCGACATCTCGCTGATGCGGAACAGCGCGCGCTGCAGGCGTTCTGCGCGCTCGCGCTCGATGATGCCCTGCTCGAGCACGCGGTTGGCCCGCTGCAGGTCGCGCGTGCGCTCGTCGACGCGGCGTTCCAGTTCGGCCTGCGCGGACTTGCGGTCGAGCGCGGTGAGGATGTGCTGGGCCACGAACTCCAGCAGGGCGCGGTCCTCGTAGGAGTACCGCTGCGGCTGGTCGTAGCTCTGCACCACCACCGCGCCGCTGACGTAGCCTTCGCTGCGCATCGGCACGCCCAGCCAGTCGGCGGCGTCCGGGCCGTGCGCCTCGTCGCGCCCCACGCCGAGCTGGCGGCGCACCTCCTCGGACGGGCCGAGCATCGGCTGGCCGTGGCGCAGCATCGCCACCGTCAGGCTGTTGGGCAGGCTGGCGACCGGGATTTCCTCGTCGGGATCGGCCACCCACGGATCGCGCTGGTCGACGAAGTACAGGAACCGCACCACCTCGCGCACGTCGTCGTAGCGCACGATGTAGAAATTCTCCGCCGGCATCAGCGTGCCGACGATGGCGTGGATGCGCGCGAGCATGGCTTGCATGTCGGCGGCGGCGCCGGACAGGTCGGCGATCTCGAACAGCGCCTGGCGCAGGCGCTCGGACTTGCGCAAGCCTTCGATGCGCAGGCTGGCGCGCGCCGCGGCGAAGCTGGCGTCGAGGGTCGTGTGCGCCAGCGCCAGCCAGCCATCGCGCAGCGCGCGCGACAGTTGCCGTCCCGGCCGCACCGCCAGGGCGAAGCGGACGTCGCCGTCGCTCCACAGCCCATGGAAGCCCGTGCCTTCCGGCGCGGGCGCGGCGGCCCCCCCGAGCATCCCCTCGACCTGCGCCACCAGCGCCGCCACGGCGGGGCCATGGCTGGACAGTCCCGCGCCGAGCAGCGGATCGCGCCAGCCGACCACCACCGTCGACCCGGGCGGCAGCGTCCGCGCCAGCAGCAGGGCGGACGCCTCCGGCCCGCCGTTTCCCGCGGGCGCGTCGGCAGGCGTCGTCGATGGCTCGATGGCGGCGGCGTTCACGTGTCTGTCGATCCCCTCGTGGAAGGATAACGCCATTCGCCCGCGCAACCGGGCAACCCCGCCGCCGCCCTTCGCCCGTTCACCAGGGCATGTCGATCGCCGCCACCCTGCCCTCGCCGCACCCGGACCGCTGGATCGCGCCCCGTCGCGCGCCGCGTGCGGGCTTCACCTTGCCCGGGGGAGGCCGTAACCTGTCGCCGGTGAACGACCTCGCCGCCGCCAGCCCGCCCGAGACCAGCGACGAATCGCTGATGCTGGCCTATGCGGCGGGTGACGTGGCCGCGTTCGAGACGCTTTACGGCCGCCACCGGCTGCGCCTGTATCGCTTCCTGGTCCGCCAGCTGCGCGACGGCGCGCTCGCCGACGAGCTGTTCCAGGACATCTGGCAGAAGGTGATCGCCGCGCGCGCGTCGTGGACGCCGGACGCCCTGTTCTCGACCTGGCTGTACCGGATCGCGCACAACCGCCTGGCCGACCACTGGCGGGCGCTGCAGTACCGGCCGCCGGCGCCCGAGGATGCGGAAGAGCGCACCACGCGCGTGCCCGACCCGGACACGCCCGAGCGGCAGCTGTCGGACTTCGAGCAGCGCCGGCAGCTGCAGCTCGCGCTGGACGAACTGCCGCCGGAGCAGCGCGAAGTGATCGTGCTGCGCCTGGAACAGGAATTGAGCCTCGAGGAAATCGGCGAAGTGACCGGGGTCGGCCGGGAAACCGTGAAATCGCGCCTGCGCTACGCGATGGACAAGCTGCGCGCGCGCCTCGGACCGGTGGCCGGGCCATGACCGCGCGCGACCACGAACCGCTGACGCCCGAAGAGCGCGCGCTCGCGCAGCGCCTGTCGCGCCTGGGCACGGCATCGGCGCCGTCGGCGTCGCTGGACGCGTCGATCCTCGCCGCGGCGCGCGAGGCGACGGCGCCCTCGTCCGCGCCGTCGCGCGGCAGGTCCGCGCCGCGGCGAGCGCGCTGGCCCTTCGGGGTCGGCATCGCCGCGTCGCTGGCGGTGGCGATGGGCATTGCCTGGCAGCTGCGGCCGCAGCCGGAACAGGTGGCGCTACCGGCGCTGTCGGAACACGCCCCGCTGCCGGATGCCCACATCCTGGAGGCCCGCCGCGCGCCTGCGCCGGCCGCGGCCGACGCGCAAGCCGGTCCCGACGCCGGCATGGGCGCGCCCGCCGGCGCGGCATCCGCCGAGCCGGTGCGTGCGCTCGAGAGCCCCGCCGCGCAGGCCGCCGAACACGACCGCTACACCGTGCCGCCGGCCGATGCCGCGCCGGTGATGGACGAGGAACTGCGCGAGCAGGCCGCCCGTACCGAGACCGAGCGCGATGCGCAGGCCGCCACGCAGGCCAAGGCGAACGCCGCCGCGGCCGAGCGCCCGCAGCGCGCCGAGGCCATGCCGGCCTTGGCCTCCCCGCCGCCCCCACCTCCACCTCCGCCACCGCCCGCGCCCGCTCCGCCGGCACCGGTGATGGCGCCGGTGATCGCGCCGGCAGCAGTGCCAAAACCGGCGGCCACGGAATCGCGCGCCTTCACGCCCTCGCCGCCGGCAGGCGTGGCGTCCCCGAACATCAGTGGCGGCACGGCCGCGACGCCTGCCGCGCGCGAGCGCAAGGCCGTCGTGCGCGCAACTGCGACGGACCCGGCCGAAGACGCGCGCCCGGCACTCGACCGCATCGAGGTCACCGGCTCGCGCATCGACCAGCCCCTCGATGACCAGCCCCTCGACGACCGGCCGCCGGCCTCGGCCGATTCGCCGGAAGTGCGCGATGCCTGGCTGCGGCGCATCCGCGAGCTGCGCAGCGCCGGCAAGCTCGACGACGCGCGCGCCAGCCTGCGCGAGTTCGCCAGGCGCCATCCGGACACCCCCGTGCCCGCCGACCTGCAAGCGCTGCTCGACGACGAATGACCCTGCACACGCTGGCCGCCCCCGCGCGCCACGCCCTCGAGGTCCGGCACAGCCGCTTCCTGGCGCAGGCGGCGCCGATCGCCGGCGCCGACGATGCGGCGGTGTTCCTCGCGCAGGCGGCCACGGTCGACGCCACGCACCACTGCTGGGCCTGGCGGCTCGGCGACGACTATCGCAGCCACGACGACGGCGAACCGTCCGGCACCGCCGGACGGCCGATCCTCGCCGCGATCGACGGCCAGGGCTATGACCACATCGTGGTCGTGGTCACGCGCTGGTTCGGCGGGATCAAGCTCGGCGCCGGCGGCCTGGTGCGCGCCTACGGCGGCGCGGCGGCCGAATGCCTGCGCCTGGCGGACCGCGTGGCGCTGGTCGAGATGGCCCGCGTCGCCGTGCATGTGGCGTTCGAGGACCTGGCCACCGCGCACCACCTGCTGGCCGCGTTCGCCGCGCAGAAGCACGGGGAAGACTTCGATGCCGGCGGCGCACGGCTGCGGCTGGAGCTGCCCGCCGAGGCCGTGCCGGCCTTGAAAAGCCGCCTGCGCGACGCCACCCGTGACCGGGCACGATTCGAAGACGAAGGCTGATGGCGTTCTCCCGAGACCGGCGCAACGGCGCCCGCGACACCGCCCCGGCCACGCCGGAGGCGGCCAAGGCCCCGATTGGCTCGCTGCGCACGCTGTGGCCGTTCGTGATGCGCCACCGCGGCCTGTTCGTGGCCTGGCTGCTGGCGCTGGTGGCCTCCTCGGCCGCGACCCTGAGCCTGCCCGTCGCCGTGCGCCACGTGATCGACCGCGGCTTCACCAGCGGCAGCAACATCGACGCGACCTTCGCCGGCCTGCTGCTGGTGGCGCTGGCGCTGGCGTTCGCCACCGCCGCGCGCTTCTTCTTCGTCTCGCTGCTCGGCGAGCGCGTCGTCGCCGACCTGCGCACGCAGCTGTACGCGCACCTGGTGGGCCTCGACCAGGCCTTCTTCGAGCAGACCCGCAGCGGCGAACTGGTGTCGCGCCTGAGCGCGGACACCGAACTGCTGCGCAGCGTGGTCGGCTCGACCGTGTCGGTGGCCCTGCGCAGCGCGGTGATGGTGCTCGGCAGCGTGGTGATGCTGGTGGTGACCAGCCCGAAGCTGGCGACGTGGACGCTGGTGGGCATCCCGCTGTTCGTGCTGCCGCTGGTGATCGGCGGCCGCCGCCTGCAGAAGATCTCGCGCGCCAGCCAGGATCGCGTCGCCGACGCCAACACCCTCGCCAGCGAGACGCTCGGCGCAATCCGCACCGTGCAGGCTCACGCGCGCGAACCCTACGAGCGCGGCCGCTTCGCCGAGGCCGTGGCGCAGACCGTGGCCACCGCGCGGCGCCGCATCGGCATGCAGTCGCTGGTGACGGCCGTGGCGATCTCGCTGGTGTTCGGCGCGATCATCCTGGTGCTGTGGTCGGGCGCGCACGACGTGATCCGCGGCGACATGAGCGCCGGCACGCTGGGCCAGTTCGTGCTGTATGCACTGTTCGGCGGCGGCTCGGTGGGCGCGCTGGCGGAGGTGTGGAACGAACTGCAGAAGGCCGCCGGAGGCATGGGGCGCATCGGCGAACTGCTCGAGCAGCGCGCCGGCATCGCGGCGCCTGCGCGGCCAGCGGCACTGCCGCAGCCGCTGCGTGGCGACCTGCGCTTCGAGGACGTGTCCTTCCATTATCCCGGCCGCGACAACGCGCCGGCCCTGCACGACTTCAGCCTGCACGTGGCGCCGGGCGAAACCGTGGCCCTGGTCGGGCCCTCTGGCGCAGGCAAGAGCACCGTGTTCGCGATGCTGCTGCGCTTCCACGATCCGCAATCCGGGCGCGTGACCGTCGATGGCGTCGACATCGCCACGCTCGACCCGGCCGCGCTGCGCGAGGCCATCGCCCTGGTGCCGCAGCAGCCGACGATCTTCGCCGCCAGCGCGCGCGACAACATCCGCTACGGGCGGCTCGAGGCCTCTGACGCCGAGGTCGAAGCCGCCGCCGATTCCGCCGAAGCGCACGATTTCATCGCCGCCCTCCCGGCCGGATACGACGAGCAACTGGGCGAACGCGGCGCGCGCCTGTCCGGCGGCCAGCAGCAGCGCATCGCGATCGCCCGGGCCCTGCTCAAGGACGCGCCGATCCTGCTGCTCGACGAAGCGACCTCCGCGCTCGACGCGCAGAGCGAACGCGCGGTGCAGACCGCGCTGGAGCACCTCATGGAAGGTCGCACCACGCTGGTGATCGCGCACCGGCTCGCCACCATCCTCAAGGCCGACCGCATCGTGGTGATGGACCAGGGCCGCATCATCGCCCAGGGCACGCACGAGGAACTGCTGGCGCAGGAAGGCCTCTATGCCGAACTGGCGCGGCTGCAGTTCATCGACTGAGGCTTCGGTCCGGCACCAGGGCCGTCTTCACCCGATGGGCTGCACCTCGCCGGCGCCGTTGCGTGCAAGCACCGCATCGGAATCGATGCCGGCGGGCAGCACGCCGAACACGCGTCCGCGTACATTCCCCAGGCGGCTGGCGCAGAACGCGCGCGCGATCGGACTGCCCGCACGCAGCAGCACGGATGCCTGCAGCAGCAGCGCCATCGCCTCGACCACGCCGCGCGCACCCGCTTCCGACGGCCCGGCGGCCAACACCTGCCGCAACGCCGCGAGCGCGGCATCGAAGTCGCCATCGATGCCGGCCGCGGCGTCGAGCTCCGCCCGCAGCGCCTCGCCCGTCTCCGGCTCTCTCTGCAAGGCGCGCAGCACGTCCAGGCACTGGATGTTGCCGCTGCCTTCCCAGATCGAGTTCAGCGGCGCCTGCCGGTACAGCCTCGGCAGCAGCGATTCCTCGACGTAGCCCGCGCCGCCGAGGCACTCCTGCGCTTCGTTGGCGAAGGCCGGCGCGCGCTTGCAGATCCAGAACTTGCCGATCGCGGTGGCGATGCGCGCCAGCGCGGCTTCGGCCGGGTCGCGCGGCGCGGCATCCACCGCGCGCGCCACGCGGAAGGCGAGCGCGGTCGCGGCCTCGGACTCGAGCGCAAGGTCGGCGAGCACGCTGCGCATCAGCGGCTGCTCCAGCAGCGCCTTGCCGAAGGCCCGCCGGTGGCGGCAGTGGTGCAGCGCCTGCGACAAGGCCATGCGCATCAGCCCGGCCGAGCCGAGCATGCAGTCCAGCCGGGTCAGCATCACCATCTCGAGGATGGTGGCGATGCCCCGCCCTTCCTCGCCGATGCGATGCGCGAGCGCGGCGTCGAACTCGACTTCCGAGGACGCGTTGCTCCAGTCGCCCAGCTTGTCCTTCAGCCGCATCAGCCGGAAGCCGTTGAGGGAGCCGTCGGGCAGCCGGCGCGGCATCAGCAGGCAGGTCAGGCCGCCCGGCGCCTGGGCGAGCACGAGGAAGCCATCGCTCATCGGCGCCGAGAAGAACCACTTGTGGCCACGCAGCACGTAGTCGTCGCCACCGGCGAGCGGCGTCGCCGTGGTCGCGTTGGCACGCACGTCGCTGCCGCCCTGCTTCTCGGTCATGCCCATGCCGAGCGTGAGGCCCGCCTTGTCGTCCATCGGCAGGTCGCGCGGGTCGTAGCGGCACGCCGCCACGCCCTCGGCCCAGGCGCGCAGCGCCGGCGCGCGGCGCAGCACCGGCACCGCCGCGTGGGTCATCGTCAGCGGGCAACTGCTGCCGGGCTCCACCTGGTAGTGCAGGTAGCTCAGCGCCGCACGGGCGACGTGCGCGCCCGGCACCGGCTCGGCCCAGGACAGGCCGGCGACGCCGTGGCCGATCGCGGACTGCAGGATCGCGTGGTACGCGGGGTGGAATTCCACGGTGTCGATGCGCTGGCCGAAGCGGTCGTGGGTGCGCAGTCGCGGGCGGTCGCGGTGCGCGTCGAACGAACGTGCCAGCAGCTCGCCGCCGGCAAGCGCGCCATAGCCGGCGATGCGCGCCGCGAAGGCGCCGGCGCCCTCGCGCGCGACCGCTTCGCGCAACGCCACGTCGTCGTGCCACGGATCGCGCGACGCGAACTCGGGGGGCTGGTTGTCGACGCGGTGGGTGGCGCCGACGTTCATGCCGGTCCGCTCCGGAAGTGGCCGGTCGACACGTGCTGCCTCACGCGCGACCGAGGGACGCGCGGTCGCGCGCACGCGCCGGGCACGGCGTCCGACAGGCGGGGAGCGATCGGTGCGGGGGCGCGCATCATGCCGCCACCGCGCCGGCGATGGCGCCGCGTCGCCACGCGCGCGGCGACTGCCCGGTCTGCGCCTTGAAGGCGCGCGACAGCGCCGCTTCGCTGCCGTAGCCGACCTCCGAGGCGACGATCTTCAGCGGCCGCCCGCGTCGCAGGGCCTGCTGCGCCAGCCCGATGCGCCAGCCCTGCAGGTACTGCCCGGGCGTGGTACCCAGCGCGTCGCGGAACGTCGTCGCGAACACGCTGCGCGACATGCCCGCGGTGTTCGCCAGCGCCTCGAGCGTCCAGTCGCGGGCCGGTGCCTCGTGCATCGCCACCAGCGCATTGCGCAGGCGCGGATGCGACAGGCCCGACAGCATCCCGCCGCGCACCTCGCCGCTTTCCATCAACTGGCGCAAGACCTGGATCATCACCACCTCGAACAGGCGCTCGACCAGCGCGACGCGCCCGCAGCGCTGCTCGAAGGCTTCCTCGAACAACAGCGACAACACCGGCTCCGCGCCCCAGATCCCGTCCAGCGGAATGCAGACCACGTCCGGCAGCGCCGACGCGATGGGATTGCCGGCACCGCCCTCGAACGTGAGGTTCGCGCAGACCATGTCCGCGCCGCGCTCGGCATCGGTGACGAAACGATGCGTCAGCGGCCTCGGGAACAGCAGCAGGCTGGGGCGTTCGACCTGCAGCGACTCCTTGCCATACCGCACCTCCACCGGGCCGCTGCGCACCAGGTGCAACTGGCCATGCACGCCATCGCTGTCGAGCGTGTTGATGCCGCACAGCGGCCCGGCATTGAACACCTGTGCGCTCACCGGGAAGTGCGCCATCAGCGCCGCAAGCCGGTCGGCCATTTCCATACTCCAAGACAAGTATTCAGGATTTTATATCACCAAAGGTACCCGTCCGGCACCCAAAGTACACCTCACCGGGCAACACCGCCTGGCCAACCCACCCAGACAGGAACCACCGCCATGTCCATCGAAAAGATCCTCTACGCCGCGACGGCCACCGCCACCGGCGGTCGTGAAGGCCGCGCCACCTCCTCCGACAACGTGCTCGACGTGCAGCTCTCCACGCCGCGCGAACTGGGCGGCGCCGGCGGCCCAGGTACCAATCCCGAGCAACTGTTCGCCGCCGGCTACTCGGCCTGCTTCCTCGGCGCACTGAAGTTCGTCGCCGGCAAGGCCAAGGTCGCCCTGCCCTCGACCACCACCGTCACCGGCAAGGTCGGCATCGGCCAGATTCCCACCGGTTTCGGCATCGAAGCCGAACTGACCATCGCCGCGCCCGGCATCGACCGCGACGTGCTGCAGGGACTGGTCGAACAGGCCCACACCGTCTGCCCGTACTCCAACGCGACCCGCGGAAACATCGACGTGACCCTCGTCATCGCCGACTGATCGAACCCAAGCGCCCCATCCAGCACCCACGCATGCCATCGGGAGACAAGACCATGAACACGCTCACCCGCACCTTCGCCGCCAGCCTGCTGGCCATCGCCCTGCAGGGCGGCTTCGCCGCGCACGCCGCGCAACCGGCAACACCGACGCAGGCCGCCGCCACGGCCACCATCGACGGCAACTTCATCGTCACCCACGACGGCGTCCGCCTCTACTACAAGGACTGGGGCCCGAAGGACGGCCCGGTCGTCACCTTGAGCCACGGCTGGCCGCTCAACTCGGACAGTTGGGAATCGCAGATGATCTTCCTCGCGTCGCAGGGCTATCGCGTGGTCGCGCATGACCGTCGCGGCCATGGCCGCTCCAGCCAGCCCTGGGACGGCAACGACATGGATCACTACGCCGACGACCTGGCGGCGGTGATCACGGCGCTCGACCTGCGCGAGGTCACCGTGGTCGGCTTCTCGACCGGCGGCGGCGAAGTGGCGCGCTACATCGGCCGCCACGGCACCGGTCGCGTCAGGAAGGCGGTGCTGGTCGGCGCGGTCACGCCGTTCATGCTGCGCACCGACGACAACCCGGGCGGCATCCCGCTGGAGGTCTATGACGGCATCCGTGCCGGTGCACAGGCCAACCGTTCGCAGCAGTACCTCGACATCGCCTCCGGCCCGTTCTTCGGCTTCAACCGCCCGGGCGCCACGCCGAACCAGGGCCTGATCCAGTCGTTCTGGGCGCAGGGCGTGCAGGCCGGCCACAAGGCCACGTACAACTCCATCGCCGCGTTCTCGGCCAGCGACTTCCGCGACGACCTGCGCAAGTTCGACGTGCCCACGCTGGTGATCCACGGCGGCGACGACCAGCTGGTGCCGGTCGACCTCTCGGCACGCGCCGTACCGCACTACGCCAAGGGCGCGAAGGTCATCGTGTACCCCGGCGCACCGCATGGCATCACCGATACCCACAAGGATCGACTCAACCAGGACCTGCTGGCCTTCCTGCGCGAGTGACGCGACACGCGGTTTCGAAACGCGACGGCCGCATGCGAATGCGGCCGTCGTCACGCCCGGGAGTACGGTTCGAATCGATCCGGTCCGTCAGTCCGGCAGGCGCTCGCCCGCCGTCGATGTCCCCCACGTCAGCAGCTGCAGCGACGTTCCGTCGGCGGCGAAGCGCAACTCGAACGGACGCTCTGCCGCGAACCAGTGGCTGGCCGACGCCGGCCGGAACGTCCAGGCCACCGACTGCCCCGCCAGGCGGCCGACCAGCGCGCCGTCCTTCGCGTCCAGTTGCAGCTCGAGTGTCGGAGTCGTCGCCAATCGCCAGCGTCCCGCGAGCGCCGACACCGTGTCCGCCGACTGCGGCACGTGCACGAACGGCAAGGCATCGTTCTCGCGCACGGGCGTGGCGGTTTCGGACACGACCCGCCAAACGCCATCCTCCTCGCGCACCCACACCGACGTCCAGCGCGTGGTGCTCGCACGCGGCAGGCCGCCGTAGTAGGACGCCAGGCTGTGGTCGAGGCCGCGCAGCAGCACGACATCCTCCGACACGCGCAGCGCTTCCTCCTCACCGGTCTCGGACGACACGACGCGTCGCTGGTCGGCACCCCGGCGCGCCTCCAGCATGTCCGCGGTCACCCGCTTGCCGCCGACGTCGACATAGACGTAATGCCTCGACAACCCTGCACGATAGGCCGCCAGGTCGCCACGGCCATGCGCCGCGGCCACCTCCGCCTCGCGCGCCATCACCGCGGCGATGGCCGGGTCCTGCATGTCGGCGGCCCCCGCCGTGCCCGCGGCCACGCACAGCAGCATTCCTGTCCCGATGCCCATCCACGCCCCTTCGCTGCCATCGGTTCGATGGTCCCTCAGGCAGGAACGCGACCATCGTGCCGGCACGGACACCGCGAGTGCCGGGTGGCCCATGCAGCGCGCCACGCCACCCGTTCCGGCATCGAAGCTCGCCCCGGCCAGGGGGCGCGCTTGCCGCGCACCACATCGAGTCCGCGGTCCGGGGGCCCTCGATGCGCGTTCACCATGTCCATCAGGGCACACCGCTGCGATCATCGCCAGCCTGCCGTTGCAGGCCTTCGATCGCTTCGGCGAACGCCTCGACGAACGCGCGGTCCAATGCCAGTTGCCCGAACAGGCCCTGCTGGGTGCCGCTCAGCACCCGCAGCATGTGCGTCCTGCCGGGCGGAAACCGGCCCATCGGCAGCAGCGCGACATCGCGCAGCTTCGCGACGAGGTCGCGATCGGACTGGAACATCGGCGTCAGCCAGCGGCTCCAGCGCTGGTAGATGGCAACGTGGCGCCGGCGTTCGCGCTGGAAGCGCGCCAGCGCCGCATCCAGGCCAGACTCCCCGCGCAGTGCATCGGCGAGCGCCATCGCGTCCATCAGCGCCATGTTGACGCCCTGCCCCAGTTGCGGGCTCATCGAATGCGCGGCATCGCCGACCAGTACCGCACGGCCACGGTGCCAGCGCGACAGCACGGCGTCGCGATAGCTGGCCCGGGCGAGCTGCTCCGGCGTGCGGATGGCGTCGATGACCGGCGCGATCCCGGGCCACAGCGCCAGCACCTCGTCCTTCCACGCGTCCAGTCCCTGCCGCGCCCAGCGGTCGAAGCCGCTGGCTGGCAGGCTCCAGAAGAAGCTCAGCATCGGCGTGTCGTCGCCGGGGCGCGTGCCCACCGGCAACAGGCCGATCATCTTGCGCGCGGCGACGTAGCGCTGGCGCAGCTCGCGCCCGTGGGTCCAGTCGCCGCGCGGCAGCAGGCACCACAGCGCGCCCCATGGATACGGACGGTCCAGCCGCACGCGACCGATGTCGCCGCGCAGGCGCGAGGCGGCGCCATCGGCGACCACCACCACGTCGAATGGCCCGTGCCGCGCGCCGCTGTCGTCCTGCAGCAGGCCGCGTTCGCTGTCGATGACGGCGATGCGCACGCCGGCGCGGATCGCGGCATGTCCGTCCCAGGCCCCGGCCAGGATCGAGAACAGCGCGCCGCGCTGCAGGCCGATGCCGGCCAGGCGCGGGTCGAGCGCGGCGTAGCGCATGTCCATCACCGCGCGACCACAGCGGGCGTCGCCGTAGAGCCGCTCGACCGGCGCACCGTGGCGCAACACCTCCGCCAGCAGGCCCATCCGCCACAGCACCTGCAGTCCGCTGGGCTGCAGCAGGAAGCCGGCGCCAACCGGCCCGGGCACCGGCACGCGCTCGAACACATGCACTTCGTGGCCGTCCCGCGACAGCAGCACCGCCGCGCACTGGCCGGCACTGCCGTAGCCTACGATCGCGACCCGCCTGCGCACCCTGCCCCCTTCGTCCGCTGGATGGAACCGGTGGAAAGAAAAAGCCCCGCCGGAGCGGGGCCTGAAGATCCTGCGACGCCGTCGCTCAGGCGACCGGCTGCACGCCCGCCGCCTGTGCACCCTTCGGACCCTGGGTGACTTCGTACTGGACGCGCTGTCCTTCCTGGAGGCTGCGGAACCCCTTCGAGTCGATCGCCGAGTAGTGCACGAACACATCCGCGCTGCCATCCTCCGGCGCGATGAATCCGAACCCCTTGGCATCGTTGAACCACTTCACAGTGCCGTATTGCATGTCTCGTCAGACCTCATGGTGGCTGGTGGCGCCCGGCCGGCGCATGCAAGGTGCCCGGCCGCGCCCGCCGAGTATGCAAAGCCAGCCCAGTCGTTGCAATCACCCGGCAAGGACACCGCCGACGATCGCAGGCACGCCCGCGGACGCCGCGGCGACATTCGCCAGCACGTCCTCGAGCGTGATCACTTCGTCGGGGTCCGGCCCGGCGCCCGCGGCCCAGTTGGCGACGATCGCGAGGCACGCATATTCGAGACGCAGTTCACGCGCCAGCGCGGCCTCGGGCATACCGGTCATGCCGACGAGGTCGCAGCCGTCGCGGCGCATGCGCGCGATCTCGGCCCTCGTTTCCAGCCGCGGCCCCTGGGTCGCGCCGTAGCAGCCACCGTCGATCAGCACGACGCCCGCCGCTTGCGCCGCGGCGATCACGCGCGCGCGCAGCGACGGCGTGTACGGATCGCCGAAGTCGACGTGCAGCACCTCGCTGCCGGGTTCCTCGCACAGCGTGGAGATCCGGCCCCAGGTGTAGTCGATCAGCTGGTCGGGACAGGCCAGCACGCGCGGGCCGAAGCGTCCGGTGATGCCGCCCACGGTGTTGAGCGCCAGCACGCGCGTGGCGCCCACCGCCTGCAGCGCGGCGAGGTTGGCGCGGTAGTTGACCTTGTGCGGCGGCACCGAATGGCCCTCGCCGTGCCGCGCCAGGAACGCCACGCGATGGCCGGCGAGCGTGCCGATGCGCACCGGGCCGGACGGCGCGCCATAGGGCGTGCCGGGCTGGCGGGTCTCGACGTCCTGCAGGTCGGCCAGCTGGTACAGGCCGGTGCCGCCGATGACGGCAAGGTCGGGGGGCATGGTCATGCGTGGCGGGCATCCATCGTGTCAAAGCCGAAGGATACCGCCGGCGCGGGCACGCAGGCGGCCCGCGCGCCGCTCAGTCGCCCAGCGCGTAGATGCCCGGCAGGTTGCGGCCCTGCTCGTGGAAGTCCATGCCGAAGCCGAACACGTAGCGATCCGGCACCTCCACGCCCACGTAATCGGCGCAGATGCCGTCGACGCAGCGATCGTGCTGCTTGGTCGCCAGCACGGCGACGCGCACGTCGGCCGCGCCCTGGTCCTCGCACCAGTACTTCACCGCCTTCAGCGTGTGGCCCTCGTCGAGGATGTCGTCGGCGAGCAGCACGCGGCGGCCGCGCATCGGCGTCGCCGGGCGATGCAGCCACGCCAGGCCTGAACCCGTGGTGTTGCCGCGATAGCGCGTGGCGTGCAGGTAGTCGAACTCGAGGTCGAGCCCACGCTCGCCCAGCGCGAACGCCAGCGCGGCGGCGAACGGCATGCCGCCGTGCATCACCGTGATGAACAGCGGCGGCGGCTCGTCCCCGGCATAGTCGTCGCGGATCGCGTCGGCCATGTCCTCGATCGCGTCCTCGAGCACGTCGCGGTCGAAGATCAGCTCGGCGCTTTCGATCACGTCGGAAAGCCTGGGCACGTTCATGCGGTCTGCCCCAGCTGCGCGCCAAGCTGCTGCTGCGCGCCGTCATGGCGGGCATCGGCCAGCAGGCCGTCCCATCCCAGCGCACCGCGGCCGATCAGGCCGACCAGCGCCATCGTGTTGAGCGTGCGCCCGCGCACCGCGGCCAGCGATTCCTCGACCAGCTCCGGGTGGCAGACCAGCACCACGTCGCAGCCGGCATCGAGGTGCGCATCGACGCGCGCCTTGATGCCGCCGGCCGAGAACGCCGCGGCCATGCCGATGTCGTCGGAAAACACCACGCCGCGGAAGCCCATCTCCTTGCGCAGGATGTCGTTGATCCAGAACGGCGAGTACCCCGCCGGTTCCGGCGCGACCTGCGGATAGACCACGTGTGCCAGCATCACCGCGTCGGCACCGGCCTCGATGCCGGCCACGAACGGGACCAGGTCGTGCGCGCGGATCGCGTCCAGCGGTCGGTCGTCGACCGCGTTGTCGAAATGCGTGTCCTCGCGCACCGTGCCGTGGCCGGGGAAATGCTTGAGCGTCGCCGCCATGCCGACCGAATGCATGCCGCGCACGTAGGCGCGGGTGAAGGCGGCGACCACCTGCGGATCCTCGGAGAACGCCCGATCGCCGATGGCGAGGTTGCCGTGGCCGACATCGACCACCGGTGCGAAGCTGAGGTCGACGCCGCTGGCGCGGATCTCGCTGGCCATCAGCCAGGCATGCTCCTCGGCCAGGCGCAGCGCGGCCTGCGGATCCTGCGCATAAAGCCGGCCGAACCCCTCCAGCGCGGGCAGCGCGCTGTAACCGTCCTGGAAACGCTGCACGCGGCCGCCTTCCTGGTCCACGCAGATCAGCACCGGGCGCGGCGCGGCCTCGCGGATCGCCGCAGACAGCTCGATCACCTGCGCCTTCGAGGCGAAGTTGCGCTTGAACAGGATCACGCCGGCGCAGGCATCGTCCTGCAGCCAGTCGCGCTCCTGCGCGGTGAGTGCCTTGCCGGCGACGCCGATCACGAGCATCCGTCCATCTCCTGTCCTGCACGCGCGGTTGCGGGCGGCGGACATTGTCGCAGATGGGCCGGGAACGGGCGCGCCGCGGCGCCCATGGCGTTCAGACGCGGCAGCCCTCGGGGCCGCAGTCCGCCTCGCCGTCACCCGTCGACGGTTCCGCGCCCCCGGCAGCCTGCCGCAGGGCCTGCGCGAATACCTCGGGTGCCTGCGCGCCCTGCACCGCGAAGCGGCCATCGATGACGAAGGTGGGCACCGCGCGGATGCCCATGGCGGCGGCCTGGCCAAGCTGCGCGCGGACCTCGGCCAGTCCCTCCTCGCCTTCCAGGAAGGCGAGGATGCGCGCCCGGGCCAGGCCACCGGCCGCGCCGGCGGCGGCGAGCACGTCTGGATCGGCGAGATTGCGGCCCTCGACGAAGTGCGCGCGGAACAGCGCCTCGCCGACGGCATCGGGGTCGCCCTCGCGCGCGGCGAGCCACAGCAGCCGATGCGCGGGCAGCGTGGTCACGCGGACCTGGCCGCGGTCGAAATCCATCGGCAATCCTTCGCTGCGCGCGGTCGCCTGGGTCCCCGCCAGCAGTTCGTCGACGCGCTCGACGCCGCCGAACTTCGCGGCCAGCGCTTCGCGCAGCGGCACGGGCGTGTCGCCGGCCCCGGGATCGAGCAGGAAGGGATGCCAACGCACCTCGACCGCGGGCGCGTCGGCGCCCAGCAGGGCCACGCCGCGCTGGAAGCGGTGCTTGCCGATCCAGCACCAGGGGCAGACCACGTCGGACCAGATGTCGATTCTCATGCCGGCATGATGGTCCCGCCCCGCGCTCAGGCCAAGCCGTCGCCGCGCTCCGCAGCGTTCCAGCGCGCGTAGGGCCGTGAGGCCAGGGCCAGGTTGTAGTAGCGCGCCGCGTCGGTCACCTCGCGGCCGATCCACGCCGGCCGCTCGAAGGGCGCGTCCGCGCGATCGAGTTCGAGTTCGGCCACCACCAGGCCGGCGTTGTCGCCGAGGAATTCGTCCACTTCCCACAGGCGCCCGCCATGCACCACCAGGTGCCGGCGCTTGTCGATCACGCCGCCGACGCACAGCGCCAGCAGCGCGCGCGCATCCTCGACCGGGATGGGATAGTCGAACTCCTGGCGGGTGTGTCCCAGCTCGCGCGACTTCAGGTTGAGGAAGGCTTCGTCGCCCTGGATGCGCACGCGCACCGAGGCCTTCTGCTCGCCTCGGTCCATCGCGCCGACAGCGTTGATGTAGCCCTGCGCCATCGGCAGGACTGCATGCGCGGCATCGCGCCAGCCATCGCCGGTCACCAGGAACTTGCGCTCGATTTCGATGCCCATGGGAGGATTCGGGATTCGGGATTCGGGATTCGGGATTCGGGATTCGGGATTCGGGATTCGGGATTCGGGATTCGGGATTCGGGATTCGGGAAGACGTTACGCGCTTGTCATCCCGAGCGCAGCGAGGGATCTGCTTTTGCCCGCCGTGAGCACATCCTGCACCACGCGCGTCATGACGGATCGCGCGCTACGCGTTCTCGAACAAGGCAATGGATTCCACGTGCGCGGTCTGCGGGAACATGTCCATCGCGCCTGCGCTCACCAGCCTCCAGCCGCGTTCGTTGACCAGATAGCCGGCATCGCGCGCCAGCGACGCCGGATGGCAGCTGACGTAGACGATCCTGCCGAAATTCTCGAGCGGCAATTGCCTGAGCACCTCGATCGCACCCGAACGCGGCGGGTCGAGCAGCAGCTTGTCGAAGCCCTGCCGCATCCACGGCGTGCCGCGCTGGTCCCGGGTGAGGTCGGCGGCATGGAAGCTCGCGTTCGCCAGCCCGTTGCGCTGCGCGTTCTCCCGCGCGCGCGCCACCAGCGTCGCCTCGCCCTCCACGCCCGCCACCCCGGCGACGAGGCGCGCCATCGGCAGGGTGAAATTGCCGAGGCCGCAGAACAGGTCGAGCACGCGGTCGCCGGGCTGCAGGTCGAGCAGTTCGAACGTCCGCGCGATCATCGCCTCGTTGAGGCTGGCGTTGACCTGGATGAAGTCCAGCGGTCGGAACGCCAACTCCACGTCCCACGGCGCGAGCCGGAACGACAGCGCCGGCGCCTGTGGCCACAGCGGGTGCACGGAATCGACGCCGCCAGGCTGCAGGAACAGCGCGACCCGATGCCGTTCGGCGAACGCACGCAGCGCGTCGAGGTCGCCCGCCTGCAGCGGCTGCAGGTGGCGGACCACCAGGGCGACGCCATCGAACGCGGCCTGTGCATCGCCGACGATGAACTCGATCTGCGGGATTTCGCGGCGGGCGTGCAGGCCATCGACCAGCGCCGACAGCGGCGCAACCAGCGCCCCGACCGCGGGAACCACGGTATGGCACTCGCGCAGGTCGGCGACGAAGCGCGGATCGCGCTCGCGGAAGCCGACCAGGGTCTTGTCCTTCTTCTCGACGCGACGCACCGAGAAGCGCCCCTTGCGCCGGTAATGCCAGGCACCGCCGGTCAACGGCGGCAGCACGGCCCCAGGCGTGACGTGGCCGATGCGCTCGAAATTCTCCAGCAGCACGCGCTGCTTGGCCAGGATCTGCTTCGATTCCCCGAGGTGCTGCAGCGCGCAGCCGCCGCATACGCCGAAGTGCGGGCAACGTGGATCGACCCGGTCCGGCGAGGCCTGCAGGACCTCGACCGTCTCGGCTTCGTCGAAATGGCGCGAGCGCGCAGTCTGTTTCGCCATGACCCGTTCGCCGGGCAGGGCGCCGGCCACGAACACGGTCTTGCCGGCGTTCGCGTGCCCGGCCTCGCGCCGGGCGACGCCCCGGCCGTCATGGCTGAGATCGAGGATGTCGGCGGGGAACGGGGTCTGGTCGAGGCGGGCCACGTGGCGGAGGGCTGCGTGCGAGGGGTGGGCATTGTCGCAGATGCCGGGGTCGGACTCGCCTTGCAACGACTCCAGACGCTTCTTTCTGCAGGGTTTCTTCTGCAAGTTCTTTCAAGCAAGGGCTTCCGCACGCCTGCGACGCGCGGGTTCATTTCTTTTTCTGGCCAAAAAGAAACGAACCAAAGAAAAGGGCCCTCCCCGACAAGGCAAACTCGCCGTCTGAAACGACGTCGAGATTTTTCGACACGGCATCCCTGCCGTGGCGAAAAACGGCGCACATCCCTGTGCGCCGCCCTCTGGGTTTCCAGTTGGCGAGGTTGTTCGGTTCAAACGCAAGAACAGCGCACCGCTTTGCTTGCCCTGCAAACGCGGGCTGCCTCATAGCCCCGTAGGGCGGCGGACATGGATGCCCGCCGTTTTCCGAACGAGCCATGGAGGGCGAGTCGGAAAAGCCCGTCGATACCTGCTTGGCTGGTTTGCTGTGTCGGGGAAAGCGTTTTTCTTTGGTTCGTTTCTTTTACTCGCCACTTCGTGGCTCGCCCTTCGGGCCGGCTTCGCCGTTCGCGTGCGCATGGCGCACGCAGTGACGTTTATCAAAAGAAATGAACCCGCCCGCCGCAGGCGGGCGGAAGCCTTTACCTTGAGAGAACAGCCCTATTCGCAACTCCTGGGAGGGCTTGCCTTACTTCTGCTTCCAATCCCCGCCCTGCTGGTACCACCACCCCGCCCGCGCGCTGGCCACCCACTGCCGCGCGAACACGTCGCGGATCTGGTTCTCCCATTCCGGATGGCCATTGGCCACCGCGATCTCGCGATACACCGCCTTGCGGTCGCGGTTGTCGTCGGCGACCGCGGCATTGACCGCGACCCGGTCCTTGATCGCCAGCGCGGAGGCATCGCGCACCACCACCAACCCGTCCTGACCGAAGCCCAGCGCACCGCTGTCGAAATGCGGGCGCAACGTGCCGTTGAAGCGCTGCTCCATGCGCGCCTGGATGGCCTGGATCGCCGGCGTGCGGATGGTGATGTCGGGCTGCTCCTGCGCATACGCCGAACCGATGCCGATCAGCGCCAGCGGGTCGAAACGCAGCTCGCGCTGCACCATGCCGCCACCGTTCGGCGTGGTGGCCGGCGCCGGCTGCGACGGCTGGGCTTCGTCGCCGATCACCTTCTCGACGAACTGGCGCGCCGCCTCGCGCGCCTCGGCGGCCGGGAAATAGACGTTGATGGTGACGCAGGCGCACAGCGCCAGCGCGATGAGGATCGGCATTCCAATCAGGCGGCGCATGGCAGGCTCCCTTCGGCACTGAAACATTGCATGGTTCCGTCGTCCGGATCCGTTCAATCCACATCCATCCACTCAATCGACCACCGGCGAGACGTCGCCCTTGGCCACCGCGGCCAGGCGCTCCAGCAGGGTTGGCCAATCGACGTCGCGATTGAACCCCACCACCTGCAGCTTCGGCACGCCGGCACCTTCGACGATAGTAAAGCCGTTGCCCGCTGAATGCAGGCCGGACATCCGGCAGACCTCGTTCTCCAGCCGGCAGGCGATGCCGATGCTCTGGTAGCCGAAGTCGTCGAACAGGCCGATCAGCCGGCCCTGCAGGCTGGTCACGAACGAGGCGTCGCCGACGCTGGAAATGTCCTGCACGGCGCGCTGGCTGATGCGCTGGCGCGTGCCACGGCGACGCTCGGTATGCAGTTCCGCATCGAAGGCGGTGGCCGTCCAGTCAACCAGGCGCAGCCCATCGATGCGGCCATGCAGGCGCCCGGTGATGCTGCCGAAGTCGAACACCTCGGTGATGCGCAGCAGGTCGAGGTCGTGCAGGGCGAGGTCGGCCGACAGCGTCGGCGCGACGCCGAACGGACGCTCCATCGACAGGGCGTCGACGTCGATGCGGCCATCGAAGGCCTGGATCGACAGGCCGCCGTCGAAGTCGAGGCGTTCGTCGGCATAGCGCGCACTCGGGATGCGCCCGCTGAGCGTGCCGCCGAATTCGGGCCAGCCCAGCGCCTTCGACAGCGCGCCCAGGTCCAGTGAGTCGATGCCGAGACCGAAGCCGGCGCGCAGGCCGGCGTCGCCCTGCGCCGGACGCAGGGTGAAGCCCTCCAGCGACACCTGCCCGCCGAGCATCGCCAGCGTCGCCGGTTCGCGCAGGCGCAGGGTGCCGGCATCGCTGCGCAATGGCAGGCGGATGGCGTCGAATCTCAGTCCGTACAGTTGTCCGCGCCGCCAGCGCAGTTCGCTGTCCACGCTGCCCTCGCGGGCGTAGCGCAGGTCGCCCTCGAGGCCTTCGATCCGGAACCGTTCGCGCGGGTCGCGCAGCGAAACGCCCTCGAAGCGGGCCTCGACCGTGGCCAGGCCGCCTGCGCCGGTGCGGACCGCGGCCTCGGCCGCGCCGCTCAACCCGAGGTCCGCAAGACCGGCGAGCCCGAGCCAGCCGGACAGGTAGCGCGCCGGCAGCGCGTCGAGCCGGCGGCTGCGCGCCGCCACGTCGAGGCGATGAAGCGCGCCGTCGCCGGCCAGCGCGGCACTGCCATCGAGTGACAGCGCGTCGCCGTCGTCCCAGGACAGACGCGGCACGTCCCAGCCCCCGCCGGCACGCTGCATCAGGTCCAGCCGCACCTGCACCGGTGCCCCGGCCAGCGCTACGTACGTGTTGCCGTAGAGCAGTTCGCCACCGTCCAGCGTGCCGTCGATGGCCACCAGTGCGGCCGCGCCTGTCGGCTGGCGATAGTCCACGCGCAGGCGCGCGCCGAGGTCGCCGACCGCGATGCTGCCGTCCTGCGATTCCAGCGCCAGCGCCGAGAGCACCAGCCGCGCGTCCACCCGCAGTGGTCGCGCCGCGGGCGTTTCGATCAGCACCGGCCCCTGCAGCGTGCCGCCGGTGAGCCGGCCCGCAGCCCAGGCCTGCGCGACCAGCGCCTGCGCCCAGGCCAGGGGTACCCGGGAGAGTTCGAGCCGGGTCGCGTCCGGCGCCGCCGATGTGCGCTGCAGCGTGATGCGCGCGGCCCCGCGTGCCAGTTCGGCATCGGTGGTGGCCGACGACAGGTCCAATGCGAGCCGCATCGGCGCATGATCGCCGGCCCGCAGCGGACCCTCGCAGCGCCAGTGCCCCTGCGCCGTGCGCGCGAGCGGGCACTGCCAACGCACGCGTTCGAAGTGATAGCCGAAGTCGGCGGCGTCGATACGCGCGGCGGCAACCTGCAGCTCGCCGCTGGCCGCGCCCGGCGGCCAGCGCAGGCGCACGACGACGTCGCGCAGCAGCACTCCGGACGCCTCCACGCGTTCGATGCGGGCGGTCGTGGTGCGCGCCTGCACGGGCAGCACGACCAGGGCCAGCAGCAACAGCGCTAAGATGCGTCGAGGCATCGATCGAGCATACCCTGAGGGCCTGTCAACGCCACGGCTTGGGCCACGACGCGCTTGAGTGCGTGCGGGGCAAGGAAGAAGGAGGGAATGGATGTCGATCCATGACCGATTGACGACGCGGCCCCGCGCGCACTCAAGCACGGCCCTTCGGGTTGCCGCGTCCGGCCGCCAGCCGGCCGAGCGCCGCTTGGACAGGCGGCCCGCCTGCCGCAGCACGACGCACGACCAGTGGGTGGCCGGACCCGGCAACGTGACCGATGCCCGTGGCGTCCAGGCCCTGGGGAGACGGCGATGAATCCGAGGATCCTGCTGGTCGAGGACGACCCTACCAGCCGCGCCTTCCTGCAGGCGGCGACCGAAGCGCTGCCCGCCTGCGTGGACGTGGCCGCGACGATGGCCGATGCCATCACGCTGGCCACCGGCCATGCGCACGCGCTGTGGCTGTTCGACGCGCACCTGCCCGACGGCAGCGGCAGCGCCCTGCTCGCCCGGCTGCGCGAACACGGCCTGGCGACGCCGGCGATCGCGCACACCGCATCGCACGAACGCGCCGCGCACGACGCCCTGCTGGCCGCCGGCTTCGATGCGACGATCGCCAAGCCGTTGCCCGGCGACAGCTGGCGGGAGGCGCTGCGCGCGGTGCTCGGCGACGCCGCCGTTGCCCCCACGCCTGGCGACCGCGACACCGGCGAACCGGGCATCGTCGACGCCTCGATCCCGACCTGGGACGAGGCCGCCGCGCTGTCGGCGCTCGCCGGCAATCCGGACAACGTCGCGGCGCTGCGTCGACTGTTCCTCGACGAACTGCCCATGGTGCGCGACGCGCTCGCCGGCGCTGCCGAACGCGGCGACGTCGATGCCATGCGCGCCGACCTGCACCGGCTGCGCGCGAGCTGCGGCTTCGTCGGCGCGGCCCGGCTGGATGCCGCGGCGTCGATGCTGCGCGAGGCGCCGCTGTCGAAGGCCGCGCTGCGTGCGTTCCTCGACGCGGCTCAGGACGCGTTGTCGCCGGGCTGAGCCGGGATCGGGCCCGAGAGACGGCCGAGGTCCTCGGCGAGCTGCCACGACTTCAGTCCGCGCGCGCCGAGGTGTTGCGCCAGCACGTCGCGCATCGCCGGGCGCAGGCTGGCGAGGTCATCGGGCTCGGGCTTGCGGTCGCGGCCCAGCGCGAGCAGGGCTCGACCGGTCGCATGTCGACCGCGCACGTCACCCGCGCGTTCGCCGAGCAGGCGCCGCGGGCCATGTTCGGCATCCAGCCGGTAGCGTGCCGCCGGATCGATCGGCGCGCCGTCGCCGTCGTGCACCAGGTCGAAGCCGAAGCCCAGCGCGTCGAGCAGGTCGCGTTCGAAGCGGCGCAGGGTCCACGCCAGCGCGTCGGCCTCGCGCAGGCGCGCGCGCACCTCGCCGTAAAGCGCGTAGAGACCAGGCTGCGGATCCTGCCGCGGCGCCAACCGCAGCAGCAGTTCGTTGATGTAGAACGCGGCGAGCATCGCGTGCCCCGCCAGCAGCGGCGCCGCGTCCAGGGCTTCCACCGTCGACAGGTAGGCCAGCTCGCCGCGCTGCACGGCGTCCAGGCGCACGTGCTGCAGCGGCTGAAGGGCCGCGAACTGCGGTTGCTTCCGGGGGCCACGCAGGCCGCGTGCGATCAGGCCAAGGCGGCCGTGGTCGCGGGTAAGCACATCCACCAGCAGCCCGGTTTCGCGCCAGGGACGCGCGTGCAGGACATAGGCCGGTTCGGCGGCATAGCGCATGCGGCGGTCGTCGCCTCGCCGCCGGCCTATTCGTAGCCGAGGCTGCGCAGGGCCGACTCGTCGTCCGACCAGCCTTCGCGCACGCGCACCCAGGTCTGCAGGAACACCTTGGCCCCGAAAAGCGATTCCATGCGCTCGCGCGCACGCTTGCCGATGTCGCGCAGGCGGGTGCCACCCTTGCCGATCACGATCGCCTTCTGGCCTTCGCGCTCCACCCAGATCACCGCGCCGATGCGGTACATCACGCCCGCCTGCGGCGAGGGCTCCTCGGTGAAGGACTCGATCTCGACCGTGGTCGCGTACGGCAGCTCGGCACCGAGCTGGCGCATCAGCTGTTCGCGCAGCAGTTCGCCGGCGAGGAAGCGCTGGCTCTTGTCGGTGATCTCGTCCTCGCCGTAGAGCGCCGGCTGTTCGGGCAGCAGCGCCAACAGCGACGCCACCAGCGGCTCCAGCCCCGTGCGCTTGAGCGCCGAGACCGGATGCACCGCGGCGAACGCGCGCCCCTCGGTCACGCGCTGCAGGTAGGGCAGCAGGGTCGACTTGTCGGCGATCCGGTCGACCTGGTTGACCACCAGCACCACCGGCAGGCCGCTGGCGTGCAGCGCCTCGTAGGCCAGGGTGTCCTCCTCGTCCCAGCGCCCGGCCTCGACCACCAGCATCGCGGCATCGACGCCTTCGATCGCGCCGCGCGCCGCGCGGTTGAGCACGCGGTTCAGCGCATTGGAGGCGCGCTTGCCGCCTTCGCGATGCAGGCCCGGGGTATCGACCAGCACGATCTGGCCCTCGTCGACCGTGGCGATGCCGAGCATTCGGTGGCGGGTGGTCTGCGGCCGGTTCGAGACGATGCTGACATTCGCGCCGACCAGGGCGTTGACCAGGGTCGACTTGCCTACGTTGGGGCGGCCGATGACGGCGACATGGCCGGCGCGATGCGGGGGGAGGGTTGCCATGCGGCCATTGTATGCCGCCGGATGCCGCGCCCAGGGCCTGGCAACCCTCATGGCAGACGTCGCATGGCGGTTCCAATGGCCGTCAGGGGGCGTTGCGTGGCGCAGCGCCTGACTGGCCGCCTGCCGCTGCGCCACGCACGACCACCTGGCGGCCGGACACGACAACGTGGCCTATGCCAATCGCATTAACAGGCCCTAGGGCGTCGTGCGCGCCTCGATGTGCTCCAGCACGGCCTCGGCCGCCTGCTGCTCGGCAGCCCGGCGCGAACCGCCCTCGCCTTCCGCCGACAGCGCCGGATCGACCAGTTGCACCCGCACCCGGAACACGCGCGCGTGCTCTTCGCCGCCCTCGGACAGCAGCTCGTACTGCGGCAGCGGCCGTTGCCGCGCCTGCAGCCATTCCTGGAGCCGGGTCTTGGCGTCCTTGCCCACCTTGTGCGCGGGCACCGCCTCGACCGCAGCCTCGAACCACGGCAGCACCGTGCCGCGGCAGGCGTCGAAACCGGCATCGAGGTAGATGGCGGCGATGACCGCCTCCAGCGCATCGGACAGGATGGAATCACGACGATGCCCGCCCGACTTCATCTCGCCCGGGCCGAGGATCAGCCGTTCGCCCACCTGCAGCCGGCGCGCCACCTCCGCCAGCGACGACTCGCGCACCAGTTCGGCACGGGCCCGAGTCAGTGCGCCTTCATCGGCGTTGGGCCAGCGCGCGTACAGCGCCTCGGCGATGATCATGCCGAGCAGCGAATCGCCGAGGAATTCGAGCCGCTCGTTGTGCGGGCTGCCGGCGCTGCGATGGGTCAGCGCCTGCGCCAGCAGGCCGGGATCGGCGAAGGCGTGTCCGGCGAACGCGCCGCGACCGCCGTCAGTCCGCCCGGGCACCGCCAGTCAATTGCTGGTTGGCGCTGAACCGGCCGACGACGTCCAGGTTCGCGACCAGCGGCTTGCGCACCTCGTACTGCACGTCCATCTGCCAGCCACCTTCGATGCGCTGGATCTTGACGTTGTCCTTCTTCACGTTCGACGAGTAGCTCATGTACAGACGACGGAAGAACAGTTCCTGGATCTTGCCCGGATCGTAGCGCGCGACGCCGTCTTCCGCGGCGAGGCTCTTCAGCGCCGACTTGACCGCGTAGTACTCCGAGTACATCGGGAACAGCTTGATGCCGATGTAAACGAAGAACCCCACCACCGCCGCCACGATGATGAACCCCAACAGCGTGATGCCACCCTGCTTGCGCCGCATGCCCATGTTCCACCCCTGTGATGTCACGTCTCTCGCCTGGCGGACGCCTGTCGCACCCGGCGCTAGTTGATCCTGGTCCCGATCCTGGACACGTCGAAATTGCCCGTGCAGAACCACCCCTCGCAGTTCAGCCAGATCAGGAACGCGCGGCCCCGCAGCTGGCTTTCGGGCAGCGTACCCCAAAACCGGCTGTCGTCGCTGCGGTCGCGGTTGTCGCCCATCACGAAATACTGGCCGGCGGGGACCTGCCATTCACCGTCGCCCGGGTCGGGCATGCCGCGGCGGTCGACCTCGAGGATCTGGTGGGTCCGCCCGGGCATGGTCTCGGCAAGCTCGCTGGCGCCGGTCATCTCCTGGCCGCGCCCGGCGCCGACATAGGCCTGGGGCGGGCCGTAGGTGAACGGCTGGCCGTTCACGTAGACCGTGTTGTCGCGGTAGGCGATGGTGTCGCCGGGCAGGCCGACGATACGCTTGATCCAGTCCTGGTCCGGATGGTGCGGCGGCCGGAACACGACCACGTCGCCGCGCGCCGGCTCACCCAGTTCGATCACCTTGCGGTTGGTGATCGGCAGGCGGATGCCGTAGCTGAACTTGTTGACCAGGATGAAATCGCCGATGAGCAGCGTCGGCATCATCGAGCTGGACGGGATGCGGAACGGCTCGGCGACGAAGCTGCGCAGCACCAGCACCAGCGCCAGCACCGGGAAGAACGCGCGCGCGTAGTCGACGACCAGCGGCTCCTTCTCTTCCAGCAGCCCGCCGGCCTGCGCGCGCTTCTTCGCGAAGAACAGCCTGTCCAGCAGCCAGATGATGCCGGAGGCGAAGGTCAGGACGACCAGGCCGACCTCGAACCATTTCATCATGTCACGCCCGTCCCCGTTTACTTGTTGTCGACTTGCAGCACCGCGAGGAAGGCTTCCTGCGGGATCTCGACGCGACCGACCTGCTTCATCCGCTTCTTGCCCTCCTTCTGCTTCTCGAGGAGCTTCTTCTTGCGGCTGATGTCGCCACCATAGCACTTGGCCAGCACGTTCTTGCGCAGCGCCTTGACCGTGGTGCGGGCGATGACCTGCGAGCCGATCGCAGCCTGGATCGCCACGTCGAACTGCTGGCGCGGGATCAGTTCCTTCATCTTCTCGGTCAGCTCGCGGCCGCGCCGGTCGGCATGGCTGCGGTGCACGATGATGCTCAATGCATCCACCTTGTCGCCGTTGATCAGCGTGTCCACGCGCACGAACGGGCCGGCGTCGAAGCGCAGGAAATGGTAATCCAGCGACGCGTAGCCGCGGCTCACCGACTTCAACTTGTCGAAGAAGTCCAGCACCACCTCGGCCATCGGCAGCTCATAGCTGATCTGCACCTGGCTGGCGAGGTACTGGATGCCGACCTGCACGCCGCGCTTGTCCTCGCACAGCTTGATGATCGCGCCGATGTAGGCTTCCGGGGTGAGGATGTTGGCGCGGATGATCGGCTCGCGCACTTCCTGGATCTGGTTGACCGGCGGCAGCTTCGCCGGATTGTCCAGCGACACCACTTCGCCATCGGTGCGCAGCACCTCGTAGACCACGGTCGGCGCGGTGCCGATCAGGTCGAGGTCGTACTCGCGCTCCAGGCGTTCCTGCACGATCTCCATGTGCAGCATGCCCAGGAAGCCGCAGCGGAAGCCAAAGCCCATCGCCTCGGAGCTTTCCGGCTCGAAGCGCAGCGCGGCATCGTTGAGCCGCAGTTTCTCCAGCGCTTCGCGCAGGTCCGGATAGTCCTCGGCGTTGACCGGGAACAGACCGGAGAACACGCGCGGCTGCATTTCCTGGAAGCCGGGCAGCGGCTTCGGCGCGGGATCACCGGCAAGCGTCAGCGTGTCGCCGACCGGTGCGCCGTGCACGTCCTTGATCGACGCGGTGATCCAGCCCACCTCGCCGGCGCGCAGGTGCGGCAGTTCCTTGCGCTTGGGCGTGAACACGCCGACCTTGTCGACTTCGTGCGTACGCCCGGTCGACATCACCAGGATCTTGCTCCTGGGCTTGATCTCGCCCTGCATGACGCGCACCAGCGACACCACGCCGAGGTAGTTGTCGAACCACGAGTCGATGATCAGCGCCTGCAGCTTGTCGGTGTCGCGCGGGCGCGGCGGCGGGATGCGGTGGACGATCGCTTCCAGCACGTCCTGCACGTTCAGGCCGGTCTTGGCGCTGACGGCGATCGCGTCGTCGGCATCGATGCCGATGACCGCCTCGATCTCGGCCTTGGCCTTCTCGATGTCGGCCGTGGGCAGGTCGATCTTGTTGAGCACCGGCACCACTTCCAGCCCCTGCTCGACCGCGGTGTAGCAGTTGGCGACCGATTGCGCTTCCACGCCCTGCGCGGCGTCGACCACCAGCAGCGCGCCTTCGCACGCGGCCAGCGAGCGCGAGACCTCGTAGCTGAAGTCGACGTGGCCGGGGGTGTCGATGAAGTTCAGGTGGTAGACCTGCCCGTCCTTCGCCGTGTACGGCAGCGACACCGACTGCGCCTTGATGGTGATGCCGCGCTCGCGCTCGATCGGGTTCGAGTCAAGCACCTGCGCCTCCATCTCGCGGGCCTCGAGCCCGCCGCAGAGCTGGATGATGCGGTCGGCCAGCGTCGACTTGCCGTGGTCGACGTGGGCGATGATCGAGAAGTTGCGGATGGACCGCATCGGGTCGGACATGGGGAGGCGGCGGACGGGCCGTCGTCAGGACAGCCGGGGATTATCGCATAGGGCGGCCCGCGGCCCCGCCGCCGGGGTCCACGGGCGCCTGTCCGCGCGACCGGACGCCAGGGCCTGTCAATGGGCCCTAGGGCCCGTGAACGCGTATGGCCTGTGCCGTACCGGTCGCGCGGGCGTGCGCGGCAAGAAAGAGCGACGGCGCGTATGTCGATACGCAACGCAGCGATGACGCCGCTGCGTGCGTCCGCGCGACCGGCCCTCCGGGTGGCGTTCCGAAGGCCGCCATGCGGCGCCGCGCGGCTTGACCTGACGGCCAGTCAGGCGCTGCGCCACGCAACACCCCCTGACGGCCATCGGAACGCCATACGACATAGGCCATACGCGTTCACAGGCCCTACGGCGTCACCGCCACGAAGCGCGAACCGCCGGCGCGGCTGCGCACCAGCAGCATCACCGTCTGTCCGGCCTTGACCTCGCGCAGTTCGCGATCGAGCGCCGCCAGGCTCCCGACCTTGGTGCGGCCGACCTGCAGCACCACGTCGCCGGGGCGGATGCCGGCCTCGGCCGCCGCATCGCCGGTCACGCGGGCGATGCCCACGCCCTCGTTCGCCGCCAGGCCCAGCTGGCGCCGCAGGTTGGCATCGAGTTCCTGCCCGACCACGCCGAGCGCGTTGCCGGCACCGGTCGCCGCGGGGGCCTCGCCGCCGGCCTGCGCGCGCGGCGCGGCGCCGGCGACAGCATCGGTATCCAGCGCGGCCAGGGTCACGTCGAGGTTGCGCTCGCGGCCTTCGCGGATCACGCCGATCCGGACCTTGGTGCCTGGCACCTTGTTGCCGACGATCGGCGGCAGGTCGCCCGGCTGGCGGATCACGATGCCGTCGGCACTGCGGATCACGTCGCCGGGCTCGATGCCAGCCTTCTCCGCCGGGCTGCCCGGGACCACTTCGTTCACCAGCGCACCCAGCGTGTCGGGCAGGCCCAGGCCACGCATCTGCTCGGAGGTGATGTTGTTGGCCTGGAACTGCACGCCCAGCTGGCCGCGCTCGACCCGGCCGGTCGCCTTGAGCTGGCCGACGACGTTCATCGCCACGTCGATCGGGATCGCGAAGCTGACGCCCATGTAGCCGCCGGAGTTGCTGAAGATCTGCGAGTTGATGCCGATCACCTCGCCGCGCGTGTTGAGCAGCGGGCCGCCGGAATTGCCGCGGTTGATCGCGACGTCGGTCTGGATGAAGGGCACGTACTGCTGGTTGGCGTAGGGATTGCTGCGGCCGACCGCGCTGACGATGCCGGCGGTGACCGACTGGTCGAGCCCGAACGGCGAGCCGATCGCCACCGCCCACTGGCCCGGCTTCACGCTGGCGGCATCGCCGGTGCGCAGCAGCGGCAGGTTCTTGCCGTCGATCTTGAGCAGCGCAACGTCGGAACGCTCGTCGCTGCCGACGATCTTCGCAGTGAACTCGCGGCGGTCGCTGAGCGTGACCTTGACCTCGTCGGCGCCGGCGATGACGTGGTGGTTGGTCAGCACGTAGCCATCGGCGGAGATGATGAAGCCGGTGCCCATCGAGCGGCCGCGCGGCGCGTTGGGCTGCTGGTCCGGACCGGGCATCTGGAAGCCGGGGCCGAAGAAGCGGCGGAAGAACTCCGGCATCTGGTCTTCGCCGGGGAACTGCCCGTCCGGCGACTGCGCCTGGCTGCGCGCGCTGGCGCGCCCGCCGACGATGCTCTCGATGTTCACCACCGCCGGTCCGACGCGGTCGACCAGCCCGGTGAAGTCAGGCAGTCCAGTGACCAGTTGCGGCGCCGGCGACTGCGCCGGCTGCACGGCAGGCGCGACCGCGACGGGATCCTGCGGCGACTGCGCGGTGGCGATGGGCAGCACGACCGCCGTGGTCGCGGCGGAGGTCAGCAGGATCAGGGACAGGGCTTGCAGGGGGGATCGCATCGGGGAATCGTCCTCGACAGCAGGTGGGACAGGAAGGATCGGGCCATGCGCCGGCGCCAAGCCGGCGACGGCGGGCTCAGGGCCGCTGGGGCGTGCCCGTGGCCGCATCGACGCGCGGCGCGACCGCGGCATCCGGCGCGGCACCGAGGACGTCGCGCGGCCGGAACGGTTCGAAACCGGCCTCGCGCGGCAGTTGGCCGTAGCCCACGGTGAAGGCGTGCCCGGCGGTGGGCATCAGGGCGCGCGGCCACGGGCGCGAGGCCACTTCCGATGCCGGCGGCAAGGCGAAGTGGCCCTCGACGGCGGCCGGCGCGGCAAGCTCGGGCGCGGGTGGCGACGTGGCCACGGAGACCAGGAGCGGCGCTTGCCGTGACACTTCGCCGGCGGCACGGGTTCGCTGCGCCTGGGCAGGCGCGCGGCGTTCGGCGGCGCGCCTCGGTACCTCGGCCACGGCCAGGGCGGCCGTCGCCAGCGCGGCGGCCGCCTCCGGCGCGGGCAATGGCACGCGCCCACCGGCGTCGGCCACGGCATCGGGGGCCGCGGCACCCGCGACCGCGGCGGTGACAGGCGCCTGCGCGGGGCCGATCGCGGGGCCGGCAGCGACCATCGGGGTGGACGCCGCGGTATCCGCGTCCGGTGCAATCTCCGGCAGCTGGCGGCCGGCGAACACCGCCAGCAGGGCCACCGACGCCGCCACGGCAGCGCCGCCACCCCAGCGCACCAGGCGCGGTCGACGCACTTGCACCGGTGCCGGCACGGCTTGCGCGGACGCCACGGCGCCCCCGGCCAGCGCCAGCGCCACGCGCCCGGCGAAATCGGAGGGCAGCAGGGCATTGCGCTGGCCGCGCAGCATGTCGCCGCAGACCTGCCAGCGCTCCCAGCACGTCGCCAGTTCGGTGTCGTGCTGCAGGCGGCGCAGCATGAACTTCGCCTCGTCCGGCGACAGCTCGCCGTCGAGCATCGCCGACAGCTGCTGCCGGTGGTAGACGAACAGCTTGTCCGGGTCGGGTCCGATCTGCATCGCGTCGATGTCTTCGGCCTGGCTCATCGCGTCGCACGCTCCGTTCGGGTGTCGCTGTCCAGCAGCGGCCTCATTTCCTGGTCGATCGCTTCGCGCGCCCGGAAGATGCGCGAACGCACCGTTCCGATCGGGCAGCCCATCCGCTCGGCGATCTCTTCGTAGCTCAGGCCATCGACCTCGCGCAGCGTGATCGCCAGCCTGAGCTCCTCGGGCAGGGCTTCGACCGCGCGCATGACCGTTTGTTCCAATTGCTGTCGCATCAATTCACGTTCAGGGGTGTCGCCGTCGCGCAGGCGGATGCCAGCGTCGAACTGCTCGGCGTCCTCGACGTCGATGTCGCCCCCGGGGGGGCGGCGGTTGCCGGCGACGAGATGGTTCTTGGCGGTGTTCACGGCGATCCGGTGCAGCCAGGTATAGAACTGGGCGTCGCCCCGGAAGCTGCCGATCGCGCGATAGGCGCGGATGAAGGTGTCCTGGGCCACGTCCTGGACTTCGCTCCAGTCGGAAATGTAGCGCCCGATCAGCGCCGCGATCCGGTGCTGGTACTTGCGCACCAGCAGGTCGAAGGCCGCGCTGTCGCCGCGCTGCACGCGCTTGACCAGCTCGAGGTCCAGGGATTGGGTATCGATCTCGGCCATCGGGCCTGGCGCTCCTTCTCGCCCGGCCGTCCGACCGGATGCTGTGACCAACGACGGGAACGAAAGTTCCGCCCCCCGAGTCTGCTCCATCTTGGGGCGGTGGACCCATGCCGCAAGCCATGGCCGCGCCGGGGCCCGCGCACGCGCCTTCAGCGGGCGTTGCGCCGGGCCGATTTGACGCCGGGGAAACTTCCTCGGGATCATAAAGGCCACTCCATACCCCGACGGATGGCCCCGCATGCTCGCTGGCCTCGATGGACTGCGCTTCCAGCACTGGCAGGTCGACCTGCGCCCGGACGGCGTGGTGGTGCTGTCGTTCGACCGCGCGGACGAATCGGTCAACACCTTCGGCCAGGACGTGCTGATCGAACTGGACGCGCTGCTGGAGAGGCTGGCGATCGATCCGCCCAAGGGCCTGGTGCTGCGCTCGGCGAAGGAGCGCGGCTTCATCGCCGGCGCCGACATCCGCGAGTTCGCCGAGTTCGACCGCAAGGGCACCATCGCCGACTCCATCCGCCGCGGCCAGCAGACCTTCCAGCGCCTGGCCGAGCTGCCCTTCCCCACCGTCGCGGCGATCCACGGCTTCTGCATGGGCGGCGGCACCGAGATCTCGCTGGCCTGCACCTATCGCGTGGCCAGCAACGATCCGTCCACGCGCATCGGCCTGCCCGAGGTGAAGCTGGGCATCTACCCCGGCTGGGGCGGCAGCGTGCGCCTGCCGCGGCTGGTCAGCGCGCCGGCGGCGATGGACGTGATGCTCACCGGGCGCACGCTGTCGGCGCAGGCCGCACGCGCGATGGGCCTGGTCGACGACGTGGTGCCGCCGACCGAACTCATCGACACCGCCGCCGCGCTGGCGCTGGCCGGCACCCGGCGCCCGTTCAAGCAGCGCTTCCTCGGCTGGTTCACCAACACCTGGCCGGTGCGCCAGCTGCTGGCGCCGATGCTGGTCAAGCAGGTCGCGCGCAAGGCGCGCAAGGACCACTATCCCGCGCCGTATGCGCTGATCGAAACCTGGCGACGCAGCAGCGGCGGCATCCAGGCGCTGCTCAAGGCCGAGCAGAAGTCGGTGGTGAAACTGGCGGGCACGCCGACCGCGCGCAACCTCACCCGCGTGTTCTTCCTGCAGGAACGACTCAAGGGCCTGGGCGGCAAGGCTCCGCACGACATCGCGCGCGTGCACGTGGTCGGCGCCGGCGTGATGGGCGGCGACATCGCCGCGTGGTCGGCCTACAAGGGCTTCGAGGTGACGCTGCAGGACCGCGAGCAGCCGTTCATCGACAAGGCCATGGCGCGTGCGCAGGAACTGTTCGCCAAGCGCGTGAAGGACGCCACCAAGCGCCCGGCCGTGGCCGCGCGACTGGTGTCGGACCTCGACGGCCAGGGCATCGCGCAGGCCGACCTGGTGATCGAGGCGATCATCGAGAACGCCGACGCCAAGCGCGCGCTGTATGCCACGGTCGAGCCGCGGCTGAAGCCCGAAGCGCTGCTGACCACCAACACGTCCTCGATCCCGCTGGTCGAACTGCGCGACCACCTCGCGCGTCCGGCGCAGTTCGCCGGCCTGCACTACTTCAATCCGGTGGCGCTGATGCCGCTGGTGGAGATCGTGCAGCACGATGCGATGGCCGCGCAGACCGGGCAGCGCCTGGCCGCGTTCTGCAAGGCGATCGACAAACTGCCGGTGCCGGTCGCCGGCACGCCCGGCTTCCTCGTCAACCGCCTGCTGTTCCCGTACATGCTCGAAGCCGCGACCGCGTATGCCGAAGGCGTCCCCGGCGCGGTGATCGACAAGGCCGCGGTGAAGTTCGGCATGCCGATGGGACCGATCGAACTGATCGACACGGTGGGCCTCGACGTCGCCTACGGCGTCGGCCAGGAACTCGCGCCGTTCCTCGGCCTGTCGATCCCGCCGGCGCTGGCCACCCCGCCCGAACCCGGCAAGCGCGGCAAGAAGGATGGACAGGGCCTCTACGCCTGGGAACAGACCGACAAGGGTAGCAAGCCGAAGAAGCCGGAGGTGCCGAAGGACTACACCGCGCCCGACGACCTCGAGGACCGGCTGATCCTGCCCCTGCTCAACGAGGCCGTGGCCGCGCTGCACGATGGCGTGGTCGCCGATGCCGACCTGCTCGATGCCGGCGTGATCTTCGGCACAGGCTACGCGCCGTTCCGCGGCGGCCCGATCCAGACTATCCGCGAAACCGGCGTGGACGTGGTGCTGGGACGGCTGAAGGCGCTGCAGGAGCGTCATGGCGACCGCTTCGCGCCGCGCCCGGGCTGGGACAACCCGGCGCTGCGGGGATGAGCCGGGAGCACCGCGGCGGCCGAACCCGCACGGCCGCTGAACACGTCTGCGCAATGGCGCCGGCGCACTGATTTTCGACGCGCGGCAGGCGCAGACTCCCGCGCCATCGCGCCGGGGCTGTCCCGCCGCCCCAGCGCGGCGCCTGCCTGCATGTCCCCTCCCGCCTTCCGCCGGCCACTGGCCCGGTTGCACCCGTTCCTGCTCGCGTTCGCCGCGGGGCTCACCGTGCTGGCGTTGTCGCGCGTCGCACTGTCGTGGTGGACGATGGATCGGATCGATCTCGTCGACGGCATGCGCGAAGTGTTCCTGGGCGGCCTGCGCGTCGACATCGCCACGCTCTGCGGCCTGCTCGGCGTGCCTGCCGCCGCTTGGATGCTGCTGCCCGCACGCTGGGCGCGCCACCGCGTCGCGTCGGGGGTCGCGGCGCTCTACGCCACGGCCGTGCTGGCCGCGCTCGTCTTCCTCGAAGCCTCGACGCCCGCGTTCATGGGCGAGTACGGATTGCGGCCGAACCGGATCTTCGTCGAGTACCTCATCTACCCGCAGGAAGTGGCCGCGACCGTGGCGAAGGGCCATGCAGGCTCGGCGCTAGCGACGATGCTGGCGACCGCCCTCGCCGGCGTGTTTGCATGGCGCTGGCTGCGTCCGCACTTCGTGGAAAGCACGCGGCATTCGCCGGCCCTGGCGATCCGCACCGCATTGGCCATCACGATCGTGCTGGCATCGGCACTGGGCGTGCGCTCGTCATTCGGGCATCGGCCGATGAACCCCGCGATGCTCGCCTTCAGCGAAGACCCGACGGTCAACGTGCTGCCGCTCAACTCGACCTACTCGGTGTTCTTCGCCGTGCGCGCGCTGCTGCAGGACGAACCGGGCGCCGAGATCTACGGCAGCATGCCGGTCGCGGACATCGTGCGCGAAGTGCGCGCCGAATCCGCCCTGCCCGCCGATGCCTACGTCGATCCCGCGCTGCCCACGCTGGCGCGGCGCACGCCGAGCTGGCGCGGCACGCCACGCAACCTGGTCATCGTGCTCGAGGAAAGCCTGGGCGCCGGCGCCATCGGACATCTCGGCGGCTTGCCACTATCGCCCGAGATCGATGCGCTGAGCCGCGAGGCGTGGACGTTCGAACGCCTATATGCCACCGGCACGCGTTCGGTGCGCGGGATCGAGGCGGTCCTGACCGGCTTCACCCCGACGCCGGCACAGGCGGTGGTGAAGCAGCCCGGGAGCCAGCACGGTTTCTTCACCCTCGCCGACCTGCTGCGCCGCCACGGCTACGACACCACGTTCTACTACGGCGGCGAGAGCCACTTCGACAACATGCGCGGCTTCTTCCTCGGCAACGGCTTCACCCGCATGATCGAGCAGAATGACTACCGCAATCCGTCCTTCACCGGCTCATGGGGCGTGTCGGACGAAGACCTGTTCGCGCGCGCCGACGAAGAGTTCGACCGGCTGCATGCGGAAGGAAAGCCGTTCTTCGGCCTGGTCTTCAGTTCCAGCAACCACGATCCGTTCGAGTTCCCCGACGGCCGCATCACCCTGTACGAACAGCCAAAGCAGACGCGCAACAACGCCGCGAAGTACGCCGACCATGCCGTCGGCACGTTCTTCCGCCGCGCGAGGGCCTCCGGCTACTGGCACGACACCGTTTTCCTCGTGGTCGCCGACCATGCCGCCAGGGTGCTCGGCCAGGAACTGGTGCCGATCGGCAACTTCCATGTCCCCGGCCTCATCCTCGGCCCGGGCATCGCGCCGCGTCGCGACGGACGCATCGTGAGCCAGATCGACCTGCCGCCGACCCTGCTGTCGCTGGTGGGCCTCGGCGACGCCACGCCCATGACCGGGCAGGACCTCACCGACCCGACGCGCCTGCAACCGGGGCGCACGATGATGCAGTACGACGCGAACTTCGCCTGGATGGAGGGCGACCGGGTCGTGGTCCTGCAGCCGGGACAGGCGGCAAGACAGTTCGCGTATCGCCGGGAGGCGGAAGCCCTGCTGCCGACGCCACTCGATCCTGCCCTGTCGCGTCGCGCGCTCGCGCAGGCGCTGTGGGCCACCCATGCCTACGGGAAGGGGCTGTATCGATTGCCCGGGGCAGCGCCTGGCTGCACGCGGGCACAGGCCACGAAGCCCTGCGACCCGTGACGGCCCCGACGCCGGTCAGATCCTGGACGCCGTCGGCCTGATGTCCGCGTTGCGCCATGCTTCGGCGAACCGCGCCTGCACCTGCACGGCTTCCGGCTTGCCCTGCGCTTCCAGGCTCCTGGCCAGGCCGAACAACGACCAGCCGTTGCCGGGGTTGCGCCGCAGCTCCTCGCGGTACACCGCTTCGGCCTCGGCCGGGCGCCCGGCCTGCAGCAGCACCGCGCCGAGGGTGTGCCGCACCGGCGCGTGCCAGCCCGGTGGTTCGTCGTAGGGAATCGCATCCTCGATCGCGATGCCCTCGCCCAGCGCCGCGGCGGCATCGTCGAACTGCCCGCGCGCCGCCGCCAGCTCCGCGGTGACGGTACGTTCGGCGATGCGCGCGGCATGCGCCAGCGGATAGCGGTCCCAGACCAGCAGCTGGTCCATCGCGGGATCGGCCGCCAGCGGACGCAGCTTGGCGAGGTGCGCGTCCGCGTCGGCCAACCGGTCCTGGCGCACGGCGGCCATCGCCTGCGCGTAGTGCCAGATCGCGGTGACATAGGGCAGGTCCGGGGCCGGGTTCGGCACGCCCACGATCTCGTCCCAGCGGCCGAAGCGCACGCGGTCGAACCAGCCGGTCAGCCAGTAGTGCTGCAGGCCGGCGAACCCCGGCTGGCGCATCAGTTCCTGCAGATCGGCGCGTTCCGAGGTGGCCGCCGCCGACGCCTTCGCCAGCGCGCCGTTGCCTTCCATGCTGGCCGCGAACCACAGGAAGTGATGGTTGTGCGGCACGTAGCCGAGCGGATACACGCCCTGCACGTTGCCACGGCACAGCGCGAGGTAGGCATCGTCGGCCTCGATCGCGCGCTGGTTGGCGACCACCGCATCGTGCCAGCGGCCGACACGCGCGTAGATGTGCGCGGGCATGTGCACGAGGTGGCCGGAACCCGGCACCAGCGTGCGCAGGCGGTCGGCGGCATCGGCGCCGCGCTGCGGGTCGGCCGAGGCCTCGACCGCATGCACGTACAGGTGCAGCGCGCCGGCATGGTCGGGATGGCGTGCCATCACCGATTCCAGCGTCTGCACCACTTCGGCGGTGTGGCCCTTGGGCTGCAGCTGCGCGTCGTAGTAGTCCCAGGGCTGCAGGTCCATCAGCGCCTCGGCGAGGAACACGGCCGCGTCGAGGTCGTCCGGGCGCTTGCGCGCCAGTTCGCGCGTGGCCGCGGCGTAGGCTTCGTCCAGCGCACGACGATCCTCCGGCGGTTGTTCCGCGTAGCGCGCCGACAGCGCCTCGATGAAGGCCTGCTCGCGCTCGCTGGCGTTGGGCGCGAGCGAGCGCGCGCGCTGCAGGCGCTGCCAGGCATCGGCGTTGTCGGCCGGGTCCATGGTCGCGTTGACATGCGGGCCCAGCACCAGCGACGCGCCCCACCAGCACATCGCGCACTGCGGATCGAGTTCGGCCGCCTTGAGGAACGAGCGCTCGGCGGCATCGTGGTTGAAGCCATAGGTGAGCATCAGCCCCTGGTCGAACCAGCGCTGCACCTCGGGGTGCGTGGTCGTGATCGCGAAGTGGTGGTCGCCGAGCCCCTCCAGCAGGTGCGCGCCGATCATCGCCATTTCCGGTGGCGACACGGCGGGCGTGGCGGCAGGCGGTGCAGCGCGGTCGCAGGCGGCCAGCGCGAGCACCGCGGCAAGGCAGGCCAGGGAAAGCGGGCGGAACTTCGTCATTGCGGCCTCCGGCAAGGTCGGATGGAGGTGGCGTGGCGGCGCGCCCCGGCGTTGCCGGTCGAGCCTGCGGCCGCGTGCAGCCGCCCCGGTGCCACTGCGCTGCGTCCTGTCCGGGTGCACGCGGCCCCTTCCCGGAATGATCCCCGTCCTGTAACACGGCGTGGCAGGGCGCAAGCGGCCATGCCGTCCGCGCGCCGATCCTAGTCTGCGAGGACGCCCAGGTCGCGCAACACCGAGGCCAGCCGCGCCCGCTGCGCGTCGATCGCGTCGGGTCCGTCGTAGGGCAGCACCGTCCAGGTCTCGCGCGCCTGCATCGCCTCGCCGGGCGCCAGCCTGCGCATCGGCGCGTGCACTTCCAGTTCCAGCAGGCCGGCCGCGGGATCGCCGGCCAGCCAGTCGAGGTAGAGCTCGACCTGTCCATGGCCGGGATCGATGCCGTCGCCAGGCTGAAGGTCGAAGCGGATCAGCAGCAGCTGGTCGGCGACGAAGGCGGCGATCCAGCCCGCCGAGGGCGCAACGAACACCTTGCCGCGACGACCGCCCTTGCCCGGCGGCGGCGGGTCGAGCTGCAGCGAATACAGCCCGTCCCGCCACCACGCGACCGGGCCGTCGTAGACCTCGCTGCCGTCGGCGCGCAGCCGCGCGTCCCCGGGCGACGCCACCGGCACGAACACGCGGCTGGTCGCCGGCACGCGGGTGTTGAACCACAGGTTGCGGTGGACCTCGCGGTCTCGCGTGTTCACCGCCTCGGCATCGAGCTGCAGCGTGCCCGGAGCGCCCTCGACCAGGCGCAGCGCCTGCCGCACCTGCAGGCCGCTGACGGGGCTGGGCACGCCTTCGAGCACGATGTGGCCGGGTGACGATTCGAGCACGCGGTTGCGCGCGTTCGCCAGCCACGGGTCCGGGGGCCACGGCGCGGCACTGTCGCGACGCTGCGGATTCACGTCCTGGTCCAGCCACCATCGCGCCTGCGGCCCGATCCACAGTTCGTGGCCGAGGTAGGGGATGTTGTCGCCATCGGCCGAGGGCACCGGCGACGGCTGCGCCGCGATCGCCGCGTCACCGGCCTTCAGCAGGTTGCCGCGGCCATGCAGCGACGCGTGGACGATGCGCCCGCCCAGCGCGGGCGCGACTTCCACGCGCAACACGCCATCGTCGAGCACCTGCGTTTCGGCCGCGCCGGCGAGCGTCGCCCAGCCCAGGCAGGCGAACGCCAGCCACGCGCGCCCTGCACCGCGGCGCAGGCGTCCTGGCGACGTCGGCAGGCCGTCGCCGCTCACATCGTGTGCGTGGGCTTCTCGGCGTTGAGCGTGCCGGCGAGCAGGGTCTCGATCCGGCTCTTCACCGTCTCGCCTTCGGGCGTGTCCGCGAACTGCACGCCGACACCGGCGGTGCGCGCGCCCTGGGCGCCGGTCGGCGTGGCCCACACCACCTTGCCGGCGACCGGCAGGCGCTCGCTGGATTCGGGCAGGGTCAGCAGCAGGAAGACCTCGTCGCCGAGGAAATAGCGCTTGGGCGTGGGCACGAAGATGCCGCCATGCTTGAGGTAGGGCATGTAGGCGTTGTACAGCGCGGCCTTGTCCTTCACTGCCAGCGACAGGATGCCCTGGCGCGCGCCACCCGCGGTCGTGTTCATCGCTTGCCCTTTCCTCCGGTTTCGGCGCGCCGCACGTCGCCGCCGCGCCAAGCCAGCAACAGCTCGGCCACGGCGAGGTCGGCGCGCACCGTGGTGCGCAACAGGTCGCGCGTGCGGTTGGCCGCATCGAACCACTGCGCCAGCTTCCCGATTCGCGCCGGATCGGTCAAGCCCGCGGCCTCGGCCAGCGCCAGGTCCGCGGCATGGCGCAGGCGCAGCGCCGCGTCGTCGTCGGCCGTCCAGCGCTGCGCGGTCTCGATCGGCGCCAGTTCGCCACGCGACAGCCGCGCCAGGTCGCCGGCGACCTCCTTGCGCAGGGCCATGCCGCCATCACGCAGCCAGGCATCGGCCAGCCCGGGGTGCCCGCGCGCGGCATCCAGCGCCTCGCCCGCGGCCTGCGCGGCGTGTCCTTGCGCGCGCAGCCAGGCCAGTGCCTCGTCCTGTGGCGGCAGGCGGAATTCGAGCCGCTGGCAGCGGCTGCGGATCGTCGCCGGGAGCCGCGCGGGATTCGCCGCCACCAGCCACAGGTAGCGCCCGGGACGCGGCTCCTCCAGCGTCTTGAGCAACGCGTTCGCGGCCGCCGCATTCAGCGCGTCGGCGGGATCGACGATCGCCACCTGCACGTCGCCGTACTGCGGCGTCAGCGACAGCTTCCCGGACAGCTCGCGGATCTGTTCGATCACGATCTCGGTGCGCAGCTTCGTGCCTTCGCGGTTGGGCTGCAGGGTGACCACGTGGAAGTCCGGATGGGTGCCTGCCGCGAGCAGGTGCGCCGCGCGCGGATCCTGCGCGCCCAACAGGTGCGCCGCGAGTGCCTCGGCGACGCGACGCTGGCCGAGCAGCGCCGGCCCGCTGACCAGCAGCGCGTGCCCGAGGCGGCCATCGGCGAACGTGGCCAGCGCGCCGTCATAGGCGCGCTGCTGCCACGGCGCGAACGCGTCGCTCACGCTCCGCCCCGCCAGGCCTGCAGCTGGCGCACGGCCTCGGCCGCCACGTCGGCGGCCGGCATCGCCGCGTCGATCACGCGGAAGCGCGCCGGATCGGCCGCCGCGCGCGCGCGGTACGCAGCGCGCACGCGCTCGAAGAACTCGTCGCGCTCGGCTTCGATCCGGTCGGGACCGGCGCCGCGCCCGCGCGTGCGCTCGCGCCCACGCGCCACGTCGACGTCGAGCAGCAAGGTCAACCCCGGTCGCACGCCGACCACGCGACGCTCCAGGTCGGCGATCCATGCCGGATCGAGTCCGCGGCCGCCGCCCTGGTAGGCGAAGCTGGAATCGGTGAAACGGTCGCACAGCACCCACGCGCCGCGCTCGAGCGCGGGCCGGATGGTCTCGCCCACGTGCTGCGCGCGCGCGGCAAACATCAGCAGCAGCTCGGCCTCGGCCGACGGCGGTTCGTGCGACGGGTCCAGCAACAGGCCGCGGATCTGCTCGGCCAGCGGCGTGCCGCCGGGTTCGCGCGTACTCACCACTTCGTCGCCGCCGGCCCGCAACGCCTCGCGCAGCGCGTCGAGCACGGTGGTCTTGCCCGCGCCCTCGCCGCCCTCCAGCGACACGAAGCGCGCGTGCGACGCAATGCCGGGCGCGGAGGCGCTCATCGCGGCGCGAACTGCTCGCGGTAGCGGCGCACGTACTCGCGCACGGCGCTGTTGTGGTCGTCGAGCGTGCGCGAGAACACGTGGCGGCCACTGCCATCGCCAACCGAGACGAAGAACAGCGCGTCGCCCGGCGCCGGCTGCGTGGCGGCGCGCAGCGCATCGGCGCCGGCCATCGCGATCGGCGTCGGCGGCAGGCCGTCGCGGGTGTAGGTGTTGTAGGGCGTGTCGGTGGTGAGGTCGCTGCGGCGGATGTTGCCCGCGTACGCGCTGCCCATGCCGTAGATCACGGTCGGATCGGTCTGCAGGCGCATGCCCAGCTTCAACCGGCGCACGAACACGCCGGCGATCTGCGGCCGTTCCTCGGCGATGCCGGTTTCCTTCTCGACGATCGAGGCGAGCACCAGCGCTTCCTCCGCGTCCTTCAGCGGCAGCTCGGGGGCACGCGCTTCCCAGGCCGCCGCGAGCGCGCGGTCGAGCCCGGCGCTTGCGCGACGCAGCAGGTCGAGGTCGGTGTCGCCGCGGGTGTAGACGTAGGTCTCGGGCAGGAAGCGCCCCTCGGGATGCACGCCGGGGCGGCCGAGCTTCTCCATCAACGCGGCGTCGTCGACGTCGGCCAGCGTCTGCACCAGCGGGGTCGCCTTCGCCAGCGCCGCGCGCAGTTCACGGATGTTCCAGCCCTCGACGAGGGTGAAGCGGTGGCGGATCACCCTGCCGTCGCGCATGTTCGCCAACAGGCTGCGTGGCGTTGTGCCGGGGTCGAGTGCGTACTCGCCCACCTGGATGCGGCCGTCGGCGCCCATCTGCCGCGACAACGCCTGCCATTCGAGGTCGCGACCGGCCTCCACCCCGTCGTCGCGCAGCCTGGCCAGCACCCGCCGCAGCGAATCGCCACGCTCGACAACCAGCGTCGCATTCTCGCCGATGCCGGCCAGCGGCGCGTCGGCGAACCGGGTGTAGCGGTCGTACAGCCAGTAGGCGGCGCTCCCGGCGAGCAGCGCGGAGACGACGAAGAACACGATGACGACGCGCTTGCAGCCGCTGCTCGCGCTCATGCGGCGACTCCTGCGGGAAGTTGGATGGCGTGCATGCGCTCAGGATACCTTGCCCACCGCATCCCCCGCCGCCGATGGCGACAGCGCCAGCAGCATCCCGCGCGCCTTGGCCCGGGTTTCCTCCAGTTCGCGCGCCGGGTCCGAGTCGGCGACGATCCCGGCGCCGGTGCGGAAGCGCAGTTGCACCCCCTCCAGTTCGGCACTGCGGATCAGGATGTTCAGGTCCAGGTCGCCGTCGCGGCCGAGCCAGCCCATCGCGCCGGTATAGGCGCCGCGGCCGGTGCGCTCGAGTTCGGCGATGACCTGCATGCAGCGCACCTTGGGGCAACCGGTGATGGTGCCGCCCGGGAACACCGCACGCACCACCGCGCCGGGCGTGGCCTCGCCGCGCAGGCGCCCGCGCACGTTGCTCACGATGTGGTGCACGTGCGCATAGCTCTCGATCGTCATCAGTTCGTCGACCTCGACGCTGCCGGGCACGCACAAGCGGCCGAGGTCGTTACGCTCGAGGTCGACCAGCATCACGTGCTCGGCGCGCTCCTTGGGATGCCCGATCAGCTCGCGCACGCGCGCGGCGTCGTCGTCGCCGGCGAACCGCGGCCGGGTACCGGCGATCGGCCGGGTCTCCACCACGTCGCCGCGCACCGACACCAACCGCTCCGGAGAGGCGCTGACCACGGCCCAGCCGTCGCCGGCGAACAGGCCGGCGAACGGCGCGGGATTGGCATCGCGCAGGCGCGCGTACAGGCGCGCCGGATCGGGCGGCACGCTGAATCCCGCGCGCCAGCCGCGCGAGAGGTTGGCCTGGAACACGTCGCCGGCGGCGAGGTAGTCGAGGATGCGGCGAACGCCTTCGATGAAGTCCTCGCCCGGGTCCTCGTCGAGCGTGGCAGGCGCTTGCCACGGCGCGAAGGCGGGCAGGCCCTGCGTGGTGCCGAGGTCGGCGAGGATGCCGTCGAGCATCGCATCGTGCCCGGTCTCGGCCACGGCGAAGCACTCGCCGCTGGCGTGGTCGCGCAGCACCGCCGCCGGGCAACGACGCGCCTGCGCCACCGGCAGGTCGCCCGCGGCCGGCGGCAGGTGCAGCACGGGTTCGACCTCGGCGGCGAGTTCGTAGCCGAGGAACAGCGCCCAGCCGCCGCGGAACGGCCAGCGCGGTTCTTCGCGCGGCAGTCGTTGCCGCTGCCATGCCGCGTCGAGGGCATCGAGGAAGCCGCCTGCGATCGTGCTGCCAGCCGCATCGCGCACCTGCCCATCGCGGTCAAGCCGCAGCGATTCGCCGGAGGCTGCAAGCAGCAGGTCCCAGCGCGACTGCGCGGTGCCGTGGGCGACCGATTGCAGCAGCAGCGGGTAGCGCGCCGGCGCGACGCGATGCAGGGCCAGCAGGTCGGTGTCGGCGGGAAGCGGGCGGGTGATCAGCATGGGGTGTTCGCGATCTCTGCTGATTCACGCGTTGCCGGTAGCGGAGAAGCAAAGGCTTCCACACGCCTGCGGCGCGCGGGTTCATTTCTTTTGCAAAGCGGCACTGCGTGCGCCATGCGCACGCGAACGGCGAAGCCGGCCCGAAGGGCGAGCCACGAAGTGGCGAGTAAAAGAAACGAACCAAAGAAAAACGCTTTCCCCGACACGGCAAACCAGTCAAGTCGGATCTTGAGGGATTTTCCGACTCGCCATCCATGGCTCGGTCGGAAAACGGCGGGCATCCTGCCCGCTGCCCTACGGGTCTGCTGATCGACCGTAACCCGAAATTTCAAAGGTGCGAAGCACTTTGCTCGCTTTTCATCTGAACAACACCTTCCATCGGAAACCCGGAGGGCGGCGCACAGCGATGTGCGCCGTTTTTCGCCACGGCAGGGATGCCGTGTCGAAAAATCTTGTTGCCGTTGCAGATCGCGAGTTTGCCTTGTCGAGGAAGGCCCTTTCCTTTGATTCGTTTCTTTTTGGCCAGAAAAAGAAATGAACCCGACCGCCGCAGGCGGGCGGAACGCCCTGCTTTCCAGAAGGGAAGGCGCAGTGCAAGGAGCCACGAAGCAGATCCCTCGCGACGCTCGGGATGACAGCAACAATCCGATCAGACCCGCCGGAACACCAGCGTCCCGTTGGTCCCGCCGAAGCCGAACGAATTCGACAGCGCCACGTCCACCTT
>Ga0209571_1000291_pt1 | contig 74641 bp, 80 predicted proteins | sample EBPBio102011_DNA_FD_185866 | JGI IMG/M metagenome (GOLD analysis project Ga0209571, IMG submission 185866) | Wastewater treatment Type I Accumulibacter community from EBPR Bioreactor in Madison, WI, USA - Reactor 1_1/10/2011_ DNA (SPAdes)... | ecosystem: Engineered > Bioreactor > EBPR >... | reverse complement strand
GCCAAGGCCAGTCAGTTCACCGGCGGCGCGTTGCGCCGAAGCACGTCCCACTGAAGCGCGCCACCGATCCGGCTGAAACCCACGCCGGTGAACAGGGAATGGGCGTGGGAATCCGATTTGCCGACGCGAGCCAGGAAGGTGGCGGGATCCAGATGGGCCAGACCCAGGCGCAACAGCTTGGACGACCAGCCCCGGCCTCGGAAACCTGGGCCGATGATGACTTCGACTCCCCAGATCGCCGGCCTGGCCGCTCGGAAGCATATGGCCCCGATCACCTCATCGGTCCGCTCGGCCTCACCCATGAACAGCAACGTATCGGTCGGGCCGATGAGACGTTCGAACCATTCCTGGTGGTCTTCCCAGACCGGACGCCCCCACAGCGGCGCAGCGTCCGGTGCAAGGGCGGCGGACCAGTCGTACAGCCGCTTGCTGTCCTCCAGGCTGGCGACGCGCAGGCGAAGCGATTCTACAGGCATGGGGCCCTCGCAGGATCGAGGCAGGGTCGCCCTCAGCCCCTATGGGTGGCCCTGCCATCCAAGCCCCAGCTTGCCACGGCGACGCGTCACGCGCGAGCGGGGGTGACGCTCGCGGGAGCGACGGGTATAGGCACTGCCAACTTTACACAGAGAGCCCTGCCCATGCGCGTCGCCATGATCGGAACCGGCTATGTCGGCCTGGTATCCGGTGCCTGTTTCGCCGATTTCGGCCACGTCGTGACCTGTATCGACAAGGATGCGTCCAAGATCGAGCGCCTGGAACAGGGCATCATGCCGATCTATGAACCGGGCCTGGACGGCCTGGTCGCAGACAATGTCCGCGACGGTCGGCTGTTTTTCGCCATCGACGGGGCCGACGCCATCCGCCAGGCCGATGCTGTCTTCATCGCCGTGGGCACGCCCTCGCGCCGGGGAGACGGCTATGCCGATTTGACCTATGTCTATGATGCCGCCCGTGAAATCGCTGGCCTGATCGAAGGGTTTACCGTCGTCGTCACCAAGTCGACCGTCCCGGTCGGCACCGGCGATGAGATCGAACGGATCATCCGCGAGGTCCGGCCCGACGCCCAGTTCGCGGTCGTGTCCAATCCGGAGTTTCTCCGCGAGGGCGCCGCGATCAATGACTTCAAACGGCCCGACCGGGTCGTGGTGGGCATTGAGGACGAGCGTGCCCGGGCTCCGATGACCGAGCTGTATCGCCCGTTGAACCTCAACGAGACCCCGATCCTGTTCACCGGCCGGCGCACGTCAGAGCTGATCAAATATGCGGCCAATGCCTTCCTGGCCATGAAGATCACCTTCATCAACGAGATGGCCGACCTGTGCGAAAAGGTCGGGGCTGACGTTCAGCAGGTGGCCAAGGGTATCGGCCTGGACAACCGCATCGGGTCCAAGTTCCTGCACGCCGGACCGGGCTACGGCGGTTCGTGCTTTCCCAAGGATACACTGGCGTTGGTACACACGGCTGAGGATGCCGGGGCACCGCTGCGCCTGGTCGAGACGACGGTTCAGGTCAATGCTGCGCGCAAGAAGGCGATGGCGGAGCGGGTCATCGCCGCGCTCGGTGGCGACGCCACGGGCAAAACCGTCGCTCTTCTGGGCGTCGCCTTCAAGCCCAACACCGATGACATGCGCGACGCTCCGTCGCTGGATGTGGCTCCGGCCCTGATTTCAGCGGGCGCGACCGTGCAGGCCTTCGACCCCGAGGCGATGGAGGAGGCGAAAAAGCTGTTGCCTGGCGTCGTCTTCAAGGCCGGCCCGTACGAAGCCGTCGATGGTGCCGATGTCGTCGTGATCCTGACGGAATGGGACCAGTTTCGCGCGCTCGATCTCAAGCGGGTCAAGTCATTGGCCCGCCAACCGGTCATCGTCGACCTGAGAAATGTCTATCGGCCTGAGGATGTGCGGGCCATGGGCTTTGCCTACACCTCGATCGGGCGCGCCTAGTCGGAGCCGGTGCGCACGAGGTCGCCGTAGTACGGATTCCCGTCGCTGGTCGGGTGTCTGCCCAGGCCGATCACAAGTCCAGCGGTGACCACTGCGGCGATCAAGGCGATGAACCCGAGGCGCAGGCCGCGCAGCAACGCCTCGACGTCGCCGCCGTCTAGCCTGTGCTGCGGGTTGTTCGAGTCCAAGCGTGCTCCCCCGGCTGAGATTCGCAGGGAACACGGCAACGCGAGAGTTTTCAAGCGCCTGCAAAAGAAAACGCCCCGGAGCATGGCTCCGGGGCGTTCCTCTTTCGTCCGAACGGGATCAGCGTCCGGTGAACGGCCGGATCACGATTTCGACGCGGCGGTTCTGGGCCCGACCGGCATCGGTGTCGTTCGAGGCGATGGGCGAGCGCTCACCCATGCCGGCGACGTAGAGACGCTCGCGCAGGACGCCGCGATTGATCAGGTAGCCGGCGACCGAAGAGGCCCGGCGCTCAGACAGGTTCTGATTATATTCGTCCGAGCCGCGCGCATCGGCGTGGCCGATGACGTCCACGATCGACTGGTCGTAGGTGTTGAGAACGTTGGCGACATCGTCCAGCACGGCGTAGAAGCGGTTGTCGACGGCGTCGCTGTCGTAGCCGAACGTGACGTCGGACGGCATGCGAAGGATCAGGACGTCGCCTTCGCGCGCCACGCCGACGCCGGTGCCGGACAGTTCTTGTTCCAGGGCGCGTTGCTGACGGTCCATGTACTGGCCGATGCCGGCTCCCGCCAAGGCGCCTACGCCCGCACCGATCAGCGCATTCGTACGACCTTCTTCAGAGTTCGAGGTGTTGGTGAGATAGCCGAGCAGAGCGCCGACGCCCGCGCCCACCAGGGCACCCGTGCCGGTGTTGTTGCGCACCGGGCCCGAGCGATACGGATCGGTCGTGGTGCAGCCAGCGGCCAGCAGGGCGGTAGCCGAAACACCAATGGCGACGAGTTTGAGGGTCATGAAAATCTCCTTGTTCGGCCCACTAACGCCGTGAAATCGGGGCGGTTCCTGACCTGGCGAAACTAATGGCCAAGCTGCCCGGAATGTCACACCGGTTCCGCCAGCGTCGCTTTCGGGCTAGAGCAGCCTCGTTGAATGGAAGCTGAACAAGAATGACCGCGCCCTCTGCCATCGAACCCGTGTCCATGAGCCGCTTCGAAACTGATTTCGAAGCCTTTTCTCGTTCCTTGGGAGACTCGTTCTCGCGCTATGGCTTTGCCGTGATCGAGGATCATGGCCTGGACCAGGCGGTGATCGATCGGGCCCTGGCCGACACCAAGGCCTTCTTCGCCCAGGATACTGAAACCAAGATGCGCTGGCATGAGCCCGGCACGGGCGGCGCGCGGGGCTATACGCCTTTCGGCACCGAAGCCGCCAAGGACGCCGACGTCGTGGACCTCAAGGAGTTCTGGCACACGGGCCGCGAACTGCCGGCGGGGCATGCGTTCCGGACGTTCATGCGCGACAACGTCCGGCCGGACACCCCGGCTGGATTCCATGACAGTGCCTACGGCCTGTTCACAGCCCTCGATGCGATGGGGGCCAAGCTGTTGACCGCCATCGCCCATTATCTGGGCCTGCCGAACGACTGGTTCGCCGACAAGGTTCAGATGGGCAATTCGGTGCTGCGCCTGTTGCACTATCCCCCGATTCCGGCCGATGCGCCCGGCGTGCGGGCCGGGGCGCACGAGGACATCAATGTCATCACCCTGTTGCTGGGTGCCGAAGAGGGTGGCTTGCAGGTGATCGACCGGCGCACGGACGAATGGCTCCCGATCAATCCGCCGACGGGGGCGCTGGTCATCAATGTCGGGGACATGCTGCAACGCCTGACCAACCATGTCCTGCCCTCGACCAGCCACCGGGTCGTCAATCCGCCGCCCGAGCGGCGTGGTTTCGCGCGCTATTCGACGCCGTTTTTCCTGCACTTCAATCCAGACTACCTGATCGAGTCCCTGCCTTCGACGATCTCCGACGCGAATCCGGACCGCTATCCAGAGCCGATCACGGCCCAGGACTATCTGTTGCAGCGTTTGCGCGAGATCCGGTTGCTGTAGTCCATGCGACAAGATTGACCCTTGTTGAACGAACGATGTTGCGTAAATATCCGGTATCGGACGCTTGGTCCGCCGAGGTAATTCAATGTTCAAGTCCATTCTCTTCAGCTCCGTAGTGCTCGGCCTGGTCGCTGTCACCGCGCCGGCGTCAGCCCAGGACTGGTCAGGGTTCTACGCCGGAGCCGGCGTCGACTTCTCCTCCGGCAGCTCGGACGCCAACGTTGCTCTCGGTGGTGCCTGGTCGGCTGAGCCTGCGGGACTCCAGAGCGAGTTTGCCGACGACTGGTCCAACGACCTTGAGCCCGACGGTGTCGGTGGCGGCCTTTTCGCCGGCTACAACTGGCAGACCGCCGGCGGGTTCGTCTTCGGTGGCGAGATCTCCTACGATTTTCTGAACGCCGAAGAGGTGGCGTCCACAGGGATGACGCCGACGACCATTGCCCCGGGTGTGAGCTACAATCACGGCAATAGCGTGCAGGTGGACGGTATGTTCGCGGCCCGCGCCAACATCGGGTACGCCTTTGACCGGATGCTGATCTATGGGACCGTCGGCTTCGCCAGTGCGGACGCCACGGTTGGCGCAGAAGTGCTGAGCAGCCACGGCTACTCCAAGATCGGCGAGAGTTCGGACTGGGTCAGCGGCCTGACCTATGGCCTCGGGGCGGCGCTTCAGACCTCCCCGCGCTGGTTTGTCAGCGGTCAGTGGACCCACTCGGACTTCGACGATCTGACCTTCACGACGGTCTATCGTCCGGGCAGCGCCTTCACCGTGCCGGCCTATACGGAGACGGTTACCCAGGATCTGAGCGTGGACGTCATTCGCATCGGTGTTGGATACCGTTTCTGATCTGAGTAGGTGAGGGCTTGGCTGGCTTGCGGCTTGGCCGTAGTTCAGGCGGGTGAACACGCCCGCACCTCTGCGGCGCAGGATCGGTTGCCTGCCGATCCTGCTGGCCGTCCTTCTGGCCCCGGTCTTCGGCGTGCTGGTGCACGCGGTCATCCCGCCGCCGATCACCGTGCTGATGGTCACCCGTCTGTTCGAGGGCGAAGGGCTGCACGTCCGTTGGCGAAGCCTGAACCGGATATCCCCCGATTTGGTCGATGCCGTCATCGCGGCCGAGGACGCGCGCTTTTGCGAGCACAACGGCTTCGACTTTGAGGCCATCCAGGACGCCATCGAAAACAATGCCGAGGGCGGGCGTGTCCGTGGCGGTTCGACGATCAGCCAGCAGACCGCCAAGAACGTCTTCCTGTGGCCGGGACGTAGCTGGATCCGCAAAGGGCTTGAGGCGGGCTACACCGCCCTGATCGAGACTTTCTGGTCAAAGCGACGGATCATCGAAGTCTATCTCAACGTCGCGGAGATGGGGCCGGGCGTTTATGGAGCAGAGGCGGCGTCTCGCTACTGGTTCGACAAGAGTGCCTCGGACCTGACGCGGCAAGAAGCGGCGCGCCTGGCGGCCATCCTGCCCAATCCACGCGAATACCGCGCGTCGTCGCCCGGCCCCTATGTCCGGCGCCGGGCGCGGGCGATCCAGGGCAATATGGCAGTCATCCGAAATGAGGGGCTTTCGGGCTGCACCGCTTGACGCGGACGATCAGGGGCGGTCCTTTGGGCCAGAGATCATTGGGTACCCCGGCCTGGCGCGGGGGCGGGAGGAGAGACCGATGAAACGAGTTCTGATGACGGCGGCGGCGGCCTGTGTTCTGGCCAGCTGCGCCAGCATGAGCGCGGCGACGCCACAGGCGTCTGAGGCATCTGAGGCCAGCGAACGCTTCCCGGCGACGCCGGAGGGGGCCCGTGCTTTCGTTCTGGATGCCGAAGCACGGTTGATGGAACAGTCCGAATACGTCGGGCGCGTCTCGTGGGTTCGCAACACCTACATCACCTTTGACACCATGTGGCTCGAGGCGCGCGCCAACGCCGAATATACCGAGCTGGGTGTCGAACTGGCCAATGCGGCGGCGCGCTTCAACAACGTCAACGTCGATCCCGAGACCCGACGCAAGCTGGACCTGCTTCGCCAGGGGCTGGTCGCTCCCGCCCCGAACCGGCCCGGGGCCGCAGACGAACTGGCCCAGATCCTGACGCGCATGGACTCGACCTATGCCACCGGCCGGTTCGCCTACAACGGCCAGGAAATGAACCTGGACGACGCCATGAACCTGATCGCCGAATCGCGGGACCCGGCAGTGACGGCGGCGGTTTACAACGGATGGCGCACCATTTCGGCCCAGGGCATGGCCGGCGACTACGCCCGCATGGTCCAGATCATCAATGAGGGGGCCACCGAGCTGGGCTACCCCGATGCCGGCGCGATGTGGCGGTCAGGTTACGACATGTCGGCCGATGATTTCGAAGCCGACACGGAGCGCGTCTGGCAGCAGGTGCGCCCCTTCTATGAGAATCTGCACTGCTACGTGCGGGCACGGCTGAATGCTCGCTATGGCGACGCCGTCCAGCCGGCGACCGGCCCGATCCGCGCGGACCTGCTGGGCAACATGTGGTCGCAGGAATGGGGCAACGTCTATGACGTGGTCGCCCCCACCGACATTCCGGCCTCCAGCGTCGATCTGACGCGCATTCTGGAGGCCCACGACTACACGCCGGAACGGGTCATTCGTACGGCTGAGCAGTTCTACACCTCAGTCGGCATGGACCCGCTGCCGCAGACCTTCTGGGAGCGGTCGCAAATCGTACGTCCGCGCGACCGTGAAGTGGTCTGTCACGCCTCGGCCTGGGATATCGACAACGTCGATGATCTGCGCGTGAAGATGTGCACCCGCGTCAATGCCGAGGACTTCCAGACGGCCCACCATGAACTGGGCCACAACTTCTACCAGCGGGCCTACAACCAGCAGCCGTTCCTGTTCCGCAACGGTGCCAATGACGGCTTCCACGAGGCCATCGGAGACTTCGCGGCCCTGTCGGCGGCGACGCCGGAATATCTGAACCAGATCGGCCTGCTGGATACGGTGCCCGGGACGGACGAGGACATCCCGTACCTGCTGCGTATGGCGATGGACAAGATCGCCTTCCTGCCCTTCGGCCTGATGGTCGACCGCTGGCGCTGGGGCGTGTTGTCGGGCGAGACAACACCCGAGAACTACAACGCCGCCTGGACGGCGGATATGCTGCGATACCAGGGTCTGGTGCCGCCCGGTGGCGAGCGGCCGGCCAACGCCTTTGATCCGGGTGCCAAATACCATGTCCCGGCGAACGTGCCCTACACCCGCTACTTCCTGGCCCGGATCTACCAGTTCCAGTTCCATCGCGCGGCTTGCCGCATGGCCGGCTGGAACGGGCCGCTGCATCGCTGTTCGGTTTACGGCAACGAGGAAGTCGGGCAGCGCTTCAACGCCATGATGGAAATGGGCCAGTCGCGTCCGTGGCCGGAAGCCTTGGCGGCCTTCACCGGCGAAAGCCGGACCGATGCGTCGGCCGTGGCCGAGTATTTCGCGCCGCTGAACGCCTGGCTGACGGAACAGAACCGGGGCCAGGACTGCGGCTGGTAGGCCAGGTTCGATTGACGCCAATCGCGACCACGTCGGTCGGCACGGCCCTTGAGGTCGTGCCGTTCCGCCCCGGCGGCTGCCCGTCCCAGAACCGGGCATCGCCGTCGGCACCGTCTTCTGAGGGCGGCGGCATCGACGCGGGCTCAAGGCAAACCGATCTCTGACAAGGCGTCGCCCTCAGCTCACCCGGAGCCGTCGGCGCTCGCTGCGCGGCGTATGGACCCGGCCGAGCAGACCTTTGACGCTCTGAAAGTCTCCGGAATATCGCGGGGTCCAGAGAGATTGCCGCCGCGATTGGCCGCCTCGAATGAACGCGTGTGGATCGCGCAACCCGGCGCGCGAGGTGCGCGCGGCTTGGCCAGGCGCGTCCGGCAGGGTATCGCCGCACATGGCATCATCCCAACTTCGCGCGATTCTGGGACAACTGGTAACGGCCCCGCCGCACCCGGCCGCCCTCGGCTTTCGCCTGGACACGGTCGACGATGATGGGGTGACGCTGGCGCTGGCCTGGCGCAAGGACCTCGTCGGCGACGACGATTCCGACGTCCTGGCCGGCGGCGTGGTGAGCGCCCTTCTCGACCACGCCTGTGGGATGGCCGTCTGGACAGCGCTCGATGCCTATCAACCCATCGCTACCCTGGACATGCGCATCGACTATATGAGGGCGGCTGAGCCGGGGCGCGATGTGTTTGCCCGGGCTCATGTCTATCGAATGACGCGCATGATCGCCTTTGTCCGTGGCGCGGCTCATGACGGCGACCCCGAGAACCCCGTAGCCGCCGTGCAGGCGGCTTTCATGCTGAATTCGGACGGGCTTCGGCGGGCCGGGGCCAATCTGAAGCAGGAGGAACGGTGAGCGCGACGGAGCTGAACCGCATACTCGGGACCATGCCCTATGCCGGTTTTCTCGGCGTCGAGGCGGCGGAAGGAGCGATCGACCAGGCGGTGATGCGATTCGCGCCGCACCTGGTCGGCAATCCCATGTTGCCGGCTTTGCACGGTGGGGCCGTGGCCGGATTCATGGAGTTGACGGCCGCGGCGGTTCTGGCCGTGGCCACGGCGCGTGCCCATCGGCCCAAGCCCGTCGATGTCTCGGTCGCCTACCTGAGGTCAGCCCGCCCCGTCGACACCCATGCGCGGGCCCTTGTTCGCAAGGCGGGCCGTCGGATCGCCTATGTTCACGTGCTGGCCTGGCAAGACGATGAAACCGCTCCGATCGCGGAAATGACGGCCCATTTCCTCCTGGCAAACGACACTACCGCTTAGGTTGCAAATACACGAATAGGTTGTATAACCGTGCTCGCCAACGGAGGAGAACGGTTATGGCTAGAACCCTGGTTGGACGGCAGATTGCCGTCGCACTCGACAAATCGGAATTGGCGATTGATGCGGCCCTGGCCGAGATCGCGCGGTTTACGTCCCTGCTGCCTGAGGCCCGGCAGCGCGCGGACCTGTCCGCCGTATCGGGCCAGCGAGTGTTCGAGGGAGCGAGTGAGACTCTGGGCCTGCTGGCTCAGGCGCGGGGGCGGCTGGTTGAAACCCACCGCCGGCTCGAAGCGCTGAACCAGGCGCTGGGCGCTCCCTATGCGGCGGTCGGCCCCGTCGACAAGCCGGATGAGGATGGCCCTCGTGACGGCGAACACGTGCATCAGGCGCTTGCGAGCTAGGCGCGAAAAATCGTCCTTTTGTTCCCCTGGAACGCGTGTTAAGAATTCGTTCACCATTCAGTAATGGGGGAGCCAAGATGGACAAGCTTGAAGTAATGCGCACTGTCGTTGACGATCTGTACGCCACCGAGCGTGCGGTCGATGACGCGATCGCCCAGTCGACGGATTTCATCGCTACGATGATCCAGAGCCGGCGCGATGTGAACCTCTCCGCCGTTGTGGGCGCTGAGGCTCAGGCCAGGATGATGGAGGCTGTGGCGGCTCTGGGAACGGCGCGTGCGGCGGTTATGGCTGCTCACGCCGACCTCTCGAAGGTGCAGCGTCTGGTCGGCCTCGGCCACGTTGCCGTCGGCCCGGTCGACAAGCCGGAGGAAGACGTTCCGGTGCATCCGCAGGTCAACAGCGCCCAGTCGCGCCGCCTGCGCGTGGCTGGATCGTAAGACCCTTCGACAACGCTAGGTATCTTATGGTCCCTAGGGTTGTCTGACATAGTCGCCCCCGCGATGGTGAGTCGCGGGGGCGTTTTGTTGTGCTGGACACACTTTTCAGTCAGGTGGGGGCCATTGCTTGGCTGAGCGTTTGCGCCTTCGCTCTGCTGAAGGGCGACCAGCCTGAAAGGTTTGCCGCCGGGGCCCTGGTCATCGCCTGGCTCGCGACCTTGGCCGTCCACCGCGAAACCGTTCCGATGGGTTATGCCAGCACGGCTGGCTTGGTCATGCTGATCGACGTCGTCCTTCTGGTCGTCCTGATCGGTTTGAGTTGGCGAACCGACCGGTCCTGGCTGGTGTGGGGGGCGGCCTTTCAGTCGATCATCGTCCTCGTCCATGTCATCACGCTGGTCGATTTCAGAATCCGCGCCGTCGCCTATCTGAGTGCCCAGACCGTCGGCAGCTACGGCCTGCTCACCTGTCTGGCGATCGGCACCTTCATGGCCTGGCAGACGCGCGAAGCAATTCGGCCGCGCGAAGACGATGACTTGGCGCTATAGCGTAGCCGCAGTTCGTTCCCCTTTTCGACGGCCCACGTTCCCGACGCAGCCATGTTCGACACGACCCTGACCACAATCGGCGGAACGGTCTGGTTGGCCATGGCGGGCCTGGCCCTCTGGGCTGGCGGGCCGACCGAGCGCCTCGCCACGGGTGCCTTACTGATCGGTTGGCTGATCACACTGTCTGCCCATGTCGTGGTCGATCCGCTGGATCGGGCCTCGGTGTCGCCGATCATCATGACCGCTGACGCGTTTCAGCTGGTTCTGTTTCTCGTTCTGGCCCGCGATCTGAGCCGGACCTGGATGGCGGCGGCGGCGGCCTGCCTGGCGGCAATCGTTCTGACCCAGGTGATCTCCTGGCTAGATCCTGACGTCCTCAGCATCGGCTATCTGGTCACGCAGAGCGCATTGTCTTTCGGGGTGATGATCTGTCTGGTTTATGGGGCTCTTCGCGTGCGGGCGTTCAAAACCGCCGCTTGACGCGGAACGGAAACGGTGCGCAGCCCAGCTCTTGGCGTGACGTCTAAATTAGGTCTATTTTCCTAGTCGTAGGATTCGGACCTGACGCCTTGCCCCTGACCCACACCCAGATCTGGAACGGCATCGACCGGCTGGCTCGCAGGCAGGGCCTGTCTGCCTCGGCTCTGGCACGTCGAGCGGATCTGGATCCGACCAGCTTCAATCCCTCCAAGAGGGTGTCGGGCGACCGTCCGCGATGGCCCTCGACTGAAAGCCTGACCAAGGTACTGGCGGTTTGTGGGATCAGTCTGGCGGAGTTCGCCGACCTGACCGGGGACGGTACAGTGGAGGCCCCGGTGCCCTTGCTGGGTTTTGCCCAGGCGGGCGACGACGGCTTCTTCGACGATCAGGGCCTGCCGGTGGGGGAGGGCTGGGACCTGATGGCTTTTCCCGGTCGGGCGCACGAGGGCCTCTTCGCGCTCGAGGTCTCCGGCGACTCGATGCTGCCGGCCTATCGGGCCGGCGACCGGCTGGTCGTCGACCGCGCCGTCAGTGAGTACCGGCGCGGGGATCGCGTGGTGGTGCGTACCACCGCAGGAGAAGTCTTGGCCAAGGAGCTGAAGCGGCGCACCGCCACCCGGCTGGAACTGATGTCCCTGAACCCTGAGTTCCGCGACCGGGTGCTCGACCTCAAGGACGTGTCGTGGATGGGTCGCATCCTGTGGGCCAGCCAGTAACCGTCTAGGCCGCCAGGTCGCCCGCCGCACCGCGTTCGAGCAGGTCAATCGTCCGCTCGAGGCCATAGATCGCCGCGAACGATCCGAAGCGCGGCCCCTGGCTGGTGCCGAGCAGGACTTCGTACAGGCCTGCGAACCAGGCGCGCAGCGGCTCGAAAGCGTGGTCTTTGCCCACCGCATAGACCTCGTTCTGGATGACCTCGCCGTCGGTGGTGTCGGCCGGCAGGGCGCGCAGGCGCTGAGCCAGATCGCGGAATGCGGCGGCTTCCTGTTCGGTCGGCTTGCGGAACACCTTCGTGGCGCGAACCCGATCCTGATAGTAGTTCAGGGCATAGCCGGCCAGTTGATCCAGCGTCGGTTCGGTTTCGGGCGTCGCGTCCGGCAGATAGCGGCTGATGTAGGCCCACAGGGCGTCCTTGTCGGTCGCATTGGCGACCGAAGCCAGATTGAGCAACAGACTGAACGGCACCGGCGAGGCGGCCTGGGGCGGGGTGCCCTGATGGACGTGCCAGACCGGGTTCTCGATCCGCTTGTCGACCTCCTGATCGCGATAGGCGTCGATCTGGCCCAGATAGTCGTCGACCGCGCGCGGGATGACGTCGAAGTGCAGCTTCTTGGCCGACTTGGGCGAGGCGTAGATATAGAAGGCCAGGCTGTCGGGCGGGCCGTAGCGCAGCCACTCCTCAATCGACAGGCCGTTGCCCAGCGACTTGGAGATCTTGCGGCCCTCGCCGTCCAGGAACAGTTCGAAATTGAAGCCTTCGGGCGGCGTGCCACCCAGCACCCGGCAGATGCGCGACGAGACTTTGACCGATTCAATCAGGTCCTTGCCGGCCATCTCATAGTCGACGCCGAAGGCGACCCAGCGCATGGCCCAGTCGGGCTTCCACTGCATCTTCACATGGCCGCCGGTGACGGGGGTCTCGACGCGCGTGCCGTCCTCGTCCTCAAAGACGATGGTGCCCTTCTCCACGTTGCGCTCCAGCGTCGGAACCTGGAGCACGCGGCCGGTCGTGGCGCTGATCGGCAGGAAGGGGGAATAGGTCGCGCGCCGGTCCGGCCCCAGGGTCGGCAGCATGATGGCCTGGATGTCGTCGAACCGCGCCAGCGCCGTCAGCAGCGTCGGATCGAACCGGCCTGAGCGATAGCAGTCAGTGGCGGACAGGAACTCATAGTCAAAGCCGTACTGGTCCAGAAAGGCGCGCAGGCGCGCATTGTTGGCCCGCCCGAAGCTCTCGCCCGAACCGAACGGGTCGCGCACCTCGGTTAGGGGCTTGCCTAGATCCTCGGCCATCTGCTCGCGGTTGGGCACGTTTTCGGGCACCTTGCGGAAGCCGTCCATGTCGTCCGAGAAACAGAACAGCCGCGTCGGCCAGTGGTCGCCGGTCAGGGCGCGAAAGGCGTTACGCACCATGGTGGTCCGCAGCACCTCATTGAAGGTGCCGATGTGCGGCAGGCCGGACGGGCCATAGCCGGTCTGGAAGATCACTTCCCGCTGGAGGCCGGGCAGGGCGGCGCGCGCCTCGTCGGTCTTGCCCGCGTGGATCAGGGTCGAGGCCAGATCGCGCTCGGTGTCGGTTTCGAGACGGCTTTTCAGCAGGCGCGCCAGCAGATTGCGGGCCTGTTCAAAGGGCCAGGCGCGGGCGTTCAGGGCCTCGGTCGACAGACCGGCGAAGGAGGAGGGGGTAGCCATAGAGCCGATTAGGGCTGATGGGCCGTGCGGGTCAATGTCGGGGCGGCTTTGGCGCGCGCCGGACTGCCGCTATAGGCCGGGGATGACCGCCTATCTCTATGGCCGCCCGCCGGCGGTGTTCGATCCGCCGACCCATGCGATCCAGACCTCGCCCCTGATCCCCGGATCGGCGCGGCTGGAGGACGTTGCCATCGAGGCCGCAACGGCGGTGACAATGTTGGCCCCTGCCGGTACCGTAGAGCGGACCTACGTTCTGGCTCTGGCCTTGCAATCGCTTGAGGTCGGCGGTCGGCTCGATGTCATGGCCCCCAAGGACAAGGGAGGAAGCCGGCTAGCCAAGGAGCTGGCAGGCTTCGGCGTCGTCGGCGAGGCGACCTCCAAGGCCCACCACAAACGCATTGAGGCGGTTCGGCCCGGCGATCTGATCGGGATCGAGGAGGCGCTGGAGGCGGGCGGCCCGCAATACAGTCCGTCTTTGAAAGCCTGGACCCAGCCCGGCATCTTCGCCTGGGATCGGCTGGACCCTGGCTCGGCGTTGCTGATCGACCACCTGCCACAGATGAGCGGGCAAGGGGCCGACCTGGGCTGCGGCTTCGGCGCGCTCAGCCGGGCGGTGCTGACCTCCGCCGACGTGACGGCCTTGACCCTCATCGACCTCGACCGCCGCGCGATCGAAGCCGCCCGCCGCAACATCGAAGACGGGCGCGCGCGATTTGAATGGGCGGATCTGCGCGCCCTGACCGCCGATGGTGGCCTCGATTTCGTGGTGTCCAATCCGCCCTTCCATCTGGCGGGCGAAGAAAGCCGTAGCCTGGGTCAGGCGTTCGTACGCAAGGCGGCGGCGATGCTGCGGCGCGGTGGTGTCGCCTGGATCGTGGCCAATCGGCATCTGCCCTATGAGTCCGAACTGAACGCCGCCTTCGGGCGGGTGCGGCTGGTCGTCGAAGGCGGCGGCTACAAGCTGTTCGAGGCGGTGAAATGAAGACGTCGACGATGCGGCTGGATCGGCTGTTGGGGGGCATGGGCTACGGCTCGCGGCGCGACATCGCCGCCCTGGCGAGGCTCGGCGCGATTACGCTGGACGGGCGCGATCTAACGGACGGGTCGGCCCGGATCGCGGTGACGCCCGATCTGCCGGAGCGCATGAGCGTGGACGGCGCGCCGGTCGACCCCCCGCCGGGACTGCTGGTCCTGTTGAACAAGCCTCTGGGCGTGACCTGCTCGCACAAGGAGGCCGGGCCGCTGGTCTATGACCTACTGCCGACGCGCTGGCGGGCGCGCGACCCGGCCATCTCGACGGTCGGGCGGCTGGACAAGGAGACATCGGGCCTGTTGCTGCTGACCGATGATGGCGACCTGCTGCACCGGATCATTTCGCCCAAGCGCCATGTCGCCAAGGTTTACCGCGCCACCCTGGCCCGGCCCCTGAATGGATCGGAGCGATCGCTGTTCGCCTCAGGCCAGCTGATGCTGGAGGGCGACGACAAGGCGTTGAAGCCCGCCGAACTTGAGGTCATATCCCCAACCGAAGCCCGACTGACCGTGACGGAGGGCCGATATCACATGGTGCGCAGGATGTTCGCCGCCGCCGGCAACCACGTCGAGGCCCTGCATCGCGAACGGTTGGGTGGTCTGGCGTTGCCGACCGACCTGGCACCGGGGGACTGGCGGCTGGCCGGGCCGGACGAGGTTGCGGCGATCTTTGCGGGCGCGCCGCCGGCTTGAAGATGGCCATCTAGATGGCTATCTTGTCCCTATGAGCGAATATTCCATCGCCGACGCCAAGAACCAACTGTCGCGCCTGATTGATCGGGTGCTGGCGGGTGAGGCTGTGACGATCACGCGGCGCAATCGGCCCGTGGCGCGGCTTGCGCCTGTGGAGCCGCCGACGCCCAAGGTGCCGACCAAGGTTGATCTGGCCTGGATCGACGCGTTGCGGGAAAGCACCTGGACCGGGGTTGAATCCACGGTCGATACGGTGCGCGAGATGCGCGACGACTACCGCTATTGACGACTTCGCTCGATACCAGCGTCCTGGTGGCGCTCTATGCCAAGGACGCCCATACGCCGACCGCCCGGGCGTTGCTGTTGCGGGTGGGGCCTGTGGTCGTCAGCGACTGGGCCGTCGTGGAGTTCAGCGCAGCGATCCGGCTTAAGGCTCGGCAAGGCGTGGTGTCTGCGACCCTGCTGGACGACCTGGAGGCCGGATTTGACGAATGGCTCGAGCAACTCGGCGCCCGGCGGCCCGTCCTCTCGGAAGACCATCTGACGGCGCGGGCGCTCGTTCGCCGTCACTACGGCCTGAGAGCGCCGGACGCGTTGCACATCGCGGTGGCCTCCCGTTTGGGCGTGGCTCTTGCGACCTTCGATACGCGCCAGGCCGAAGCGGCGCGACGCGAAGGCCTGGCGACTGTGGAACAATGACCCAGGCCAAGATCTGCGGTGTGAACACCCCTGAGGCCCTGGCCGCGGCGGTCAGCGGCGGGGCCGGCTTCATCGGGCTGGTGTCGTTTGAGCGCAGTCCGCGGCATCTGTCGCTGGCCGCTATGCAGGCGCTACTGGCCGGTGCGGACCGAGCGGCGAAGACTGTGGTGCTGACGGTGGATGCGGACGACGCGCATCTGGTGGCGATCCAGCAATTCGTCCGGCCCGACTATATCCAGCTGCACGGGGCCGAAACGCAGGGGCGGGCGCGACAGGTGCGGGCGCTGACCGGAGCGAGGATCATCAAGGCCCTGGCGGTGTCGGACCGGTCCGATCTGGACAACCTGGAGGCCTGGGAAGGGGCGGCGGATCACCTGTTGTTCGACGCCCGCCCGCCGAAGGGGGCTGAGCGGCCTGGCGGGCTGGGACAGAGTTTTGACTGGAGCCTGCTTTCCGGCCTGACCTTGAGCCGGCCCTGGTTCCTGGCAGGTGGCCTGACCCCGCACAATGTCGCTGACGCCATCCGTGTGACCGACGCACCTCTGGTCGATGTCTCGTCTGGCGTTGAAAGTGCGCCCGGTGTTAAGGACATCGGCCTGATCCGGGCCTTTCTGGATCAGGTCAGGACCGCCTCCCCGCGGACATGAGCAGAGCATCGTGACCCTAACCAACGCCTATGTCTGGCCGGACGACCAGGGGCGCTTCGGCCCCTATGGAGGCCGCTTCGTTTCCGAGACCCTGATGCCGGCCATCCACGAGCTGGACGCGGCATACGCCGAGGCCAAGGCCGACCCGGCCTTTCAGGCCGAGCTGGACGGGTTTCTGGAGCACTATGTTGGGCGCGCCAGCCCGCTCTACTTCGCCGAGCGCGTGACCGAACAGTTCGGCGGCGCGCGGGTCTGGCTCAAGCGCGAGGACCTGAACCACACCGGCGCGCACAAGATCAACAACTGCATGGGCCAGATCCTGCTGGCCCGGCGCATGGGCAAGACCCGGATCATCGCTGAGACGGGTGCCGGCCAGCACGGCGTGGCGACGGCGACGGTCGCGGCGCGCTTCGGCCTGCCCTGCGTGGTCTATATGGGCGCGGTCGATGTCGAGCGGCAGCAGCCGAACGTGTTCCGCATGAAGCTGTTGGGGGCCGAGGTGTTCCCGGTGACGGCGGGTGCCGCGACCCTGAAGGACGCCATGAACGAGGCCATGCGCGACTGGGTCACCAATGTCGGGGACACCTATTACATCATCGGCACGGCGGCTGGCCCGGCCCCCTATCCGGCGATGGTGCGCGACTTCCAGTCGGTTATCGGGCGCGAGATCAAGGCCCAGTCGATGCGCCAGATCGGCAATCTGCCGGACGCGGTGATCGCCTGCATCGGCGGCGGCTCGAACGCCATCGGGGCGTTTCACCCCTTTATCGAAGACGAGGCCGTGCGCCTGATCGGGGTCGAGGCTGCGGGCTATGGGCTGGACACGCCCGACCATGCCGCCAGCCTCAAGGGCGGGCGTCCCGGCGTGCTGCACGGCAACCGCACCTATCTGCTTCAGGACGACAACGGGCAGATCATCGAGGGCCATTCGATCTCGGCGGGTCTCGACTATCCGGGGATCGGGCCGGAGCACGCCTGGCTGCATGATATCGGTCGGGCTGAATACCGCGCCGCCACCGATGCCGAGGCCTTGGAGGCGTTCCAGCAATGCTCGCGGCTGGAAGGCATCATTCCGGCGCTCGAGCCGTCGCACGCCCTGGCCCGCGCCGGCGAGATCGCCCGCGAAGTCGGCAAGGACGGCGACATTGTCGTCCTGATGAGCGGCCGCGGCGACAAGGACATCTTCACGGTCGCCAAACACCTGGGGGTGGAGCTGTGACCACCGCTCGCATCGACGCCCGTTTTGCGGCGCTGAAGGCCGAGGGCCGCGCCGGGTTCGTGGCCTATGTCATGGCCGGGGACCCCGCGCGTGACGAGGCGCTGGAGATCCTGCGCGGCCTGCCGGGCGCGGGGGCCGATATCATCGAGCTGGGCTTTCCCTTTTCCGATCCGATGGCCGAAGGCCCGCCGATCCAGAAGGCGGCCCAGCGCGGGCTGAAGGCCGGGCTGACGCTGAAGGGGACGCTGGACCTGGCCCGGGACTTCCGGGACGGTGATGCCGACACCCCGGTGATCCTGATGGGCTATCTCAATCCGATCGAGACGATGGGCTATACGCCGTTTGCAGCCCTGTGCGCCGACTCAGGCGTCGACGGCCTGATTGTGGTGGATTGCCCGCCCGAGGAGGCCGGTCCCCTGACCGATGCGCTGGACGCCCATCACATTGCCTTGATCCGGCTGGCCACCCCGACCACGGACGATGCCCGCCTCAAGGTCGTGGCGGATCGCACAAGTGGTTTTGTCTATTACGTTTCTGTAGCCGGCGTGACCGGGGTCAAGGAGGCGGATGCGGCCGCCGTCGCGCCCGCCGTGGCGCGCGTCAAGAACGCTTCCGGCTTGCCGGTGGCGGTGGGCTTCGGCATCAAGACCCCTGAAAGGGCCGCTGAGATCGCCCGCGTCGCGGACGCGGTCGTGGTCGGGTCGGCCCTGGTGGAAGAGGTGGACAGAGCCCTGTCCGAGAACCGTTCGGCGGCGCCGGGCGTTCTGGACAAGGCGAGCAGCCTGGCCAGCGCAGTGCGCCACGCCCGGCTCGCTCTGGGAAGTGAAGAGCGTTAGACCATGGCCATGGCCGGCAACCCCGACGATCCGACTGGACCCCAGCGTCCGCCCGCCGAGCGCCGTCAGCGCGGCGGTGGCTGGCTGGCGCGCATCGCGCCGGGCGTTCGCAAGATCGTCGGCCGCCGTGACACGCCGGAGAATCTGTGGGTCAAGGATCCCGATACCGGCGAGATGATTTATCGCCCCGAACTGGAGGCCGCCCTGTGGGTGACCCCGTCGGGCAAACATTTGCGGATCAATGCCGAGCAGCGGCTGTCCGTGACCTTCGACGAGGGCCAGTACGAGGCGCTGCCGACTCCGGACGCGCCGGAAGACCCGCTGAAGTTCTCGGACGGCCGTCCTTATCGTGAGCGTCTCACGTCGGCTCGCAAGGCCAATGGCACCAAGGACGTCATGTCCATCGGCTATGGCGAGATCCGGGGCGAACCCGTCGTGGTCCTGGTGCAGAACTTCGCCTTCATGGGCGGATCGCTGGGCATGGCTGCCGGGGAGGGCTTCATCGCCGCCGCTCACGCGGCGATTGAGCGGGGTTGTCCGATGATCTGTTTTACCGCCGCCGGCGGTGCGCGGATGCAGGAAGGCGCGCTCAGCCTGATGCAGATGGCGCGCACGACCCTGGCCATCAATGAAATGAAGGCGGCGGGTCTGCCCTATGTCGTGGTCCTGACCGACCCCACCACCGGCGGCGTGACGGCCTCCTATGCCATGCTGGGCGATGTCCATCTCGCCGAACCGGGGGCGCTTATCGGGTTCGCCGGGCCGCGCGTGATCGAACAGACCATCCGCGAGAAGCTGCCGCCGGGCTTCCAGCGCGCGGAATACCTTCAGGAAAAGGGCATGGTTGATCGTGTGGTCGCCCGCGCCGATCTGCCCGAGGTGCTGGGTCAGATCCTGTCGGTGCTGATGGACGGCCGCCGGGCGGCGACCTGAGCCCCTCGACGAGAGATGGACCCCATCTCTGAGCGACTGAGGGCCCGACACCCCCAGACGATCGACCTGTCGCTGGACCGGATTCGGCGGTTGCTGCACGCCGCCGGCGACCCTCAGGACCGCTTGCCGCCCGTGGTTCACGTCGCTGGTACCAACGGCAAGGGATCTACCGCCGCCTTGCTGAGAGCCATGGCCGAGGCGGCAGGGCTGGGCGTCAGTGTATATACATCGCCACATCTGGTCCGATTCAACGAACGCATCCGCCTCGCTGGGCGTTTGATCGAAGATACTGAACTTGAAGACATTCTCGATCGGCTCGAGGCGATCGATGGCGACATTACCGCCACGGTGTTCGAGATGACGACCGCGGCGGCCTTCCTGGCCATGTCGGAGACGCCGGCGGATCTGGCCATCATCGAGGTCGGCCTGGGCGGACGTCTGGACGCGACCAATGTCATCGACCAACACCGGCTGTCGGTGATCACGCCCGTGGACTTTGATCATGCCGAGTTCCTGGGCACGGACCTGGCGGGCATCGCCGAAGAGAAGGCGGGCATTCTGAAACGCGGGGTGCCCGCCGTGATCGCGCGCCAGTTCGACGCCGCCTGGAATGTCATCGAGCAGACTGCCGAGCGCCTCTCCAGTCCGTTGACGGTTCTAGGCCGGGATTTCGACGCCTGGGCCGAACGCGGCGGCCTGACCTTTCAGGACCAGACGCGGCTTCTGGATCTGCCGCCGCCCGCCCTGATCGGCCAGCACCAGATCGACAATGCCGGGATCGCCGTCGCGGCGGCGTTGCAACTCGGCCTTTCGGAGACGGCGATCGCCACGGGTCTGAGGACAGTGCGCTGGCCGGCCCGGATGCAACCGCTAACCGCCGGCCGTCTTGCCGACCAGGCTCATGCCAAGGGGGCCGAGCTTTGGCTGGACGGCGGACACAATCCGCACGCGGCCCGCGCTCTGGCCGAAACCCTGGCGGCGCTCGATCTGCGTCAGCCGCGACCGACGGCCTTGATCACCGGCATGCTGGCGAACAAGGATGCCGAAGGCTTCTTTCAGGCGTTCCGGCTGTCCGAGGCACCGGTCTTCACCGTGCCGTTCGAGGGCGTTTGCCGCTCTCCCCAGGATCTGGCCGAGGCCGCTCGCCGCGCCGGACTTCGTGCTGAGCCGGCCCCGGATGTCGGCGCGGCCCTGACCGCCGCCCTGGCCGAGGGAGCCGGGCGGGTCGTCATCTGCGGTTCGCTCTATCTCGCCGGCGAGGTGCTGGCGATCTCGCCCGAGACCTGGCCGACCTAATCCGCGGTCGGTTCGGTGGTTTCCGCCGCCGCGGTGACCTGAAGCGGGCGGCGTTCCAGTTGGCTGAGGTCGCCGCCGACGCGCAGGAGATCGAGCGCGCGCTGGAGTTGATAGTCCCCATCGGTCGGGAAGTCCTCCGGCGGCGCTTCCTCCGGCGAATGCGGGCCACGTCGCTCGGCCCCAATCGAGGCATCGAGTGCGTTGGTGTAGGCAGCCTCCGAATAGATGAAGGAGGAGCGGGCCACGATCTCGGCCTCGCGCCGCGAGCGGGCGACCTCGAGGTCGGGGGAGATGCCGATGCGCTGGATCGACTGGCCGGACGGCGTGTAATATCGCGCCGTCGTCAATGACAAGGCTCCGTCCTGGCCCCCCCGAAGCGGCATGACGCTCTGTACAGAGCCCTTGCCGAAGCTGGTCAGCCCGACCATCGTGGCGCGTTGATGATCCCGCAGGGCCCCGGCGACGATCTCGGATGCCGACGCCGAGCCATAGTTGATCAGCACCGCTACCGGCAGGCCGTCGGTGATGTCGCCCGGCGTGGCGTTGTACCGCTGGATATCCGACGCGCGCCGGCCCCGTTGGCTGACGATTTCGCCCCGTTCCAGGAAGGCGTCCGACACGGCGATTGCCGCGTCCAGCAGACCGCCACCATTGTTTCTGAGGTCCAGGACGATGCCGCGCAGGTGCGGGCTTTCGCTCTGCAGCCGGGCGACGGCCTCGTTCAGTTCGCGGCCCGTGTTGGCGTTGAAGGTGGAAATCCGGACATAGCCGAAGTCGCCTTCGAGCCGGCTGGTCACGGACGAAGTCCGGATCACCTCGCGCACGATGGTGACGTCGCGCGGCTCCTGGCCGTCGCGCAGGAAGGTGATGACGACCGATTCACCTGCGGGGCCGCGAAGCTGTTCGGAGACCTGCGCCACGGACAGGCCGGCGGCGGACTGGCCATTGATGGCGGTGATCACATCACCCGCCTCGACCCCGGCGCGCTGCGCCGGTCCGCCGTCCATCGGGGTGATGACCCGCACCAGGCCGCTCTCGGACGTAATCTCCAGCCCGACCCCTGAATAGGACCCGGTGCTGCGCTCATTCAGACGCTGAAGATCTTCGGCGTTCAGGTAATTCGAATGCGGGTCGAGCGATTGAAGCATACCGTCCAGGGCCGCTTCGATCAGGTCCTTGGGGTTCGTCTCGATGACATAGTTCCGCTCAACGACGCCGACGACGTCGCCGAACAGTTCCAGCATTCGATAGGTCTCGGCGGCCTGCGCCCCGAGCCGCGTCTGACCGACGGCCGCCGCGCCGGCCCCGAGAGCCAGGACCGAAACTCCGATCAGCACCAGTTTACGCATACCATTGCCTTTGGAAATCATAGGGAGGAGGACTGTCTGGCTAGAGGAACGACGCCGAGGCGACAAATCTGTGGCGTCACTTAATCAGGCCCCGCCGCGCGCGTCGAGCCATGGCGCGGGGTCGACCGGTCGATCATCGCGACGAAGCTCAAAATACAGCTCCGGGGCTTCGACCTGAGGCAGTCGGCCCAGCGGCTCTCCGGCTGAAACCCGCGTGCCGATCTGGGCAGATGCCCGTCCCAGACCGGCCAGGACCAGTCGCCATCCGGGCCCGAGTCGCAGCACCACGACTTCGCTCCAGCCTTCGAGGGGCCCGGCATATTCCACCACACCGTCGGCGGGCGCGCGGACCAACCCCTGCTCAGAACCGGCAAACGTCAGGCCCCGGGCACCCCCGCCGAACTCCGAAACAAGCGGGCCGTCGATCGGACGCATCAGGCGCGCTCGACCGCCGGGAAGCGGCGAGGCCTGCATGGCCTGGGTCTGTTCGGACGAGAGTTCCCGCAGCAGTCCGCCGAGGTCACGGACCCGTCGAGCCGCCGCCAGGGCCTCGGCATCGGCCGTCGCGGCATCGGCCAGCAGTAAGGTCTCCAGCGCACGTTTTTCAGCGATCAGCCGATCAATGTCGGCCCGCCGGTCCGCCAGTGAGCTCTCGGCGGTCAGGAGGTCGCCCGCCGCGATGACGGCCTGGCGGCGCAGCCGCGTCAGTTCGGCCTGATCGGCGGCCAGGCGGCGCGCCCGCGCCTCCAGAACGGGTGTCACCGCCTGCATCAGGATCTGCGCCCGAATGGCATCATTGGCGCGTTCCGGCGTAACCAGCAGTGCCGGTGGCGGATTTCGCCCGTACAGCTCCAGTGCGGCCAGCAAGCGGGTCTGACGGCTCCGTTCCCGACCGAGGCGGACGCGAAGCGCCGTCTCTCGGTCGTTGATTGCCGCCAGTCGGGCGCGCTGGGCCGACACGACGTTGACGTCGCCCGTCTCGCCGTGACCCAGCCGCAGCAGCTCAACGCGCAGCCTCTCAATCTCGAGCGCCACCGCATTGGCATCGGCGCGAAGGCGGCGGGCCCTCAGGGTTTCGTCCTGATTGCGGGCCTGGGCGCGCGCCAGTTCGTCGCCCGGAGCCTGGCTGACGGCCGGACCGGCGAGAAGGGCAACGACGACGCTGGCGATCAGGGCGCGTTTCATTCAGTCGCGATGATAGGGTGATCCGCCCAGGATGGTCACGGCCCGATACACCTGCTCAGCCAGCATGGCGCGGACCAGGGCGTGCGGCCAGGTCTGGGGCCCGAAGGCCAGGGTGTCGTTCGCGCGCCCAACGAAGGCCGGGTCGAGCCCGTCGGCCCCGCCGATGACGAAGACCAGGCGGCGTTCGCCCCGGTCGCGAAGGGTCGCCACCTTGTCCGCAAGGGCCCGTGAGCCCAGCGCCTTGCCGCGTTCGTCACATGCAATGATCCAGGCGCCTTCGCCGATCGCGCTGGAGAGGGCCTCGGCTTCGGCAGGTTTTCCTGGCTTACGGGCCTCGACCTCGATCAGGTCCACAGGCGTCAGGCCCAGCGGCTTGCCCGCCATGCCGGCGCGTTTGAGATAGTCACCAACCAGTTCGGTTTCAGGCGAGCGGGACAGCCGCCCGACAGCGGCGATGCTGACCCGCATGAAAGATCAGCCCGCCGCGCCTGCGCGGTGGCCCGAGGCGTCGACCGCCCAGATCTTCTCAATGTTGTAGAAGGCCCGCACTTCAGGGCGGAACAGATGGATGATCAGGTCGCCGGCATCGATCAGCACCCAGTCACAGTGCGGCAGGCCCTCGACGCGCGCGCGACCTTCACCCGCTTCCTTGATGGCGCGCAGAACGTGGTCGGCGATGGCACCGACGTGACGATGGCTGCGACCCGAGGCGACGATCATGGTGTCGGCCATGGAGCTTTTGCCCTTCAGGTCGATCACGACGATGTCCTGAGCCTTGTCGTCTTCGAGCTTCTTGAGAACGATGTCTTCCAGCGGACCACCCTCGGCACGAACGGCGGGGATCGGCTGGGTCTCCCGCGCAGCGTTTGACGCGGCGGGACTGTGCGCTTCTTGCGCGGAAGGGGAAGTCAGCGGAGTGCTCCAGAAGGTCTACTCAAGCGTCCAACCTAGCACGGATCGCTCGGTCGGTCATCCCTGGGCACCGGGGCCGTCCGCGGCCGCGAGACCCTTGCGGATCGCGGTTGAGGACTGCGGATTGAGGGGGGCGGTCAGGTAGACCCAGGCCGGGGCCGGAAGGTCGGCCAGAACCGGCGCGCGTGAGGCCGGAACGCGGCGATCGGCGAAGAAGGTCGAGGTGGGGGCGAAGCGGCTCCCAAGGATCGAACCCGGTCGCGCGACCACGGCCATGGGCATCAACCGGGCGATGTCGGTCCAACCCTTCCAGTGGTGGAAACCCATCAGATTGTCCGAGCCCATCACCCAGACGAATTTCACGCCCCGATACCGCGCCTTGAGCAGCCTCAGGGTGTCGATCGTCCACTGGGTGTCGATCCGACTCTCGATGTCCGATACGACCATGTCCGGGCCACGCGCCAGATCGCGCACGGCGGCCATGCGCTGGGCCAAGGTGGCGGTCGCTTTCGATGATTTCAGTGGGTTCTGCGGCGAAACCAGCCAAACCACCTTGTCCAGACCCAGACGAATCCGGGCGGTCTCGGCGACATGCAGATGACCTGAGTGCGGGGGGTTGAACGAGCCGCCAAACAGACCGACGCGCATCCCCGGCGACAGGTTCAGCCCGTCTCTCAGCGCGCCGTGCGCGACTGCCGGTCTGGACGGCGCGGGGCCAGCCTGGAACATTGAAGGGACCTTATGCTCGTGAGCGCCCTATCACGGCACCCAGCCGGTGTCTGCCCCGTCCGCCTCGTCGTCATCGAAGCCGTGGTCGCCGAGCAGTTCGCCGCGGCTGATGCGGACCTCGCGCCAGGCTGCCCGCAGTAGTTCGCGCACGCCTTCACCTGACACGCCCGACACCAGCATCGGCGCATGTCCCGCCACCTCGGCCAGCTCGGCGGCCTTCAGCTCACGGTCGTCTTCGGTCACGGCATCGACCTTGTTCAGGGCCAGAAGCTCCGCCTTGTCGGCCAGGCCTTCCCCATAAGCCGCCAATTCCTCCCGGATGGTACGGTAGGCCCCGGCCACATCGTCCTGCGTGGCATCGACGAGGTGGATCAGGACACCTGACCGCTCGACATGGCCCAGGAAACGAGTGCCCAGGCCGGCCCCTTCGGACGCGCCTTCGATCAGGCCGGGGATGTCGGCGATGACGAACCGCTCATTGGGGCTGAGATCGACCACGCCCAGGTTCGGGGCCAGGGTGGTGAATGGATAGTCGGCGATCTTGGGCCGGGCTGCCGACACTGCGGCCAGGAAGGTGGACTTCCCGGCATTGGGCAGGCCGACCAGGCCGACGTCGGCAATCAGCTTGAGCCGGAGCCAGATCCAGGCCTCGTGGCCTTCCTGACCGGGATTGGCGTGTTTGGGCGCGCGGTTGATCGGCCCCTTGAAGCGATCATTGCCCCAGCCACCGTTGCCGCCTTCGGCCAGGCGCACGCGCTTGCCCGCATAGTCCATGTCGGCGATCAGGGTTTCCTTGTCCTCTTCCAGCACCTGGGTGCCGACCGGCACCTTGAGGACGACGTCCTTGCCGGCCCCGCCGTGCATATTGCGGCCGCGACCGTGCTCGCCGGTCCCCGCTTTGAAGTGCTGCTGGTAGCGATAGTCGATCAGGGTGTTCAGTCCCTCGACCGCCTCGACCCAGACATCGCCGCCACGCCCGCCGTCCCCGCCGTCGGGGCCGCCGTATTCGATGTATTTTTCCCGCCGAAATGACACGGCTCCGCCACCGCCGTTGCCTGAGCGGATGTAGATCTTGGCCTGGTCGAGGAATTTCATGGGCGGCTTATGGCCCAGTTGGGCCGATCAGTCATCCGTGCGGACGCGACCACGGCCTTTCTTGACGGTGGAACGGACCGCCTTGCCGGCCAGCCGGCGCTCTTTTGAGGCCTTGGTCGGCTTGGTCAGCTTGCGGGGCTTGGGTCGATGGCGGGCCCGGTCCACCAGCTCGTTCAGGCGTTCGATGGCGTCCTGGCGATTGCGCTCCTGGGTGCGAAAGCGCTGGGCGGTGATGACGATCACCCCGTCCTTGGTGGCGCGTTGGCCGGCCAGCTTGATCAGGCGCTCGCGAACCTCATCATCGAAAAGCAACGATCCAGCCGCGTCGAAACGCAGCTGGACCGCCGTATCCACCTTGTTGACGTTCTGCCCGCCGGGGCCGCCGGCCCGGAAGAAGCGAAACTCCAGAGCCTCTTCCGGGATGGCCCGACGGGACGTCGTCACCGACCCTGCTGCAGGACGCGTCCAGCGACGTAGCAGGGCTCCACCTCGCAGTTGACGAGCTGGATGCGCACGCTGAACCGCTCATTGCCGCCCGGCGTCACGGTGATCTGCGGATGGTCGTCCAGGGCGACGTCCTGACCGATCTGCTGGCCGCGCGAATCCAGCAGGAACAGATCAACGTCGCTGCAGTCCTGATCGCAGGCCCCCAGGATCATATAGGTCTGGCCCCGCTGGAGCGTGCCGAGGTCCCAGGTATAGGAGTTGCCGGCCTGCAGGCCGGTGATGACATCACGCGGTCCAGCTCGACCGTAACCGGCCGCCAGGTTCTGCTGATAGTTGTCCAGATAGCCGGAGAGCTGGGCGGCGAAGCCTTCGATGACATCGCCGACTTCCTGCATATTCGAGCCACCCGAGCTGCCGCCACTGGACTCGCTGCCGCCACCTGAGGCCGTGGTTCCACCCGACGTCCCGCCGCCGGCACCCTGATCTTCCGGCTTGGCCCCGCCGCCGGCACCGGAAGCCGTCGTTCCGCTCGAGCTTTCAGTCGTGCCGCCCGAGGCGGTCGTTGAGGATCCACCACTCTTCTCGTCGTTATTGCCGCCGAAGCCGCAAGCCGCCAAGCCAAGGACGCTGATGATGGCGACGCCGGCCATCAGCTGGGTTTTCTTAAGCATCATTCTGACCTCTCTGTCGGGTGGATGAACCCTGTTCACCCGACGAGACTAGACAGGACTTTTGTCCGCTGTCGATGGTCAATTCCGATAAGCGGGCGGGAGCGTCGTGCGCTGTTGATAACGATCCCTCAATTCAAGCGCGCGCGAGTCCAGAGACTGGCGCCGGCCGTTGATGAAAATGGCCATCGGCTGGCTCAACGGCTCCAGCGGATCGCCTGACCAGACCACCACATCGGCTGCGATGCCTGGGCGCAATCCCCCGAACTGGCCTTCCAGTCCGAAGATCCGCGCCGGATTGATCGTAATCGCGGCTATGGCCGCATCGTAGGGCAGACCATGTGCGACTGCGTTGCCGGCGTTGTAGCGAGTTTCTCGTGCGCGATGGACCGAGCCCTCATTGCCCTTGATGGCGATGACCACCCCTGCGGCGTTTAGACGCGCGGCATTCTCCATGGTCGCGCCGCGCACCTCGAACGACTGAGGCAGGTTCGACAGCGGATTCAGCAGGACCGGAACGCCCGCGGCGGCGATCTCATCGGCGACCCGCCAGCCTTCCTCGGCTCCATCCAGAATGATGTCCAGATTCTCTTCGCTTGCGAGCCGGAGCACGTGGCGTATGTCCGAGGCGCGATGGACCGTGACGATCAGAGGCATTCGTCCCTGAACCACCGGGATCAGCGCCTCCAGATCGGCGCGCGACAACGTCAGCTGGCGCAGGTTGCCCCGGTCGTAGGCGGAGCGGTTTGCGGCAAAGAGGCGGACCTCGCGCAGAATCTCGCGAAACAGGGTGTATTCGGCTCCGCGTGCGCCACCGGCGACATCGGCACCGGCGTCACCGAATGGCGCGACCATGGCGATCCTCGGCTGGACGAGAATATCTGTACCCTCGGCCAGATGGATGGCCGCCGCCTGTCCGGCGAACAGACCCGGCGACTGCAAGCCGCCTTCGCCGACGCCCGCCGTCTCCATTTCGTGCACATGGCCGCCGCTGGAGCCCGGATGCTGGGGTACGACGATGGCCCGCGTGATGCCGCCCAGACGGGCGACCGGCAGGGTGACGCTGTCGGGGTCCAGGCCCCACGACAGGTCAAATGCCGCGCTCAGTGCGTTGGATGACTGGCGCAGGTCATTGGTGTCACCGAGGGCGGATACCTCGATCCCGCCCAGGCCCGAATCGACCGCGACAAAGCCCGGCGCGATGACACCGCCGTGGGCGTCGATCACCTCGGCACCCGGCGGAACCGCCACCGAGGCCCCGACCGCCGTGATCCTGCCGTCCCGAATGAGGACCGTACCCTGAGGGATCTCGCTCGTCCCGGTCAGGATACGACCGTTGGTGATGGCGATGGTCTGAGCCAGGGCCGCGGTCGCCGTCAGCGCCAGCGCGGCCGCGGCGACCGCCAGAGTTTTGAGCGTTCGCATCAGCGGCCCTCCTGCCCGGGCTGGCCGAGCTCGAAATCGGATCGAGGCTGGTAGGTCGGATCAAAGCGGTCGTGGACCCGCGCACCATCGATGAAGACCTGATCGGCCAAGGCGTAAATCGAGAACGGATCGGCGCTCCAGATCACGACGTCGGCGCGCTTGCCGACCTCAAGGCTGCCGGTCTGGTCCTCGATGCCGATGGCGTGGGCGGCGTTCAGGGTAATCCAGGTCAGGGCCTGGTCTTCGGAGATATTGAGCCCGGCGCGTCGTCCCGCCGAGAGGGCGGCCGCCGCTTCCTGATTCAATCTCTGCGTCAGGGTGTCGTCGTCGGAGTGGATCACCGCACAGGCACCTGCGGCCTCCAGCAGAGCGGCGTTCTCCTCGATTCCGTCCAGGCTCTCCATCTTGAAGCCCCACCATCCGGCCCAGGTGGCCGAACAGATGCCTTCGCGCGCCAGAACGTCGGCGATCTTGTAGCTCTCTGAGGCGTGATGGAAGGCCGTGATCCGGTAGCCGAACTCGCGCGCCAGATCGATCATCAGCATCATCTCGTCGGCCCGGTAGCAGTGGTTCTGCACGAGAATGTCGCCCGACAGCACCCCGGCCAGGGTCTCCAGCCGAAGGTCGCGGTTGGGGGGGTCGGGGCTCTCGCCATTGGCTACGGCGCGGTCGTAGGCGTCCCAACGGCGACGATAATTCTGGGCCTCGATCCAGGCGGCGCGATAGCCGGCCATATTGCCCATGCCGGTGGCCGGGCTCTGATTGCGGCTGCCATAGACCCGGCTGGGGTTCTCGCCGCAGGCCATCTTCAGCCCATAGGGTGCCTCGGGGAATTTCATGCCCTGCATGGAGACCGACGGCACGTTGCGCAGCGTCACCGATCGGCCGCCGAACAGATTGGCCGAACCCGGCAGAATCTGAAGCGTCGTCACGCCGCCCTCGCGGGCGCGATTGAAGCCAGGGTCCTGGGGCCAGACCGAATGTTCCGACCAGACCTGGGCCGTGTTCGGATTGGTCGCTTCATTGCCGTCCGACGTCGCCTGCACCGACGGCGAGGGATAGACGCCCAGATGGCTGTGGACGTCGATGATGCCGGGTGTGACGAAACGGCCGCGGGCATCAATGCGCCGGGCATTGGCCGGGATCGGCGTGTCCGGACCCCCGACGGCGGCGATTCGTCCGCCCACCAGCACCACCACGCCGTTCTCGAACCGCTGGCCCGAGCCGGTCATTACCGTACCGCCGACGATGGCGACATCTTCGGATGGCAGCGGCTGGTAGGTGGAGGGATAGGGATCGCGAAGCCCCCTCAGCCCGGGAGCCAGGCCCGCGTCCTGCTGGGCCCCGCCACTCGATGCTGCGGGTGCCGAGCTCTCGCTTGTCGTTGCACATCCGCCCAGGGCCAAAACGACCGTCGTCACGGCGATCAAAAGGCTTCGCATACCCACCCCCCAAGAACTTCCGGAGGAATAAAGCGGTCCGGCGTCGCTACGCCAAGTGAAAACACGGTTAGGCGATCAATCGGTCCAGAATTTCGATCTCATCCAGTCCGTCGATCCAGATCGCCTTGTTGCGCGCCGTGGCCCCGGCAACCAGCTCCAGGCGGGCTTTCGGCAGGTTCAACGCCTTGGCCAGAACGGCGATGACGGCGGCGTTGGCCTCGCCATCCGCCGGCGCGGCGCGCACACGGACGCGGACGACCGAGCGTCCGTCGGCGTCGGTCTGGATGCCGTCGATCCGGTCGGCACCACCTCGCGGCGTAACCCGCACGCGCAGGCGGCAAGCGCTCATCCCAGCAGTTGATAGAGCGCGGGGGCTGCCGTGTTGTTGAACACCATGCGGATGAACTGCAGCAGCAGCAGCACGACGATCGGCGACACATCGATCCCACCCAGCGGCGGAATGAAGCGGCGGAACGGTTCGAGCAGCGGGCGTGTCACCCCGTCCAGAAACGTCAGCACCGAATATACGAAACGGTTGCGCGTATTGATCACGTCAAAGGCCACCAGCCAGCTGACGATGGCCGAAATGACGATGCACAGGATCATAAGCCCGATAAGGGTGTTGACCAGCCAGATGATCGCTTCAGCCATGGATTCGTCCTCGTCGGGTGGTCGCACCGGTCGACCGGTGCGGACGCCGCTTCTAGCGGTTCAATCCTGCAGCGCAAACCCCGCGCTTGACTTCGCCGTGCACTCGCAGCATTAGCCCCGCTCCGTTGGGGCCGTAGCTCAGTTGGTAGAGCGCGTCGTTCGCAATGACGAGGTCAGGGGTTCGACTCCCCTCGGCTCCACCATTTCCCCGGAATGATCAGAGAATCTCGCGCACGCGATCCTGCGGCCTGGCGAGGACAACGCCCTTGGGCGAGACCACGATCGGGCGCTCGACGAGGATGGGGTGTTCCACCATCGCCTTCAGCAGGGCGGTCTCGGACACGTTGGCACCGGTTAGGCCGAGCTCCTGGGTGAGGGGCTCCTTGGCGCGAAGCAGACCCGCCACCGACACACCGGCGCGTGTAGCCAGGTCCTTGAGCTGGTCAGCGCGCCAGCCGACCTCCTTGTACAGAACAATGTCCGGCTCGATCCCGGCTTCGCGGATGAGCTCCAGCGTCTTGCGCGAGGTGGAGCACTGCGGATTGTGGAAGATGGTGACGTCGCTCATGGCCGCGATCTCGCTTCTGGGTCGTCGGGAGCGGTCTTGTGGAGCCGTCGGGCGGTCGACGCAATGGCGCGCCTAGCAGTCCTCGTCGAAGCGGGCTTCGATCAGGGCGATGATCGTTTCCAGGGCGGCCTCGGCCTGCGGGCCGTCTGCGGCGATTTCCACTTCGGATCCGATTCCCGCGCCCAGCATCAACAGGCCCATGATCGAACGCGCATCCACAGTCTGGCCGTCCCGCCCGACGGTGATCTCGGCATCAAAGCCGGCGGCCGCCTTGACCAGCTTCGCCGAGGCACGCGCGTGAAGACCGCGCGCATTGCAGATCGTCACCTTGCGGGTGACGGCGGTCATTTCTCAGCCGCCAGGATCAGCGAGGCGACGGCGATGTACTTTCGACCGGCATCCTGGGCGAGCCGCACACAGGCGTCGAGCGTTTCGCGTTTCCTCAACCCATCGAGCTTGAGCAGCATGGGCAGGTTCAGTCCGCCGATGACCTCCGCCCCGGTCTGTTCCATTACCGAAATGGCCAGGTTCGACGGCGTTCCCCCGAACATGTCTGTCAGAATGATGACCCCATCGCCATCATCGACCGTGCCGACCGCTTCGAGGATGTCGCTGCGGCGCTGTTCCATGTCGTCGTCCGCACCGATGCAGACGGTGGCAATGGCGGTCTGCGGGCCGACCACATGCTCCATCGCCGAAAGGAATTCCGTCGCCAGCCCGCCGTGGGTGACGATGACAAGACCGATCATGAGCTCACGCAGTCCCTAGTTTACGCCCCGACTCGGACGCGTGGCGCTCGGGTCGAAAGGACGCTCCATAAAGGAACCGTCTCAGGGTTCCAACCGCGACAGCGCGTCGCGCCCAAAAAGGGCGAGGCGAAGTTTGTCGGGCGCAGAGGGTTCCGTCGCGATCAGGCGCAGGACCGGCAGTCGAACCGTCTGAATTTCCTCGAAACACGGCTCAGGAAGTCGCTCCGGGGCCGATCCGCAGTCGACCAGCAACGCCAGGCGCGCCAGATCGACGTGCGGCACCTGCATCAATCCGAGGCCTCGAACCTCGATCGCGCCTGCCAGGCGGGGAGCCGGTGCTGCGTACAGTGCGCCATCGGATGCCCAGACCTCGATCCGGTCATCGCCGATCAGGCACCAGCCGCCCCGACCCAGCAGACGCAGGGCCAGATCGCTCTTTCCCGAGCCGCTCGGCCCTCGCAGCAGGACACCGCGCCAACCGGCGGGGGTGGGCAGGGCCACGGCGGTTGCATGGACGGTCATGTCGCCTGTGGGAAGCGGATGGTGAACCGGGCACCGATGACTTCGCCGGCCGCATTGCGACGGTTCTCGGCGTTGACCACGCCGTCGTGGGCCTCGACGATCTGGCGCACGATCGCCAGCCCCAGCCCCGAGTTGGACCCGAACGCCGTGCCCTTGGGCCGCGAGGTATAGAAACGCTCGAACACCGTCTCGAGATTCTCATCGGGGATGCCCGGCCCGTCATCGTCGAAGCGAATGATGATCGGGCGCTCGCCGCCGTCGTCCTCCCGGGTCAGCAAGACCCGCACCTCCCCCTCCGGCGGGCTGAAGGAGCGCGCATTGTCGATCAGATTGCGGAAGACTTGGCCGAAGGGCCCTTCGCGACCCATCACCGCATAGTCTTCGCCGGGCTCGACCGTCATCTCGACGCGGACGGCGCGTCCATCATCATAGATGCTGACGACGTCCGTGAGCAGCCGCTCCAACTGGACCGGCCGCGGTGCATCACGGGCCAGCTCAGCGTCCAGACGCGAAGCGTTGGAAATGTCCGTGATCAGACGATCCGCCCTCCAGACGTCGCGTTCCAACACATTCAGGAGCCGTTTGCGGTCCTTGTCGGTCTTGACCAGCCCCAGGGTTTCCACCGCCGAACGGATGGAGGTGAGGGGGTTTTTGATCTCGTGTGATACGTCCGCAGCGAACCGTTCAATGGCCACCATTCGGTCGTTGAGGGCTTCGGTCATGGTTTCGAGCGCCCGGGCTAGGTCGCCGATCTCGTCACGGCGGTCCTCCAGATCGGGCAGGGAGATGGCCCGGGCCCGCTGCAGGCGCACCCGGTCCGCGGCTCGTGCCAGCCTGAGCAGCGGCCGGACGACCCAGAAATAGAGCAGACCCGCGGTCAGCAGCGACACTGCGAAAGCGACCAGGGCGAATGGGATCAGGGCGCGCCGCTGGGCCGCGACGATCTCGGAGAAGTCGTCGGCTTCAAGGGTCAGTACCCCCACCACAGTCTCGACGTGGCGGATCGGCACCGACACAGAGACGACCTGTTCACCCACCTCATTGACCCGAACGCCCGCTTGCGGCGCTCCGGTCAGCGCCGCCTCGATTTCGGCGGCGAGGGCGTTGCGGGCGTGGGTCAGACGGGATTCTTCAGCCGCGGGGTCCGGTTCCGGCGGCGGCGGTATGTCGGCGGGCCGCGCTGGAGGCAGGGGGCTCACCTCCACGGCGTCCGACACCAGATAGGAGTCCGCTATTAGAAAGCCTTCGATGTCATAGAGCCGCGCGCGTTGCCCGGCCGGGATCATGTCGGCCCTCAGGAACTGGGCTGATGCGATCGGATCGATGGCGGGGAAGGGATCCCCCTGGGTGGCTCCGAACTCATACAGGACCGTCGCGACTAACTGGGCCTGGGCGTTCAGATACTGAACCCGCGCATCGACCAGGCCGCGCCGCCACTCATTGAGCCCGAACATGCCCGCCAGCAGAACCGCCAGGGTAATCAGGTTGAGGGCCAGAATCAGCCTGGCGAGGCCCGAGCCGAGCAGCGATTTGATTCGCCGGGGCGCTTGCCAACCCGAAGGCTCTTCGACCTCACTCACGATAGCGGTAGCCCACTCCGTAGAGCGTCTCGATGGCGTCGAATTCCGGATCGACGACGCGGAACTTCTTGCGCATCCGCTTGATGTGGCTGTCGATCGTACGGTCATCGACATAGACCTGATCGTCGTAGGCCGCGTCCATCAGATTGTCCCGGCTCTTCACGAAGCCCGGGCGCTGGGCCAGGGCCTGGAGCAGAAGAAACTCGGTCACCGTCAGCCGCACCGGCTTGCCGTCCCAGGTCGATTCATGCCGCGCCGGGTCCATCGAGAGCTTGCCGCGTTTCAGCGCCTTGGCCGAGGCGTCGGCATCGACCGGATCGCCCTGTTCGATACCCGCTCGGCGCAAGATCGCCTTGATTCGCTCCAGCAGCAGACGCTGGCTGAAGGGCTTGGTCATATAATCGTCGGCCCCCAGGTTGAATCCGAGGATCTCGTCGATCTCCTCGTCCTTGGAGGTCAGCATGATGATTGGCAGGTTCGACGTCTGGCGGATGCGTCGCAGCACCTCCATGCCGTCCATGCGCGGCATCTTGACGTCGAGGACCACGAGGTCCGGCGGCTCGTTCTCCAGCGCGGCCAGGCCCGACGCGCCGTCATGATAGGCGCGCACCGTATGACCGTGGCTCTCGAGCGCCAGCTTGACCGATTCGACAATGTTCTCGTCGTCGTCGATGAGGGTGATTACGGCCATGGTTTGTGAGCTCTCCGTCCGGCGTCGCGTGACGGATCGCCAGCGCGCGCGACGAGATTAGGGCTGGACTGCGTTCAGGCCAAGGCGCGACCTGAAAGGAGCGAAAGGTTCTGCCGGACAGGACGCGTCTGAGGGCTCCCCCAGATCGTTACGGTTGTCTATGCTGCGTTGCATAACGGGGGTGGGGATGACCGAATCCGAAGATCCATATGCGGCGCTGGCCCACATTTTTGAGGGACGTCGCGCCTTGTTGCTCGAGGACGACGCGGCCCTGGCCGAACACGTCGGCGGCAAGCTGAGGCGCGCCGGTTTCAGTGCGATCGACCAGGCCAAGACCGGCGAAGAAGCCCTGTCGCTGGCAGCGGCCCGGTCTTACGACATCCTGATCCTGGACCGCATCACGCCGGGGATGGACGGCTTGTCGACCTTGACGGCGATTCGAGACGGTGCCGGTCCGTGTCGGGATGCGCCGGCCCTGTTTCTGACGGCACTGGGTGGCGAGCGTCAGAAGGTCGAAGGTCTGATGGCCGGTGCCGATGACTACGTCGCCAAGCCCGTCGGCGACGAAGAACTGCTCGCCCGCGTCGCAGCCCAGCTACGCCGGGCCCGGATCGTGGCTGGTGACGCGGGCCCGGCGGTCCTGGTCAATGGTCCCTTCAAGCTATCGTCCGGCGCACGCACCCTCAGCTTTCATCCTGCCGATGGTCCGGCCCGGGCGCTGGACCTGTCACCTCTGGAGTTTTCAATCGTGGCCGAGCTGATGGCGGCGCGAGGACAGCCGGTGACCAAGTCGATGCTGTGGGACCGATGCTGGATCGAATGGAAATTCCTGCCGGATAATTACGTCAACATCATCGACGCCCGTATCTCGGCGCTTCGCCGCCGGTTGAAGGAACAGTGCGCGGAGTTGTCCGACAGTCTGCACCCGCTCATCGTCTCGGCGCGGAGCCAGAGCTTGATTTTCCGCGTGCTGGACACCCAGGGATGAGAATGCCGCCGGTCAGCGGTGCCTTGCTGGCCGTCGTCGTGGCCGTTCTGGCGGCGGTGGCCCTGACGGCGTCTCTCGCCGTCACGCACAATGCCGTTCGCTCTGATCAGAGGCAGCGGGCCGCCCTGTCGGCGCTCAGTGATTTCAACGCCCTGCTGTCCAAGATGGATGCCCTGTCTGGGGGCGCGCCGGTCATGGACGAAGCGACTGTGGTCAATTGGCTCAATGTCTTTCAGGGCCGCCCCGGCCTCGAGGCGACCATGGCGGACGTTTGTTCGGGGCGGTTGCCGAATTTCGGCGTGCGCTGGATCCAGGCTCCAGATGATCGAACGGCCGGTTTCCGCCCTTTGGCGGAGGCGCGAGCGCGTCCGCTTGAACAGCTCGGGCCCAACGTCTTTCTGCTGTCGCTTCCCGCAGGAACCCTTTGTCCGGGCCAGGCTGTCGAGGTCGTGGCCGTCCGTGATTCCGTCGGACCCATGCGGATCGTCATCGGCCGCGTGGTCGAGCGCACGGGCCGGGCCTGGGGCGTGGCGGCAATGTCGGTGGCGGCGATGGGGGCGCTGCTGCTCGGGTTCGGTCTGGCCTCGGCAGGTTGGTCGCGGGTACGAATGGTGTCAGGTGTGCGGCGCATCAATGCAAGCCTCGAGCAGGCCGGTCGCGGGGATTTCGCGGACCCGGTTCCGCTGGCCGAGATGACGGGCGATCTCCAGGTCCTGACGAACCAGGTCAACGTCACGCTGGCGCGCCTTCAGGAATTGCTGGTCTGGCTGCGTGATTCATCGGACCAACTGGCTCATGATTTTCGGACGCCACTGGCGCGCGCGCGGGCCCGACTTGACCGCTTCGGTGAGACGGGGGACGCGTCGCTGGTCGAGGCCGCCCGGGCCGACCTGCGCTACCTGACCCAGGCGATGAACGAGTCCCTGGCCCTACGCGACGGAGAAACCTGGGCTTTCGAGAGCGTCCGCCTGGATGAGGTGTGCGCGGCAGCCGTCGAGCTCTACGATCCGGTGGCCGAGCCTCGCAACATCCGCTTCGAGACCGAACTGACCCAAGCCGAGACACTGGGTGTGGCCAGTCTCTGCAACGCGCCGTGGCGAATCTGGTGGACAATGCCGTGAAATATTCTCCCGATGGTGGGGTGGTGCGTATCAAGGCCGTGACCCAGGGAGATCAGGCGGTCGTCGAGATCGCGGACCAGGGGCCCGGCATGGAGGCCACGGCGGCGGGCGACGTCGATGTGGACAGCCACCGCATGGGACTGGCCTTCGTGCGCGCCATCGTCCGGCGTCATGGGGGCGAATTGGAAATCAGCTCCGGGCCCCAAGGCTCGACGGTGAAGATGAAGGTGTGACGATGTTCAGGCGTTTGGCGTGGGTGGCGGTTTTGGCGGCGAGCGTCGCCGCCCCGGCTCTGGCCCAGACCAATCCGGCCTATCCGATGCCGTTCGATTCAGCCCGCGGTGTCTTCAGCTTTGCGGATCAGCTGGAACGGTCCTTGCCGGCGGTCGTGCGTGTCACGACACTCAATCGGCCCTCGGGCTCCGGCACGCCGCGCGAGATATCGGGCGGCTCGGGGGTCATCATCAACGCCGCAGACGGCATCATCATCACCAATCAACACGTCGTGCGCGGCGGCAACGTGTTTCGGGTCGATCTGGTGGACGGCCGCTCGTTTGACGCCCGGCTGCTCGGTGCCGACGATGAGACTGACGTGGCGGTCCTGCAGATTTCGGCGTCGGGACTGACACAGGTCGAGATCGTCGATTCCGACACCCTTCGCACAGGAGATCTGGTGTTCGCCGTCGGGCACCCGCTGGGCCTGGACCAGACCCTGACGATGGGTGTGGTGTCCGGCCTGGGCCGGTCGGGGATCGGAGATGCCATTGAGGACTATATCCAGACCGATGCAGCCGTGAATTCGGGCAACTCGGGCGGGCCTCTGCTGGACAGTGCCGGACGGCTGGTCGGGATCAACACAGCAATTCTCTCGACCAGCGTCGACGGCGGCAATGACGGCTTGGCCTTCGCCGTCCCCAGCCGCATCCTGCTGGCCGTCGCCGACCAGCTGCGTGAGACGGGCCAGGTCCGGCGCGGTCGGATCGGAGTGACCCTGGGTTCGCTGACCCCGGATCGTGCGCGCCAGCTCGACGCGCCGATCATTCGCGGGGCCGTCGTTGAGGACGTCTTGCCCGGCTCGGCAGCGGACCAGGCGGGCATCCAACGCAACGACATCATCATCCGCATCGGCAACCGGGTCGTTGAAGGGGCCGGGGCCGTGACCTCGGCGGTCGGGATCGCCGCTCCGGGCTCCCTGCTCGATGTCGTCTATCTGCGAGCGGGGATCGAACAGCGGACCGCCGTGCGCGTCGAGGAGTCGGTAGTCGAAAGCTCCCCGGTCGCCGTCGCCGGCGGAGAAGGGCAAGCCTTTGGTGCCGGATTCCGCGACATTCGCCCCCGGGACCGGCTGCCTCCGGGTATCGAGGCAGGGGCCCTCATCACCTCGGTCGCGCCGGGCTCGGTCGCGGCCGCCGCCGGACTCAGCGCGGGCGATGTGGTGGTTCGCGTCAATGCAACCGACGTTGCGACAGCCGATAACCTGGCCAAGGAAATTCAGGACAACCCAGAAGGTGTGCAACTGTTGGTCGTGCGTGGATCGGAGCGGCTTACGATCGACCTGCGCCTGACCTGAACCCCAAACGCAAAACACCCGGGCGACCGGGGGAGGGGAGGGGTGGGTCACCCGGGCGTCTTGCTTGGAGGAAGCGTCGGCTGGCCGGAACCAGGAAACCCAGGGGGCTGGGGGGGCTGTTCAGGATCCGGATCTCAAGGTCACCGGCCAGCCGACATCTGCTACTTCGTGTGTAGCCGTGGCCGCCGAAGGACCGAAATGCGACTTCTTCGCGGCCTTTCTCTTAATGATCGGAAAGCTTGTCACGGAGGACGGCGCGTTGGGCCCTTCCCCAACCGCCCGGATCAGGGCTAGGCTCACCCTTGATGAGCCCAGATGCCTCGCAGGACAGTTCGTCACGGGGGCCGGTTTTCTTCCACCGGTTGGAACTGGACGCGATCCTGCGGCTGTATGGGCGCATGGTCGCCGCGGGCGAATGGCGCGATTATTCCCTGGCCGGTCACGACGACAGCGCGGCCTTCGCCGTGTTCAAGCGGTCTGGCGACGCCCCGCTCTACGTCATCGAGAAACGCCCTGATTTGCAACGCCGCCAGGGCCAGTGGGCGGTCCTGGGTCAGGGCGGCATGGTCCTCAAGCGTGGCCATGACCTGGCGCAGGTCCTTCGCTTCTTCGACCGTCGCCGGTTCTCGGTCATCGAATAGCGAAAGGGCCCCGGATCGCTCCGGGGCCCTCGCGTCGTTATGCAGCCGTTGAACGGACTATTCCCGGCCGCCGAAGATGCGCAGCAGGAACAGGAACAGGTTCACGAAATTGATGAACAGGCCCAGCGCGCCATAGCTGGTCGCCACGCTCATGGCCGCCTGGTCCCCGCCCAGGTCGTAGTAGGTCATCTTCAGCCGCTGGGTGTCGGCCGCGATCAGGCCGGCGAAGATCAGCACACCGGCATAGGTGATGATCCAGTACAGCATCGGCGAGTTCAGGAAGATGTTCACCACCGAGGCGATGATCAGGCCGATCAGGGCCATGATCAGGAAGGTGCCGATGGCGCTGAGATCGCGCTTGGTCGTGTAGCCGAACAGGCTTAGGCCCGCGAAGGCTGCCGCCGTCACGAAAAAGGTCGTGGCGACGCTGGCCCCCGAATAGACCAGGAAGATCCAGCCCAGCGAGGCCCCCATGGTGGCCACCACCGCCCAATAGAGCAGGTTGGTCATGACCGGCGTCGGGCGTCGCATCAGGAACATCGAGCCGAAGATCAGCACCAGAGGCGCAAACTGCACGGCCATGCCGAGCATCGACATCGACAGGGTGCCGTCCGGGCCCTGGGTGTAGAAATACTGCTGGACCGCCGGGACGTTGCCGACCGTCCAGGCCAGGCCACCGGCCACGGCCAGGCCGATCGCCAGCTTGTTGTAGACGCCCAGCATGAAGCTGCGCAGGCCGGCGTCCGTCGCCATGTCGGCGCGGCCCTGAACGGCCGTGTCTTGTCTGTAGTCGCTCATCGCGATCCCTGTCTGTCTATGCGCCCCGAGGCGGGCGCTTAAGCGCGAAATATCGGGGCGGTTGTGCGGATACGCAAGGAAAACCGGATCGGTGCCCGTCGATCCTCTGCTAGAAGTCCCGAATGATCCGACTGTTCGCCGCTATTGAAGTTCCAGAGCCTGTCGGACGCGACCTGGCCCGTCTCCAGACCGGGCTGCCGCGCGCGAAATGGCGCCCGCTGGAGGCACTGCACGTCACCTTGCGATTCTTTGGGGAAATCGACGAACGTCGGGCCGACGACCTGGACGCCGAGTTGTCGCGTATCCCCGGCCCGGCGCTTGACCTGGTGATCAAGGGTGTCGGCGAGTTCGGGGAGGGTCATATGTCGAACGCCGTCTGGGCCGGAGTGGAAGGCAATGAGCGGCTGAACGTGCTGGCGGGCCGGTGCGAGTCCGCCGCGCGCCGCGCCGGGCTGGAGCCATCCACCCGGACCTACCGTCCGCACGTCACCCTGGCCTATCTCAAGGGGACGCCGCCGGATCGGGTCGCGGCCTGGATAAGGACCCATAATCTCAAGACCTTCGAGCCCTTCCGGGTGGGCCGGTTCGGCCTGTATTCAAGTCGCCTCGGCCATGGTGGCTCGACCTACACCCTCGAGCGTGAGTACCTGATCGGATGACCCCGGCCCCGCGCTCCGTCCTGTTCGTTCCGGCGTCCAACGCTCGCGCTCTTGAAAAGGCGCGGACGCTCGACTGTGATGCGGTGGTCATCGACCTGGAAGATGCGGTCGGCCCCGCCGACAAGGATGCGGCACGCCTGGCGGCGGTGGCGGCGCTGCCCGCTTTCGAGGGCCGGGCGGCGGTTCGGATCAACGGGGCCGACACACCCTGGGGGGATGACGACCTGACAGCGCTCAGCGGCTCCTCCCCACTTGCTGTTGTCCTTCCCAAAGCCGGTTCAGCCGATCAGGTCCGCTGGGCGGCCCGGGCCGGGGTGGCGGTCTGGGCGATGGTTGAGACCTTGGCCGGAGTTCTGAACCTCGCGACCATCGCCGCCGAGCCGGGGGTCGAGGCGCTCATTCTCGGTCAGAACGACCTCGCCGCCGAGATGGGGGCTTTGCCTGGGACGGACCGGACGCCCCTGCATTGGGCGATGAGCCTGATCGTGACCACTGCCCGACGCCATGGCCAACTGGCCCTGGACGGCGTTTTCAATGCCTTTCATGACCAGGCGGGGTTCGCCGCCGAATGCACCCAGGGACGTGCCTTCGGCTTCCATGGCAAGACGCTGATCCATCCGTCCCAGATCGCCGCCGCCAATGCCGCCTTCGGGCCGTCACAGGCTGAAATCGCGTGGGCACACACTGTCGTCGACGCCTATGCGACGGCGGGGGCCGAAGACGCCGGTGTCCTCAGCATCGACGGGCTGATGGTCGAGCGTCTTCACCTGGATCAGGCTAGGCGGATCCTGGGGCGGATCTAACGGTCTGACGGTGCGCCGGTTTCGTCGGTGCTGTGCAGCCAGGCGGTCGAGGCGGCACAGCCGTGCAGGGTTTCGTCCCCGATCTGGACGACCGCCTCCAGCGGATAGGACCGGTCACTCATGCCGTCCGAGCAATCCGCGTCGCTCAACGTCACGATCAGGGCATTGCCGGCCTCGGTCGTCGTCGTCCAGGTCGCCGTGGTTTCAGTAACGACTGGGGCCGGTCGGGACGCTCGCTGCTCGGGGCGGTCCAGCCCGGAATAGCTCATGGTCGGACCTTCAAAGCCGACCGCCCAAAACGGCTCGGTGCCCAGTACGGAGATATCGCCGTTCAGGTCGACGCCGGACAGTTCGACCGCGCCGGTCGGGGTGCTGCCGTCCGACGGAGGTGGCGTGTCGCCGGTCGACGTCGTGGCCGGGGTTTCGGTTGAAGACGTCGCGGTCATGTCGCACGCCGTCAGGCCGAGGGCGGCCAGGGCGACCAGGGCAAATGTCGTTCGCATTCAGGACCTCCGTATTTGGCGACAGTGCGCGCCCTAATGGCTGTCGCGTCAAGGCGAGTCGGATATCGTCAGGGGATGACGGCAGACACGCGTCCCACGGTTCTGGAGTTTTTTGCCGGCGCGGGCCTGGCGCGGCTGGGGCTGGCGGGCTGGCGCACGGCCTTCGCCAATGACCACGATGCCATGAAGGCGGCAGCCTATAGCGCAAACTTCGATGACGGCGTGCTGGCCGTGGCGGATGTCTGGAGTCTGACCGGGGCGGACCTGCCGGCGGGACGGGCAGACCTGGCCTGGGCCTCGTCTCCTTGCCAGGATCTCAGCCTGGCCGGCGCGCGCGGCGGCTTGTCGGCCCGGCGCTCCGGGGCGTTTTGGGGCTTCTGGCAGCTGATGGAGGCCCTCGACGCTCAGGGCCGCGCGCCCAGGCTGATCGTTATCGAGAACGTGACCGGCCTGCTGAGTTCGAACGGCGGTGAGGATTTCCGGGCGCTGGCCGATCTGCTGGCCAGCCAGGGTTGGCGCTTTGGAGCCCTGGAAGTGGACGCAGCGCTCTGGCTGCCGCAATCCCGACCCCGGCTGTTCATCGTGGCCACGCGCGAGCCCGTTGCCGGGGCGTCCGGCCCGCTCGCCCCGTTCCACAGCCGCGCCGTCGTAGAAGCCCAGATCCGCCTGTCGGATCGCACACGGGCGGCCTGGCGGTGGTGGCGGCTGGCCCCGCCACCGGTCCGGGACACGGATTTGTCCGCCGTGCTCGAGCCTGATGCCCGGGTCGATTGGCTGGATGCCGGACGCACCCAGCGTCTTCTGGATCAGATGGCACCCTCGCATCGCCGCCGGATCGAGATGGCCGTCACCTCGGGGGAGCGGCGCGTCGGTACGGCCTTTCGCCGGGTCCGGCGGGAGGCAGGGGCCAAGGTCCAGCGCGTCGAGGTGCGTTTCGACGGTCTTGCGGGATGTCTGCGGACGCCCGCGGGCGGCTCGTCGCGGCAATATGTCCTGATCGTGGAGCACGGGCACCTGCGCGCCCGTTTCCTGACCCCCCGTGAGGCTATGCGTCTGATGGGGGTGTCCGACGACTACCGGCTGCCGGCATCAAAAACGGCCGGGCTCAAACTGGCCGGGGACGGCGTGGCGGTGCCGGTGGTGAGGGCCCTGTCGGAGGGTTTGCTCAAGCCCTTGCTGTACAGTCGGGCGGTTCAGGCGGCCTGACGTCTAGCCCTGGGCAGGGCGCAGACCTTCGGCTGACGCGGTCATCACCGGCTCGCCGCCTTCACGCTGCTGCTCGATCAGGGCATCGATCCGGGCCCGCTGGGCCTGGAAGGCGGCCAGGTCGCGACCGGCGAGAACGACCCCGCTGGGCATCTGGACGCCGCGCGGATTGATGCGCTGGCCTCCGCGCCAGATCTCGTAGTGCAGGTGCGGGCCGGTCGAGGCACCGGTCGATCCGACATAGGCAACCACCTGCCCCTGGTGGACCCGCTGACCGGCGCGCAGGCCCGAGGCGAAACGCGACAGGTGCGCATAGCCGCTCTCCAGTCCGTTGGCGTGGCGGATACGCACCCAGTTGCCGTACCCGCCCCAGCGCCGGGCCTCGACCACAACGCCGTCGGCGGCCGCGACCACGGGCGTCCCGTAGCCGACTGCAAAGTCGATGCCCTGGTGCATCCGGCGATAGCCGGCAATCGGGTGGCGGCGCATACCGAAGTTGGACGAGATACGGGCCCCGTCGACCGGGGTCGACATCATGCCCGAGCGGACGTTGCGACCGTTCTCGTCAAAATACTGGGCCTCGTTCGACCCTGCTGGCTCAAACCGATAAAAGCGAACGCCGCGGACCTCGGCAAAGAGCAGGTCGCCGGTCGATACCGTCACACCGCTCTCGGACACCTCGCGCTCGAATACCAGGGTCATCGGATCGCCGGCGCGAAGGTCGCGCGAGAAGTCGAGGCGGTGAGCGAAGACCTGGCTCATCTTGGCGACCACGGCCGAATTGGCCCCGAGCGCGATGGCGGACTGGTGCAGGGTGCCGTGGATTTCGCCGGAGGCGACGGTGGTTTCCTCATGGACCTGTTCGGCCAGTTCACGCACGCGCAGCGCACCGTCGAAATTGCGCGTTACCGTCAACTGCGTGGCGGGTCCTGTCCGCAGGGTCAGGCCGATCAGCCGCGCCGCGCCCCGACCCGAACGCGGGCGCGACACGGCCGTTTCGAAGCGAAGTCCCGCGCGGATGTTGACGGTGTCGAAATCCTGGTCTGCCAGGCTGCGGACGACCGCCGCGGCCTCATTGGTGTCGATGCCGGTCCGCGCCACCGCCTGAACCAGGGTTTCGCCCGAGCGGACCTCGACCGGGACTAGCTCCGGGGCTTCCATGCCGTCCAGCGCCGCCGCGTCGGAATAGGCGCGCGATTCCAGGCTGGCGAGCTGGGCCGGGGTCAGGCCGGCGGGCGAAGCGGCGGCTTCAAGGGGTTGATAGACCCGCCATGTGAGGGCGGCGACCGCGACGGCAGCGCAAACGGTAAAAAGGTGCGGAGATACCCGCACTGGCTGGCGTCGCGGATCGAACTGAGCCATCGGCCCCCCACTCGTTTCGCGGCGTCGTCAAGCGACACCAGGCCACACTCGGCCCAAAAACATTCGGTTTGCGCCTATAGCCCGAGGCGCTCCCCATGGAAAGACTGGGCCCCTGTCAGGGGAATCCCAATCCCGGTTTGGCTTTCGCGCCGTTTGGCACCCGTCTTCGGACCGGCGGCGGAAATCGTCTCATCCTGCTCCAACTAATAGATTAACGTCTCATAGTGGTGCTTGGGACACGTTGTCGCGGTCTCTCGTGCAAGGGGGGTGCCGGATTGCATGGGGCTGGAGTAGGCCCCCTAGTGCAGACATATGGCGACGAAAGCGGGCCGACTTGACCCAGGACGACGAAAACAGGCCGCCGCGACGGTCGCGATTTCGATCCCGCTTCGGCGCGGGCGCGAGCCAGCGGATGCGTCTGCTGGCCGGCGTGGGGATTGTCTTTCTCCTGGTCTTCATAGGCCTGGTGTTCGCTTATGCCGCGCGGCGTGAGATCGCTCGACAGACCGTCGTCGGCTGGTTCGACGCCCAGGGAGTCGACGCCGATGTTCGCTTCGAACGCATTGATCTCAACGGGCTGGTGGCCTCGATCCGGGCCGGGGACCCTGGGGAACCTGACCTGACGGTCGAACGGCTAGAGGTCGATTACCGGCTCGGCTTTCCGGGCGCGGGAGGATCGTGGTTACGCCCGACCCGAATCCGTCTGGTCCGGCCTGAGGTGCGCGCGAGCCTTGCCGAGGGCCGCATCAGCCTGGGGTCACTCGACCCCATTCTGGAGTCCTTCCAAAGTCGACCGCCGACGACGGACACCTCCAGGCCGACAGTCCTGATCGAGCAGGGCCGGCTGCGGCTCGCGACCGCCGGTGGCACGCTTGAAGCCCTGGCCGACGCCGAGCTGCGGGACAACTGCCTGATCCGGCTGGATGCGCGGGTGCCCGCCGCGCGGCTCAGGGACCCCGCGCTGACTCTGGACCTGGCACGGGCGGGGGTCGCGGTCCGCACGGTCGGCGACCATACGGCCCTGGCGATCGAGGCGGTGGTGGATCACGTCGGGGCAGCCGGCCTCAGCGTTGATGACGGAACCGTCCGTGCCGTGGTGTCGCTGCCCTATCCCGATCTCGGCGAGCGGCGGGTCGAGGGGCCGACCTTGGCACGCCTGGGTGCCGATCTTGCTTCGGCGACATGGCAAGAAGGCTCGGCCTATGGCCTGGACGCCGATCTCACCCTGCAAGGCCGTGCTGCCGGCTGGATCGAGGCTTTCTCTCTCAATGGTGGGCTCAGCGGTCGGCTGACGGCCGATCAGTTGAACCTCTCCGATGCCAGTCTGAACGGCGTCGCCGTCGCCCTGGACGGTCGTCAGGTCGAGGTTCGCCGCGATGACGGCCTGTCGTGGTCCTATCACGGTGACGGCCGCCTGACCGCCACCGCCCTGCAACGCGGCGACGCCGCAGGCCGGGATGTGAGCCTGACGGCGACCGCGCTGCAGGCCTCGGGGAACGCCACGGCAACGACGCTTGCTGGAGAGCTGGGTCTGCGAGCCGGTGCTATCGGGCAGGGGGACTTGTCCCTGACCGGGGTGACCGGGGCGTTCGATCTGAACGCCCGGTTGGCGGGCGACGGGGCGACGTCGCTGGCCGGATCGCTGCGTTCCGGGGGCGGCGCATGGCGGATTCTCGGCCCGGTCGGGCGGGGGGATGGCCCGGAACAGGCCGCACTGAAGCGGGCCTTTGAGGCGTTCGCTCTCGACGTGCCGGCGCTCGCGTTGACCATGAATTCCGACGCGACCCGGATCGAGCTGGAACAGCCGGCGCGCATCCGACCCACCGCCGGCGGCGAGGTGACGATCTCGGCGCGAGACGGCGCGCCCGTCTATGCTGCACGCCCCGGCGCGCCCGGCGGCGGAAGTCTGATCCTCAGGGCCGAGGGCGGAGGGCTGCCGACCCTGCACGCCCGGGTGACCAACTATGTTGTGGCCGAGGGGGCCATCACAGCCCTGGTCGATGCCGAAGCCGCGATGGATTTCGGCCTGGCGCGTGGTCTGCGGCTGGAACCGGCCGGCCTGCTGCGAATCGTTTCGGGACGCACGACCTTCGCGGCGGCGACCTGTTTTCCGGTCCGTGTCGAGCGGCTCGATCTGGGTGAGAACGACGTGCAGGACGTTTCGGCGTCCCTATGCCCGACGTCCGGTTCCATGCTGACCGTCGCCGACGGCTGGCGGTTCGAAGCCGAGGCGCGGGGCCTGGATGCGCAAGCGCCGTTTCTGGGTATGGCGGTGTCCGACGCGACCGCGCACCTGGTCACCCGGGATCCGGGCGGGCGTCTGGGCCTGACAGCCGATATTCGCACCGGCCTCGTTTCCGACATGGCCACAGAGCCGCGTTTCCATCCGCTGCGCGGCCACGGACAGATCGCCCTGGCCGACGACACCTGGACGGGCCACCTCCAGCTCAATGAGAGGTCGGTCGGCCATCGGGTGATGGACGTGGATATCCGCCACTCGGGCCGCTCGGGTGCCGGCGGCGTCCGACTGGATGCGACCGGTTTGACTTTCGCTCCCCAGGCCCTTCAGCCGTCCCAGATCACACCCCTGGCCGAGACCTTCGTCCGCAGCCCCGTGACCGGCACCGCTGATTTCACCGGACATATCGACTGGACGGGTCAGGGCCTGACCAGCGGCGGGCGTTTCGTCACGCCCGGCCTGGATTTCGTCAGCCCCCTGGGGCCTGTGCAACAGATGCGCGGTGAGGTGACCTTCCTCAGCCTCGTGCCATTGGTCACGGCCGCGGACCAGCACATGACCGTGTCGCGGATCAACGCCTTCGTGCCCCTGACCGATGTCACGGTGAACCTCGGGTTGGATGCCAACACGCTCAACGTCGCGGGCACCCGGGTGGCGGTCGCTGGTGGCTTCGTCACGCTTGAGCCCGCCGATATTCCATTTGACCCGAGCCAGTCGTGGGAAGGTGTCCTGGTGCTCGATCGGGTCCAGCTCGGTGACCTCTTCGCCGCGTCGGGCTTCGCAGATGCGGTCCAGCTGGATGCGGTGGTGTCAGGCCGGTTGCCGTTTATCTATGGACCCAACGGACTCACCATCGTCGGCGGCAGTGTGCATTCTGATCAGCCCGGCCGGTTGTCGATCGCGCGCTCGGCCCTGACCGGCATGACGGCCGGTGGCGGCGGTGAGCAGGTGCCGCCCAGCACGGTGCAGGATTTCGCCTACCAGGCGCTCGAGCACCTGTCGTTCAGTCATCTGAATGCTGAGTTGAACAGCTTGCCTCAAGGGCGTCTGGGCGTGCTGTTCACGATCAACGGTCGACATGATCCACCGGTCGAACAGGAGATTCGCCTGAGTATCGACGAGCTGATCCGCCGCGAATTCCTTGACCGGATTTTGCCGCTTCCGTCGGATACGCAGATCAATCTGACGCTGGACACCTCGTTCAATCTGGACCAACTGATTTCGGATCTGATGGAGATTCAGCGGGCGCGCGGCCTGTCGGAACGCAACCGTTGACGTTCAGATCGCGTTCAGCCCCCATGGCCCCTAATCGGCCCTGACAGGAGACGAACGGCATGACGAGAACCGAAGCTGCGGTGGCAGGAACCATCGCTCTGGTTATGACGGGAGTGGCCTGTACGCCGACCGTTCGGGTCCAGGTGGATCCGATCACCATCTACGCCAAGCTGGATGCGGATGTCCGTATCCGGCTCGATCAGGAAGTCCGCGACCTGATCGCGCAAAACCCCGACCTGTTCTGAGGAGGAGAGGTCATCATGATGAAGCGCATTAACCCTGCCGTTGCCGCTGCCGTCGCCGTCATCGGTCTGGCCGCCGCCGCAGCAGCTCCGTCGTTCGCCAGCGCCGCCGCAACGGTCGCCACCGCGATGTCGCGCCAGGACATGCGCGCCACGGTCAACCAGGCCAAGGCCGACGGAATCATTGGCGAAATGGCCGACGGCTACGTCGGTGTCCGTCTCGAAGACCGCATGACCCCGGCGATCCGGGCCGCCATGGGCGAGATGAATGCGGGTCGCGCCGAACTGTATCGTCAGGCCGGCCAGGCGGCCGGGACGACGGCCGCCGCCGCCGGTGCATCATCCTATCAGCAGCGTTTCAGCGCCATCCCCGCAGGCCAGTGGTACCGCGACGACGCGGGCGTCTGGCGCCAACGTTAGGCGACACGGTCACAGGCCCCGCGCCTCGGCCACGACCTGGATCAGCCGGTCCAGGTCGTGGAGGCGGGACAGGCGGTGATCGCCGTCCTTGATCAGGGAAAACACCACGTCATCGGTTTCGATCCGATCAGCCAGCTCGAGCGCGTGCCGCCACGGCACCGGCTCGTCCATCTGACCCTGGAGGATGCGGACCGGAGCGCGGATAGCGACCGGCCCGTCCAGCAGGCTCCAACCCCTTGCCTCGTCGAAGAAGGTCCGCGTCAGATCGTAGGGGCCGTCAAAGTCATCGGTCACGGTGTGGACGCCGGTTTGCATGATGTCGTGTCGAGCCTTGTCTGAAAGGTTCGGCCACATCAGCCGGTGAGCGAAATCCGCCGCCGGCGCGATCAGGACCAGGGCCGACACGCGATCCGGCCTCGCCACTGCGGCCAGACACGCGACCCAGCCACCCATTGATGATCCCACCAGCACGACCGGGCCCTCGACCCTGTCATCGATCAGGGCGATCAGGTCCTCGCGCCAGCGCCCGATGGTGGCCGCCCGCCAGTCGCCCGACGACGCGCCATGGGCGAAATGATCGTAGCGTAGATAATTCCAACCCCCGTCCAGCGCCGCCTGGGCCAGCGCCTCGGCCTTGGTCCCGCCCAGGTCAGACCGCCAGCCGCCGACCCAGATGACCGTCGGTCCGTCCCCTTCCACGCGCCGCCAGGCCAGGCGCTCGCCGTCGGGACGTTCGAAGAAGCCGGAGGTTTCAGTCATGACGTCGATCCACTATGTCAGGTCCGTGATTTCCCTGCCCCGAGACTTCGTCCTGCTGCAAGTGGTCCCGGAGCTGAACGCCGGGGGCGTCGAACGCACGGCGCTGGATGTGTCCCGGGCCGTCGTCAAGGCGGGTGGGACCTCGCTCGTCGCCTCCGCCGGCGGGCGTCTGGAGGCTGAGCTGACCGCCGACGGCGGCGAGCTGATCCAGATGCCGGTGCAGTCCAAGAACCCGATGAGCATCGCGGCCAACTGTGGTCGGCTCTACAAGCTGATCCGTGATCGCCAGGTCAGCCTGGTACATGTTCGCTCGCGCGCGCCGGCGCTGTCGGCCCTGCCGGCGGCGCATCTGGCCGGGGTTCCGGCCCTGACGACCTACCACGGCGTTTACAATGCGAAATCGGCACTCAAGCGGGCCTACAACGGGGTGATGACGCGGGGCCGCCACGTCATCGCCAATTCTGACTTCACGCGCCGACATGTGCTCGAAACCTATGGGCTCGATCCCCGGCTGGTGACCGCCGTACCGCGGGGCACGGACCTGCGGCGGTTTAGTCCCGATCAGGTCTCGCCCGAGCGCGTCGCGGCGGCGCGGACCTTCTTCGGGCTCGAGGCCAGCGATGCCCGCACGGTCTTTCTGCTGGCGGGGCGCCTGACCCGTTGGAAGGGCCAACTCCTCGCCGTTGAGGCTGCGCGGCACCTTTATGAAGCGGGGCGTCGCGACTTCGTCCTGGTCATGGTCGGCGACGACCAGGGGCGGATCGCGTTCCGCGCCGAGATCGAACGGGCCATCGCGGCGGCGGATCTGGACGACTGTGTCGCGGTCGCGGGCCATTTCGAAGATATGCCGGCGGCCTGGCTGGCCGCAGACGTCGGCCTGGTGCCTTCGCTGGACCCAGAGGCCTTCGGTCGTACGGCCGTGGAGCCCCAGCTGATGGGGCGCCCGGTCGTGGTCGCGGCCCATGGGGCTCCGGTCGATACGGTCATTGACGATGAGACCGGCTGGCTGTTTCGCCCCGGTAATGCCGAGGACCTGGCGCGCCGCATGACCCAGGCCCTGGACGCCGGGTCCGAGGGCCGTCACCGCATGGGCGAGGTCGGCCAGGCGCGTGCGCGCGCCCTGTATTCGGTCGACGCCATGATCAAGGCGACCTTCGATGTCTATTCCCGGGTTCTCGAGGAAGCCTGGGCCCAGGGCTAGGGCGGCATCCTCGCGCGGGTTCTGCTTGCCAGACAGGGGTTTGAAGCCCATATAGGGTCGGCCCGGGGTTGCCCGACGCGCACGCTTTGTCGCGCGCCTGTCCTCCGGGCTTGCCAGTTAACGACTAAAGGAGTCGACGCCTATTCGCCGCCCCATGCAGACGCCCCCCGTCAAGGACGGACCGCGCACCAATCAAGACATCCGAGTTCCCCGCGTACTTCTGATCGATCAGAACGGCGAGAAGCAGGGCGAGATGCCCACCTCCGCAGCACTCGAAGCCGCCGAGGAGGCCGGGCTGGATCTCGTCGAGATCGTGCCGAACGCCAATCCGCCGGTCTGCAAGATCATGGATTACGGCAAGTTCCGCTTCCAGGAGCAGAAGAAGAAGAACGAGGCGCGCAAGCGGCAGAAGGTCGTCGAGCTCAAGGAGATCAAACTCCGGCCCAACATCGACACCCACGACTACGACGTGAAGGCCAAGGCCATGCACCGCTTCTTCGAGGCTGGTGACAAGGTCAAGGTGACCTTGCGCTTCCGCGGCCGCGAGATGGCCCACCCCGAGCTGGGCATGAAGCTGCTGCTCAAGGTCAAGGAAGACTTCGATGAGGTCGCCAAGGTCGAGTACGAGCCCAAGATGGAAGGCCGCCAGATGATCATGATCCTGGCTCCGCGCTAAGGTCGATCTGTCGGCCTGATTTTGAGACGCCGCGCCCCGCAAGGGACGCGGCGTTTTTCTTTGGCACCTTCACACCGCTCATCCCCGCGAAAGCGGGGATCCAGGTCTGTCCAGAGACTTTGACCGCGCCCTGGGACGACGATCAGGATCACGCGACGGGTGCTCTCCATCGAAAGGTCTGGGTCCCCGCTTTCACGGGAATGAGCGGCCAGGGTGAGCGGGTTGAACGTGGTTAATACACGTTAAGATACAATATCTTGTAGGGAACAAACCCTGAATCTGGCGGTGTCAGTGATTCGGTCCTGATTCGTTTCGTCGCTGTTCTGCCGGTTCGCCCGAGGCCGTTAACTGATGCCTCGACCCTTCTCCCGGCGGGAGAAGGAGGCCCCGCATACCGGCGCGCAGCAAAGGTTCATGCGGGGGATGAGGGGCAACTCCATCCGTTCAGCCGGCATTCGCGATCCCTTTTCGGAAACTCCTGCCCCTCTCCCTTCGCGCAGCCGGCCGCTCCGCTTGCCGGGCGCTCATCGTCCCTCTCCCGCCGGGAGAGGGAATCGACCTTGCCGGCCCAGCTTGAGGAATCGCCCCGCCTGACCCACCTTCATTCTCATGAGCGACCGGTCCACGGGCCTCGGCCCTTCGCGCGTGACGGCGGTGCTGGGTCCCACCAACACCGGCAAGACCCATCTGGCGGTCGAGCGGATGTGCGGCTACGCCTCGGGCATGATCGGCCTGCCGCTCAGGCTGCTGGCGCGTGAGGTCTATGACCGGGTGGTGGCGATCAAGGGCAAGGCGTCCGTCGCCCTGATCACCGGCGAGGAAAAGATCGTCCCAGGCCGACCCAGCTATTTCGTCTGTACGGTCGAGGCCATGCCGCTGGAGCGGTCGGTCGACTTTCTGGCTGTCGACGAGATCCAGCTCTGTGCCGATCCGGCGCGCGGTCACATCTTCACCCACCGGCTGCTGAACGCGCGTGGGCGCTTCGAGACGATGTTCCTGGGGGCCGGGACGATGGCGCCGTTGATCCGGCGGCTGTTGCCCGACGCCCTGATCGAGACGCGCGACCGCTTTTCGCAGCTTTCCTATGCCGGGCCCAGAAAGCTTACGCGCTTGCCGCCACGCAGTGCCGTGGTCGCCTTCTCGGCCGACGCCGTTTACGCCATCGCGGAACTGATCCGGCGTCAGAGAGGTGGGGCCGCCGTCGTCATGGGCAGTCTGTCGCCCCGCACCCGCAACGCCCAGGTGGCGCTTTATCAGTCCGGCGAGGTCGACTTCCTGGTCGCCACTGACGCCATCGGCATGGGCCTGAACATGGATGTGAACCATGTCGCCTTCGCTGCCCTTCGCAAGTTTGACGGCAAGCGTACCCGCTGGCTGACGCCGCCCGAGGTCGGTCAGATCGCCGGGCGGGCGGGGCGGTTCACCCGTGACGGCACCTTTGGCGTCACGGGCGACTGTGAGGAAATGGATCCGGATCTGGTGGAGGCGGTCGAGGGGCATGACTTCGAGCCGGTCGCCGCTGCGGAATGGCGCTCAGGCCGTCTGGACCTGACCAGTTTGCCGCATCTGATGGCGTCGCTTTCGCGCCCGCCTGAGCGTCAGGGCCTGCGTCTGGCTGCCGAGGCTCTGGACGAAACATCCTTGCGTCGGCTCGCCTCTGAGCCGGACATCGCCGCCGCCTGTCGCGACCGCTCGCAGCTGATCAAGCTGTGGGAGGCCTGCCAGATCCCCGACTTCCGCAAGGTCCCGCTGGACGAACACCTGCGGTTGGTCCGAGAGGTGTTCGAGGCGCGCATCGGCCCGACACACCGCCTGGGCGAAGACTGGATCGCGCCCCAGTTCGCCGCTCTGAACTCCACTGCCGGCGAGATCGACGTGCTGGCGGGTCGCCTGGCCCAGATCCGCACCCTGGCCTACATCGCCAATCGGCCCCAGTGGCTGCATCAGGCCGACCATTGGCGGGGCGAGGCGCAAGGCCTCGAAGAACGGCTGTCCGACGCCCTGCACGAACGGCTCAAGGCCCGCTTCGTCGACCGCCGCACCTCGGTGCTGATGCGCGCGCTTCGCGACAACACCGTCCATGCCCAGGTCACCGACACCGGCCAGGTCACGGTCGAGGGCGAGACGGTCGGCACGCTCAGCGGCCTGGTCTTCACCGGCGAGGGCCAGACGACGACCGTGGCCGACCGCACCCTTCGCAGCGCCGCCCGCCGCGCGGTCGAGCCGGAAGTGCTGCGCCGCCTCGGGGCCCTGGCCGCCGATGAGGACCGGGCGTTCGATCTCCTGCCGGACGGCGTGGTGACCTGGAACGGGACGGCGGTGGCGTCGCTCAGCCCGGACGCGCGGGTCTTCCAACCCCGCGCCCGCCTGTTCGGAGAGCTGGGCGCGGCCCCCGCCCGCGAGCGGGCGCTGCGCCGGATCGAGGCCTTCCTCGCCGCCGAGAGCGGGCGTCGGCTCCAGTCCCTGCACCGGCTGAACGCGGCCCTGTCGAACGGTCGGCTCAAGGGGTTGGCGCGTGGCGTCGCCTGGCGGCTGGTCGAGGCCTGGGGCCTGATCGACCGCGCCGAGATCGAGGCCGACCTGACCGCCCTGTCCAAGGTCGAACGCCGGTCTTTGCGCGAGCTGGGCGTGCACTTCGGAGCCCATTCGATCTGGCTGCCCCAGCTTCAGACCAAGCGTCCTCGCGCCTTTCTGGCGGCTCTGGCCGTCAATCTCGATCCTCACAGCGCCCAGGCCCTGGCGGCGCGGGGTCAGCGCCGGGTCGGTTCGCTGACGCTGGGTGCGGACACGCTGGAACGGTGGGCCGAAGCCCGCCGCGAAGCTCAGGGCAAGCCCCTGGCCGAAGACGTCCTGGCCGCCCTCGGATGGCGCGAGGAAGAGGCGAAACAGATCGCGGCGGCGCTGAAGAAGGCAACGCCCAAGCCAGCCAGGCTAACGAGGGTTGATCGGACCATCCGCGACTCGCCCTTCGCCGCGCTGGCGGGCGTCCAGCCCTTGACACCAGACAAGCCCAAACGGCGACCGCGTCGACGCCGGGTTCAACCCCGGTAGCGCAGCGCCTCCACGATCAGCGAGAAAGCCGCCGTGTGCTGGCGTCGGCTCGGATAGTAAAGGTGAAAGCCGGGATAGGGCGGGCACCAGTCGGCCAGCACGCGCACCAATTGCCCGGACCGGAAGGCGTCCTCGAAATAGACGTCCGGCAGGCAGGCCAGGCCGAGCCCGCGCTCGGCGGCATCAACCGCGGTCCGGGGCCGGTTCACCGTCAGCGGCCCCTCGACGCGCACCCTGAGCGGCCGACCATTGCGCTCGAACTCCCAGGCATAGACCGGCCCTGTGCCCAGGCGAATGTTGATGCAGGCGTGGCGGGTCAGGTCGCGGGGTGTGGCGGGCGTCCCGGCGCGGGCCAGATAGTCCGGCGAGCCGGCCACGGCGAGGCGCTGGTCCGGGCCGATCGGTACGGCGATCATGTCCTGGTCGATCGATTCTCCCAGCCTCACCCCGGCATCGAACCGCTCGGCCACGATGTCCGAAAAGCTGTTCTCGGAGATGATCTCGATCGACAGCCTCGGATACGTGGCTAACAGGGGCGCCAGCCGGGGCCACAGGATCTGTTCGACCGCCAGATCGCTGGAAACAATCCGCACGCGGCCCGAGGGCTCGTCACCCAGGGATGTGACGTCCGACAGCCCGGCCTCGATCTCATCCAGGGCCGGGCGCAGGGTCTGCAACAGGCGCGCGCCGGCCTGGGTCGGGGCCACCCGCCGGGTCGTGCGCGCCAGTAGCCGCACGCCCAGCCGCGCCTCCAGGCGACGTATCGCCTGGCTCAGCGCCGACTGGCTCATCTCCAAGCGTCGCGCTGCTCGGGTGAAACTCTCATCCTCGGCCACGGCCGCGAACATCGCGAGTTCGCCGAGGCTATCCCGGTTCATTGTGTGTGTTCCTCAATAAGTCCTAGGCGATTTTACCGGCTAATCACGGACAATCCGAGCCGCTATCTTGCCATCAGAGATTCAGGAGACCCGCCTATGCAGACCCTCGGCTACGCCGCCCAATCGCCCGACGCCCCGCTGGCGCCCTTCCATTTCGAGCGGCGCGATTTGCGGCCCAATGATGTGGCCATGGAGATCCTCTATTGCGGCGTCTGCCACTCGGACCTGCACACGGCGCGCAATGACTGGGGCGGCACCGTCTACCCCAGCGTCCCGGGCCACGAGATCGTCGGGCGGGTCACCGCCGTCGGGGCTGAGGTCACCCGCTTCAAGGAAGGCGATCTGGCGGCGGTGGGGTGTCTGGTCGACAGCTGCCGCACCTGTGATCAGTGCCAGAAGGGCGAGGAGCAGTACTGCCGTACCGGTCTGACCGGCACCTATAATTCGCGCGACCGGATCTCGGGCGAGAACACCTACGGCGGCTATTCCAAGCTCATCGTGGTGCGCGAAGAGTTCGTCCTGACCCTGCCCGAGGGGCTGGACCCGGCCAAGGCTGCGCCCCTGCTTTGCGCCGGCATCACCACCTATTCGCCGCTTCGCACCTGGGGCGTGAAGGCGGGCAGCCGCGTCGGCGTCGTCGGCCTGGGCGGCCTGGGCCATATGGCGGTCAAGCTGGCTGTGGCCATGGGCGCCGACGTCACGGTGATGAGCCGCTCGGCCGACAAGGAGGCCGACGCGCGCGGGCTGGGTGCCCAGCATTTCCTCAACACCTCGGACGCGTCGGCCATGCGCCAGGCCGCCAACAGCTTTGACCTGATCATCGACACGGTGCCGGTCCAGCATGATCTGATGCCCTATGTGCCCCTGCTGGATGTGGACGCCACCTTGTGCCTCGTCGGCCAGCTTGGGCCCGCGCCGGACCTGAACACCGCGCCCCTGGTGCTCAGCCGCAAGCGCATCGCCGGCTCGCTGATCGGCGGCATCCCCGAGACCCAGGAGATGCTCGACTTCTGCGCTGAGAAGGGCGTCCTGCCCGAGGTCGAGATGATCCGCATGGACCAGATCAACGAGGCCTTCGACCGGATGGAGAAATCCGACGTCCGCTACCGCTTCGTCATCGACATGGGTTCGCTGAACGCGGCCTGAGACGCAGGCTTTCGCATCCACTTCACCCCTTTCAGGCGCCGTCGTCTGGCGATGCCGACGCCACCCCCTTGCCTGGAGCTTGTCATGCAAACCCGCACCCTTGGAACCTCAGGTCTTGAAGTCTCCGCCCTCGGCCTCGGCTGTATGGGCCTCAGTTTCGCCTATGGCCCGGCCACCGACGCCGGTGAGGCCATCGCTCTGATCCGCGCCGCCGTCGAGCGCGGCGTCACCTTCTTCGACACCGCCGAAGTCTATGGTCCCTGGACCAATGAGGTCGTGGTCGGCGAGGCCCTGGCCCCGGTCCGCGATCAGGTCGTCATCGCCACCAAATTCGGTTTCGACGTCAGCGACAGCGGCGCGCGCCTGGCCGGTGTGAACAGCCGGCCGGATCACATCCGCAAGGTGACCGAGGCGTCGCTCAAGCGCCTCAACACCGACCACATCGACCTGCTCTATCAGCACCGGGTCGATCCGACCGTGCCGATGGAAGACGTGGCTGGAACGGTCAAGGACCTGATCGCTGAAGGCAAGGTGCGCCACTTCGGCCTTTCTGAAGCCGGTGTCGACGCCATCCGCCGCGCCAACGCCGTTCAGCCCGTCGCCGCCCTGCAAAGCGAATATTCGTTGTTCTGGCGCGAGCCGGAGGATGAGATCCTGCCGCTACTGGAGGAGCTGGGCGTTGGCTTTGTGCCGTTCAGCCCGCTGGGCAAGGGCTTCCTGACCGGGGCGATGACGCCGGATACCGCTTTCGGCCCTGACGACTTCCGCACCACCTCACCGCGCTACAGCCCTGAGGCCCTGGCCGCCAACTTCGCCCTGGTCGAGCAGCTCAGGCGGATCGCCGCCGACAAGGGGGTGACGCCGGCGCAGATCGCCCTGGCCTGGCTGTTGGCCCGCAAGCCCTGGATCGTCCCGATCCCCGGCACCACCAAGCTGCACCGGCTGGAAGAGAACCTCGGCGCGCTCGACACTGTGCTGAGCGCCGCCGACCTGGCGGCCATTGATGAGCGGACGGCTGACATCCCGCTGACCGGTGAGCGCTATTCCCCCGCCGCCCAGGCCCTGATCAACCGCTAGCGGTGGAGCTGTCCAAACAGGGGGGGCCGACCGCAGCTGGGGGCGTCTCGGTTGCGGGAGGGTCGTCGCAGTGTTTCTGGCAGGTTTGCCTTGCTCCCGCGGGGACGGTGAAGGCATGGGCTGGAGATGACCCCCTTCCACCAGATCCTCGGCAACAACCTTGTCGCCAACATCACCAACTATACGGTCTGGTTCGCCCTGACCTTCTGGGTGTTTCTGGTCACCCGCTCTGTCTTTGCGACGGGGATGATTGCGGGACTCTATCTGGTCTTCATCGCCGGCACCGCCATCTGGTTCGGCAGCCTGGTCGACCATCACCGCAAGAAGCGGGTGATGCTGGCCTCCAGCATCATTTCCTTCAGCTTCTACGCGCTATCGCTGGGCCTCATCGCCCTGACGCCGGGTGATCGGTTCGGCGATGTCGCCGGGGTCGAGATCTGGCTTCTGATCGGCGTGGTCATGTCCGGGGTGTTGGCCGGAAACCTGCGCGGCATCGCCCTGCCCACTCTGGTCACCCTGATGGTGCCCGAAGACCGCCGCGACCGCGCTAATGGCCTGGTTGGCATGGTCAACGGCTTCGGCTTTCTGACCACGTCGGTGATTTCCGGCTTTCTGGTCGCCTGGGGCGGCATGACGGCGACCCTCATCCTGGCCATGATCTTCACCGCCCTAGCCTTTGGGCACCTGCTGCTTGTGTCGTTCAACGAGCCGACGCCCGAGGCCGAGGAAAACCAGACGCCCAAGCGGGTCGATCTGGCGGGCACCATCGCCGTCATCGCCTCTGTGCCTGGCCTGTTCGCCCTGATTTTCTTTTCGACGCTGAACAACCTGCTGGGCGGGGTCTTCATGGCCCTGATGGACGCGTATGGGCTGTCGATGATGGAGGTCCAGCATTGGGGCCTGCTGTGGGGTTGTGTCTCGCTGGCGTTCATCGCTTCAGGCCTGGTGATCTCGCGCACCGGGTTGGGCCGCAATCCGCTTCGCACCCTGATGATCGTCAATCTCCTGGCCTGGACGGGAGCGGCGATCTTCACCATTCAGCCGTGGATCTGGCTGCTGGCGTGCGGCGCGGCGCTATGGATGTTCCTCGGCCCCTTCGCCGAAGCTGCGGAACACACCACGCTTCAGAAGGTCGTGCCCTATGAACGCCAGGGCCGCGTCTTCGGCTTCGCCCAGTCGGTGGAACAGGCCGCTTCACCCCTGACCGCCTTCATGATCGGCCCCATCGCCCAGTTCTGGGTCATCCCCTTTATGTCCGACGGCGGCGTCGGCGCGACCGCCATCGGCGACTGGTTCGGAACCGGTCCGGCCCGAGGGATCGCCCTGGTTTTCTGCATCGCCGGCCTGGTCGGCGTTCTGGTGACGCTTCTGGCCTTCAACTCCGGCTACTATCGCCGCCTGTCAGAGGTCTATCTCAAGGCCTCCGCGCCGGACACAGAACCTGAGGCCGGAGGGTAATCCGTGCCCCCTCTAGGCTGGGACGGCAAAGGGGCGACCCATTGCCGGGCCGCCCCTGTCCGAAGTCCTGACGGGAGGGAGGGCGTCAGGCCTTCAGGTCGTACCGGTCGGCGTTCATCACCTTGGTCCAGGCTCGGATGAACTCCGACACGAAGCGGCCGGCCCCGTCCCTGGAGGCATAGACTTCGGCCAAGGCCCGCAGCTGTGAGTTCGATCCGAACGACAGGTCCACCCGCGAGGCGGTCCAGCGCGGCTTTCCAGTCGCCCGATCAACCCCGACGAAGCTCTCTTCATGCGAGCCATCGACCGCCTTCCAGGCCGTGCTCATGTCCAGCAGATTGACGAAGAAGTCGTTGGTCAGCTGGCACGGTCGGTCGGTCAGAACGCCGTCTTTCGAATCGCCGAAATTGGCTCCCAGCACGCGCAGGCCTCCGACCAACACCGTCATCTCGGGGGCCGTCAGGCCCAGGAGTTGCGCCCGGTCGACGAGCAAATCTTCGGTTCGCACATTGAACCGCCTGGGCCGATAGTTGCGGAAGCCTTCGATCTTGGGCTCCAGCCACTCGAAATTCTCAATGTCGGTCTGTTCGGCAGAGGCGTCGGTCCGGCCCGAAGTGAAGGGTGCCTCGACGGTCCGCCCCGCGGCCTTGGCGGCCTGTTCAATCCCGACCGAGCCGCCGAGCACGATCAGGTCGGCGATCGAGACGTTCTTGCCGGACTTGGATTTTATGTCCTCATAGACGGCCAGAACCTTGGCCAGCTTTGCCGGCTCGTTGACCTCCCAGTCCTTCTGCGGAGCCAGGCGAATCCGACCGCCGTTGGCACCGCCCCGGTGATCCGAACTCCGGTAGGTCGAGGCAGAGGCCCAGGCTGTTCTGACGAGATCCGCCACCGACAGACCGGAGGCCGCAATGGCCGCCTTCAGATCGGCGATGTCGGCGTCCGTCAGCTTCGGTCCCGCATGCGCCGGGATCGGGTCCTGCCAGATCAGGTCTTCGGCCGGAACGTCCGGGCCGAGGTAGCGGACCTTCGGCCCCATGTCGCGGTGGCACAGCTTGAACCAGGCCCGGGCAAAGGTGTCGCCGAAATAGGCCGGATCGGCCCGGAATTTCTCCATGATCGCCCGGAAGCCCGGATCGACCTTCAGCGCCATGTCGGCGGTGGTCATCATGGTCGGCACCTTCTTGCCCGGCGTATGGGCCGCCGGGGCCTGGGTGTCGGCCGGGTTCCCGACCGGTTGCCACTGCTTGGCACCGGCGGGCGAGCGGACCAGCTCATACTCATGGTCCAACAGCATATCGAAGAAGCTCATGTCCCAGGTGATGGGGGTCGGCGTCCACGAGCCCTCGATGCCTGAGGTGATGCTGTCGTCGCCCTTTCCCGAGCCGTGGGTCGAGATCCAGCCGAAGCCCTGAAGCTCCAGGCTGCCGGCCTCGGGGCTGCCGCCGACCTTGGAGGCGTCACCGCCGCCGTGGGCCTTGCCGAAGGTGTGACCCCCCGCGGTCAGGGCCGCCGTTTCCTCGTCATTCATGCCCATCCGGTGGAAGGTCTCGCGGATGTCGCGGGCCGATTGCAGGGCGTCGGGAATGCCGCCCGGGCCTTCCGGGTTCACATAGATGAGGCCCATCTGGATGGCCGCCAGCGGCTCTTCCAGCACCTTGCCCTGCTCGGGCTGGATGCGGGTCTCGTTGCCCTCTTCGCCGACCCATTGGGCCTCGGTGCCCCAATAGACGTCCTTTTCCGGCTCCCAGACGTCGGCGCGGCCACCGCCGAAACCGAACACCGGCCCGCCCATGCTCTCGATGGCGACATTGCCGGCCAGGATCATCAGGTCGGCCCAGGACAGGTTCTGACCATACTTGGCCTTGATCGGCCACAAGAGGCGGCGCGCCTTGTCCAGGTTGCCGTTGTCCGGCCAGGAGTTCAGTGGCGCAAACCGCTGCTGGCCTGCATTGGCCCCGCCGCGCCCATCCGCCGAGCGATAGGTGCCCGCCGAATGCCAGGCCATCCGGATAAAGAACGGGCCATAGTGACCATAGTCCGCCGGCCACCAGTCCTGGCTGTCGGTCATGAGGGCCGTCAGGTCGCGCTTGACGGCGGCCAGGTCCAGCGACTTGAACGCCTCGGCGTAATCGAAGTCGTCGCCCATCGGATTACCGGTGCGGCCCTGCTGATGCAGGATGTCCATCGACATCTGCTGGGGCCACCAGTCGCTGTTGGTGCGCCCCAACAGGGAGCGGAGCGAGCCGGGCTCCTTCTTGGGGTCTTTCTTGGGAGCGCCAGTGTTTCCGTTCATGGCGATGTCCTATCTGCTGTAGGGTGAACCGATGCCGCCGTTCTACGCCTCCCAGGCGAGAAGGCTAAGTCGATAATATCAATGCTCAGGATAAATCTAGCCTATGAGCGAAACGGAATGTCGGATCGACGTCTGGCTCTGGCGGGCGCGCTTCTTCAAGACCCGGGGTCAGGCTGCACGCTTTGTCGAAGAGGGGCGTGTGCGTCGGACCCGGTCGGGAAGCGGTGAAGTGCGGCTGGACAAGGCCAGTCGCTCGGCCCGGTCGGGTGATCGGCTGGTCTTCCTTCTCGGCGAGCGCATCATGGACGTTGTGATCGTGGACTGCGGCACCCGGCGCGGGCCGACGATAGAGGCGCGGGCGCTCTACCGCCTGGACGACGATGCGCCGAGTTGACTTCCCGGCCCGTCCGGCCCAAATCCGGGCCGCCTTCCCGAGCCGCCGAAAACCGTCCCGCCCATGACCTACATCGTCACTGACGCCTGCGTCCGCTGCAAGTTCATGGACTGTGTGGAGGTCTGCCCGGTCGACTGTTTCTATGAGGGCGAGAACTTCCTGGTCATCAGCCCTGACGAATGCATCGACTGCGGCGTCTGCGAGCCCGAATGCCCGGTCGACGCCATCAAGCCCGACACAGAGGACGAGCCGGACGGCAAATGGCTCCAGGTCAATGCGACCTACGCCAAGGAGTGGCCGAACATAACGGTGAAGGGCACACCGCCCGCTGACGCCGAACAGTTCGAGCGCGAGACCGGCAAGTTCGAAAAATACTTCTCGGACAAGCCTGGCAAGGGAAGCTGAGCCTTCACCGCGCCGGTTGATGGTCGATTCGCGACGTTTTGAATTTGCGACAATTTGTGCTATGGTCGGCTCACAGGTGGGGCGGCTGCGCGAAATTCGCGGGGCCGCCTCCCTTTTTGAAGACGCCGTTCCTCACGGACGGCCAGGTCAGAGGTCGGGTGTCTCTTCTCAACTTATGAGAACGGTCTGAAACGGCGGCTCCCACCGCCGTGGCCGGGGGTTCTTCGGAACGCCGGGATGGTCTTCCTCGCAGCGAAAGGTGCGCGCGCATGAGCAAGAGTGGTCTGGATTTCAAGGTCGGCGACGCCGTCGTTTACCCGGCGCATGGCGTCGGCAAGGTCATCGCCGTTGAGACCCAGGAAGTCGCCGGCATGGCCCTGGAGGTCTATGTCATCACCTTCGATCATGAGAAGATGACCCTGCGCGTCCCGACCAAGAAGGCCGTCTCGGCCGGTCTGCGGTCGCTGGCCGGTGAAACCGTCGTGACCAAGGCCCTGACGACCCTGAAGGGTCGCGCCCGCATCAAGCGCACCATGTGGTCGCGCCGGGCCCAGGAGTACGAGGCCAAGATCAACTCGGGCGACCTGGTGTCGATTGCCGAAGTGGTCCGTGACCTGCACCGCGCCGACAACCAGCCGGAACAGTCCTATTCCGAGCGTCAGCTCTATGAATCGGCGCTGGACCGCATGGCCCGCGAAGTGGCCGCCATCGAGCGGATCGACCGCGAGGCCGCCGTGGCCCTGCTGAACAAGTCGCTGATCAAGCCGGCCGCTGCCGCCGCCTGATCGGTTTCAGCTTGGTCTGAAATTGCGAACCCCCGGCCTTTCGGCCGGGGGTTTTGCTTTGTCCGGATGTCCGGTGGGCCTCAGCCCCGCTTGGAGATGGCCACATAGTCGCGCTCGGTCGGGCCGGTGTAGAGCTGGCGCGGGCGACCGATCTTCTGCGACGGGTCGGCCATCATCTCCTGCCACTGGGCGATCCAGCCGACGGTGCGGGCCAGGGCGAACAGCACGGTGAACATGGTAGTCGGGAAGCCCATGGCCGACAGGGTGATGCCCGAATAGAAGTCGACGTTCGGGAACAGTTTGCGCTCGATGAAATATTCGTCGTTCAGGGCGACCTTTTCGAGTTCCTTGGCGACCTGGAACAGCGGGTCGTTCGGATCGCCGGCGGCGGCCAGCACCTCGTGGGCGCTTTCCTGCATGACCTTGGCGCGCGGATCGTAGTTCTTGTACACGCGGTGGCCGAAGCCCATCAGCTTGTACTTCTTGTCCTTCACCCCGGCGATGAATTCGGGGATGCGCTCCGGCGTGCCGATTTCCTTGAGCATATTGAGCGCCTCTTCGTTGGCCCCGCCGTGCGACGGGCCCCACAGACAGGCGATGCCGGCGGCGATACAGGCGAACGGATTGGCTCCCGACGAGCCGGCCAGGCGCACCGTCGAGGTCGAGGCGTTCTGTTCGTGGTCGGCGTGCAGGATGAAGATCCGGTCCATCGCCTTGGCCAGGACCGGATTGACCTCATAGTCCTCGGCCGGGACGGCGAAGCACATCCGCAGGAAGTTCTCGGCGTAGCTGAGGTCGTTGCGCGGCGACACGAACGGCTGGCCGATATGATACTTGTAGGCCCGGGCGGCGATGGTCGGCATCTTGGCGATCAGGCGGATGGCCGAGATGTCGCGCTGGATCGGATCATGGATGTCCAGGCTGTCGTGATAGAAGGCCGACAGCGCCCCGACCGTGCCGACCATGATCGCCATCGGGTGGGCGTCGCGGCGGAAACCTTCGAAGAAGCGGTCGAACTGCGAGTGCAGCATGGTGTGGCGCGTGACCAGGTCCTCGAACCGCTCATACTCGGACGCGTTGGGCAGCTCGCCGTTCAGCAGCAGATAGCAGACCTCGACGAAGTTCGACTTGGACGCCAGCTGGTCGATTGGATAGCCGCGATGCAGCAGCACGCCCTTGTCGCCGTCGATGAAGGTCAGGCCCGACTCGCAGGCCGCCGTGGAGGTGAAGCCCGGGTCGAAGGTGAAGGTGTCGGTGTCGCTGTACAGCTTGCGGATGTCGAATACGTCCGGGCCCATCGTGCCCTTCAGGATCGGGAATTCGACGGTCTTATCCGCAATGTTCAGCGTGGCTTTGTCTGTCATATCGGTATCCCATGGCACCGGGGGAGCGGTGCAGTCGAGGTGTCTTATACCCATTGAGGCTTAAGGGGAAAGAACGTCCTCCAATCGACCCAGGCTTTCGGCCTTGCCGAGGGCGGCCAGGGTCTTGGCTATGTCGGGCGAAGCGATCCCGCCGGTCAGGGCGGCGCGCAGCGGCGGGCCGATCTTGCCCATGCCGACCTCTTCGGCCTCGGCGAAGCTCTTGAGCTCGGCCTCCAGGAAGGCGGCGTCCCAGCCGTCGATGTGCCGAAGGCGATCCGCCAGACGCGACAGGCGGGCGCGCGCCTCGTCGGTCAGCTGGGCTGCCGGCTTCTCAGCGATGGCGATGGGCCGCTGAAGCAGCGCGAACGCCGCCTGGTCGGCCAGGACGAGCAGGGTGTCAGCCCGGTCCTTGATCATGGGCAGGGCCTGGACCAGGCGCGGCAGGTCGGACGTCCCGACCGCTTCGCCGCGGCCAGCGCGGACCTTCTGCACCAGGGCGGCCAGCCGCTCGTCCTCGGCGTGACGGATCCAGTGGGCGTTGACGTGGTTCAGCTTGTCGAAGTCCAGCCGGGCCGGGGCGCGGCCGATGTGTTCGAGGTCGAACCAGCTTTCGGCCTGGGCATCGGAGAACAACTCGTCGTCGCCGTGGCTCCAGCCCAGCCGGGCCAGATAGTTTCGCATGGCCTCGGGCAGATAGCCCTGGTCGGCATACTCAGCCACCGAGGTCGCACCGTGGCGCTTGGACAGCTTCTTGCCGTCCGGCCCGTGGATCAGCGGCACATGGGCGAAGACCGGACGCTGCCAGTCCATGGCGTCATAGATCAGAGCCTGGCGCGGCGTGTTGTTCAGATGGTCATCGCCGCGGATGACGTGGCTGATGCCCATGTCGTGGTCGTCGACGACGACGGCCAGGTTGTAGGTCGGTTCACCCGATGATCGTAGCAGAACCAGATCATCGAGATCCTTGGACGGGAAGGAGACGTCTCCCTGGACGGCGTCAACGATGACGATGGGCTCGTCGTTCGGCGTGCGGAAACGGATCACATGGGGCCGGGACAGGTCGCCGTCTGTGCGGTCGCGCCAGGTCGAGCGCAGGGCGCGGCCCTCGGCGCGGGCCTGTTCGCGGGCGGCCTCGGTCTCCTCGGGCGTCATCCAGCAACGGAAGGCGGCGCCTCGCTGGACCAGTTCGGCCACGACTTCGCGGTGCCGGTCGGCGCGCTGGGCCTGATAGACCGGGGCCTCGTCCGAAGCGAGGCCCAGCCAGGCGAAGCCCTGGAACAGGATGTCGACGTTCTCCTGGGTCGAACGCTCGCGGTCGGTGTCCTCGACGCGGATCAGGAACTTGCCGCCGTGGCGACGCGCGTAAAGGTGGTTGAAAAGTGCGGTTCGCGCGGTTCCAATGTGCATGGAGCCGGTCGGCGAAGGGGCGATGCGGGTGACGACGGGGCGGGACATATCGCCGGGGGTTATACCGCCGGATACGGCCGGGCCTAGCCCCGGTGCAGCTGATTGGCTGATGGACCAGCTTCGGGCGCAGACGGAGCGGTGGCGGTTGTGGGCTCCGGTGGCGATGGGTCTGGGCTGTGCCGCCTATTTCGCCTTCAAGTCAGAGCCGCCGGTCTGGCCGCTGTGGCTGGGCGCGATCCTGAGCGTGGCCTGTGCGGCCATGGCCTGGAGCCGGGGCACCTGGAGGATCGTTCCGTTCACCCTGGTGGCCTTTGCAGTGGTCGGCTTGCTGGTGGCCAAGCTCAGGTCCGATGCCGTGGCCGCGCCAATCGCCGAGGCATCGCAAGGTCCGATCGGCATTGAGGGCTGGGTCGTGGATGTCTCCTCTCCCGGAAGTCGCGGCGCGCGGGTCAGGCTGGCGCCGACCTGGATGGAGGGCGTGGCGGCTGCCGACATTCCCCATCGTCTCAGTCTGGGCCTGCGGGATGAGGCGTTGCGCCCCGGTACGCCGATCTCGATCCGGGCCATCGTCAACCCACCGCCGGGTCCGGCCAGTCCGGGAGCCTTCGATTTCGGGCGAAATGCGTGGTTTCAGTCGGTTGGAGGATCGGCCCTGGCGATCACCCAGCCGCGACCGATCCGGTTGCATGATCCGCCCTGGCACCTGCGCCAGCAGATGGCGATCAATGCCATGCGTTTCGACCTGGGCCTGCGGATCGTCGCGCGGTTGGGCCCCGAGACCGGCGGCATTGCGACGGCCATGGTCACCGGCCACGAGGCCTGGATCGATCCGGTCGATGAGCAGGCGACGCGCGACTCAGGTCTGGCCCACATCCTGTCGATCTCGGGCCTGCACATGGCCATCGTCGGAGGGTTTGTCTTCTTTGCGGTCAGGCTGGGGGTCGCGGCGTGGCCGTGGCTGGTGTTGCGGGTGCCGGGCAAGAAGGTCGCCGCCTGGGCGGGGATCATGGCTGTGGCGCTGTATCTGGTCGTTTCGGGTGCGCCCCCGCCGGCGGAGCGGGCAGCCGTCGTCGCCTGGGTCGCCTTTGCCGCCATCCTCCTGGACCGGCGCGCGATCAGCATGAACGCCCTGGCGCTGGCGGCGGTGATCGTGCTGTTGAGACGACCGGAATCGGTCGTGCAGCCGGGCTTTCAGATGTCGTTCGCGGCGACGGCGGCGCTGGTCGCCCTGGCCGAGGTCTGGCCGGCGCGGATCAAGGAGATCCAGGTGCCCTGGCCCATCGCGACGATCCAGAAGGTCGGGTCGTGGGTGTTCGCGGCGCTGGCGGCGTCCTTCGTGGCGGGTCTGGCGACGGGGCCGTTCGCCATGCAGCATTTCAACCGCTCGGCGGTGTATGGCCTGTTCGCCAACCTGGCGGTCGCGCCAATCTCATCGTTCGTGATGATGCCCAGCCTGGCCGTCGGGGCCGTGATGGAGGCGTTCGGCTGGGGTGGTCCCGCGCTGTGGCTGGCGGGACAGAGCGTCGGCTGGATGATGGAGATCGGCCGGTTCACGGCGAGCTTGCCCGGCGCGGTGGCGACCATTCCAAGCGCCCCGGCAATTGCTCTGCCGGTCGCGTTCGTGGGCCTGTTGTTTGTCTGTCTGTGGCAGGGGCGCTTGCGGTGGCTGGGACTGCCGTTCGCCTGCGCGGTCCTGCTTTGGCCGCGCCCGGCACCGCCCGATGTCTGGATCAATGGGGCGGGGAGCAATCTGGCTGTCAGGGTGGGGGAGACGGCGGTGCTGGTTCGGCCTCGCGTCGGTCTGTTCGGGGCTGACATATGGTCGCGGCGGCGCGGGTTGACGCTGGAGGTCGACGGCGGCGAGCGCCTCTGCCGACGATCCTGGTGCGCGCTGACGGTGCAGGGCGAGCGCTGGGCGGTGTGGTTCGGTCGTCGTGCGCCAGGGCAAGATCAGTTGGCAGAGCTTTGTGAGGGGGCGACCGGGGTGGTGATCCGGGCCGAGGTGAGCGAGCTGCCGGGCGGCTGTGCAGGGGCGCTGGTTGTGGATGGGCGCGACCTGATGCGAGGCTCCGCGGAGCTGTGGTGGACGGGCGACGGCTGGCATGGGGTGTGGGCACAGGACGTGCGGGGGCGTCGTCCGTGGAGCGCGCCGCTCGCGGATTAGTGCACCGTCATCGGGGTGCAAAAGGTGCAAAAGGTGCACTAAATTCGATGCGCGGCCCGTGGAGACGGCAGGCCGGGCGCAGAGCGAGTTTGAGCCCGTCTGGCGGCGTGGGGACATCTCCCGGCGGGAAAGGTCGAAACCTGCGCGGAATCAAGGAGCTGAGGATCACGGACAGGGGAATCCTGCCCAGGCTTCATCCGCGTCTGCTCGGTCGACGTGGCTCAGCGATGGTCCGGGTCCGTTGGCAGGCCCGCTTCGCCGCTTGAACGGTCGGGCCGCTGGTCCCGCTGGTGGGCTGGATGCCTAGATGTGTCTAGTGGTAGCGGCGGATCAGGCCGACCAGCTTGCCCTGGACCTCGATCTGTTCGGGCGAATAGATGCGCGTCTCATAGGCGGCGTTGGCGGGTTCCAGCGCGATGGAAGCGCCCTTCTTGCGGAAGCGTTTGAGGGTGGCTTCCTCGCCCTCGACCAGGGCCACGACGATTTCGCCGGAGCTGGCCGTCTCGCCGCGCTTGATGACGACATAGTCGCCGTTGTGGATGCCGGCTTCGATCATCGAGTCGCCCTCGATCTCGAGCATATAGTGGTCGCCGGAACCCAGCATGGCCTCGGGGATGGCGAAGCGGTCACGCTCATGTTCGATGGCCGAGATCGGCGAACCGGCGGCGATCTTGCCCAGCAGGGCCAGTTCACGCACATCGTTGGCAGCCGGGGAGTCGGGGCGTCCGCCCTCGACCACCTGAGGTCGGAACGGCCCGCGCGGTCGCCCGGCCGAGGCCGATTCCGGCAACTTCAGCACCTCAAGCGCCCGCGCCCGATGGGCCAGGCGGCGAATGAAGCCACGTTCCTCCAGCGCCGTGATCAGCCGGTGGATGCCGGACTTGGACGCCAGATCCAGCGCCTCCTTCATCTCGTCGAACGAGGGCGAGACGCCCGTTTCCTGGATCCGTTCATGGATGAACATCAGGAGTTCGTGCTGCTTCTTGGTGAGCATGGACGCCGCGGCCTCGAATCTGTCGATCTGTGGACAATAGCGGAACAAACCACAAACGTCCATGCTCTGTTCGTGAGGTGTTCCGGTTAAGGAGGGGTTAGCGACGTCAAGTTGCGGGTTTGATGTCCCTCTCCCGGCGGGAGAGGGTGTCATGCGACAGCATGACGGGAGAGGGGCAAGCCTGTCCGGAAAGGGTGCCATGTCCAGAGCCGTTCGGGCCAGACGCCTGAGACAGCAGGCCGGGTTCGGAGAGGGCGTCGTATGGACGGTTCTTCGGGCAGGACGAGCTGGCGGTCTGAAGTTCAGGCGACAACATCCAATTGACCGATTTGTCGTCGATTTTGCCTGCCCAGACCTGATGCTGGTTATCGAGATCGACGGGGAAGTCCACGATCTGCCGGACGTGAGAGCGCGGGACGCGGAGCGTACGACCCAGCTCGAATTGCTGGGCTGGACGGTTCTGAGGTTCACCAACGACGTGGCCGTCACGCGGACGACGGAGATCCTGGATGCAATCCGCCGCCATGCGCAGGTAATCGGCAGGGGGTGAGCTGAACCAGGTCCTGAGAGGCTTTCCCCTCATCCGGCCCTGCGGGCCACCTTCTCCCGCCGGGAGAAGGGATTATTGTTGAAGCAACCCCGTCGTCGCCGCTTCCACGTCCGCCTGACGCATCAGGCTTTCGCCGACGAGGATGGCGCGGGCGCCGGCGGTCTGGACGCGGGCGACGTCGGCGGGGGCGAAGATCCCGCTTTCGGCGACGAACAGGGTGCCTTCGGGTGCCAGCGGCGCGAGGCGTTCGGTCGTGGCCAGATCGACCTCGAAGGTGCGGAGCGACCGGTTGTTGACCCCGACCAGATCGGCCCCGAGGCGGACGGCGCGCTGCATCTCGGCCTCGTCGTGGGTCTCCACCAGGGCGTCCATGCCGAATCGGTGGGCCTCGGCCATGAGGTCGGCGGCCAGGGCGTCGTCGACCATGGCCAGGATGATCAGGATGCAATCGGCGCCCAGTGCGCGGCTCTCGGCGACCTGCCAGGGATCGACCAGGAAATCCTTGCGGATACAGGGCAGGGCGACGGCGTTGCGCGCGGCGACCAGATAGGCGTCGTCGCCCTGGAAACTGGGGCCGTCGGTCAGGACCGACAGGCAGGCGGCACCGCCGCGCTCATAGGCGCGGGCGAGGGCGGGCGGATCGAAATCGGCGCGGATCAGGCCCTTGGAGGGGCTGGCCTTCTTGATCTCGGCGATCAGGGCGGGGCGGCCTGTCTGGTCGTGGGTGCGTTCCAGGGCCCGGCGAAAGCCACGCGGCGGCGACGCTACGCCCGCGCGGCGGTCCATCTCGGCCTGACCGGCACCGGCTTTGCGCGCGGCGACGTCTTGGCGCTTGTAGGCGGCGATGCGGTCCAGGATGTCGGTCATGCCTCGACCGTCGTGTTGGAGGCCCGCACCAGTGCCGCCAGGGCCTGGGCGGCGCGGCCGTCGTCGATGACCTGGGCGGCGAGGGCGGCGCCCTCGGCCAGGTCGGCGGCGCGTTCGGCCACGATGAGCGCCGCGGCGGCGTTCAGCAGCACGATGTCGCGATAGGCCCCAGCTTGACCGTCGAGCAGGGCGCGCAGGGCGCGGGCGTTGTCCTCAGGTTCGCCGCCGCGAATGTCCGCGATGGCGGCGCGCGGCAGGCCGGCGCTCTCGGGCGAGACGGTGAAGCGACGCACGGTACCGCCGTGATACTCGGCCACCTCGGTCTCGCCCGTGGTGGTCAGTTCATCCAGACCCTGTCCATGGACGACCCAGGCGCGGGTCGCGCCCAGCCGACCCAGGGCCTCGGCCAGGGGACCGACCAGCCGCGGATCATAGACGCCCATGAGCTGTCGGCGTGCGCGGGCCGGATTGGACAGCGGCCCGATCAGGTTGAAGACGGTGCGAAAGCCCAGCTCGGCCCGGATCGGGGTGACATGGCGCATGGCCGTGTGGTGGGCGGGGGCGAACAGGAAGGCGATGTTGGCCTCATCCAGCGCGCGGCGCTGCTGGGCCGGGGAGGCGGCGAGGTTTACACCGAGAACCGCCAGAACGTCGGAGGTCCCTGACTTGGAGCTGAGCGCCCGGTTCCCGTGTTTGGCGACCTTGACGCCGGCTCCGGCGAGCACGAGGGCGGCGGCGGTCGAGATGTTGTAGGTGTGCTGGCCGTCACCGCCGGTGCCGCAGGTATCCACCACGTCATAGGGGTGATCGAGCGTCGTCGCCGCCTCGCGCATGGCCTGGGCGAAGGCCGAGATTTCCTCGACCGTCTCACCGCGCATCCGTAGCGCCGTCAGGGCGGCAGCGACCTGAGCCGGGGTCGGCTCGCCGCGCAGGCAGGCGTCGAGGAAGGCCTGCGCCTGGTCGGCGTCGAGCGCCCGCCCGTCCGCGAGCAGGGCGAGGAGGGGCTTGAACTCAGCGGACATGGGTATCCCTCTCCCCGTGGGAGAGGGCTTGAGCCCCCGAGAGCGCGCAGCGCGTTCGGCTGGGCGAAAGGGCGAGGGGCAAGCCTGACCGGAGAGGGTGGCCCCTCATCCCCCGCATGGGCCTACGCTGCGCTCCGTCATGCGGGGCCCCCTTCTCCCGTCGGGAGAAGGATTGGCGTGGATGGCCCCTCACGTTCCGCCCCTCCGCTTCACCCCGGCCAGATCCAGGAAGTTGGCCAGCATGGCGTGGCCGTGCTCGGTGGCGATGGATTCAGGATGGAACTGAACGCCGTGGATCGGCCGGGTCCGGTGCGCCAGACCCATGATCTCGCCGTCTTCGGTCCAGGCGGTGACGACCAGGCTGTCGGGCAGGGTGTCGCGGCTGACCGCCAGCGAATGGTAGCGGGTCGCCGTGAAGGGGCTGGGCAGGCCCCTGAAAATGGAGGTGCCGTCATGGTGGATCGGGCTGGTCTTGCCGTGCATCAGCTGCTTGGCACGAACGACGTCTCCGCCGAAGGCCTGGCCCATGGCCTGGTGACCCAGGCAGACGCCGAAGATGGGCAGGTCGTCGGGGGCCTGGCTCAGGAGATTCAGGCAGATGCCGGCTTCGTTCGGAGAGCACGGCCCGGGCGACAGCAACAGGGCCTCGGCACCCAGGGCGAGGGCCTCGGCGGCACTCATGTCGTCATTGCGGATGACGCGCGTGTCCGCGCCCAGCTCCGCAAGGTAGTGGACGAGGTTGTAGGTAAAGCTGTCGTAGTTATCGACGACGAGGATCATGGGCCGCTTCTAGGATGCAGAAGGGGCGGCGTCGAGGCGGCAAGGATTGGTTAACCATAAACAGGCCTGATCCGGCCATGACCCAGATCGAAGAAGCCCGTGCGCACTTGGTCGAGCCCAAGCCGAAGGGCAATCCGTGGATGACGTTACTGGCGGCGGGCTTCTGTGCGCTGTCGACCACGTTGCTGGCCGGGGCGATGATTTTTGGCCAGCTGACCTAGCTGGCGGCGAACTCGGACAGGGCGTCGAGCAGGGCGCGGTTTTCGTCGTCGGTGCCGACCGTCATCCTGAGGCAATCCGTCAGCCCATAGCCGCCGACCGGGCGCACGATGATACCGCGTGAATGCAGGAAGGCGTCGGCCGCCTGGGCATTGCGTTTGGCGTCCGGGAACCGGACCAGCACAAAGTTTCCGGCCGACGGGAAGACCTCGAATCCGAAGCCCTTGATGGCCTGGGCCAGACGCGGCCGCCATTGCAGGACCAGGGCGCGCGACTTTTCGACGTGCTCGTCGTCGAACAAGGCGGCCAGGGCCGCTTCCTGGGCCGGAATGTTGTTGTTGAAGGGCAGGCGCACGCGGTCGACCGCCTCGGCCACCGGCAACGGGCAATAGCCCCAGCCGACGCGCAGCGCCGCCAGGCCGTGGATCTTGGAGAAGGTGCGCGTGACGATGATGTTGGTGGCTGTGCGGGCCAGGTCGATGGCGCTGACCCATTCCGGCTCGACGACGTATTCGGCATAGGCCTCGTCGATGACCAGAAGCACATTGTCGGGCAGGGCCCCGTGCAGGCGGCGGATTTCCTCGCCGGTGTTCCAGCTGCCGGTCGGATTGGCCGGATTGGAGATGTAAACTAGGCGCGTCCGCTCATCGACCAGCTCAAGCAGGGCGTCGACCTCGCACCTGTAGTTCGGCTCCGGCGCAAGGCGGACCTCGGCCTGGTTGGCCTTGGCCGAGATGCGGTAGGCGAGAAACCCGTACTGGCCCGTGACGATGTTGTCGCCGGGCGTCAGATAGACCTGGTTTAGCAAGGTGAAGACCTCGTCCGAACCGTTGCCGAAGACCAGGCGCTCCGGCTCGATGGCGTGTTTCTCGGCAACCGCCTGACGCAGGCGAGAGGCCCGGCCCTCGGGATAAAGGTTCAGATAGTCGACCGCGCCCAGGAAGGCCTCACGCGCCTTCTCTCCCGCCCCCAGCGGGTTTTCGTTGGACGACAGTTTGATCGGCTCGGAGATGCCGTCGATCCTGGACTTGCCGCCGACGTAGGGCGCGATGTCGAGAATACCGGGCTTGGGAGGAGGCGTGCGGGTCATGGGGCGTCTTTAGCGGACGCGGGCGCGGACGCAAACCGACGCACGGCGATGCGACTCAGCGTGGGACAGCCGGAACACAGCCGATGACGCCGGCCAGACGACCGGGGGCCTGAGCCAGACGGGCGTCGTCGCGCTGGACATAGCCGTCGATCAGGTAGAGCCCCAGCCCACCGACCAACAGGGCGTGCCTGCCGCTGAGGCCGAGGCCGGTCAGGGCCTCCTCGACTTCCCACGGCTTGATCGGCGCATCGGTCAGCCACCAGGTGCGGTCGTCGCCGGACGGCTCGGACCATTGACGAGCCACAACGAACAGACCGGGCTTGTTCGCGTCACCGACCAGATCGTCGTCGATCACCGACAGGCCCGGCTCGGCCAGCAGGTGCGCCCACCAGGGATCACGCGGCTCGATGGCCACGACCGCGCGTGCGCCGGACCGCGCCGACGCCAGGGCAGCGCGCGCGTCCATGACCTGGGCCGAGCGGGCGCGATAGCCGAAGCGGTTGAGGGCAAAGGCCTCGGTGCCGGGGCCGTGGGTCGAGACCATGACAGGCCGGGCCGCCGATTCCACGTCGCGCACGATCGAGGCGATAAGGCCAGGCGGCAGGTCGGGATGGGCCCGGGCCGTTTCGCGGATCAGACGCGCCGAGGTGTCCGGTGTCATCGGCATCGGCCCCAGATCGGTCAGGAAATCGCGCAGGCGGTCCGCCAGCGGATCGAGGTCGCCCGGCTCCATACTCAGTAAAGCTTCGGGGCCGGCCCCAGGCTGACTGGACCGATGATGGTGCGACCGCCGGTGAAGTTCAGGGTCAATTCGGTCTCGCCACGGAAGCCGCTGGCCAGCTGGGCCCCGAGCGTGACGGCGGCGGCGGCGCGGGGATCGACACCCGGCGCATGCGCCAGCCCGGCCAGCGGCGCGGTGCCACCTCTGAGATGGGCGGCGAGTTGGCCCTGCAGGCGACCGTCGGTCCCGACACTCAGCCGCTCGGATTGCCCCCGGGCAAAATCGTCGCCGGCGGCGGCCTCGAGCCGGACCGCGCTGAATGTGCCGCCCGCCTGGCTCCAACTGGTCAGGGCCTGACGCCAGGTCGGGCCCGACAGGGCGGTGGCATGGTCGATATTGGCCTCCGCCGACAGATTGACGGGACGACGCTCCGACATCTCCGCCAGCGGACTGCCCGGACGGGGCACCGCACCGGTCAGGTTGAACAGCACCCCGGCCTGACCCGCAGCGACGTCGCGCGGGAGGAGGTTGATGACCAGTCGCTCAGCCTGGGTGATCGGAAAGGGCTGCGCGCCCGCGGCGGGCTGGAATCGAGGCTGGATGAACTCGACCACCAGGCGCGGCGGCGTGTGCAACAGACCCGAGGCCGAAGCCCGCAGGGCCTGGCCCTGAACGGCCACCCAACCCTTGGAGCCGCGTCCGAGATCCAGCCCTTCGGGTGCCACAAATACCCAGTGGTCCGGCGCATAGGCGTTGGCTTCGGCTTGCAGATTGGCCGTTCGCAGGCCGTGGCCGGACGGACCGGTGACCGTCAGGTCTTCGATCGTCAGATGGATCCGGAACGGCCAGCCGTCTATCCGGGGCGCTTCGTGAGCGATGCTCCAGCCTGCGGCCTCCAGCCGAGTTTCGGTTTGCACCAGGGTCGTGCGGATCTGGTTGGACAGATACCACCAGTAGCCGCTCCAGCCGCCGACGACGAGCAGGATCAGAACGATGAGGGCGGGAAGGCCGCAGCCGGAACGTCTAGCCATGGGTGTCTTCTAGCGGTTTGCTCGGCACAG
>Ga0209571_1000289_pt1 | contig 75408 bp, 63 predicted proteins | sample EBPBio102011_DNA_FD_185866 | JGI IMG/M metagenome (GOLD analysis project Ga0209571, IMG submission 185866) | Wastewater treatment Type I Accumulibacter community from EBPR Bioreactor in Madison, WI, USA - Reactor 1_1/10/2011_ DNA (SPAdes)... | ecosystem: Engineered > Bioreactor > EBPR >... | reverse complement strand
CAAGCTCACGCCGAGGCACTATGCCTACCTGAAGATCTCCGAGGGCTGCAACCACCGCTGCAGCTTCTGCATCATCCCGTCGATGCGCGGCGACCTCGTCTCGCGCCCGGTCGACGACGTGCTGCGCGAGGCCGAGAAGCTGGTCGAGCGCGGCGGCGTGCGCGAGCTGCTGGTCATCTCCCAGGACACCTCGGCCTACGGCGTGGACGTGAAGTACGCCGAGCGCGAGTGGCGTGGCCGGGCGTACCAGACGCGGATGAAGGCGCTGTGCGAGGGGCTGGCCGAGCTGGGCGTGTGGACGCGCCTGCACTACGTGTACCCGTACCCGCACGTGGACGACATCATCCCGCTGATGGCCGAAGGAAAGCTGCTGCCGTACCTCGACATCCCGTTCCAGCACGCCAGCCCGCGCGTGCTGAAGCTGATGAAGCGGCCGGGCGCCGTCGACAAGGTGCGCGAACGCATCGCGCGCTGGCGCGGGATTTGCCCGGAGCTGACGATCCGCAGCACCTTCATCGTCGGATTCCCGGGCGAAACCGAAGCCGAGTTCGAGGAACTGCTGGACTTCCTGCAGGAAGTGCGGCTCGACCGCGTCGGCGCCTTCGCCTACTCGCCGGTCGATGGCGCCAGCGCCAACCGCTTGCCGGACCCGGTGCCGGAGGCGGTGAAGCAGGAGCGACTTGCGCGTTTCATGGACGTGCAGGCCGCCATTTCCGAGGAAAAGCTGGGCGCCAAGGTCGGCAGCGTGCAGCGCTGCATCGTCGACTTGGTCGATGGCGATCTCGCGATCGCGCGTTCGATGGCCGATGCGCCCGAGATCGATGGCGTGGTGCAGGTGCAGAACGGGCGCGAGGCTGGCCTCAAGCCGGGTGATTTCGCGTCCGTCACCATCATGGGCAGCGACGAGCACGACCTCTTCGGCGAGGTCTGAGCGCGGCCGGCATGGGCCGGGAGGGCGGGGCGATGAGAACGTCGATGGCGAAGGCGATGATGGCGTGCGCGCTGGCGTGCCTCGCTGCGCCACCCGCGCCGGCATACGAGGCATCATCGCTCGACGGCGCGACGCTTGCGGCGACGATCGGCCCGGGGTTCAGGCTGCTGCAGCGGCTCGACGCGCACCTCAACGACGACCGCGAGCTCGACACGATCTACCTGGCGCAGGGCGAGGACGCCTATCGCATCGGCGTGATCCTCGCCTACCGCAGCGACGGTGCGTTCGTGCACGACGCCCTGCATCCGCTGGTGCTTCCGGACCTGCATGGCGGCCCGCCGACGCTGCAGTTGCGCAAGGACGTGCTGGTCGTGCGCGACGCGTCCGGCGGGAGCACGGCCACCGAGGCCACGCGCCGCTACCGCTACGACCCCAACGAACACGAGATGCTGCTGATCGGACTGGACGCGCACCGTTACAGCCGCACGCAGGCGCACGACAGCCTCAAGCTCAGCTGGAACCTGCTGACCGGCGCGCACGTGGTGGAGCGCGGCAAGGTGGTGCCGGACGACGCGCCGGGAGACGCGGCCTACCTGTACGGCCCGCCGGAACGGACGCTGCGCAAGTCGCAGCCGGTGTGGATGGTGCACACGCCGGATCCGGATGACCTGCTGGATGCGGAGCTCGTACCGGCGGACGAGGACCGCGACTGATCCGGGGCGCAATGCCCGCTCAGCCGTAGCCCACCTCGACGATGACGTAGCTGCGGCGTCCGCCGGGCAATTCCACCTCGAACGCGTCGTCGACCCGCTTCCTGAGCATGGCGCGCGCCAGCGGTGAGTCGATGCTGATCCAGCCGCGCCTGGCATCGGTCTCGTCCGGGCCGACGATGCGGTAGCGCGCGCTCTCGCCGGACACGGCGTCCTCGACCTCCACGTGGGCACCGAAGAACACCGCGTCCGGGTCGGATGGCGTGGTGTCGACCACGCGCAGGGTTTCCAGTCGTTTGCTCAGGTAGCGCACGCGCCGGTCGATCTCGCCGAGCTGCTTCTTGCGATAGGTGTACTCGGCGTTCTCGGAGCGGTCGCCCTCGGCCGCGGCGGCGGCGAGCGCGCGCACCACCTCGGGGCGCTTCACCCGCCACAACGCGTCGAGTTCGGCCTTCAGCCGCGCGTGGCCCTCCGGCGTGACCAGCGCGGTGCTCTTTTCGGCGGGCGGTAGCCAGCGGCCCATGCGGCGCGCGTGGCCTCAGCCGCGGCGCAGGCTGTAGTTCAGCGCGCTTTCGATCGGCTTGCCTTCGGTGTCGAGCAGGCGGATCTCGTCCTTCGACACGATCTCGAAGTGGCGGTCGTCCGCGTCCTTGCGGTCCGGATCGAGCAGCAGGTGCTTGCCGTCGGCGTCGATGGTCCAGGTGCCGGCGCTGTTGATCGGCGCGCCACGTTCCTGGTAGGTCTCGCGCAACTTGAAGGTGCCGTCGGCGTGGATCTCGACGAGGGTGTCGATGCCGGGGCAGTCGGCGCAGGGCAGGGTGCCGGCGAAGCTGCCGGCGAAGGCCTTGCGATCGAAGTTGGCCGGATCCGCCGGCGCATGGTGGACCACGGCGCTGGCATCGGTGCCGGCAACGGTGGCCTCCGGCGCGGCGGCCGGGGCGACGTCCGCGGGCGCGGCGTCGGTGGCGGACGGCGCTGGGGCGGGCTTGCAGGCGGCCAGGGCGAGGGCCAGCGGGAGCAGGAGGAAGCCGGAGGCGAGGCGATGGTGCATGGCGGGTGTCCTGTCGTGCGGAAAAGGGAGGGGGCGAGTCTGCCGGCGCGGCGCTGAACGCGTCGTGCGCCCGCGCGGGCCTTACTTCAGGATGCCGCCGAGCAGTCCTCGCACGATGCGGTTGGTGATGGTGCGCGCCGCCTGCTTGCCGGCGGCCTGGACCACGCCCTGGCGACGCTTGGTGCCGAACAGCCATTCGTTGACCGCCTTGCCCATGCCGCCTTCCTCTTCCGCCGGTGCATCCTTCGCGGTCTTCGCTGCCGGTGCGCCCGCCTGCGTGGTCGCGTCCTGCGCGCGCCTGGCCAGCAGCTCGGCCGCGGATTCGCGGTTGATCGCCTTGTCGTACCTGCCGCCCACCGGGCTGCCGGCACGCACCTGCGCGCGCTCGGCCTCGGTGATCGCGCCCATGCGGCAGCGCGGTGGCGAGACCAGCGTGTACTCGACCGGCATCGGCACGCCCTTGTCCTGCAGCGTGGACACCAGCGCCTCGCCGGTGCCCAGCCTGGACAGCGTCGCGGCGACGTCGAGGTTCGGGTTCGAGACGAAGGTTTCCGCGGCGGTCTTCACCGCCTTCTGGTCGCGCGGGGTGAACGCGCGCAGGGCGTGCTGGAAGCGGTTGCCGAGCTGGCCAAGGATGTTCGGCGGCACGTCGTCCGGGAACTGCGAGCAGAAGTACACGCCCACGCCCTTGGAGCGGATCAGCCGCACCACCTGTTCGATGCGCTGCTGCAGCGCCGCCGGTGCGTCGTCGAACAGCAGGTGCGCCTCGTCGAAGATGAAGACGAGTTTCGGCTTGTCGAGGTCGCCGACTTCCGGCAGCGTCTCGAACAGCTCCGACAGCAGCCACAGCAGGAAGCTGGCGTACAGGCGCGGTTTGAGGATCAACTGGTCGGCGGCGAGGATGCCGATGACGCCGCGACCATTGGTGTTCGTGCGCATCAGGTCGGCCAGTTCCAGCGCCGGCTCGCCGAAGAACTGCTGGCCGCCTTCCTGCTCCAGCCGCAGCAGCGAACGCTGGATCGCGCCGACCGACTGCGCACTGACCAGGCCATAGCTGGTGGAGATGTCCTTGCGCTCCTCGACCACGAGGTTGAGCAGGGCGCGCAGGTCGTCGAGATCGAGCAGCAGCAGGCCGCGGTCGTCGGCGAGCTTGAACACGATGTCGAGCACGCCGGCCTGGGTATCGTTCAGTTCCAGGATGCGCGACAGCAGGGTTGGCCCCATCTCGCTCACGGTGGTGCGCACCGGGTGGCCGAGCTTGCCGTACAGGTCCCAGAAGACCACCGGGCTGCCTTCCGGGGTCCAGCCCTCGATCCCGATCTGCGCGATGCGCTGCTGCAGCTTGTCGTTGTCGCCGCCGGGCACGGCAAGGCCCGACACGTCGCCCTTCACGTCGGCCAGGAACACCGGCACGCCCAGCCGCGAGAATCCCTCCGCCAGCGTCATCAGGGTGACCGTCTTGCCGGTGCCGGTGGCACCCGCGACCAGGCCGTGGCGGTTGCCGTACTTCGCCAGCAGGTGGACCTGCCCGCTGTCCGCGGTGGTGATGGCCTTGCCGACGAGGATGGAATCCATGTGCGCTGCGTCCCGGTAAAACGTCGATTCTAGGGCCAGCCCGCGGCTTTGGCATCGGGATGCGGCTTCGTTCCTTGTTTCGTGGCGGGGCCAGCGGCTACCCTGCCGGCCTCCCCGCACGTCCTGGTGTTCGATGCCTCCATCGCTGCTGTCCGCCACGCGCGGCGCCCTGTGTGTGTCGCTGCTGGTGTTGCTGGCGACTGCTTCCCCCGCGCAGGCGCAGTCGCGCCGCACCCAGGCCGCGGTCGAGGCGCTGAACCAGCGCATGGTCGCCGCCGAGACGCGCTACCGCGAGTCGCTGGTGAAGATCGGCAACAACGACCCGGCCGGCGTTGCCGAGAGCAATGCCGCGCTGGAGGACATGGAGGACGTGATCGTCGACTGCGGCAAGCTCAAGGGCTGCGCCACCGGCAACCTGCTGGCCAGCTACAAGCGCCTGCTCAAGGCCCAGGCCGATGGCGCGGCGGCGGCGCCGGGTGGCGATGGCGACGAGACCCTGGTCGACGACAGCGGCGACCTGCCCACCGGCGACGTGCCGCAGGTGGCCAGCGCGGCGTCGCTGCTGGCGGCGGAGGACCGGCGGTTCCTCGAACTGGTCAAGATGAACCCGGCGGTGCAGGCGGGCATCCGCCGCTGGCTGACGGACATGCGCGTGGCGCTGATCACCAGCCACGAGAACTACCAGTACATGCAGCACCTGATGTCGCCTTCGTTCCAGCGCCGCGGCCTGCCCGAGGCGCTGCTGTTCGGGATCATGGCCAAGGAATCCAACGGCCGGGTGCACTCGCGCTCGCGCGCCGGCGCGGCCGGGCCGCTGCAGTTCATGCCGGCCACGGGCCGGCGCTTCGGCCTCGGTCCGGACGGCAGCGGCTTCGACACCCGCTACGACGCGCGTGCCTCGGCCGACGCCGCGGCGCAGTACCTGGCCGAACGCTATGGCGAACTGGGCAACAACATCGAACTGTGGCTGGCCGCGTACAACGGCGGCGAGGGCCGCGCGCGCCGCGTGCACAACGAGTTCGGCGGGCGCAGCTTCTGGGACGCCGACGTCTACAACCAGTTCCCGCCGGAAACCAAGGACTACGTGCCGATGGTGATCGCCGCGGCGTGGCTGTACCTGCACCCGAAGGAGTACGGACTGTCGTTCCCGAAGGTGGACCCGCGGCCGGCCACGATCCAGCTGCAGCGTCCGGCCTCGATCTACGAACTGACGATCTGCCTCGGCAACGGCGGTACCCGCGACGGCTACATGCGCGTGCTGCGCAACCTCAACCCGCAGTACGAGGCGGAGGCGTGGATCCCGGCGGGCACCCGGCTCAACACGACGGTGCGCATGGCCGGCCTCTACGATCGCTGGTGCGTGAAGGGCGCGCGCGCCGACCTCGCCCGGCAGCTGGTCGCCAGCGACCCGACCACGGCGATCGTGCGCGTGGGCTCGGTGGAGACGGTGACCCTGCCCGACGGCAGCGTGGTCGAGCAGGCAGCGGAGTCGCCCACGGCCGCCGCGCCGGCGGCCCCGGCACCGAGGCCGGCGGCGGCGCGCACCCATCGCGTGGCCCGCGGCGAGACCCTGGTCGCCATCGCCCAGCGCTACCAGTGCGACACCAAGACCCTGGCCGCGGCCAACGGACTCAAGGCGCCGCGCTACACGCTGCAGCAAGGGCAGCGGCTGAAGCTGGAAGGCTGTCGCTGACGCGCCAGTGCCCGGCAGGTCGCGTCCTGTGCGGCAAGCCGCGCGCGTCGATCCTGCCGCGCGACCGGTTCAAGCCCGGGTCGCGAGTCGTTGTCCCAGCCGCACCGGCGATTCGGCCTTCAGCGCCGGATCGAGCGTCGCCACGCCCGGCGGCAGCAGCACGATCACGGTCGAGCCATAGTTGAAGCGGGCCATCTCCTCGAACCGCTCCAGCACCACATCCTCCGCGCTCCAGTTCTGCGCGGCGATGCGGCCGCCGTAGGGCGGGATCACCTCGCCGCTCCACACGGTCTCCACGCCAGACACCAGCAGCGCACCGACCATCACCACCGCCATCGGGCCGAAATCGGTCTCGAAGTGGCACACCAGGCGCTCGTTGCGCGCGAACAGGCGCGGCACGCTGGCGACGGCATCCGTACCGACCGAGAACAAGCGGCCCGGCACGTGCACGGTCTCGCGCAGGCGGCCGGTCCAGGGCATGTGCACGCGGTGGTAGTCGCGCGGCGACAGGTACACGGTGGCGAACAGGCCGTTGGCGTAGGGCGCGGCCGCGGCGTCGCTGCCCAGCAGCTCGGCCGCGGTGTAGGACTGGCCCTTGGCCTGGAAGATGCGTCCGTCCGCGATCGGCCCGCACTGGCTGACGTGGCCGTCGGCGGGCATCAGCAGCGCCCGCGGGTCGGGATCGGGCTTGCGCGCGCCGGGTCGCAGCGCGCGGGTGAAGAAGGCATTGAAGGTCGGATAGCTGCGCGGATCGGGATTGGCCGCTTCGGACAGGTCCACGCCGAAGCGTCGCGTCACCGTGTCGATCAGCCAGCGGCTGGTGCGCGGCGAATCGGAATACGCCAGCCGCCGCGCCAGCGACGACAGCAGCCGGTGCGGCAGCACCCAGGTCAGCGCGGTGACGGGGCTCACCGGCGCGGCGCCTGGCTCAGTGCGATGAAGTCGGCGGCGATCGCCGCCGGATCGTCCAGCGCGCTGCCGGTGACCACGCCGGCCATGCGGCCCTGCGGGTCGAGCACCGCCATCGCCGCGCTGTGGTCGATCGAATACTGGTCGGCCGGCGCGCCATCCGGGGGCGGCACCTTCGCGAACACCAGCGACAGCGAGCGGGCGAAGGTCTCGAGCGACGGGATGTCGGCGGTCGCGGCCAGGGTGTCGCGATGGAAGGCATGCGCGTACTCGCCGATGCGGTCGGGCGTGTCGCGCTCGGGATCGACCGAGACGAACAGCACGCGCGGGCGGGTCGATTCGGGCAGGGCTTCCCATTGCTTCTGCGCCTGCGCCAGCCGCGCCAGCGTGGTCGGGCAGACATCGGGGCAGAAGGTGAAGCCGATGAACACCAGGGTCCAGTGCCCGTGCAGTTCGCCCGGGACCAGCTGCGTGCCGTCGGACTGCTGCAGGGCGAACGGCGGCAGTTCCCGCGGCTGCGGGAACAGCTTGACCGCACGCAGGGCCGGTTGCGGCGTGGCCGGTTCGGTGAAGTACTTGCGCGAGGCGAGCAGGCCCAGGCCGGCGAACAGCGCGACCAGCAGGACGATGGCGACGGTGCGGTTGAACATCGCAGAATCCACTTGAAGTGCGGCCATGATACCCCTGTCGCCGCTATACTTGCCGGTCCGGCTCCCGCCGGGGATGGGCGCCGCCATGACCGACGAATTGCAGACGATCATCGACCTGATCCGCTACGGTGCCAGCCGCTTCAACGCGGCCGGCCTGACCTTCGGCCACAGCTACGACAACGCCATCGACGAGGCCACCCAGCTCACCCTGCACGCGCTGCACCTGCCGCACGACCTTGGCCCCGCCTATGGCAACGCCCGGGTCACGCTCGCCGAGAAGGAAGACGTGCTGGCGCTGTTCCTGCGCCGCATCGAGGAGCGCGTGCCGGCCGCCTATCTGACCGGCGAGGCCTGGTTCGCCGGGCTGAGTTTCAAGAGCGACCCGCGCGCGCTGGTGCCGCGCTCGCCGATCGCGGAACTGATCGAAGCCGGCTTCGAGCCCTGGCTGGGCGGCCGCGAGGTGCGCCGGGCGCTGGACCTGTGCACCGGCTCGGGCTGCATCGCGCTGGCGATGGCGCACTACAACCCGGATTGGCACGTCGACGGCGCCGACCTCAGCGACGACGCGCTGGCCCTGGCCGACGAGAACGCGCAGCGACTGCTGGCCGGCAATGCCCGCTTCGTGAAGTCCGACCTGTTCTCCGCGCTGCAGGGCGAGCATTACGACCTGATCGTCACCAATCCGCCCTACGTGACCGACGACGAGACCGATGCGCTGCCGAGGGAGTACTCCCACGAGCCGGAACTCGGCCTGCGTGCCGGCTACGACGGGCTGGACATCGTGCTGCGCATCCTGCGCGACGCGCCGCTGCACCTGACCGAGGACGGCCTGCTGATCTGCGAGGTCGGCGAGGCCGAGCGCGCGCTGGCGAAGCTGCTGCCCGAGCTGCCGCTGATCTGGATCGAGTTCAAGGTCGGGCAGATGGGCGTGTTCGTGGTCGAACGCCACGACCTGGTCACGCACAACGCGCGCATCACCGCGCTGGCCAATGCGCGCGAGGGTATCGTCCCGACGCCGGTGTCGAGCGCCGGCGGCAGCCTGTTCTGAAGGCGTGTCATTCCCGCGAAAGCGGGAATCGCTCGATGCCCGCCAGGCGGCGGGTGGTCAGAGGCAACGGATATCGTGGGGCACTCGATCAATGGATTCCCGCTTTCGCGGGAATGATGGAACCGGAAAGCAACGAGTTGAATACATTTGGCCATCTTTTCCGCGTCACCACCTTCGGCGAATCGCACGGGCCGGCGATCGGCTGCGTGGTCGACGGGTGCCCGCCGGGGATTGCCATCGCGCCGGAAGACTTCACCCATGACCTGTCGCGTCGTGCCACCGGCAAGACCCGGCATACCTCGGCGCGCCATGAAGCGGACGAGGTGGAAATCCTCAGCGGCGTGTACGAAGGCGTCACCACCGGCACGCCGATCGCGCTGCTGATCCGCAACACCGACCAGCGCAGCAAGGATTACACCGCCATCGCCGCGCAGTTCCGTCCGGGCCACGCCGATTACACCTACTGGCAGAAATACGGCATCCGCGATCCGCGCGGCGGCGGGCGTTCGTCCGCGCGCGAAACGACGATGCGCGTGGCGGCGGCGGTGATCGCGAAGAAATGGCTGGCCGAGCGCTTCGGCGTGACCGTGCGCGGCTACATGAGCCAGATCGGCGAGGTCGTGCCCTCGAACAGCGGGCCGCGTTCGCATGACTGGAACGCGGTCGAGGCCAATCCGTTCTTCTGGCCCGATGCCGCGCAGGTGCCCGAACTGGAAGCCTACATGGACGCGCTGCGCAAGTCCGGCGATTCGGTCGGCGCGCGCGTGACCGTGGTGGCCGAGGGCGTGCCGCCGGGCTGGGGCGAGCCGATCTACGGCAAGCTCGACGGCGAACTTGCGGCGGCGATGATGTCGATCAATGCGGTCAAGGGTGTGGAGATCGGCGATGGCTTCGCGTCCGTGGCGCAGAAGGGCACGCAGCACCGCGACGTGATGACGCCACGAGGCTTCCTCTCCAACCATGCCGGCGGCATCCTCGGCGGCATCAGCACCGGGCAGCAGGTCGTGGTCTCGGTGGCGTTCAAGCCCACCTCCAGCCTGCGCCTGCCGGTCGAGGGCGTGGACGTGGACGGCAAGGTCGTCGACATCGTCACCACCGGCCGCCACGACCCGTGCGTGGGCATCCGCGCCACACCGATCTGCGAGGCGATGCTGGCGCTGGTGCTGATCGACCAGGCGCTGCGCCACCGCGCGCAATGCGGCGACGTGGGCGTCGTGTCGCCGCGTATCCCGCCCGCCGCCGGTGGCTGAGTCGAAGCCGCGCGTCTGGGTCAGCCAACCGCTGTTCGACGACATCGTCGCGCGGCTGGCGGAACATTTCGAGGTCGATGCCACGCGCGACGTGACGGCCTGGTCGCCGGCACAGGTGGCGGCGAAGCTGGGCGAGGTCGATGGCGCGCTGGTCACGCTCAACGAGCGCATCGGCGAGGACGAGCTCGCCGCGGCCGGGCGCCTGCGCGCGGTGGCGAACGTCGGCGTGGGCTACAACAACCTCGACATTGGCGCGCTCGAGTCCCGCGGCATCGTCGCCACCAACACGCCCGACGTGCTGACCGACACCACCGCCGACATGGCGTTCGCGCTGCTGATGGCGGCCGCGCGGCGCATCACCGAGGGCGAGCGCTGGTTGCGCGAAGGGCGCTGGACGCAATGGTCGTTCGACACCCTGCTCGGCAGCGACATCCACGGCAGCACGCTGGGCATCCTCGGCATGGGCCGGATCGGGCAGGGCATCGCCCGGCGCGGCGCGCACGGCTTCGGCATGCGCGTGCTGTACCACAACCGCAGCCGGCTGGCGGACGGTATCGAACGCAACTGTCGTGCCGACTGGGTCGACTTCGATACACTGCTGCGCGAGGCAGACCACCTCGTGCTGGTGCTGCCGTACTCGCCCGCCACCCGCCACGTCATCGATTCCACCGCCCTCGCGAAGATGAAGCCGACCGCGACGCTGACCAACATCGCCCGTGGCGGCCTCGTCGACGAGGTGGCGCTGGCCGATGCGCTGGCGCATGGCCGGCTGGCCTCGGCGGCGCTGGACGTGTTCGAGGGCGAACCGGCGGTCGATCCGAGGCTGCTGGCGCTGCGCAACGTGGTGCTCACCCCGCATGTCGGCAGTGCCAGCCTGGCGACGCGCCGCGCGATGGCCGCGCTGGCCGTCGACAACCTCGTCGCCGCGCTCGGCCGTGGTCCGCGCGCCGGTCGTCCGCCGACGCCGGTGACCGGCGTTTCCAGCCCCGGCACCGGCAAACGCTAGGGTCGCCGGCGGCGGTCCGCGCACGGCTTCCCCATGACCCGACGACGGCGCGCGCCGCGCGCACGTCAGGCCACTCCAACTTCTGATCCCCGGATACCCGCTTCCATGAACGACTCCAACAACCGACGCTTCAACGTTGCCGTGGTCGGCGCCACCGGCGCGGTCGGCGAAACCATGCTGTCGATCCTCGCCGAGCGCAATTTCCCGGTCGGCAAGCTCGTGCCGCTGGCGTCCGAGCGCTCGGCCGGCGGCACCGTCGGCTACCGTGGCGAGGAGTACGTGATCGAGGACCTGGCCGGCTTCGATCCGACCGGGATCGACATCGCGCTGTTTTCCGCGGGTGGCGGCGTGTCGAAGGAATACGCGCCGAAGTTCGCCGCGGCGGGCGCGGTGGTCATCGACAACAGCTCGGCCTTCCGCTACGACGACGACGTGCCGCTGGTGGTCAGCGAGGTCAACCCGGAGGCGGCGAAGCTGCGGCCGCGCGGCATCATCGCCAACCCCAACTGTTCGACGATGCAGATGCTGGTCGCGCTGGCGCCGATCCACCGTGCGTACGGCATCGAGCGCATCAACGTGGCCACCTACCAGTCGGTGTCCGGCGCGGGCCGCTCGGCGCTGGAGGAACTGGCCCGCCAGACCGGCGCGCTGCTCGCGTTCCAGGATGCCGATCCGCGGCGTTTCCCGGTGCAGATCGCATTCAATCTGATCCCGCACATCGACGATTTCCTCGACAACGGCTTCACCAAGGAGGAGATGAAGCTGGTCTGGGAGACGCGCAAGATCCTCGGCGACGAATCGATCCAGGTGAATCCCACCGCGGTGCGCGTGCCGGTGTTCTACGGGCACTCGGAAGCGGTGAACGTGGAGACGCGCGAGAAGGTCTCGGCGGCGCAGGCACGCGCGCTGCTGGCCTCGGCGCCGGGCGTGAAGGTGGTCGACGAGCGCAAGCCGGGCGGCTATCCGACCCCGGTCACGCATGCCTCCGGGCACGACGCGGTGTTCGTCGGCCGCATCCGCGAGGACCTGTCGCATCCGCGCGGACTGAACCTGTGGATCGTGTCCGACAACATCCGCAAGGGCGCGGCGCTGAACGCGGTGCAGGTGGCGGAACTGGTCGCGGCCGGGGGCTGACACGTTGCGGAGCGGCGGCGCGGGCGGCTAGAGTCGCGGCCATGTCACGATCCGGAACGAGGGGCGGCACGCGCCCGAACGCTTGGTGGACGATGGCCTGCGGCCTGCTGCTGGCGGTCGTGGCCTGGCCGGCGTTCGCGCTCGGGCTGGGCCAGATCGACGTGCGCTCGCAGGCGGGACAGCCGCTGCTGGCGGAAATCCCGATCATCTCCGCCGATCCGTCCGAACTCGACGGCCTGCAGGCGCGGCTGGCGTCGCCCGACACCTTCCGCCGCATCGGGCTCGAACCGCCGAGCGGGCTGGTCTCCGGCCTGCACTTCGCGATCGCGCTCGATCCGCGCGGTCGCCCGGTGATCCGCATCACCAGCGACGCGCCGGTGCAGCAGCCGCTGCTGACCTTCCTGGTCGAAGTGGAATGGGGCCAGGGCCGGCTGGTGCGCGAGTACTCGGCCCTCGTCGACACGCCGCAGACGGTGGCCGCGCCGGCACAGCCGCCGATCCAGGCGCCGGTCGCCGCGCCGTCGAACACCATCGTGCGCGCGCCCGAACCCGCGCCGCCGGCGGAGGCGCCTGCCGCACCGCCGGAAGCGCCGCCCGCGGCGCAGGCGCAGGAACAAGCCGTCGTGGCCAGTGCGCCGCCGCCAGCGCCGGCACCCGTGCCGCGCCCGGTGGCCGTGTCGCCGCAGCTTGCCGGGGGCGAGTACGGCCCGGTCCAGGCGGGTCAGACGCTCGGCAGGATCGCCGCGGAACTGTCCGCCGGCAGCGGCCAGTCGCTCAACCAGACAATGCTGGCGCTGCTGCGCGCCAACCCGGAAGCCTTCATCGGCGGCAACCTCAACCTGATCCGCCAGGGCGCGGTGCTGCGCGTGCCGACGGGCGAGGAGTGGTCGGCCGCGAGCATCGCCGAAGCCAATGCGGTCGTGCGCGAACATGTTGCGCGCTGGCGCGAGATGCGCCGGCCGGTACCGCAGCCGGCGGCGGTCGATGCTGCCGAGGCGCCGGCTGCGACGGCCACCACCGCGGCCGCGACCGCGGCGCCGTCCCCGGCGCCGTCCGCCGGTGCGTCGCCGCGTGTCGCCGACGCGCGGCTGGAGATCGTACCGCCGACCCAGGGCGGCAGCGACCGGGCAGGAACCAGGACCGGCATCGCCGCCGGGGGCGAGGGCGACATGCTGCAGCAGCAGGAACTGATCCAGACGCGCGAAACGCTGGTGGCGCGCGACGCCGAAGTGCAAGAGCTCAAGGCCCGCGTGGCCGAACTGGAGCAACTGCAGCAACAGCAGCAGCAGCTGATCCAGCTCAAGGACGGCGAGCTGGCCACGGCCCAGCAGCGCCTCGCGCAGACCAATGCGCAGGCGGCAGCGGCTCCGCCGACGGACGCGGGCACGCCGCTGTGGCTGTGGCTCGGACTGGCGCTGCTGGTGGCCGCGCTCGTCGGCTGGTGGCTGTCGCGACGCAAGGCCGCGGCGCGCAAGCCGGTGTTCACCACCACGGCCAGCGTCCTGCCGGGTGGCCCCGGTGCGAGGACGGCGTCGACGCCGTCGGCCGCCGCGCCGGTCGCAGAAGCCGAGGACGTCGAGGCGGCGTTCGAAGATGCACCGACGCCGGCCGCACGCGGCCAGGGCCCCGCGGCGACCTCCTGGACCGCGCCTCCGGCGGCGGCCAGCGGGACGTCACCCACCTGGCATGCCGGCGGCGGCGCCGCGCGCGCCGAGACCGTGGCGCCGCTCAATCCCGCGCCCGCCGGGCACGAGCGCATCGAGCTGGCCCGCGCCTACATCGACCTCGGCGATGTCGACACCGCGCGCATGCTGCTGCAGGAAGTGGCCGACGGCGGCGATGCCGCCGCGCGCGGCGAGGCGGCACGCCTGCTGCGCGAACTGGTGTGACCCGACGCTACGCGATCGGCGTCGAATACGACGGTGGCGGTTTCCGGGGCTGGCAGCGACTGACCCCGTCAGGCGTGCCCGACGGCACCACCGTGCAGGGCGTGCTGGAAACCGCGCTGTCGTCGGTGGCCGATGCGCCGGTGTCGACCGTCTGCGCCGGCCGGACCGACGCCGGCGTGCACGCGCAGTGCCAGGTGGTGCATTTCGACAGCGACGCGCTGCGCGATCCCCGGGCGTGGACGCTCGGCGCGACCACGCGCCTGCCGCCGGCGGTGGGCGTGGTCTGGTGCCGGCCCGTGGCCGACGACTTCAACGCGCGCTTTTCGGCCGTGGCGCGGCGCTACCGCTATCGCATCCTCAACCGCCAGGTGCGCCCGGCGCTGGCGCGGCAATGGCTGTCGTGGGTGTGGACGCCGCTCGATGCCGAGGCCATGCACCGGGCGGCGCAGGCGCTGCTGGGCGAGCAGGATTTCAGTGCGTTCCGGTCCTCGGAATGCGAGGCCACGCACGCGCGCCGCGACCTGCAGGCGATCGCGGTGCATCGCGATGGCGACGTGGTCAGCGTCGACGTGCAGGCCAACGCCTTCCTGCATCACATGGTGCGCAACATCGTCGGCTCGCTGCTGGAAGTCGGACGTGGCGAGCGGCCCGAGGCGTGGATTGCCGAGGTGCTGGCCGGCCGCGACCGCACGCGCGCGGGCCCGACCGCGCCGGCGACGGGGCTGGTGTTCGTCGGGCCACGCTATCCGCGCGGGCACGGACTGCCCGACGACGTCAGCCTGGCTTGATCGCGGGGCGGCTTGCATGGAACATCGCCGCCCAGTCCGACACCGCCGCCCGCGCGCGGCATGCATCGAGGAGAGCCCGTGGCCCCGCCACTGTTCCGCACCCGCATCAAGTTCTGCGGCATGACGCGCCCCGGCGACGTGCGCCTGGCCGGCGAGCTGGGCGTGGACGCGGTCGGCTTCGTGTTCGCCGCGCGCAGCCGGCGCCTGGTCGACGCCGACCAGGCCGCCGCGATGCGTCGCGCGCTGGCGCCGATGGTGGATGCGGTGGCGCTGTTCATGGACAACGACGGCGACGAAGTGCGCCGCATCGTGGCCACGGTGCGGCCGACCCTGCTGCAGTTCCACGGCGAGGAGGACGATGCCTTCTGCCGGCGCTTCGGACTGCCGTACCTGAAGGCCGTGGCGATGGGGCACGACGCGCCGCTGGAACCGCTGGCGCTGCATGCGCGCTACCCCACCGCCGCCGGCTTCCTGCTCGATGGCCATGCGCCGGGCGAGGGTGGCGGCAGCGGGCGCGTGTTCGACTGGACGCGCGTGCCGGCGGGGATCACCAAGCCCTACCTCGTGGCCGGGGGGCTGACCCCGGACAACGTGCACGAGGCGGTCGTGGCCACGCGCCCCTGGGGCGTGGACGTGGCCAGCGGCGTCGAGGTCGACGGCGACGAGCCCGGGATCAAGGATGGCGCGCGCATGCGCCGCTTCGTCGAGGAAGTGCGCAGCGCCGACTGCGGTTGATGCGCGTCAGTCGTGCGCGAGGCGCGCGCGCAGCCAGCCGGCGAGGGCGTCCAGGCGCGCGTCGGCGCCGCTGCGAGAACACAGGCACCAGTGTGCGTCGGTATCGACGAAACCCCATGGCGCGGCCAGCCGGCCGGAGGCGAGGTCCTCGGCCACCAGTTGCTGCGGCGCGATCGCCACGCCTAGCCCGGCGACAGCGGCTTCCAGCAGGTAGTACAGGTGCTCGAAACCGCTGCCGGCCTGCAGCGTGGACGGGTCCAGGCCCAGGCGCGTCGCCCACTGCGGCCACGCCTGCGGCCGCGAGGCGGTCTGCAGCAACGGTTCGCGAACCAGTTGCGCGGGGGACAGGCCCGCGAGTGATTCAAAGCGGGGATGGCGCGGACTGAGCACCGGTCCGATCCGTTCGCGCGCGAGCCTGTGCACCTCCCAGCCGCGCGGCCACGGCGCTTCGCCGATCAGCAGCATCGCATCGAGGCCGGCCAGGGCCGGGTCCGGCAGGCCCTCGCGCGGCGACAGGTGGACCGGCAGGTCGGGCAGGTCGCGCGCCAGCCGGTCGAGGCGCGGGATCACCCAGCGCGCCAGCAGGCTGCCCGGGCAGCCCAGCACCAGTGCCGGCGGCCCGGACACGCGCCGCGCCTCGCGCACGCCGGCGCGCAGGCGGTCGAAGGCTTCGCCGCTGGCGTCGCGCAGGCGACGGCCGGCGTCGGTCAGCTGCAGGCCGCGCCCATCGCGCTCGAACAGGGTCAGGCCGAGGCGCGCTTCCAGTGCCTTGACCTGGCGGCTGACCGCACCGTGGGTGACATGCAGTTCGGCCGCCGCTTCGCTGACGCTGCCCCGTCGCGCCGCCGCCTCGAAGGCGCGCAGGGCGGTCAGCGGCGGCAGGTCTGAAGCATCCATTCGTGAGATTTTCTCACATGAAACGGAAAAATGATCGCTTATCGGCCCACGACCTGTGCGCTAGAGTGTGCCCTCGACGACATCCCGGACGGTCCCGATGTGCAGTGCCCAGGTGCAGGATTTCCACGCCTTTCCGGATCGGGCGGGCCATTTCGGCCGCCACGGTGGACGCTTCGTCGGCGAGACCCTGATCGGGCCGCTGGAGGAACTGGCCGCCGCCTATGACGCGGCGCGCGTCGATCCGGCCTTCATCGCCGCCTTCGACAAGGACCTCAAGCACTACGTTGGCCGGCCCAGCCCGATCTACCACGCCGAGCGGCTCAGCCGTGAAACCGGCGGCGCGCAGATCCTGCTCAAGCGCGAGGACCTGAACCACACCGGCGCGCACAAGATCAACAACACCATCGGCCAGGCGCTGCTGGCCAGCCGCATGGGCAAGACCCGGATCATCGCCGAGACCGGCGCCGGCCAGCACGGCGTGGCCAGTGCCACCGTGGCCACGCGCCTGGGCCTGGAGTGCGTGGTCTACATGGGCGCCACCGACATCGAGCGCCAGAAGATCAACGTCTACCGCATGAAGCTGCTTGGCGCGACGGTGGTGCCGGTGACCAGCGGCTCGGCCACGCTGAAGGACGCGCTCAACGAGGCGATGCGCGACTGGGTGACCCACGTGCGCGACACGTTCTACATCATCGGCACCGTCGCCGGCCCGGATCCGTATCCGCGCATGGTGCGCGACTTCAACGCCGTGGTCGGACGCGAGGCGCGTGCGCAGGTGCTGGCCGAGTATGGCCGCCTGCCGGATGCGATCACCGCCTGCGTCGGTGGCGGCAGCAACGCGATCGGTCTGTTCCATGCGTTCCTCAACGACACATCGGTGCGCATCGTCGGTGCCGAGGCCGCCGGCGACGGCATCGAGACCGGCCGCCACGCGTCGTCGCTGTCGGCCGGTCGCGTGGGCGTGCTGCACGGCAACCGCACCTACGTGATCTGCGACGATGACGGCCAGATCATCGAAACGCATTCGATTTCCGCCGGCCTGGATTACCCGGGCGTCGGCCCCGAGCACGCCTTCCTGAAGGACAGCGGCCGCGCGGAGTACGTCGGCGTGACCGACGATGAAGCCCTAGCGGCGTTCCACACGCTCACCCGCACCGAAGGCATCCTGCCGGCACTGGAATCCAGCCATGCCGTCGCCCAGGCGATCAAGCTCGCGCGGGAGTTGCCGAAGGACGCGCTGGTGCTGTGCAACCTGTCCGGCCGCGGCGACAAGGACGTGCACACCATCGCCGCGCGGGAAGGAATTGTGCTGTGAGCTTCATGCCAAGAGCATATCGTTGGCTGCTGAGCGGCGCGTTGCTTCTCGCCAGCGCCACAGTCCTCGCCGACGGCGGCGAGGCCCCCCAATCGTCTGGAGAAACTGGGTGCGGCGTGTTGGAAATTTGGGTGATGCAAGGACCGGAGCACAATGATGAGTTCCAAGATCAGCTGCTTCGTTGCGAATCCATCATTCCTCCTGCCGATGCGGAGATATTGAAGACCGTCGAAAAAATGTCGCAGGAGGAGCCAGAGGCTTCTGAGGATCTGTTCGAACGAAAGTACCGGCCTTTCATGTTGAGACAGGCATCCGAAGTCGATGCGCCGGAATGCAGCGTCATGCGGCTCGGATTCGCTTTCGGGCTGGCGCCGGATGCCGAAGGGGTGGACCGGGTGGAAAAGGTGCTGCGACGATGTGAAGCGGATTTCCTTCCGTCCGACCGTGAAGCGCTCGCACAGGCGCTCGACGATGCGCGCAGGCGACTGACCTTGCCCGGCACGCTGGAAGAGGCAGTGGAGGACGTCCTTGGGGAACTCGACGAAAAGTCGAAGATCTCGCTCAGGGAAATGAAGCGGGACGATCTGATCGGACTGCATTTCGGGTTTGGCATGGCACTCCGCAACGAGTTGGGTCTCTGGGGCGGAAACCAGCCGCTGCTCGAATCCATTTGTGGTGGCAAATCATGCCATCCCGATGACGCGTCGATGAAGATTATCGAGGCGCTCTGGGAGCGTCTGCAGAACCAGCCAGCACAACCTTCGAACTGATCCGCCGTTCAATTCATAACCGGTCACCAGATGAATCGCATTGCCGCCCGCTTCGCCGAGCTCCGCGCTGCCAACCGCAAGGCGCTGATCCCGTTCATCACCGCCGGCGATCCTTCGCTGGAGGCGACCGCGCCGGTGATGCACGCGCTGGTCGAAGCCGGTGCGGACGTGATCGAGCTGGGCGTGCCGTTCTCCGACCCGATGGCCGACGGGCCGACCATCCAGCGCAGTTCCGAACGCGCGCTGGCGCGCGGCGCCGGCCTGCGCCACGTGCTGGAGGCCGTGCGCGGGTTCCGCGAGCGCGATGCCGCCACGCCCGTGGTGCTGATGGGTTACCTCAACCCGATCGAAATCCGCGGCGTCGCGCGCTTTGCCGCGGAGGCCGCGGAGGCGGGCGTCGATGGCGTGCTGCTGGTCGACCTGCCGCCGGAGGAGGCCGGCGACGTGCGCCCGGCGCTGGCCGCGCACGGCATCGACCTGGTGCTGCTGGCGTCGCCGACCACCACCGAGGCACGCCTGCGCCTGCTGCGCGAGGATGCGGGCGGCTACCTGTACTACGTCAGCTTCGCCGGCGTCACCGGCGCGTCCGACCGCCTGGACACGCAGGCGGCCGGCGAGCGGCTGCGCGCGATCCGCGGCGCGAGCCGGGTGCCGGTCGTGGCCGGCTTCGGCATCCGCGACGCCGCCAGTGCCGCGGCGATGGCGGTCGACGCCGACGGCGTGGTGGTCGGCAGCGCGCTGGTGTCGGCGCTGGCGGACGCGGCCGACGCCGAGGAGGCCGCGCGCCGCGCCGCCGCCTTCCTCGCGCCGCTGCGGGCCGCGCTCGACTGAGGCGGAGCGCTGCCGCGCGCTGCACTTTGTTTTCAATGGCTTGCGTTGCCTGCATGGCCGGCGTCACGGGCCCGGCCGGCGGCCCGCGCCAGGCCGTGGCCGGCACGGCCCTTGCGCTAAACTCCGCCCCTTGCGCGGCCTGGCGCCGCGACCGGATTCAACACCACGCATGTCCTGGCTGAAGAAACTGATGCCGCCGCGCATCCGCACCGACAGCGGCGCGACCAAGAAGCGCAGCGTGCCCGAAGGCCTGTGGGAGAAGTGCGAGCGCTGCGGCGCCGTGCTCTACGGGCCCGAACTCGAGGAAAACCTCGAGGTCTGCCCCAAGTGCGGCTTCCATCGCCCGATCCGCGCCCGCGCGCGGCTCAAGGCGCTGTTCGACCCGGGTGACCTGCAGGAGATCGCCGGCGAACTCGGGCCCACCGACGTGCTCAAGTTCAAGGACCAGAAGCGTTACGCCGAGCGCATCAAGGCCGCGCAGAAGTCCACCGGCGAGCGCGACGCGCTGATCGTGATGCAGGGCGAGCTCAAGCGCATGCCGCTGGTCGCGGCGGCGTTCGACTTCGCCTACATGGGCGGTTCGATGGGCTCGGTGGTCGGCGAACGCTTCACCCGCGGCGCCGAGCGTGCGCTGGAGATCGGTTCGCCGTTCGTGTGCTTCTCCGCCAGCGGCGGCGCGCGCATGCAGGAAGGGCTGTTCTCGCTGATGCAGATGGCCAAGACCTCCGCCGCGCTCGGGCGCCTGCGCGAGGCAGGCTTGCCCTACATCTCGGTGCTGACCCACCCCACCACCGGCGGCGTGTCCGCGAGCTTCGCGATGCTCGGCGACGTCAACATCGCCGAGCCCGAGGCCCTGATCGGCTTCGCCGGCCCGCGCGTGATCGAGCAGACCGTGCGCGAGACGCTGCCGGAAGGCTTCCAGCGCTCCGAGTTCCTGGTCGAGCACGGCGCGATCGACCAGATCTGCGACCGGCGCGAACTGCGCGACCGGCTCGCCACGCTGCTGGCGATGATGACGCGCCGGCCGGTGCCGCAGGACGCCGCGGCATGAGCGCGCGCCTCCGGACGGGACACCGCTGATGGGCAGGAAGTACTTCGGCACCGACGGCATCCGCGGCCGCGTCGGCGAGGGCGCGATCTCCGCCGACTTCGTGCTGCGCCTGGGCAACGCCTACGGCCATGCAATATGCGCGGCGGCCGCGGCGCAGGGCGGCGAGTGGCGCAAGCCGCAGGTCATCATCGGCAAGGACACGCGCATCTCGAACTACATGTTCGAGGCGGCGCTGGAGGCCGGGCTGGTTGCGGCCGGCGTCGACGTGCAGCTGATGGGCCCGATGCCGACGCCGGCGGTCGCCCACCTCACGCGTTCGATGCGCGCGGACGGCGGCATCGTCATCTCCGCCTCGCACAACCCGCATTACGACAACGGCATCAAGTTCTTCTCCGCCGATGGCGAGAAGCTCGACGACGACACCGAACTGGCGATCGAGGCGTCGCTGGAGCAGCCCTTCAGCACCGTGCCTTCGGAGCGCCTGGGCAAGGCCGTGCGCACCCGAGACGCGGTCGGGCGCTACGTGGAGGCCTGCAAGGGCTCGGTCTCGCGCAGCTTCGACCTCGGCGGCATGCGCATCGTGGTCGATTGCGCCAACGGCGCCACCTACCAGATCGGGCCGATGGTGCTGGCCGAACTGGGCGCGCAGGTCGAGGCGATCGGGGTCACGCCGAACGGCGTCAACATCAACGACGGCGTCGGTTCGATGCATCCCGAAGGCCTGGCCGCGCGCGTGCGCGAGACGGGCGCGGAGCTGGGCATCGCCTTCGACGGCGACGGCGACCGCCTGCTGTTCGTCGACAGCGAGGGCACGGTGCACGACGGCGACGACCTGCTGTACCTGCTCGCGCTGGACTGGCAGGCCAGCGGTCGCCTGCGTGGACCGGTGGTCGGCACGCTGATGACCAATTACGGACTGGAGCGCGCGCTTGCCGACGCGGGCATCGGGTTCGTGCGTGCCAAGGTCGGAGACCGCTACGTGCACCAGGCGCTGCTCGAGCACGGCGGCATCCTTGGCGGCGAAGCCTCGGGCCACCTGCTGTGCCTCGACCGGGCCACCACTGGCGACGGCATCATGAGCGCGCTGCAGGTGCTGGAAGTGCTGCGCCGGCGCAAGTTCACGCTGCAGCAGGCGCTGGCCGGCGTCAGCAAGCTGCCGCAGAAGACGATCAACGTGCGCTACGCCAACGGCGCCAAGCCGGCCGAAGCCGACAGCGTGAAGTCGGCGCTGCAGGCGGCGCAGCGTGCGGTCGAGGGCAGGGGCCGCGCATTCCTGCGTCCCTCGGGCACCGAGCCGGTGATCCGTGTGACGGTGGAGGCCGACGACGATGCGCTGATGCAGTCGACGCTCGACGCGCTGGCCGACGCGGTGCGCGCCGCCGCGGCGTGAGTTGCGCGCGATCCGCGTCGCCGCCGTGGCGACGCGGGCGAATGGGCTGGACCTGACGATTCCCGGAGACAAGAAGAGATGAGTGCGCGAATCCCCACGCTGGACATCCGTCGATTCGACACCGACCGCGAGGCCTTCGTCGCCGAGCTTGGCGCCGCGTATCGCGAATGGGGCTTCGCCGGCATCAACGGCCACGGCATCCCGCAGGCGCAGATCGACGCTGCCTACGGCGTGTTCAAGGCCTTCTTCGCCCTCCCGGATGAGGTGAAGAAGCGCTACCACTTGCCCGGCGGCGGCGGCGCGCGCGGCTACACCGCGTTCGGCGTGGAGACCGCGAAGGACTCCAAGCACTTCGACCTCAAGGAGTTCTGGCACATCGGCCGCGAGATCCCGGACGATTCGAAGTACCGCGACGTGATGCCGCCGAACCTGTGGCCGGCCGAGGTGCCCGGGTTCCGCGAGCACGGCTACGGACTGTACCGCACGCTCGACCAGCTGGGGTCGCGCGTGCTGTCGGCGCTGGCCCTGCACATCGGCCTGCCGGAAACCTATTTCGCCGACAAGACCAACTCCGGCAACTCGATCCTGCGCCCGATCCACTACCCGCCGATCACCGCGGACGACATCCCCAACGTGCGCGCCGGTGCGCACGAGGACATCAACCTGATCACGCTGCTGGTCGGCGCCAGTGCCGCCGGGCTGGAAGTGCGGTCGAAGCAGGGCGAGTGGGTGCCGTTCACTTCCGATGCCGACACCATCGTGGTCAACATCGGCGACATGCTGCAGCGCCTGACCAACCACGTGTATCCCTCGACCACGCACCGCGTGGTCAATCCGCCGGGCGAACTGGCCCGCCAGCCGCGTTACTCCGTGCCGTTCTTCCTGCACCCCAACCCGGATTTCCTGATCGACGTGCTGCCGTCGACGGTCACCGCCGACAATCCCAGCCGTTATCCCGAGCCGATCACCGCGCAGGGCTACCTGGAAGAGCGCCTGCGCGAGATCAAGTTGAAGTAACGCGATGGCCGTGACGCGCGACGCGGGCGAACCAGCGCCGGGGCCGTCCGTGCCGATGGCCGTGTTCCGCATCGACGCCGCCACCTGCCGCGACCTGGCGCAGGCCGCGCGGCGCCTGTGCCGTCGCCCGGGCGACGGCGAGGACCTGGTGCAGGACGTGCTGCTCGCCGCCTGGCAGGCCGGGCGATGCGATCCGCCGTGGTTGTTCGCGGTCCTGCGCCGCCAGGCCGCGTTCCAGGCGCGCAGCGCCGCGCGTCGCCGCACGCGTGAATCCGCGCACGCGGCCGACGCCGACGTCGTCGACGCGCTTCCCGCACCCGATGACCCGGCACCGACCCCACCGGACTGGCTGCAACGGCTTCCGCCTGCCGGGCGCCGGGTTGCCGTGCTGGCGCTGCATGGCCTGGGCGCCGAGGAGATCCGCTGGTTGCTGGGAACCACGCCCGCCGCGTTCCGGCAGCGGCTGGCGGGCATCCGTCGCGCGTTGGCGGACCTGCCTGCGTCCGCGCGCGAGGAAGCGCGGGCGCTGGCGGGCCTGCGCGACCCGGTGCGCAGCGTCGCGCTGCCCTTCGGCCGGGTCCGCCAGGTGCTGCGTACGGCGATGCACGGTGATGGCCTGGGCACCCACGACACCGACGGCCACCTGCTGGTGCTCAACGGTGGTGCTCACGTTCCGGCCCCGCGCGGCAACGGTTAGACGGGACCACAACAGAGGAGATGCCCGATGCTGTCTGGATGCAAGGTGGGTGCGATCGTGTTCTTCGTGTCGGACCTGGCGCGGTCCGTGGCCTTCTACCGCGACACCCTCGGCCTGCCGGTCGAGGTGATCGAGGGCCACGATGGCGCGTTCGCGATGGCCCAGGTGGGTGAGCTGAGCCTGGTGTTCATTGCTCAGCCGGTGCGTGCGGGGGAGTCGCCGGTGGTGGTGTTCAGCCTCGACGGCGGCATCGACGACTATGCCGAGGCGTTGGCCGCCAAGGGTGTGGAAATCGTGGTGCCGGTGGGCGAGTCGCCCGACGGCGGCCTGTCGCTGGACTTCGTCGATCCCGACCGCAACGCGCTCAGCCTGCACCAGGACGCGGGCCGGCCGCGCCGCCGCTGACGCGTGCCGCGGGACGGTCGGCGGAGGCCTGTACTGCTGCTCGCCGACCGTCGCTTCGGTCAACGCGCCCAGTCGGCGCTCGTGGCGCCGCGGGCCATCGCGGCCCGCGGATCACCGTTTCCCCGGGGGCGGTGTGGCGGGTTCGCTGGCCCGCCCGCGACCGACGGTGGAGGCGGCGCGCCGTGACGGATCAGCAGCCGATCGCGGCGCACAGCGGCACGATGTTCCTGTTGCTGAAGCGCGGCCCGACGTAGCTGTAGCCGAAGTCACCGATGTGCGGGCCGCTGACCACGGCGTTGACGTGGTTGCCGGCGTGCGAGTTCGGCGTGTAATTGCGCAGCCAGGCGCCGCCGCTGCTGCCGAACGTCATGTCGCAGCCCTGCACCAGCACGTCCTCGCCTTCCCAGGGCGAGGACCAGGTACGGCCCTCGCAGATGTGGGTGAATGGCGCCCCCAGGTTGCTCGCGTAGCCGTGCGATGCGGTGTCCTGCGCATAGCCCCAGTCCCAGCTGCGTCCGAGCCATCCGACGTAGCGCGTCACCGGCAGGTCGGTGGCCGATTCGCCGGCAAGCTGGATCACGGCCACGTCCCAGCGTCGGCCGCCGTCGCTGATCCACTGGTTCAGCACCGCCGCCGATTGCCAGCCGTACTGGCCGTAGGGCGCCACGCCGAAGCGCTCGGCCGGCACGAACACGAAGTTGCCGTTGAAGCCCTGGCCGGGCGTGTACACGCAGTGCGCGGCGGTGATGATCACGCCACGGCCGCTGGCCACGTTCGCGGTGCAGTACGAGCCCGAGCCATCGGGCGTGGTGAAGTACAGCTTGCCGATCTTGTTCCACGGCGGCGATACCCACTGGAAGGTGTAGAGGTTCCCCGGGTAGCGCAGGTAGGGCTGGTGGTCGCCGTCCTTGTCGCCGTCGCCGCCGATCGTCTGTTCGACGTCGTGCCCGCGCAGCTCGTCGACGATGCGCCAGGCGTCGCCGAAATCCCGGCGCGCCCGGTCCTCGGCCAGCGCCGGCGGCGCCCCGCCGGGCACGGCCGCGTCGGCGCGGACCGGGCGTGGCATCGGCAGCGACGGGTCGAGCGTCGCCTTGGACCTCGTGTCGCGGGCGGGCCACGGCAACGGTTTCGCCGCGGCCCGCTGGCGCGCGGTGGCGAAGGGATGCGCGGCGGCGCTGGCGGGAATCTTCTGCTGCGCCAGGCGGGCGTTGGTGAGGATGGTCACGTCGCCCTGTGGCAGGCGAACGGTCTTCTCCGAGGCGAGCGCAGGGACCGTGAGCAACGCCCCGAAGACGGCGAAAGCGAAGATGGCGCCGTGGCGCGTGCTGCGGGCGCGCGCGCGTTGGGAGCGGACATGCGAGGTGTCACCCGGTGCCAAGCCGATGGAGATCGTGTCGCGCGGGGTGGTGGAGGATGAGGTCATTGCGTCGATGCTCTGTTCACTGGGTCGTCCGGGCGGGAATTCGCCGGGACGGGACAGGCAGCACGACGCCTGCGCTCCGCTGCGAGGGCGGAACGAACCCGATGCCGTTGCCTGTGGGGATGCGTGCGCGGCGCCGCTTCCGGCTTCCTTGCGTGTCCATGCCGGCCCCTCCGGCGATGGACGCTTCGATCTCCGTCCTGCGTGTCCATGGGACAGAACGCCCGCCGCGCGCGCATGCGGACAGGAAACCGCCCGTCCGACACGGTTTTCAGGGTTTTCCTACACGTCCCGCGCAACGTGAATGCGTGCGCCGGTGTCGCGTGATGCAGCGGATCCGATTCGAGCCCTTGGTCACGTGCCGCAGCAGGCAACGCTCCGGCAGGTACCGCCCGATGAAGCGCCGCCGACGGGACATCAGGACCGGCGCCGCTTGCCCGGCTTGAAAGCTGCCCGGGAAGGTCGAAGGCTGGCCGATCGCGTCAACCCTCGACATGCCTGCATGCGGGGGCGATGCCGCCGGCGCAGGGCTCCCGCCGCCGGCACGATCAAGCCGCGGCAACACGATCCGCGCTCGATGTACCGCGTGTTGCACGCGCCCTGGGCATCGCGTGTCGGATTGCGGGGCAGGGCGTTTGCCCATTCACAATCGACTGGCACGATCCATGCATGATCACCTGGTCCTGCAGGGGAACAGGCCAACGTGGCAAACCGATCCAGATACCGGACGTGGCTCGCCTGGTGGCTCGCGCTCGTCGCGTGGCCGGCAGCCGCTGCCGCGACCGAATTGCAGGTGACCGTCAGCGGTGGGAATGCGCCGCTGGCCGAAGCCGTTGTCAGCCTGCATCCGGTCGGGGCACGGCCAGCGCCTGCGCTGGCAGGCGCGGCCATGAACCAGCGCGATTCGATGTTCGTGCCAGGCGTGCTGCCGGTGCAGGTGGGCACGCTTGTGCGCTTCCCCAACAGCGACAACATCCAGCACCACGTCTATTCGTTCTCCGACGCGAAGCGCTTCGAGCTGCCGCTCTACACCGGGCGCGACGCGCCGCCGGTGCTGTTCGACGTGACCGGCGTGGTCGTGGTGGGCTGCAACATCCACGATTGGATGATTGGCCACATCGTGGTGCTCGACACCCCGTACTTCGCCAAGACCGGCGCCGACGGCATCGCGCGCCTGCAGGCGCCGCCGGGGGACTACGACCTGCGCGTGTGGCACGTCCGCGCCGAGCGACAGGTGCCCGACAAGCGACTGGCGCTGCGTGGCGATCGCGCGCCCGGGCAGGCGGTTGGGCTGGCCGTGTCGCCAGCGCCTGCCCCCGCCGCCAACCGCGGCAGCGAGCGCCTGCGCGAACTTCAGCAGAAGTTCCGGCGGCTGAAGGACGGACCGTGATCTTCCACCGCTTCCAGGCGAGGATCGTGGCGCTGATGATCCTGGTGGTGCTGCTGGCACAGCTGGCGACGTTCGGCGTGGTCACCGTGGCCACCGAACGCGCCGTGGGCGGCCGCCTGCAGCAGGAACTGCAGGTCGGGCAGCGCGTGTGGGACCAGTTCCACGACGACCGCGCCGAGCAGTTGCTTGCCGGTGGCTCGGTACTGGCCGACGACTTCGGGTTTCGCGCGGCTGCGGCCACGGGCGACGCGCCGACCATTGCCTCTGCACTGGGCAACCACGGCGCGCGACTGGGCGCGGACCTGGCCTGGCTGCTGACCCCGACGGGTGGATGGGTCGCGGGGACGGACGCTGCCATGCAGCCGCCTGACGCCACCTTGCAGGCGCTGGTGACGGAGGCGCGGGATGCCGGTTTCGCGATCCAGGTGGTGTCGCTGCAGGACCGGGTGCTGCAGGTGGCCCTGCTGCCCGTGATGGCGCCGGACCTCGTTGGCTGGCTGGCCGTCGGACAGGCCTTCGATGACCGGGCCGCCATCGACTACCGCAACCTCACCGGCCTCGATGCCAGCTTCGTCAGCGGCACCGACGGCGCCTGGCAGGTGCATGCCTCCTCGCTGCCTGCGCACGCGCGTGGCTTGCTCGCCGACGCGGCGTTGCCGGCGGGAGAAGCCGCCGGTGCGCTGCGCCTCGACCAGGCGCGCTACCTCGCCGCGGCGCGTCCGCTCGAAGGAGCCGTCCATGGCGAGCAGGTGGTACTGCAAGGTTCCTTCGATGCCGCGCTGGCGCCGTACCTGGCCTTGCGCAAGCGCATCCTGCTGATGTCCGGGCTGGCCGCGCTGCTGGCGCTCGCGGTCGCGGCCACGCTGGGTCGTGGCGTCAGTCGTCCGATCGCGCGCCTCGCCGATGCCGCGCGCCGGATCCAGGCGGGTGACTATTCCCGTCCGCCCGAGCCTGCTGGACGCGGCGAGATCGCGGAGCTCGCTGGCGCATTCGGCCGGATGCAGTCCGACATCGCCGCGCGCGAAGCGCGCATCCTGCACCAGGCCCGCCACGACGGATTGACCGGGCTGCCGAACCGCGGCCACGCGCGCGACCTGCTGCAGGCCGCGATCGTCGCCGGCGACGCCGCCGGCATGTCGTCGGCGGTGGTGGCGATCGACCTCGACCGCTTCAAGGAAATCAACGACACGCTCGGCCACGACTTCGCCGACGAAGTGCTGCAGGAAGTCGGCAGGCGGCTGCGCGCCGCACTGGCGCCCGGCCATGTGGTGGCCCGGCTGGGCGGCGACGAGTTCCTGGCCGTGCTGGTGGGCGTGGATGCCGATGCCGCGATGGCGGAAGCCGGTTCCCTGCTGGCGCAACTGCGGCGTCCGCTCGAATTGTCGCGCAGCCGGATCAGCCTGGACGCGAGCCTGGGCGTGGCGCTGCATCCCGCGCACGGCAGCGATGCCGACACCCTGCTGCGGCGTGCCGACATCGCGCTGTACGACGCCAAGTCCGCGCACAGCGGTACGGCCCTGTACGCGCCTGGTCGCGACGAGGTGCACCTGCGCCAGCTCACCCTGATGGCCGACCTGCGCAAATCGATCGAGCGCGGCGAGCTGCAGTTGCGCTTCCAGCCGAAGCTGCAGGTGGCCGATGCCCACGTGGTGCATGTCGAGGCATTGCTGCGCTGGCGACATGCCACGCTGGGCATGGTCCCGCCTGACGAGTTCATCCCACTGGCCGAGCGCTCCGGCTTCATACACGAACTGACCCGCTTCGTGCTCGACGAGGCCTTGCGCTGCAACGCCCGCTGGCGAGGGCAGGGCATCGACCTGGGCCTGGCGGTGAATCTCTCGGCTATGGACCTGATGGACGCCGACCTGCCCGACTTCGTCCTCGATCGCCTGCAACACCATGGCGTCCCCGCAGGCAAGCTGATCCTCGAAGTGACCGAAGGCGCGCTGATGCGCGACATCGACTACGCCATCCGCATGCTGCTGCGGCTCAAGGCGTGCGGCATCCGGCTGGCGATCGACGACTTCGGCACCGGTTACTCCTCGCTGGCGCAGCTCAAGCGGATGCCGGTGGACGAACTGAAGATCGACAAGAGCTTCGTGATGCAGCTGGCCGAGGGCAGCGACGATGCGGTGATCGTGCGTTCCACGATCGAACTTGGCCACAACATGGGGCTGTCGGTGATCGCCGAAGGCGTGGAGAACGAAGCCGCGATGGCACTGTTGCGGCGCTACCGTTGCGACATGGTGCAGGGCTACCTGTTCAGCGCGCCGCTCGAAGCGGAGGCACTGTTGGCCTGGTGCCGCGAACAGTTGGGCGATGCGCGCCCCGTGCCCGCCGTTGCGGTGGAGATGGATGCATGACGACGCGACGCGTTTTCTGGCGGGCGATGCTGCTTGCCTGCCTGCCGTGGCTGGCGGCGCCGGTCTTCGCGAGCCAGGGCCGCCTGCTGGCGACCGGCGGCGCCACGCAGGTCGAGGGCGCCGCGGGCGGCGGCATCGTGCCGTGGGCGGTCCTCGCCGGCTATGGCACCGAGGACGAACTGGGCGGCACCGCGTTCCTCACGCGCGTTGATACCGGCGACTACGCGCTGGACGCCCACGGCGTGGCGTTCACGCTCTACAACCGGCTCGAACTTTCGGTGGCGCGCCAGTCCTTCGACCTTGGCGAACTGCAGCGCCAACTGGCGCTGCCCTGGGATTCGCTCGACCAGGACATCTACGGTGCCAAGCTGCGCATCGCGGGGGATCTCGTCTACACGCGGATGCCGCAAGTCAGCGTGGGCGTGCAGCACAAGCGCCTGCGCGACGGCACCCTGCCGCTTGCGATCGGCGCACGCGACGACGCGGGCACCGATGTCTACGTCAGTGCGACCAAGCTGTTCCTCGATGCCGCCGGCGGCTACCAGCTGCTGCTCAACGGCACCCTGCGCTCGACGCGCGCCAACCAGGGCGGCCTGCTCGGTTTCGGCGGCGACCGGACGTCGGGACGCTCGCTGGTGTTCGAAGGATCGGCTGCGGTGCTGCCCAATCCGCGGGTGGCGCTGGGCGTCGAGTATCGCCAGAAGCCCGACAACCTCGGCTTCGCCCGCGAGGACGACTGGTACGACCTGTTCGTCGCGTGGTTCCCCAGCAAGCACGTCGCCGTGGTGGGCGCATGGGCGGATCTGGGCAGCATCGCCACGCTCGATCGCCAGCGCGGTGCCTACCTGTCGCTGCAAGTCGGTTTCTGAGGAGTCGCCATGCGCCTTCGTTCCCTGATCCTGCTGGTCGCACTGGGGTGCAGTGCATGCGCCAGCGTGCCCCAGCGCAGCGTCTACGACGACCTCGGCGGACAGGCCGGGATCGAACAACTGGTCGAGGACCTGCTGGTACGCGTGTCCGACGACCCGCGCATCGCGCCGTTGTTCGTCGGCGTGGACATCGTCAACCTGCATGCTCGGTTGTCCGAGCACCTGTGCGTGGAAGCGGGCGGCCCATGCGTGTACGGCGGCAAGAACATGGCCGACGCGCATGCCCACGTCGACATCAACCCCGCGCATTTCAACGCGCTGGTGGAAAACCTGGTCGACACCATGGATGCGCGCGGCGTGCCGCGCCGGTCGCAGAACCGACTGCTGGCGAGGCTGGCGCCGATGCAGCGCGACGTGGTGCGCTGACGCGCCACGCCGGCGCGGATTCAATCGACCGGCCGGACCTTCCGCGAGTTGCGCGCCATCAGCGCCATCGAAACACGGTGCGGCAGCAGCTTCACCAGCGTGCCCAGCAGGCGGTAGCGCCAGCCGGGTACGGCGAGCAGCTGGCCGCGTTCGTTGGCATCGATGCCGAAGCGCGCGACGTCCGTGGCATCAAGCCAGAGCTTCGGCGACACCCGCATCTTCGATCGCGTGCCGGTGACGTCGTGGAATTCGGAATAGGTGAATCCGGGGCACAGCGCGGTGACGCGCACGCCACGATCGATGTTCTCCATGGCCAGCGATTCGCTGAATTTCACCAGCCATGCCTTTGCAGGCGCATACAGGGTCTGCCCGTCGGCGGACGGCACCAGCGCGGCGAACGAGGCGACGTTGAGGACGCGGCCGTCCTCGAAACCGCGGATCGATGGCAGCAGGCGCCAGCTCAGTTCCGACACGGCGCCGACCATCACCTGCAGGAACGCCGCGTGCGCGGCCCAATCGTTCTCCAGGTAGCGGCCCGGCACGCCGTAGCCGGCGTTGTTCACCAGGATGCGGATGGCGATGCCGCGGGCGGCGAGTTCGTCGACCAGCCGCACCGGGGCGGTCGGGTCGGCGAGATCGGCGGCGATCACCTGGGCGTCCACCTGGCCGCGCAGTTCGTCCGCCAGTGCCTGCAGCCGCGCCTCGCGCCGCGCCACGAGCACCAGCGGCACGCCGCGGCGTGCGTACTCGCGGGCGATGGCGGCGCCGATGCCGCTGGACGCGCCGGTGACGAGGGCATGGCCGGGTGTGCCGGGCATCGCGGGCTCCTTCGTGGGGAAACGGCATCGGCTATCCTGCGGCCCACTGTCAGGACGGGAGTCGCGCGATGCGCCGCAGGATCGTAGCCGGAAACTGGAAGCTGCACGGAACCCGCGATTTCGCCACCCGGCTGGTCGGCGAGATCGTCGGTGAGCTGCCGCTGCCGGGCGTCGATGTCGTGGTGCTGCCGCCGCTGCCGTACCTCGGCGACCTGATCGAGGACTTCGAGGGCAGGGCGATCGCCTTCGGCGCGCAGGACGTCAGCGCCAACGAGAAGGGCGCCTACACCGGCGAGGTGTCGGCGGCGATGCTGGCCGACGTCGGCGCCCGCTACGGCCTGGTCGGGCATTCGGAACGGCGCAGCTACCACCACGAGGACAGCGGGCTGGTCGCGCGCAAGTTCGTGGCCGCCCGCCACGCCGGGCTGGTGCCGATCCTGTGCGTGGGCGAGACGCTGGACCAGCGCCAGGCCGGGCAGACCGAGGCGGTCATCGCCGCCCAGCTGGCGCCGGTGCTGGAACTGGCCGGCACCGCCCTGTTCGACGGGGCCGTGGTGGCCTACGAGCCGGTCTGGGCGATCGGCACCGGGCAGACCGCGACGCCGGCCCAGGCGCAGGCGGTCCACGCCTTCATCCGTGGCCAGGTGGCCGCGCGGGATGCTAGAATCGGCGATTCGCTCCCGCTGCTGTATGGCGGCAGCGTCAAGCCGGACAACGCCGCCGAGCTGTTCGCCCAGCCCGATATCGACGGCGGGCTCATCGGCGGCGCTTCGCTGGTGGCGGCGGATTTCCTCGCCATCGCCCGCGCGGCGGTCCGCTGAACGCAGGTACAAGACTTCCCGGGTATGCCGCAATGCTGTTGCTGATCCTCAACATCCTCTTCGTCCTGGTCGCGGTCGCGATGGTCGCGCTGATCCTCATGCAGCGTGGCGCGGGTGCCTCGGCCGGCTCCGGCTTCGGCGGCGGCGCGTCCGCCACCGTGTTCGGCGCCCGCGGCTCGGCCAATTTCCTCAGCAAGGCCACCAAGTGGCTGGCGATCACGTTCTTCGCGATCACGCTGGGGATGGCCTGGTACGCGACCCACCGCGCCACCTCGCCGGCCGTGCAGGGCGACCTGGGCGTGATGTCGCAGGTCCCGGCCGCGCCGGGTGCCGCCGACGTGCCGTCGCTGCCGTCGGCGCTGCCGTCCACGACCGTCCCGGCGGCACCGGCCGCCGCGCCGGCGCAGGATTCCACGGTCCCGCAGGCGCCCGCGCCGGCACCGGCCGCGCAAACCGAGCCCCCGGCTGCTCAAAACGAGTGAGACCGCTTACAATTGCTGCAATGCCGCGCAGTCGGGATCGCGCGGCAGCTTGAACTTGAAGTTTGCCCAGGTGGCGGAATTGGTAGACGCACTACCTTGAGGTGGTAGCGGCTTAGGTCGTGGGGGTTCGAGTCCCCCCTTGGGCACCAATCTGGCGGATGTTCCGCGCCGTTCGCGGAGCGGGACGTCGAGCAACGGCCGCGGCGACGCGGCAAGTAGCTGAGAGAACACCGAGTGCTGGCCGAATACCTGCCGACCCTGCTGTTCCTGTTCGTGGCCACCGGCATCGGCATCGCGCTGCTGATCATCGGCAACCTGCTGGGCCCCAAGCGGCCCTCGCCCGAGAAGCTGTCGCCGTACGAATGCGGGTTCGCCGCGTTCGAGGACGCGCGCATGCAGTTCGACGTGCGCTACTACCTCATCGCCATCCAGTTCATCATCTTCGACCTGGAAATCATCTTCATCGTGCCGTGGGCGACGGTGTTCCGCGAGCTCGGCCCGCTGGGCCTGATCGAGATGGGCATCTTCGTCGGCATGCTGTTGCTGGGCTTCATCTACGTGTGGAAGAAGGGGGCGCTGGAATGGGAGTGATCCAGGCGATCCGCGGGCTCGCCGACGCCGCCAGCAACCCGCTGCCGGAAAGCCGGGTCGACGAGATCCTGCTGTCGAGCAAGGACAACAATCCGCTGCTCGAGCACGGCTTCGTCACCACCAGTTCCGACGTGCTGCTCAACTGGGCGCGCACCGGCTCGATGTGGCCGATGACCTTCGGCCTGGCCTGCTGCGCCGTGGAGATGATGCACGCCGGCGCCGCGCGCCTCGACCTCGACCGCTACGGCGTGGTGTTCCGCCCGTCGCCGCGCCAGTCCGACGTGATGATCGTGGCCGGCACCCTGGTCAACAAGATGGCCCCGGCGCTGCGCAAGGTCTACGACCAGATGCCCAACCCGAAGTGGGTGATCTCGATGGGCAGCTGCGCCAACGGCGGCGGCTATTACCACTATTCCTACGCCGTGGTCCGCGGCTGCGACCGCATCGTGCCGGTGGACGTATACGTGCCGGGCTGCCCGCCGACCGCCGAGGCGCTTGTGTACGGCATCCTGCAGCTGCAGAAGAAGATCCGCCGCGCCACCAACTTCGGCGACGACAAGACGGGGATGCGCAATGACTGACCGCGCCGACCGCGAGCCGGCTTCGGCCTTCGCCGAACGCCTGCGCGCGCGTTTCCCCGATGCCACGGTGGAGGTCGCGCAGCCGCGCGGCGAGGTCGGGATCACGACCCCGGGCGACTGGCTCGAGGCCTGCCGCGTGCTGCGCGACGAGTTCGGCTTTGAACTCCTGATCGACGTCTGCGGCGTCGACTACCTCGGCCTCGGCGACGACGAGTGGGACACCGACGTGTCCAACGAGGGCTTCAGCCGTGGCGTCGAAGGGCGCAACGTCGGCCGCTTCAAGTTCGGCGAGGCGCCCAGCCGGCAGTTGCCGGAGCCGCAGGGCGAAGGCCCGATGCCGCAACCGCGCCGCCGCTTCGCCGCGGTTGCGCAACTGCTCTCGTTGCGCCACAACCGCCGCGTGCGCGTGACCTGCTTCGGGCCGGACGACGACCTGCCGGTGGTCTCCTCGCTGACCGGCCTGTGGCCGGTGGCCAACTGGTTCGAGCGCGAGGCCTTCGACATGTTCGGCATCGTGTTCCGCGGCCATCCCGACCTGCGCCGGATCCTGACCGACTACGGCTTCGTCGGCCACCCGTTCCGCAAGGATTTCCCGCTGATCGGCAACGTCGAGGTGCGTTACGACGCCGAGCGCAGGCGCGTGGTGTACGAACCGGTGACGTCCGTCGAGCCGCGTGTCAACGTGCCGCGCGTGGTCCGCGACGACGCGCGCTACCAGACCGCGGTCGGCGAGCAGCGCGCGCGCCGCGAGCAGGCCGGCAAGGCGGAGGGTGCCAAGTGAGCGCCGTCCCCCACGTCCCGGTGCGCCAGGCCAGCGAAGGCTTCGCCAGCAATCCCGCCGAAGCCCGCCAGGAAATCCGCAACTACACGCTGAACTTCGGTCCGCAGCACCCGGCGGCACACGGCGTGCTGCGCCTGATCCTGGAGATGGACGGCGAGACCGTGGTCCGCGCCGATCCGCACATCGGCCTGCTCCACCGGGGCACCGAGAAGCTGGCCGAGTCCAAGCCGTTCAACCAGTCGATCGGCTACATGGACCGGCTCGACTACGTGTCGATGATGTGCAACGAGCACGCCTACGTGCGTGCCATCGAGACCCTGATGGGGATCGAGGCGCCCGAGCGCGCGCAGTACATCCGCACGATGTTCGACGAGATCACCCGCATCCTGAACCACCTGATGTGGATCGGCTCCAACGCGCTGGACCTCGGCGCGATGGCGGTGTTCCTGTACGCGTTCCGCGAACGCGAGGAACTGATGGACGTGTACGAGGCGGTGTCGGGCGCGCGCATGCACGCGACCTACTACCGCCCGGGCGGCGTCTACCGAGACTTGCCCGACCGCATGCCGCAGTACCGCGAGTCGCCGTGGCGCAAGGGGGCCAAGCTCAAGCGCTTCAATGCCTGGCGCGAAGGCTCGATGCTGGATTACCTGGAGGCGTTCACCCAGGAATTCCCCAAGCGCGTCGACGAGTACGAGACGCTGCTGACCGACAACCGCATCTGGAAGCAACGCACCGTCGGCATCGGCGTGATCCCGCCGGAGCAGGCGATGGCCTGGGGCATGACCGGCCCGATGATCCGCGGCTCGGGCGTGGCCTGGGACCTGCGCAAGAAGCAGCCCTACGCCAAGTACGACGCGGTGGAGTTCGACATCCCGGTGGGCGTCAACGGCGACTGCTACGACCGCTACCTGGTGCGCGTCGCGGAGATGCGCGAATCGACCCGGATCATCGCCCAGTGCGTGCGCTGGCTGAGGGCCAACCATGGCCCGGTGATGGTCGACAACTACAAGGTCGCGCCTCCCTCCCGCGAGGAGATGAAGGACGACATGGAAGCGATGATCCACCACTTCAAGCTGTTCTCCGAAGGCTACAGCGTGCCCGCCGGCGAGACCTACAGCGCGGTCGAGGCGCCCAAGGGAGAGTTCGGGTGCTACCTGGTGAGCGACGGCGCCAACAAGCCGTTCCGCTGCCACCTGCGCGCGCCGGGCTTCGCCCACCTGTCGTCGATGGACACCATCGTGAAGGGCCACATGCTGGCCGACGTGGTGGCGATGATCGGCACCTACGACATCGTGTTCGGAGAGATCGACCGATGAAGCCGGGAATCGGGAATCGGGAATCGGGAATCGGTAGGGCGTGGGGTTGCTTCGCGCTGCCCGCGTCCGCGTCCCGTCGTCCCGCTTCGCGTTCCCCATCCCCCATTCCCGATTCCCGATTCCCGCCCCCATGAAAGCGACCGGCAACTTCGAGAACGCGCGCAATGTCGACCCGATGGTCGTGCTGAGCGATGCCACGCGCGCGCACATCGACCACTGGTTGGCCAAGTTCCCCGCCGACCGCAAGCGTTCGGCGGTGCTGCAGGGCCTGTTCGCGGTGCAGGAGCAGAATGGTGGCTTCCTGACCGACGAACTGATCGCCGGCGTCGCGAAGTACCTCGACCTGCCGCCGGTGTGGGCCTACGAAGTGGCCACGTTCTACTCGATGTTCGAGACCCACCAGGTCGGCCGCAACAACGTCGCCTTCTGCACCAACATCAGCTGCTGGCTCAACGGCGCGGAAAAGCTGGTCGAGCACGCCGAGAAGAAGCTCGGTTGCAAGCTGGGCGAGTCCACCGCCGATGGCCGCGTGTACCTCAAGCGCGAGGAGGAGTGCGTCGCCGCGTGCTGCGGCGCGCCGGTGGTGGTGATCAACGGGCATTACCACGAGAAGCTCACGCCCGCGGGCGTGGACGAGCTGCTGGACGGGCTGAAGTGATGGCGCACCACCCACATCATCCGGAAGGCCATGGACCCGTCGGCCCCGCGCCGAAAGACTACCAGGCGGTCTACACCACGCTGCATTTCGACAAGCCGTGGGCGTACGAGAACTACCTCAAGACCGGTGGCTACAGCGCGCTGCGCAGGATCCTCGAGGAGAAGATCCCGCCGGCCGACGTGATCGAGATGGTCAAGCAGTCGGGCCTGCGAGGCCGCGGCGGCGCGGGCTTCCCGACCGGCCTGAAGTGGAGCTTCATGCCCAAGGGCGAGATGCAGAAGTACATCCTCTGCAATTCGGACGAGTCCGAGCCGGGCACCGCGAAGGATCGCGACATCCTGCGCTACAACCCGCATTCGGTGATCGAAGGCATGGCGATCGCCTGCTACGCCACCGGCGCCAGCGTGGGCTACAACTACCTGCGCGGCGAGTTCCACCACGAACCGTTCGAGCACCTTGAAGAAGCCACGCGCGAGGCCTACCGGCACGGCTGGCTCGGCAAGGACATCCTCGGCTCGGGCATCGACATCGACCTGTACAACGCGCTGGGCGCCGGTGCCTACATCTGCGGCGAGGAAACCGCGCTGATGGAGTCGCTGGAAGGCAAGAAGGGCCAGCCGCGCTACAAGCCGCCGTTCCCGGCCAACTTCGGCCTCTACGGCAAGCCGACCACGATCAACAACACCGAGACCTTCGCCTCGGTGCCGGCGATCGTGCGCAACGGCCCGCAGTGGTTCCTCGAGATCGGGAAGCCCAACAACGGTGGCTGCAAGATCTTCTCGGTGTCGGGGCACGTCACGCGTCCGGGCAACTACGAGCTGCCGCTGGGCACGCCGTTCGCCGAGCTGCTGCGGATCGCCGGCGGCCTGCGCCCCGGGCGCACGCTCAAGGGCGTCATCCCGGGTGGTTCGTCGATGCCGGTGCTGCCGGGCGACACCATGATGGGCATGACCATGGACTACGACGCGCTGCAGAAGGCGGGCTCCGGCCTTGGCTCGGCGGCGGTGATCGTGATGGACGACACCACCTGCATGGTGCGCGCCTGCCAGCGCATCTCGCGCTTCTACTTCAAGGAAAGCTGCGGCCAGTGCACGCCGTGCCGCGAAGGCACCGGCTGGATGTACCGCGTGCTGACCCGCATCGCCAGCATGGAGGCGACCCTCGACGACCTGCAGATGCTGCGCGCCGCCGCGGGCCAGATCGAGGGCCACACCATCTGCGCGTTCGGCGAGGCCGCGGCGTGGCCGGTGCAGGGGTTCCTGCGCCATTTCTGGGACGAGTTCGAGTACGCCATCGTCAACAGGCGTTTCCTGGTCGACGACCAACTCGCGGGTACCGTGGTGCCGAAGGCGGTGGCGGCATGAAGGCCGGGATTCGATATCCGGGATTCGGGATCCGGCAAGGCGATCGCCGGCCCGCGCACTTGCTTTCTCCAATCCCTGATCCCCAATCCCCAATCCCGGCTCCGACAGGAGCCCGCCCATGAGCGCTCAGCCCGTCAATCCGAACCTGCCGCCCGATCACGTCACCGTCTTCATCGACGGGGTCGAGCTGGCCGCGCCCAAGGGCTCGATGATCATCCATGCCGCCGACAAGGCCGGCATCCCGATCCCGCGCTTCTGCTACCACGACAAGCTCTCGATCGCCGCGAATTGCCGCATGTGCCTGGTCGATACCGAGGTCGGTGGCCGTTCCGCGCCGAAGCCGTCGCCAGCCTGTGCCACGCCGGTGATGGACGGCCTGAAGGTGTTCACGCGCAACGACAAGGCGCTCAAGGCGCAGCGCAACGTGATGGAGTTCCTGCTCATCAACCATCCGCTCGACTGCCCGATCTGCGACCAGGGCGGCGAGTGCGAACTGCAGGACCTCTCGCTCGGCTACGGGCGTTCGGTCAGCCGTTTCCACGAGCGCAAGCGCACCGTGGCCGACGAGGACATGGGCCCGTTGGTGGCCACCGAAATGACCCGCTGCATCCAGTGCACGCGCTGCGTGCGCTTCACCGCGGAAGTCGCCGGCACCTACGAGCTGGGCGGCATGCAGCGCGGCGAGAACCTGCAGATCGGCACCTTCGACGGCAAGCCGCTGACCACCGAGCTTTCCGGCAACGTCATCGACGTGTGCCCGGTGGGCGCGCTCACCAACAAGGTATTCCGTTTCCGCGCGCGTCCGTGGGAACTCGTCGCCAAGGATTCGCTGGGCTGGCATGACGCGCTCGGCAGCAACCTGTTCGTGCACGTGCGCCGCGGCGAAGTGTTGCGCGCGGTCCCCCGCGACAACGAGGCGGTCAACGAGTGCTGGCTGTCCGACCGCGACCGCTATTCGCACCAGGGCCTGTACGCCGACGATCGCGCGGTGAAGCCGCTGGTGCGGGTGGCCTCCAACGGCGACGAGGGCGACTGGCGCGAGGCCTCGTGGGACGAAGCGTTGGCCAAGGCCGCGCGGATCCTGCGCGACAACGCTGCGGACGGTCTCGGCGTGCTGGTGCATCCGGCGACCTCGAACGAGGAGGGCACGCTGCTGGCGCGCCTGGCCGAAGGGCTGGGCACGGGCAACCTCGATCATCGCATCGCGCAGCGCGACCTGTCCGATGGCGCGGTCGCGACCCGGTTCGCTACCCCGGTGGCCGAGATCGAGCAGGCCGACGCCATCGTCATCGTCGGTTCCAACCTGCGCCATGAAGTGCCCCTGCTGCACCAGCGCGTGCGCAAGGCCTGGACGCGCGGGGCCAAGGTGCACGTGGTCAATCCGGTCGATTTCGAATTCGCGTTCGATGTCGCATCGAAGGCCATCGTCGCGCCGTCGAAGATCGCCGGGGCGTTGGGGTCCGAGGTGCTGGCCGGTGCGCTCAAGGGCGCGAACAACGTCGTGGTGATCGTCGGTGCGGTCGCCGAGAACGGCGCGTATGCCGCCGAGATCCGCGCGGCCGCCGACCGCTTCGCGGGTGCCGCGAACGGCACGCTCAACCGCATCCCGCAAGGCGCGAACGCGCTCGGGCTGGCGCGCCACGGCGTGCTGCCCGCGTCGCGCGACGCGCTGGCCATGCTGGCCGATCCGCGTGCGGCCTACGTGCTCTACGGCATTGAGCCAGGCCTCGATTTCGCCGACCAGGCGCTCGCGATGAAGGCGCTGGGCAGCGCGCAGGTGGTGGCCTTCAGCCATTACGCGTGCCAGTCCACGCGCCGCGTGGCCGACGTGATCCTGCCGATCGCGGCGCTGCCCGAGAACGACGCCACCCTGACCAGCCTCGGCGGTTTCGACCAGCGGGCGGTCGCGGGCAGCAAGGCCCCCGGCGATGCGCGCCAGGGCTGGAAGGTCCTGCGTGCGTTCGGCGGCGAGCTGGCGTTGGCGGGATTCGACTTCACCGACCTGGCCGGCCTGCGCGCGGGTGTCGTGCCGCGCGACGTCGCGGTCGCCGGTGGCAGCCGCACGGGCGAGGCGGGCGAGGGTGCGCTCGAGCTGGCGGTGTCGCAGGCGATCTATCGCGTCGATGGCACCACGCGCCGCGCCGCCGCGCTGCAGGCGCATCCGCTCAACGTCGGGCCGCGCGTCACCCTGCATCCGGACGACGCCGCGGCCGCGGGACTCGCCGCGGGCGTGATGGCCAAGGTGCGCCAGGCCGCGGGCACGGCCACCTTGCCGGTGGTGGTCAGCGATCGCGTCGCACGCGGCACCGCGTGGATCGAGTCGGGCTACGGGCCGACAGCGGCGCTCGGTGCCGGCCGCGTCCGGGTGGAGGCGGCATGAGCGCGACCAATACCGCCACCCTGCTGTCGGGCTGGACGGCGCCGCTGCACGACTGGCTGCTGTCGCTGGGCGCCACCGGCGTGGTCCTGTGGATCGTGCTGAAGGTGCTGGTGATCGCGGTCCCGGTGATCCTGGCGGTCGCCTTCTACGTGGTCTGGGAGCGCAAGCTGATCGGCTGGATGCACGTGCGCCACGGGCCGATGTACGTCGGCTGGGGCGTGCTGCAGGCGTTCGCCGACGTGTTCAAGCTGCTGTTCAAGGAAGTCATCCAGCCGACCAACGCGCAGCGCGCGCTCTACGTGCTGGCGCCGCTGATCACGCTGGCGCCTGCGTTCGCGGCCTGGGCCGTGGTGCCGTTCGACTACCAGCTGGTGCTGTCCAACGCCAACGCCGGCCTGCTGTACCTGCTGGCGATGACCTCGCTGGGCGTGTACGGCATCATCCTCGCCGGTTGGGCGTCGAACTCGAAATACGCCTTCCTCGGCGCGATGCGCTCGGCCGCGCAGGTGGTCAGCTACGAGATCGCGATGGGCTTCGCCCTGGTCGGCGTGATGGTGGGTGCCGGCACGCTGAACCTGTCCGGCATCGTGCTCGCGCAGGCGGGCGACGCCGGCCTGTTCGAATGGTTCTGGCTGCCGATGCTGCCGCTGTTCCTCATCTACTTCATTTCCGGCGTGGCCGAGACCAACCGCGCGCCGTTCGACGTGGTCGAAGGCGAGTCGGAGATCGTGGCCGGCCACATGGTCGAATACTCCGGTTCGGCGTTCGCGCTGTTCTTCCTGGCCGAGTACGCCAACATGATCCTGGTCAGCTTCCTGACCGCGATCTTCTTCGTCGGCGGCTGGCTGTCACCGGTCCCGGCGGCGTGGATCCCGGACGTGCCTGTGCTGGGCACGATCCTCGGTGATGGCTGGTGGTGGCTGTTCGCGAAGGTGTTCTTCTTCGCCAGCTGCTTCATCTGGTTCCGCGCCTCGTTCCCGCGCTACCGCTATGACCAGATCATGCGCCTGGGCTGGAAGGTGTTCATCCCGCTCAGCATCGGCTGGATCGTGGTGACGGCGTTGATGGCGTATTTCGGCGTGTTCGAGGCAGGGCAGTGATGGGCAAGATCGTCGCATGGTTCCGGAGCCTGCTCCTGCTCGAGCTGCTGGGCGGCCTCGGGCTGACCCTGAAATACCTGTTCCGCCCGAAGTACACGCTGATGTACCCGATGGAGAAGACGCCGCAGTCGCCGCGCTTCCGCGGACTGCACGCGCTGCGCCGCTATCCCAACGGCGAGGAGCGCTGCATCGCCTGCAAGCTGTGCGAGGCGGTGTGCCCGGCGCTGGCGATCACCATCGACTCGGAGCAGCGGGCCGACGGCACCCGCCGCACCACGCGCTACGACATCGACCTGTTCAAGTGCATCTTCTGCGGCTTCTGCGAGGAATCCTGCCCGGTGGACTCGATCGTCGAGACGCACGTGCTCGAGTACCACTTCGAACACCGCGGCGAGAACATCGTCACCAAGCCCAAGCTGCTGGCGATCGGCGACCTGCTCGAGGCGGAGATCGCCGAGCGCCGCGCCGCCGACGCCGCCTACAGGTAAGCGAACGACCATGGATTTCGCACTGCTCGCCTTCCTCGCCTTCGCCGCCGTGACCGTCGCGTCCGCCGGCGCGGTGATCAGCGTCAAGAACCCGGTGCATGCCGCGCTGTTCCTGGTGCTGACCTTCTTCACGGTCGCCTGCACCTGGATCCTGGCCGGGGCCGAGTTCCTCGGCGTGGCGCTGATCCTGGTCTACGTCGGCGCGGTGATGGTGCTGTTCCTGTTCGTGGTGATGATGCTCGACATCGACGTCGTCCCGTTGCGCGAAGGCTACGTGCGCTACCTGCCGGTCGGCCTGGTCGTGGCCGTGGTGATGCTGGCGGAAATGCTGACGCTGATCGGCATCAAGGCCTCGATGGAACCGTTCGCGGTCGATCCTGCCGAGGCCGCAGGCACCAGCAACGTGGTCTGGATCGCGCGCCGGCTGTTCACCGACTTCCTGCTGCCGTTCGAGGTGGCCGCGCTGATCCTGACCGTGGCCGTGATCGCCGCGGTCACCCTGACCCTGCGCCGGCGCGAAGGCACCAAGCACCAGAACCCGGCTGCGCAGGCCGCGGTGAAGGCGAAGGACCGCATCCGCATGGTCAACGTGCCGGTGGAACGGCCGGCGGCCGAGCCGTCCGCGGCGGCAGGCGAAGGGGAGGGCAAGTGATGGACCTGTTCGGGCAAGGCCTGGCCCTGGGCCACTACCTCGCGCTGGGCGCCGCGCTGTTCTGCATCAGCGTCGCCGGCATCTTCCTCAACCGCAAGAACGTGATCATCCTGCTGATGTCGATCGAGCTGATGCTGCTCGCGGTCAACATCAACTTCATCGCCTTCTCGCGGCATTTCGGCGACGAGGCCGGCCAGATCTTCGTGTTCTTCATCCTCACCGTGGCCGCGGCCGAGGCCGCCATCGGCCTGGCGATCCTGGTCACGCTGTTCCGCAACCGGCGCACGATCAACGTCGCCGAAATCGACACGCTGAAGGGCTGAGCAGATGCCGGGTATGGAAGTCGCCATCTCCAAGACGATGCTGCTGGTCATCGTGCTGGCGCCGCTGCTGGGCGCGATCGTGGCCGGCTTCTTCGGCCGCCAGGTCGGTCGCGCAGGTTCGCATACGGTCACCATCCTCGGCGTGGCGGCGAGCTTCGCGCTGTCGGCCTGGGTGCTGTACCAACTGGTCGGGCAGGGCGCGGCGCCGTTCAACGAGAACGTCTACACGTTCTTCGAAGTGGGTGGCTATGCCGCGCACATCGGCTTCATGGTCGACAAGCTGACCGCGATGATGATGGTCGTGGTGACCTTCGTGTCGCTGCTGGTGCACGTCTACACCATCGGCTACATGGCCGACGATCCCGGCTACCAGCGCTTCTTCAGCTACATCAGCCTGTTCACGTTCTCGATGCTGATGCTGGTGATGGGCAACAATTTCCTGCAGCTGTTCTTCGGCTGGGAAGCGGTGGGCCTGGTGTCGTACCTGCTGATCGGCTTCTGGTTCAAGCGCCCGACCGCGGTGTTCGCCAACATGAAGGCGTTCCTGGTCAACCGCGTCGGCGACTTCGGCTTCCTGCTCGGCATCGCCGCGGTGCTGTACTGGTTCGGCACCTTCGACTACGCCACCGTCTTCGCCAACGCCGCCGACACGCTGGATGGCCGCACCGTGCAGATCCTGGTCGGCCACGAATGGTCGGTGGCCACCCTGATCTGCATCTGCCTCTTCATCGGCGCAATGGGCAAGTCGGCACAGGTGCCGCTGCACGTGTGGCTGCCGGACTCGATGGAAGGCCCGACCCCGATCTCGGCGCTGATCCATGCCGCGACGATGGTCACCGCAGGCATCTTCATGGTCGCGCGCATGTCGCCGATCTTCGAACTGAGCGTGACCGCGCTCAACTTCGTGCTGTTCATCGGCGCTACCACGGCCTTCTTCACCGGCCTGATCGGCATGGTGCAGAACGACATCAAGCGCGTGGTGGCGTATTCGACCCTGTCGCAGCTGGGCTACATGACCGTCGCGCTGGGCGTCTCGGCCTACTCGGCGGCCGTGTACCACCTGATGACGCACGCCTTCTTCAAGGCGCTGCTGTTCCTGGCGGCCGGCTCGGTAATCATCGGCATGCACCACGAGCAGGACATGCGCAAGATGGGCGGCCTGCGCAAGTACATGCCGATCACGTTCTGGACCAGCGTCATCGGCACGTTGGCGCTGATCGGCACGCCGTTCTTCAGCGGCTTCTATTCCAAGGACACGATCATCGAGGCCGCGAAGCTGGGCGCCGGGCGCGCCGGCTGGATCGGCACCTACGCCTACTGGGCGGTGCTGCTGGGCGCGTTCGTGACCTCGTTCTACAGTTTCCGCCTGCTGTACATGACCTACTTCGGAAGGGAGCGCTTCCGCGAGGTCGCGCACGATGACCACGGCCACGATGCGCACCACGATGACCATGCCCACGACGGGCACGGCCACCACGGCGTGCACGAACCGCACGAGTCGCCGTGGGTGGTGACCCTGCCGCTGATCCTGCTGGCCATCCCCTCGGTCGCGGTCGGCTTCTTCACCGTCGGGCCAATGCTGTTCGGCACGGACTGGAGCGGCCACCACGAGGCGACGCCGTTCTTCCTCGGCGCGATCGAAGTGCTGCAGCAGCACGACGTGATGGCGCACCTGAAGGACGAGCTGTGGCACGGGCCCGTCGCCTTCGCGCTGCATGGCTTCATGGCGCCGGCGTTCTGGCTGGTGCTGGCCGGCTTCGCGCTGGCCACGGTCATGTACCTGTGGAAGCCGGACCTGCCGGCCAAGGTGGCGCACGTGCTGCGCTGGCCGATCCGCGTGCTCGAGAACAAGTACGGCATGGACGACCTGTGGATCAAGGGCTTCGCCGGCGGCGGCCTGCTGCTCGGCCGTGGCTCGCGCGAGGTCGACGGCAAGCTGATCGACGGGGTCCTCGTCAACGGCGCAGCGCGCGTCGTCGACCTCGTCGCCGGGGTCGTGCGCCGCCTGCAGACCGGTTACCTCTACCACTACGCCTTCGCGATGATCCTCGGCCTGATCGTCCTGCTGGCCGTACTGATCCGCAACTGGACCTGACCGTGCAGAACTGGCCTCTCCTCAGCCTCCTGATCTGGCTGCCGATCCTCGGCGGCGCGCTGGTACTGGCGCTCGGTGAAACCCGTGCGCGGGCGGCGCGCTGGGCCTCGCTTGCGATCGCGGTCGCGGTGTTCCTGCTCAGCCTGCCGCTGTTCACGGGCTTCGACTACGCCGCTGTCGGCATGCAGTTCGTCGAGCGCCGCGAGTGGATCCCGGCCTACGACATCCAGTACCACCTCGGGGCCGACGGCATCTCGGTCGCGCTGATCATCCTGACCACGCTGACCACCGCGCTGGTGCTGGTCGGCGCCTGGACCGCGATCGACCGCCGCGTGAACCAGTACTACGCGGCGATGCTGATCCTCGAAGGGCTGATGATCGGCGTGTTCTCCGCCGTGGACGCGCTGCTGTTCTACGTGTTCTTCGAGGGCATGCTGATCCCGATGTTCATCATCATCGGCGTCTGGGGCGGGCCGCGACGCGTCTATGCGTCGATCAAGTTCTTCCTGTACACCTTCCTCGGCTCGGTCTTCATGCTGGTGGGACTGGTGTACCTGTACCTCCAGGCGGGCAGCTGGCAGCTGCCGGACCTGTACGCGCTGCCGCTGAGCGCGACCGAGCAGACCTGGCTGTTCTTCGCCTTCCTCGCCGCGTTCGCGGTGAAAGTGCCGATGTTCCCGGTCCACACCTGGTTGCCGGATGCGCACGTGGAGGCGCCGACCGGCGGCTCGGTGATCCTGGCGGCGATCATGCTGAAGATCGGCGGCTACGGCTTCCTGCGCTTCAGCCTGCCCATCGTGCCGGATGCCGGCTACGAATGGGCCTGGCTGGTGATCGCGCTGTCGCTGGTCGCGGTGGTGTACGTCGGCCTGGTCGCGCTGGTGCAGGAGGACATGAAGAAGCTGATCGCCTATTCGTCGGTCGCGCACATGGGCTTCGTCACGCTGGGCATCTTCATCGCCTTCGCGCTGGTCCGCGACGTGCCGGCCGGCGCGGGCATGGACGCGGCGCGGCTCGGCCTGCAGGGCGCGATGGTGCAGATGATCTCGCACGGCTTCATCTCCGGCGCGCTGTTCTCCTGCGTGGGCGTGCTCTACGACCGCATGCACACCCGCATGATCAAGGACTATGGCGGCGTCGCCAACGTGATGCCGTGGTTCACCTTCTTCATGGTGCTGTTCGCGATGGCCAACTCCGGCCTGCCGGGCACGTCGGGCTTCGTCGGCGAGTTCATGGTGATCGTGGCCAGCTTCCAGCAGCATCCGCTGATCGCGTTCACGGCCGCGCTCACCCTGGTGATCGGCGCGGCGTACTCGTTGTGGCTGGTCAAGCGGGTGATGTTCGGCGAAGTCGGCAACGCCCACGTCGCCGAACTGCAGGACATCAACGGCCGCGAATGGCTGGTGCTGGGCGTGTTCGCCATCGGCACGGTGCTGATCGGCGTGTGGCCCAAGCCGCTGACCGACCTGATGGAGCCGGCCATCGCGCAGCTGGCCAGCCAGCTCGCCATGAGCAAGCTGTGAGGACAAACCTGATGAGAGCCGCACCGCGATGATTTCCGGCCCGATGACACCCCCCGTCCGCAGCTTCGCCGAACTGGCGCCGCTGGCGCCCGAGCTCGTGGTCATCGCGGGCGCGTTCGCGCTGCTGATGCTCGACCTGTTCCTCGACGACCGCCGGCGGGTGCTGACCCATGCGCTCGCCATTGCGACCCTGCTGGTGGCCGCGGCCATGGTCTGGTTCGGGGTGGGCGGGCACGGCAGCACGCTGTCGGACATGTTCGTGCGCGACAGCGGTGCCGACGTGCTCAAGCTGGTGCTGCTGCTGGTGAGCGCGGCGGCCCTGGGCTACATGTGGCCTTTCTTGCGCGAGCGCGGGCTGTACAAGGGCGAGATCGCGGTGCTGGTGCTGTTCGCGGTCTCCGGCATGATGCTGATGGTGTCGGCCGGCAGCCTGACGATGGTCTACGTCGGCCTGGAACTGCTGGCGCTGTGTTCCTACGCGCTGGTCGCGACCGATCGCGACAGCCCGCTGGCCTCGGAAGCGGCGATGAAGTACTTCGTGCTCGGCGCGTTGGCCTCGGGCCTGCTGCTGTACGGCATGTCGCTGGTGTACGGCGCCACCGGCACGCTTGGTCTCGCCGGGATCCGCGAGGCGGCCGAGTGGGCGACCGGGCAGGAGCGCACGCTGCTGTTGACCGGCACCGTGTTCATCATCGTCGGCGTCGCCTTCAAGTTCGGCGCCGCGCCGTTCCACATGTGGCTGCCGGATACCTACCACGGCGCGCCGACCCCGATCACGCTGTTCATCGGCTCCGCGCCCAAGCTGGCGGCGTTCGGCATGGCCTGGCGCCTGTTCGACGTCGCCCTGGGGCCTGCGCACGCGCAGACGCAGCTGTTGCTGGCGGGGCTGGCCGCGCTGTCGCTGATCGTCGGCAACCTGTTCGCCATCGCGCAGACCAACCTCAAGCGCATGCTGGCGTACTCGACGGTTTCGCACGTGGGCTTCCTGTTCCTCGGCCTCGCCGGCGGTGGCCGCGACGGCTACGCAGCGGCGATGTTCTACGCGATCAGCTACGCGATCATGTCGGCCGCGGCGTTCGGCGCGATCGTGGTGCTGTCGCGCCGGGGCTTCGAAGCCGACCGCATCGACGACTACAGGGGCCTCAGCCAGCGCAGTCCGTGGATGGCGCTGCTGGTGCTGTGCATCATGGCTTCGCTGGCCGGCGTGCCCCCGTTCCTCGGCTTCTGGGCCAAGCTCGTGGTGTTGCGCGCGGCGCTGGAAGGCGACCTGATGTGGCTGGCCATCGTCGGCATCGTGTTCGCGGTGATCGGCGCGTTCTACTACCTGCGCGTGATCAAGGTGATGTACTTCGATCCGCCCGCCGGCGAGCCGGTGGAAACGCGCCCCGGCGCGCTGCGGCTGGTGTTCGCGGTCAATGCGCTGGCGCTGCTGGGCCTGGGCCTGTTCTGGAGCCCGCTCATGGCCTGGTGCCAGCAGGCGTTCGCCTGAGGCCGGGAGGCCGGTCGCGGGGCGGGCAGGGAACCTCCGGGCGGCGCCCGGCGCTGGCGGCGTTCAGTCCCGGAGACGGTCCGGGGTTGTAAAAGAATCCGCCCATCCGCATAATTCCACTTCTGCTGCGGGGTGGAGCAGTCTGGCAGCTCGTCGGGCTCATAACCCGAAGGTCGCAGGTTCAAATCCTGCCCCCGCTACCAAGTTTCACCGGGTCGTCGAAAGCGCTGAGGCTTGCGACCGATGCCGGGGAACTGGGCTTCATCGAGGCAACTGCACCCTCGATGCCTCGATCCAGCCGATCCATGGCCGGACATTCAGGACAAGGGGCCCATTGGGCCCCTTGTTGTTTTCAACGGTTGCAAAAACTGCGGTACGGAACGACGACGTGACGGACAAGGCAACACAGGTTTCGGCACTGCTCGCGCCCACGGTGGAAGCACTGGGCCTGCAGCTGCTGGGCATCGAGTACCTGCCCTCGCCGGGCGGTGGCGCGATGCTGCGCCTGTACCTCGACGTGCCGGATGCGGAAGCCGAATCGCGCCACGTGACCATCGAGGATTGCGAGGCGGTGAGCCGCGAAGTGTCCGCGCAGCTCGACGTCGAGGATCCGATTTCAGGCAACTACACGCTGGAAGTCTCCTCGCCCGGCGTCGACCGGCCGCTGTTCACGGTCGCCCAGTTCGCGCGGTTCGCCGGCGAGAAGGCGAAGGTCGGGCTGAAGCTGCCGCAGGAAGGCCGGCGCCGGCTGACCGGGACGATCGTGTCGGTGGAAGGCGACCGCGTGTTGTTCGACGTCGATGGCCAGCCGTTCGCGGTGGCCGCCGACAACATCGACAAGGCGCGGCTGGTGCCGGATTGGGCTGCGCTCGGCTTCGCGCCGGCGCGCGACCTGCCTGGAGGCGACGCGCGCCCGGGCAAGCCCGCGGCGAGGAAGAAGGCCGCTAAGCCGCGGCCGGGTTGAGGGTTCTGGCATCGCCGCGTGCGCAGGCACGGGCGGGGCAGTGGGAGCCGGCGCGAGCGCCGGCGTGGACGACGGGATCGAACGTGTTTCCAGAGGTTTGACAGAAGATGAGCAAGGAACTGTTGTTGGTCGTTGATGCGGTCGCCAACGAGAAGGGCGTGCCGGAATCGGTGATCCTCGAGGCGATCGAGGCCGCGCTGGCCACCGCCGCGAAGAAGCGCTACCACGAGCAGGACGTGCTGACGCGCGTGTCGATCGACGCGAAGGACGGCAGCTACGAGACGTTCCGCCGCTGGGAAGTGGTGGCCGACGACGTGGTGATGGAGTCGCCCGATCGCCAGATCCGCATGATGGACGCGGTCGACGAGGTCGAGGGCGTCGAGATCGGCGACTACATCGAGGAGCAGATCGAGAACGTCGATTTCGGCCGCATCGCCGCGCAGGCCGCCAAGCAGGTGATCGTGCAGCGCGTGCGCGAAGCCGAGCGCCAGCAGGTGGTGGACGGCTGGAAGGATCGTGTCGGCGAGCTGGTGACGGGCGTGGTCAAGCGCGTCGAGCGCGGCAACGTCTACGTCGACCTGGGCGGCAACGCCGAGGCGTTCATTCCCAAGGACAAGGCGATCCCGCGCGACATCGTGCGCGCCGGCGACCGCATCCGCGGCTACCTGTTCGACGTGCGCAGCGAGCCGCGCGGCCCGCAGCTGTTCATCAGCCGCGCCGCGCCTGAATTCATGATGGAACTGTTCAAGCTCGAGGTGCCGGAAGTCGGCCAGGGCCTGGTCGAGATCAAGGCCTGCGCGCGCGACCCGGGCGACCGCGCCAAGATCGCCGTCGTCGCGTACGACAACCGCACCGACCCGATCGGCGCCTGCATCGGCATGCGTGGTTCGCGCGTGCAGGCGGTGAGCAACGAGCTCAACGGCGAGCGCGTGGACATCGTGCTGTGGTCGGACAACCCGGCGCAGTTCGTGATCAACGCGATGGCGCCGGCCGAGGTGCAGTCGATCGTGGTCGACGAAGACAAGCACTCGATGGACCTGGCCGTGGCCGAGGACAAGCTGGCGCAGGCGATCGGCAAGGGCGGGCAGAACGTACGCCTGGCCAGCCGCCTCTCGGGCTGGCAGCTCAACGTGATGACCCAGGACCAGGTCGCGGCGAAGTCGGAAGCCGAACAGGCCGCCGCGCGCGTGCTGTTCCAGGACAAGCTCGAGGTTGACGAGGAAATCGCCGGCATCCTGGTCGCCGAAGGCTTCAACACGGTCGAGGAAATCGCCTACGTCCCGGTTGGCGAACTGCTGGCGGTCGAGGGCTTCGACGAGGACATCGTCGAGGAACTGCGTTCGCGCGCCCGCGACGCACTGCTCAACGATGCGCTGGCGGTCGAGGAGGAGCTGGACGAGAACGCGCCGGCCGAGGACCTGCTCGCGCTGGAGGGCATGGACGACGAGACCGCGTACGCGCTGGCCTCGCACGGCGTGCGCACCAGCGAGGACCTGTCCGACCTGGCCGCGGACGAGGTGGAGGAGTTCGCCATCGAAGGGCTCGACCGGGAGCGCGCCGCGGCGCTGATCCTGGCCGCGCGCGCCGAGGAGATCGCCCGTCTGGAGCGCGGCGAATGAGCCGGCGATGAACACCGCCCTGCACCGTACAGGGCTTAGAATCCGCGCTTCCCTTGCTCTTGGCGAGGGGGCGCCAAACAGAGCATAGGACCCGAATGTCGCAGCAAACCACCATCCGCAAGCTCGCCGCACTGGTCAACACGCCGGTCGAGAAACTGCTGGAGCAACTGTCCGAGGCGGGCATGCCCTTCAGCGACCCCGACCAGGTGGTGACCAGCGCCGAGAAGCTGAAGCTGCTCGGCTTCCTCAAGCGCGCCCACGGCAAGGCCGACAAGCCCGCCGAGGAAGCCGTCGCGCCGAAGAAGATCACGCTCAACCGCACGCGCAAGCAGGAAATCACGGTCGGTGGCGGCAAGAACAAGTCCACCGTGGACGTGGTCGTGCGCAAGAAGGTCACGCTGGTCAAGCCGAGCGAGGCCGACAAGGCGCCGCCGGCGCCGGTCGACGACGAGCAGGCGGAGATCCTGCGCAAGCTGGAGGAGTCGCGCCAGCGCAACCTGTCCGAACAGCAGCGCCTGGCCGAGGACGACCGCAAGCGCGCCGAGGACGCGGCCGAACGCAAGCGCCAGGAAGACGCCGAAGCCGAGCGCCTGCGCCAGGAAGCCGCGCTCGCCGCCGCCTCCGCGACCGAGGACGATGCCGCCGCGCGCAAGCCGGGCGGCAGCGGCCATGGCCACGGCCATCCCAAGCCGGCGGCGCCGCGCAGCGACGACCGCGGCCTGGGGCCGAAGCACAAGGGCAACCGCGGCTCGCACGTGATGGTCGCCGGCGTCGAGGACGACGACAGCACCGCGCGTTTCGCCGGGCAGCTGCACCTGTCCGCGTCCGAGCGCGCGCGCCGCACCACCACGCGCGGCAACAAGCCCAAGGCACGCCGCCAGGTCGAACAGTCGCGCAGTGGCGCGGGTCCGCACGGCTTCGAGCGGCCGACCGCGCCGGTCGTGCGCGAGGTCGCCATCGGCGAGGCGATCACCGTCGCCGACCTCGCGCAGAAGCTGGCGATGAAGGGCGGCGACGTGGTCAAGGCGCTGTTCAAGATGGGCGTCATGGCCACCATCACCCAGACCATCGACCACGACACCGCGGTGCTGGTGGTCGAGGAACTGGGCCACAGGGCGGTGCTCGCCGAGAGCGACGACGCCGAGTCGGAACTGCTGGCGCATGCCGAGGAAGTGCAGGGCGAGAAGGTCTCGCGTCCGCCGGTGGTCACCATCATGGGCCACGTCGACCACGGCAAGACCTCGCTGCTGGACTACATCCGCCGTACCAAGGTCGCCTCGGGCGAAGCCGGCGGCATCACCCAGCACATCGGCGCGTACCACGTGGAGACGCCGAAGGGCACGATCAGCTTCCTCGATACGCCCGGCCACGCCGCATTCACGTCGATGCGCGCGCGCGGCGCCAAGCTCACCGACGTGGTGGTGCTGGTGGTCGCGGCCGACGACGGCGTGATGCCGCAGACGATCGAGGCGATCCAGCACGCGAAGGCGGCGAAGGTGCCGCTGATCGTGGCGATCAACAAGGTCGACAAGTCCGATGCCGATCCCGGCCGGATCAAGAACGAACTCCTGGCGCACGACATCGTCGCCGAGGAGTTCGGCGGCGACACCCAGATGGTCGAGCTGTCGGCGAAGACCGGGCAGGGCGTGGACGAACTGCTGGACGCGATCTCGTTGCAGGCCGAGGTGCTCGAACTCACCGCGGTGCCGGAAGGCCGCGCCACCGGTACCGTCATCGAATCCTCGCTGGACAAGGGCCGCGGTCCGGTGGCCACCGTGCTGGTGCAGCAGGGCCTGCTGTCGAGGGGCGACTATTTGGTGTGCGGCGTGCAGTACGGGCGCGTGCGCGCGCTGTTCGACGAGACCGGTTCGCAGGTGCAGTCCGCCGGCCCGTCGATCCCGGTGCAGGTGCTCGGCCTGTCGGGCGTGCCGGATGCCGGCGACGATTTCGTCGTCGTCGCCGACGAACGCCTGGCCAAGGACGTGGCGCAGCAGCGCGAAGCCAAGCGCCGCGAGTCGCGCCTGGTCGCGCAGGCCGGCAACCGCATGGAAGACATCATGGCCCAGATGGGCCAGGGCGAAGCGCAGCAGCAGCTCAACCTGGTGGTCAAGGCCGACGTCCAGGGTTCGGTCGAGGCGCTGCGCCAGGCGCTCACCGCGCTGTCCAACGAGCAGATCCGCATCAACGTCATCGTTTCCGGCGTGGGCGGCATCACCGAGTCCGACGCCAACGCCGCGGCGACCGCCAAGGCGACGATCATCGGCTTCAACGTGCGTGCCGATGCGTCCGCGCGCAAGGTGATCGAGAACAGCGGGCTCGACCTGCGCTACTTCTCGATCATCTACGACGTGATCGACCAGGTGAAGCAGGTGGCGTCGGGCCTGCTGGGCGTCGAGATCCGCGAGGAAATCATCGGCATCGCCGAGGTCCGCGACGTGTTCCGCAGTTCCAAGTTCGGCGCCATCGCCGGCAGCATGGTCATCGAGGGCGTGGTCAAGCGCAACAAGCCTATTCGCGTGCTGCGCGACAACACGGTGGTGTTCGAGGGCGAACTGGAGTCGCTGCGCCGCTTCAAGGAGAACGTCGACGAGGTGCGCAACGGCACGGAGTGCGGCATCGGCGTGAAGGCGTACAACGACGTGCAGCCGGGCGACCAGATCGAATGCTTCGAGCGCATCGAGGTGCAGCGCACGCTGTAAGGCGGGCGCGACGACGACATGGCACAGAAGTCCTTCCATCGCACAGATCGCGTCTCCGCGCAGCTGCGCAGGGAGCTGGGCACGCTGGTGCGCGAGGCGGTGGCCGAGCACGGGCTGCCGTCGATGAGCGTGTCCGACGTGGAGGTCACGCGCGACATGGCGCACGCCAAGGTGTTCGTGACCACACTGCAGCCCGAGCGCGCCGCGGAGGCGATGAAGGGCCTCAAGGCGGCCGCGCCGGAGATCCGCTTCCGCCTCGCGCGCGCGGTGAAGATGCGCCACGTACCCGAGCTGCACTTCCACTACGACGATTCGGTGGATCGCGGCGAGCGCATCGACAACCTGCTGCGCGACCTGCCCGACCTGGGCGGGGAAGACCCCTAGCCAACGGCGCAGCGGCAGCGTGGGCCGTGCCTCGCGGCCGGCCCTATACAATCCCCGGATGACCGCCCGTCCCCGCACGAAGTTCAGGAAGCTCGACGGCATCCTGCTGCTCGACAAGCCGCGCGGGCTGAGCTCCAACCAGGCGCTGCAGCGCGTGCGCCACCTGTTCCGCGCGGAGAAGGGCGGGCACACCGGCAGCCTCGACCCGCTGGCGACCGGCCTGTTGCCGGTGTGCTTCGGCGAAGCAACCAAGATCGCGGGCGGCCTGCTGGGCGCGCGCAAGGCCTACGACACCATCGCGCGGCTGGGGATCGTCACCGATACCGACGATGCCGATGGCCAGCCGCTGCGCGAGCGCCCGGTGCCGGACCTGCGCATCCCGCGGATCGATGCCGCGCTGCGGGCCCTGAGCGGGCGCATCCTGCAGCGGCCGCCGATCTATTCGGCGCTCAAGCGCGGCGGCGAACCGCTGTATGCCAAGGCGCGCCGTGGCGAGGTGGTGGACGTCGAGGCGCGCGAAGTGGACGTGCACGAATTCGCCCTGCAGTCGGCTGGCGACCTGCTCGACGACCTGCAAGGCGTGCCGCCGCAGCTGCGGCTGCACGTGGAATGCGGTTCGGGCACGTACGTGCGCAGCCTGGTGCGCGACCTTGGCGAGGCGCTGGGCTGCGGCGCCCACGTGGCCGACCTGCGCCGCCTGTGGGTGGATCCGTTCCGCGAGCCGAAGATGTGGACGCTGCCGGAGCTGGAGGCACTGGCCGCCCGCGGCGAGCGCAGCCTGCTGGCGTGCCTGCTGCCGATCGAGCAGGGCATGGCTTCGTGGCCGCCGGTCGACCTGGATGCCGCCCAGGCCCGCCGGCTGGGGCGCGGGCAGGCCGTCGCCGGTGCGTTCCATCCGCCCGGCAGCGTGGCGGTGTTCGGCCCGGACGGCCGGGCGCTGGGCCTGGGCGAGGTGGAACAGGGCGCCCTGCGCGCGCGCCGCCTGTTCGCGTGGGCCTGCGGCCAGCCGGGCACCGTACCGGACGCGGCGCCCTGACCTTGTCCGGCGGCCCGGGACCGGATACAATTCCGCGGCTTTTTCAAGCACTTCCGGTCGCATCGGGGCAATCCTTCCCCGGCGGTCGTTCCAACCCACCCTGACGGACCGCGCGGTATGCCGCCAGCGTCGAAGACGCGGCGACGTGTTTCTGCCGGTTTCGTGACCAAGAGGCAATCATGTCCATCGACAACAGCAAGATCATCGAAGAACACGCGCGTGGCGCCAACGACACCGGTTCGCCGGAAGTCCAGGTGGCCCTGCTCACCGCTCGCATCGTGCATCTGACCGAGCACTTCAAGACCCACAAGAAGGACCATCACGGCCGGCGCGGCCTGCTGAAGATGGTCAACCGCCGCCGCAGCCTGCTCGACTACCTGCACCGCAAGGACGGCGAGCGCTACAAGGCCCTGATCGAGAAGCTCGGCCTGCGTCGATAAGACGAACCACCACCGCGGCGCAGCGATGCGCCGCGGTTCTTTTTTCGGCCGCCCCGCGCGGCCAGCCGGGCGCGACAGGGGTCGTGCCAGGTCCATCGAATCGAGTCATCAAGGAAACCCAAGTGGCGAAAATCACCAAATCCTTCCAGTACGGCAAGCACACCGTGACGCTTGAGACGGGCGAAATCGCCCGCCAGGCCAGCGGCGCGGTCATCGTCAACGTCGACGGCACCGTACTGCTGGTCTCCGCCGTCGCCGCCAAGGGCGCGCGCGAGGGCCAGGACTTCTTCCCGCTCACCGTCGACTATGTCGAGAAGTTCTACGCCGGTGGCCGCATCCCGGGTGGCTTCTTCAAGCGCGAAGGCCGTCCGACCGAGAAGGAAACGCTGATCTCGCGCCTCATCGACCGCCCGATCCGCCCGCTGTTCCCCGAGGACTACCGCAACGAAGTGCAGATCATCGCGCAGGTGATCTCGCTGAACCCGGAAGTGGACGGCGACATTCCCGCCCTGATCGGCGCGTCCGCCGCGCTGTCGCTGGCCGGCACCCCGTTCCAGGGCCCGATCGGCGCCGCCAAGGTCGGCTACAAGGACGGCCAGTACATCCTCAACCCGACCGTCAGCGAGCTGAAGGAATCGCAGCTTGAGCTGGTGGTCGCCGGCACCGCGAACGCCGTGCTGATGGTCGAATCCGAAGCCGCGCTGCTGTCCGAAGAAGTGATGCTGGGCGCGGTCACCTTCGGCCACCGCGAGATGCAGAAGGTGATCAACGCGATCAACGAGCTGACCGTGGAAGCCGGCACCAAGCCCGGCAACTGGGTGGCTCCGGCCAAGAACGAGGCGCTGATCTCGGCGCTGAAGGAAGCCGTGGGTGGCCAGCTGGCCGACGCGTTCAAGGTCCACGACAAGCTGCAGCGCCGCGACGCGATCGCCGCGATCAAGAAGGACGTGGTCGAGCAGCTTGCGGGCCGCGTCGCCGCCGAGGGCTGGAGCCCGGCGGAACTGTCGAAGGAATTCGGCGAACTGGAATACCGCACCATGCGCGACTCGGTGCTCGACACCAAGGTCCGCATCGATGGCCGCGCGCTCGACACGGTGCGCCCGATCGCCGTGAAGGCGGGCATCCTGCCGCGCACCCACGGCTCGGCGCTGTTCACCCGTGGCGAGACGCAGGCGATCGTGGTGACCACGCTCGGCACGGCCCGCGACGGCCAGATCATCGACGCCATCGCCGGCGAGTACAAGGAACACTTCCTGTTCCACTACAACTTCCCCCCGTTCTCGGTGGGCGAGTGCGGCCGCTTCGGCGCGCCCAAGCGCCGCGAGATCGGCCACGGTCGCCTCGCCAAGCGCGGCGTGCTGGCGGTGATGCCGTCGATGGAGGAGTTCCCGTACACCATCCGCGTCGTGTCGGAAATCACCGAGTCGAATGGCTCCTCGTCGATGGCATCGGTCTGCGGCAGCTCGCTGGCACTGATGGACGCCGGCGTGCCGGTCAAGGCGCCGGTCGCGGGCATCGCGATGGGCCTGGTGAAGGAAGGCGACAAGTACGTCGTGCTGAGCGACATCCTCGGTGACGAGGACCACCTCGGCGACATGGACTTCAAGGTCGCCGGTAGCGCCGAAGGCATCTCCGCGCTGCAGATGGACATCAAGATCGACGGCATCACCGAGGAGATCATGAAGGTCGCGCTGGCCCAGGCCCGCGAAGGCCGCCTGCACATCCTTGGCGAGATGGCCAACGCGCTGACCACCGCGCGTTCGGAGCTGTCCGAGTACGCGCCGCGCCTGCTGACGATCAAGATCCACCCGGACAAGATCCGCGAAGTGATCGGCAAGGGCGGTTCCACGATCCAGGCGATCACCAAGGAAACCGGCACCCAGATCGACATCCAGGACGACGGCACCATCGTCATCGCCTCGGTCAATGCCGCCGCCGCGCAGGCCGCGAAGGCGCGCATCGAGCAGATCACCTCCGACGTCGAGCCGGGCCGCATCTACGAGGGCAAGGTCGCCAAGATCATGGACTTCGGCGCGTTCGTCACCATCCTGCCGGGCAAGGACGGTCTGGTGCACGTCTCGCAGATCTCCAGCGAGCGCGTCGAGAAGGTCAGCGACAAGCTCAAGGAAGGCGACGTGGTGAAGGTCAAGGTGCTGGAAGTCGACAAGCAGGGCCGCATCCGCCTGTCGATCAAGGCCGTCGAGGAAGGCGAGGGCGTCACCGCCGAGTGACCCTGCGCGACGCGCTGAAAGAAAACGGGCCTTTCGGCCCGTTTTTTTTTGCTCGCGCCTGCCGGCGCCGTGCGGACCGCTACAGCCGCTGCCCCTGCATCAGCCGGTACAGGCGCAGGCGCAGGCGCATCAGCGGTTGCGACAGCTTGGCCGGCATGCGCAGCGAGCCGCGGCGGCGGCGGATCGGCGCGTCCGTCGCCAGCGATGGCGTGGCGGACGTCGGCTGCGTGCCCAGGTTGCGCAACGCCGACTGCGTCGCCTGCTGCGGCGCGGCTTCCGTGGCCTCCGCCGACGCGGCGCCGACGTTCGCGAACAGGCCGAGCGCTGCGTATCCGCTGTAGCCGGGGAACACCTCGGCCGTGCGGGTGTGGCCCATGCGCTTCTGCAGCAGTTCGGTCAGCACCTGGCGGAAGTCGGTCGTCACCGGCACGTCGCCGAAGTACGGTGACAGGATTTCCGGATGCAGCCCGGGCCAGTTGCCGTAGAAGCGGCGACCGTTGACCGGACCACCGAACACCAGCAGCGGATTGCCGTAGCCGTGGTCGGTCCCGCCACTGCCGTTCTGGCGCACGCGGCGACCGAACTCGGACTGCACCACCACCGTCACCCGCGCGCCCTCGCCGCCGTTCTTCATCTCGCCATAGAACGCGGCCAGTGCTTCGGACAGTTCGGCGATCTTGTTCTGGTAGTAGTGGTAGCCGCTGCCGGCCGTGCCCTGGCCTTCATGCGTATCCCAGCCGCCGAGGTCGACGGTGGCGTAGCGCAGGCCGACGTTGAAGCGGATCGATTGCGCCACCGTCCACATCTGGCGCGCGAAGTTGCTGGTCGGCCAGCCGGCGGGCAGCGTGGAGGTGTAGGGCTGCTGCGCGATCGCGCGCAACGAGCCGTCCGCGGCGCGGCCGCTGTGCTCGATGCCGACGTTGCCCTGCCACAGGCTGGCAAGCGTCTCGTTGACGCCGCGGAAGCCGGCCGGCGATCCGCTGCGCGCCTGCTGCCACTGCCAGGCGCCCGAGTTCAGCGAGAAATCGGTGGGGCTGCCCATGGTGATGGCCTGGGTGGAGCCGATCAGGTTGGCCGGGGTGCGGCTGTTCACGGCCAGCGCCGGCATCACCACCGACGGCGAGCTGCCCGCCTGGGTGTTCCACGCGCGAGTGATCCAGCCGGTGCCCGCGCCCTTGGTGCCCGGGGTGCCGAAATCGAGGTACTGCTGCGCGTCGAAATGGCTGCGCGTGACCGTGGTCAGCATGCCGGCGCAGTGCACGATGGCGAGCTTGCCTTCGGTCCAGATGTCGCGCAGCCCCGGGGCCGAGGGGTGCAGGCCGAAGCCGGTGGCCGAGCCATTGGCCAGGGTCAGCGGCAGCGCGGAGTAGTCGCCACTGGCGCGGACGGCCAGGTCCGGGCGTGCTTCCTCGTAGTAGGTGCGGTCGTTGCCGGACACCGGCACCACCAGGTTCAGGCCGTCGATGCCGCCGCGCAGGAAGACATGCACGACGGTGTCGTAGCTGTTGACCGCGGCGAGCGCATCGCCGGCGAAGAACAGGCCCGGGCCCACGGCGCCGGCCGCGGCCGTGGCGCAGCACCCCTTGAGGAATTCGCGGCGGTCGAGTTCGATCTTCATGTCACGTCCTCAACGGCTCAGGAATTCGGGGGACATCAGGATCAGCGACACCATGCTGCGCAGCCGCTGCTGGTTGTAGTGACGCTTGAGGTCGTTCTGCGCCCAGTTGTCGGTGTCCTCGATGACGTAGGTCGCCGGATCGCCGTTCTGGGCCATGAAGCCGCGCAGCGCGGCGAGCCGCTCCGGCGCAGGCTGGTAGCCCAGGATGCGGTTGCACCAGAACTCGACCAGGCGGTTCGCGGTCCACTGCCCGGCCGGCAAGCCCGCCCGCGTGGTGTCGAGCAGCGGCAGCAGCTTGCCGTTGTCGGCGACGTTGTTGGTCTCGGTCAGCCAGTTGAGCACCTTCCAGGTCATGCCGAAGCTGCTTGCGCCCGACCAGGCGACGGACGTGTCCGGGTAGCCGTTTGGCGCCGGCCAGTCGTAGGGCTGGTGCCCGGTGAAGCCCATGCGCCAGTTGAGGTCGTTGCTGCGGTTCTCGTCGATGCGGTAGGTCCAGTCGCAGTCGAGCACGCGCAGGCCCGCAACGACCGCGTCGAACGGTCGCCGGTTCTTGCGTCCCCAGGCGTACTGCAGGTCCTCCGACAGCAGGATGTGGCGCAGGGTGCGCTTGATCTGGTCGGGTGCCTGCCAGTTGGCGCGGAACACCTGGGCGGCGCTTTCCACCAGCGCGGGGTGGGGGTCGTCGGCGATGAAGCGGCGGATCAGCTTCCGGCAGATGAACTTCGCCACGCGCGGATGGCTGGCGATGCGGTTGAGGATGTCGCGGCCGTCCTGCAGCGCCGGGCGCTCGGGATAGATGAAGGTACCGAGCACGAACTTCGGCCCGGAGTCGTGCCATTCCGAGCGGTAGACGAAGGTGCCGTCGTTGTCGTTGGGATACTCCCAATGGCCGTTCTTGATCGTCCAGCCGGTGAACGCCGATGCGGTCTCGTAGACGTCGATGTCGGTGTAGCCCAGCGGGTAGCTCGGATCCTCGGGGCAGGGCGGGACCTGGAAGGGGTCCATGAAGCCGAGGTAGTTCTCGGCGCCGAAGGTATGCAGCTCGAGCAGTTCGCGCGCGAAGTTCTCGTTCGGGCCGGCGCGCCGGTTCGACTTGTTGTCGAGGTAGTGCATCATCGCGTTGCTCTGCGCGACGGCCTCGAGCATCGTGCGGAAGTTGCCGAAGGCATTGGCGCGGATCACGTCGCGGTCGTAGTGGCCGTAAACCGGCGCGCAGTCGTAGTCGTTCAGCATGACGTTGAAGTGGTCGTGCCAGAACGTGTTGACCACTTCGAACAGCTGACGTTTCGAGAAGACGGCGCGGACGAAGGCGGCGCGCTGCACCTCCCAGCCAGGACGCATGCGCGTGTTGTAGTCGTCCTGGCGGACGTGCTGGCTCCACAGCTGCTGCAGGGTCTTGCCGAGCGTGGTGTAGCCGGCCGCCGTCAGCCGCGATTCGACCGCGCTGTCGTCGATCGCGGACGGGTTGAGCTGGCGATCGACCCAGGCGGTGAGGCGCGCGAGGTCGTTGCCGCCGAGCGCGTTGAACTCCGCGACCGAGGCCGTCGTCGCGCCGTAGCTGAGGTTGTTGAGCACGCGCACCGCGAACGGTGGCCGCGGCAGGGTGACCAGCTGGCGCGCCGAGGTCTTCTGGGCGGAGGCTTCGCCGGCGTCGCCTGGACTCGTGTCCGCCGCGGGCAGCGGGCTGTAACGGGGGGCGCGGGCCAGCTTGTAGCGCTGGCGGTGGGCGCGGTCGAGCATGGCGCGCTCGGTCGCGGATAAGGCCTGCGTCATGGTGGCGTCCCCGGAATCGTTCAGGGCAAGAGTATCGGTCGCGGACGCGATTGCAACGTGACCGCGTGCGCATTCCGCGCTTGCTGTCGGCCCGGCCTTGACGCGGGCCTGTGCCAAGGCCGCGTGCAGCGTCGGGCAGGCTAGGGCCTGCTAACGCGATTGGCACAGGCCACGTTGTCGTGTCCGGCCGCCAGGTGGTCGTGCGTGGCGCAGCGGCAGGCTGGCCGCCTGTCCAGGCCGCGCGGCGGGCTGGCGGCTGGACACGGCAACCCGGATGGGCGCGCTTGAGTGCGCACGGGGCCGCGTCATCACTCGGTCATGGATCGACATCCATTCCCTCCCTCTTCCTTGCCCCGCGCGCACTCAAGCGCGGCGTGGCGCATGCCAATCGCGTTCACAGGCCCTAACCCGTGCGGGCGAGGGGCCGCGCCCAGTCCTGGACGGGCGTGTCGACGTATTGGCGGAACCAGTTCTCGGTCGACAGCCAGGTCCACAGCCCCGGCAGCGCGCCCTGGCCGCTGCGCCAGCGATCGAAGGCCGTCGCGGCCGCGCCGGCGTCGAACACGTCGCGTTCGCGGAAGCGCTGCGAGCCGATCAGGTCGCCGGCGTACTCGACGCCGTACTGGCGCAACCAGTCGTTGGCCGGGGTGGGATAGCCCTGCTTGTCGCGTCGGTCGAGGGTTTCGTCCGGGACCACGCCGCGCATCGCCTCGCGCAGCACCACCTTGGTCACGCCATCGTCGATCTTCTGCGAAGCGGGCAGCGCGATGCCGTACTCGACGAAGGCGCGGTCGAGGAACGGCACGCGGCTCTCGATCGAGAAGGCCATGCTGAAGCGGTCCTCGGCCTGCAGCAGTTCCGGCAGGCGGGTCGTGGTGAGGTCGGTCAGCAGGTGGGTGTCGAGGTTGGAGAACGCCCGCCGGGCCAGGGCTTCGGCGGCGGGCGAGGACATCGCCCGCAGCTGCGGGCTGAGGAAGCGGTCGTCGAAGGCATTGCCCCGCCCGGCGACGCGCGCGGCCTTGCGCAGCCAGTCCGGCCAGAACGGCGTGGCCAGCTCGCGCCACAGGCCCATCCGCGACAGGTCGCCCTGCTGCGCGCGGAAGCCCTCGAAGTTGCGCGACAGCGTCGGCAGCCGGCCCTGCAGCAGCAGCTGGCGCAGGTAGGTGGGGTAGTAGCGCGGATAGCCGGCCAGCAGTTCGTCGGCGCCCTGGCCGTTGAGCACCACCTTGATGCCGCCGGCGTTCACCGACTTCATCACCTGCCACCACGAGTACACGCTGCCGCCCCACACCGGCTCCTCGTAATGCCAGGTGGACCGTTCGAGCACGTCGATCAGGTCGCGCCCGTCGGGCGAGGTGTCGGTGCCGTCGAGGTTGCCCACGTGCCCGCGCAGCGCGTCGATGTAGCGCGACTCGTCGTGCACGGTGCCCGGATAGGTCACCGAGAACGTGCGCAGCGGCGCGTCCATCTGGCGCGCGGCCAGTGCCGCCAGGGTGCCCGAATCGAGGCCGCCGCTGAGGCAGGCGCCGACCGGCACGTCGCTGCGCAGGTGGGAGCGCACCGCCTGTTCGATGTGGTCGCGGAAGCCTGCGGCGTGGTCGCGGCCGGTGGCGCCGCGGGCCGCCAGCGCATCTTCCGCGCTCCAGTAACGCGAGCGCACAAGGCGGCCGTCGGCCAGCACGGCGTTGTGCGCCGGCGGCAGCTGAAGCACGCCGTCGAAACAGGTGGTCTCGTTGCTGGCGCGCGCGCGGTAGACCAGCTGCAGGCGCAGCGCCTCCGGGTTGGGCCGCACCGGGACCAGCCCGCTGGCCAGCACCGACTTGATCTCGGAGGCGAAGGCGAAGCCGGCCGGCGTCAGCGCGTAGTAGAACGGCTTGATCCCGAGCCGGTCGCGCGAGCAGAACAGGCGCTGTCGCGCCGGCTCCCAGATCGCGAACGCCCACATGCCCTCGAAGCGGTGCACGCAGGCCTCGCCCCACTGGCGGTAGGCGGCGAGGATGACTTCGGTATCGGTGGTCGAACGGAAGGCGTGGCCGAGGCCGACCAGCTCCGTGCGCAGGGCCTCGTGGTTGTAGATCTCGCCGTTGAACACGATCCACAGCGAGCCGTCGCCGCTGGCCATGGGCTGGTGGCCCGCCGGCGACAGGTCGACGATGCTCAGCCGGCGGTGCCCGAGCCCGACGTGGCCGTCGACGTGGACCCCGGCGTCGTCAGGGCCGCGATGGGCGATCAGGTCGGTCAGGACGCCGATGGCGTCGGCGCTGACGCCCGCGCCGTCCAGGCGCACGATTCCGGCGATTCCACACACAGGCGTTCCTCGGTCAGGTCAGGGTGCCGGCGGCGCTCGACGAGCCCCGCGCGGGCACTCCCCTGGAACACCCCCGGCCACTGCAGTGAAACGGGCCGCGGCCGCGGCGGCGGCCATTGTCGCATCCGCCGCGGGGGGCCGGAAGCGCGCCTTGCCGACGGATGGACGCGACGCGCCGGCGTCAGACCAGGCCGGTGGCGTAGAACACGCCGATGATGACGAACACCGCGGTGGTCTTGATCAGGGTGATCGCGAAGATGTCCTTGTAGGACTGGCGATGGCTCAGGCCGGTGACGGCGAGCAGGGTGATCACCGCGCCGTTGTGGGGCAGGGTGTCCATGCCGCCGGAGGCCATCGAGGCCACCCGATGCAGCACGTCCATCGGGATGCCGGCGGCGTTCGCATTGGCGATGAAGGTGTCGGCCATCGCCGCCAGCGCGATGCTCATGCCGCCCGATGCCGACCCCGTGATGCCGGCCAGCGCGGTCACCGTGACCGCCTCGTTGACCAGCGGGTTGGGGATCGCGCCCAGCGCGTTGGCCACCACCAGGAAGCCCGGCAGGGCCGCGATCACGGCGCCGAAGCCGTACTCGGAGGCCGTGTTCATCGACGCCAGCAGCGCGCCGCCGATGGCGCTCCTGGTGCCTTCGGCGAAGCTGGCGAACACCGGCTTCCACGCAAACACCAGGATCGTCGCGATGCCGACCAGCAGCGCGCCCTGCACGGCCCAGATCGCGGCGATCTTCGACACTTCCTGCACCACCGGTGCGGCATTGCCGACCACGGACGGGATGAATTCGTGGCTGTCGCCGTAGGCGCGCGGGATCCAGCGCGTGAACAGCAGGTTGCTGACGCCCACCAGCAGCAGCGGCAGGATCGCCACCAGGGGATTGGCGAGGCGGTCGCCGGAGAATGGCGCCGGTTCGTTGAGCAGCGCGGCCGCGTCGCCGTAGCCCTCGCCGGCGCGCTGCGCCACGCGCCGGCGCCATTCCAGGTAGGTCATGCCCACGATCAGGATGAAGACGCCGCCGATCGTGCCCAGCACCGGCGCGGCCCAGGCGGTCGTGCCGAAGAACGCGGTCGGGATGATGTTCTGGATCTGGGGCGTGCCGGGCAGGGCGTCCATGGTGAAGGTGAATGCGCCGAGCGCGATCGTGCCCGGGATCAGCCGCTTGGGGATGTCGCCCTGGCGGAACAGTTCCGCAGCGAACGGATACACCGCGAACACCACCACGAACAGCGACACGCCGCCGTAGGTGAGCAGCGCGCACACCAGCACGATCGCCAGCATCGCCCGCTGCGCGCCGACCACGCGGATGGTCGCGGCCACGATCGACTTGGAGAAGCCCGAGACCTCGATCAGCTTGCCGAACACCGCACCCAGCAGGAACACCGGGAAATACAGCTTCAGGAAGCCGACCATCTTGTCCATGAACAGGCCGGTGAACATCGGCGCGACCAGTGACGGGTCGGTCAACAGCACCGCGCCCAGGGCCGCGATCGGCGCGAACAGGATCACGCTGTAGCCGCGGTAGGCGACGAACATCAGGAAGCACAGCGCCGCCAGGACGATCAGGAACTCCATTCGCAATGCCTCGGGCGCGAGCGGCCGACAGGAACCGGCCGCCAGTGTCGGGACCACCGTCGCCGCGGCCCATTGTCCGAAGGTACGATGCCGCCGCCGCGCGCCCGTCCCTAGTCTTGCCTCCGGGCGGCCACCCTTGGCCGCATTTGCCTGCATACCCGTGGGAGGGGCCAGCCATGAAGCGCGTCACCTTGAAGCACAGCACACTGACCCTGGCGATCGCGCTCGGCATCGCCGCCCCCGCCGCGTTCGCGCAGGACGCCGCCAGCACGGACACTGGCACCAGCCGCAGTGCGACCACGCTCGACGCGGTCAAGGTTACCGCCCGCAAGCGCGAGGAGACGCTGCAGGACGTGCCGGTGGCCGTCACCGCGTTCACCCCGGAAACGATCGACAAGCTCAACATCCAGGACCTCGGCGACCTTGGCGCGCAGGTGCCGAACCTGACGATCTACGCCGCGCGCGGCTCGACCAGCACCGCCACCGCCTACATCCGCGGCGTCGGCCAGGCCGACCCGCTGTGGGGCGTGGACCCGGGCGTGGGCATCTATCTCGACGACGTCTACATCGCCCGTCCGCAGGGCGCGCTGCTGGACGTGTTCGACGTTGGCCGGATCGAGGTACTGCGTGGCCCGCAGGGCACCCTGTACGGCAAGAACACCATCGGCGGCGCGATCAAGTACATCTCGCGCGGGCTGCCGACGCAGACCACCGGCTTCGGTTCGATCACGGTGGGCAATTACAACCAGCTCGACGCCAAGGCCGCGATCGGTGGTTCGATCGGCGGCGAAGACAGCGGGCTGCGTGGCCGGATCGCGGTCGCCAGCATGAACCGCGACGGCTTCGGCACCAACCTCGTCAGCGGCCAGGAGGTCAGCGACAAGGAGATCAATGCCCTGCGTGCCCAGCTGGGGGCCTACTCGCGCGAGGATTTCGACGTGCAGTTCGCGTTCGACTGGGTGGACGACAAGTCCGGCGTTCGCGGCGCCAAGATGCTGGCGCCGAATACCAATGCGCTGATTCCGGTCTCGACGGTGGCGCCGCTGGACAGCCGCTATGACATCCGCAGCGGCATGCCCAACATCAACAACACCGAGATGAAGGGCATCTCCGCGACCGTCAACTGGCGGCCGAACGACAACTGGGCGTTGAAATACGTCGTCGCCAAGCGCGAGTCCGACACCGAGACCAACATCGACTTCGACACGCTGCCGCAGAAGATCGCCGACGTGAAGGCGTTCTACAGCGACCAGCAGGTGAGCCACGAGGTGCAGGTGAACTACGACGCCGGCGGCCGCGCCCGCGGCGTGGTCGGCCTGTATGCCTTCAACGGCGACGCCGGCGGTCAGGTGCTCAACAACTTCTTCAACCTGTCCTTCGGCGATACGCAGGGCACGGTCAACACCAACAGCATCGCGCTGTACGCCGACTGGACCTTCGACCTGAGCGATCGCCTGAAGCTCGACGTCGGCGCCCGCTACACCGACGAGGACAAGCACGCCGTTGCCTACAACATCGGCTACACCGATGCCACGTTCACCCGGCCCAACGGCGTGGTCGCGGCCAACTTCGACAAGACGGTGAACTTCAAGAACGTCTCGCCGAAGGTCTCGCTGGACTTCCAGGTCACGCCCGGCATCATGGTCTACGGCCTGGCATCGCGCGGCTTCAAGTCCGGTGGCTACAACATTCGCGCCAATACCACCGCGGTGCCGCGTTCGGGCGAGCCCTTCGACGACGAGAGCGTGGACAGCTTCGAGGTCGGCACCAAGATGGGCCTGCTCGACCAGCGCCTGTTCCTGAATGTCGCCGCGTTCCACAACGTCTACAAGGACATCCAGCTGTCGGTGTTCACCGCGCTGCCGGGTGGCGGCTTCTTCGGCGACTTCACCAATGCCGGCAAGGGCACGATCAACGGCGTCGAGGTCGAGTACCAGTTCCTGCCCACGCAGAACTGGCTGATCAGCGGCAACCTGGCCTGGCTGGACGCGAAGTACGACGAGTTCATCAGCGCCGGCGTGAACGTCGCCGACTCGCAGCGCTTCACGAATGCGCCGGAATTCTCCGGTGCGCTGAACGTCGAGTACCGCACCGACCTCGCGAATGGCGGCAACCTGTCCGCACGTGTTGGCTATTCGTACCAGTCGGAAGTGTGGCCGACCACCGACCTCAGCCCGGTGATCCGCCAGCCAGGCTACGGCCTGCTCAGCGCCGGCGTGATCTGGACGGTCAACGATGCGTGGACGCTGTCGCTGCAGGGCACCAACCTGGCCGACGAGGAGTACCGCACGACGGGTTACAACCTGGTCACGGCCGGCCTCGGCGTGCTGACCGGCTTCTACGGTGCGCCGCGCCAGTACAGCCTGACCGCGCGCTACAGCTTCTGATCGGCGCACCCGGCGACGGGAACGGACGCAACGGCGGGCTTCGGCCCGCCGTTGCGTTATGCTCGCCGCCGATCGCGGGGCTGGACGGGCGGATGAGGGCGGGGACCACGACGCGCACGGGACATGGCGGATGCTGAGCATCGGCGCCGTGGTGGCCGCGGCCGCGCTGTGGCTGGCGGTGCTGTTCGCCACCGCGGTGTACGCCGAGCGCCATTCCGGCGTGCTTGCCCGGCACTGGCACCATGTCTACGCCCTGTCGCTGGCGGTGCACTGCACGTCCTGGACGTTCTATGGCACCGTCACCCAGGCGGCGCGTTACGGCTGGCCGCTGCCGCCGACCTTCATCGGCGCGATCCTGTTCTACGCGTTCGCGGTGTTCTTCCTGATCCGGCTGGTGCGGCTGGCGCGCGAGAGCAACGCCACCTCGCTGGCCGACCTGATCGCCACGCGGCTGGGCAAGGATCCCTGGCTCGCGGCCACCGTGACCCTGGTCGCGGCGCTCGGCCTGATCCCTTACATCGCGCTGCAGCTGCAGGCCATCACGCAGAGCTTCGCCACGCTGACCAGCGGTTCGACCGCGGCCGCCGGCACGCCGCCGCCATGGCGCGACGGCGCGCTGTACGTGGCGCTGGCGATGGCCTTGTTCGCAATGCTGTTCGGCACGCGCCGTGCCAGCGCCACCGAGCACAACCCGGGGCTGGTGCTGGCGATCGCGTTCGAGTCGCTGTTCAAGCTGCTGGCGATGCTCGCGCTGGGCGCCTTCGTCTGGTTCGGCCTGAAGGGCGTGCCGGCGCAGGCGCTGCCGGTGACGCCGCTGCCCGGCGCGGGCGGCTTCTTCCCGCTGGTGCTGCTGGGCGCGCTGGCGATGTTCATCATGCCGCACCAGTTCCATGTCGGCGTGGTGGAGTGCCGCAACGACCGCGACGTCCGCACCGCACGCTGGCTGTTCCCGCTGTACCTGCTGCTGATCGCGCTGCCGGCGCTGCCGCTGGCGCGTGCCGGTGCCGCGCTGCTGGGGGACCGCGTGCCGTCGGACATGTACGCGCTCGCGCTGCCGCTGGCGGCCGGCAACGACGCGATCGCGCTGCTGGTGTTCCTCGGGGGCCTCAGCGCGGCCACCGGCATGGTGATCGTCGCCACGCTGACCTTGAGCCTGATGATCGGCAACCACTGGTTCGCGCCGGGCCTGCTGCGCGGCGCGTGGTCGCGGGGACGGGCGGACGACCATCGCGGCGGCCTGTTGCTGCTGCGCCGCGGCGGGATCGTGGTGATCATGCTGCTCGGCTGGGCCTACGCGCGTCTGGTCAGCGGCAACGAGGCGCTGGCCGATGTCGGCGCGGTGTCGTTCTCGGCGCTGGCCACGCTCACCCCGGCACTCGCATTCGCGGTGTGGCGCCCGCAGACCCCGGCGCGCGCGGCGGTGGCCGGCGTGGTCGCCGGTTTCGCGGCCTGGGCCTGGGTGATGCTGGCGCCGATGCTCGGCGCGGGGCAGGCCTGGCTGCAGGCGGGGCCCTGGGGCCTGGGCTGGCTGGCACCCGAGTCGCTGTTCGGCCTGACCGGCTGGAGCCGCCTGGGGCGCGCGGTGGGCGTGAGCCTGTTCGTCGGCACCCTCGCCACGCTGCTGGTGGCGGGTCTGCGCAGTGCGCCGCATCGCAGCGAGGCGCGCGGCTCCGACCTGCGCACGCTGCGCAATGCCGGCCGCCGCTTCCTGCCGGCGCAGCGCGTGGACGACCTCCTGCGCGGCGCGCCGCCCAGCGGTCCCGTGCCGGCCGCGCTGGAGCTGGCGCTGGAACGCGAACTGGCCGCCGTGCTCGGCAGCGCCTCGGCGCGATTGCTGCTCGATGCCGCGCGACGCGAGGCCGGGCCCGACCTCGACACCGTCGCCGCGATCGTCGGCGAGGCCTCGCAGGACCTGCGTTTCAACCAGCGCCTGCTCGAGGCCGCGCTGGAGAACATGAGCCAGGGGATCAGCGTGGTCGACAGCGAGCTGCGGCTGATGGCCTGGAACGCGCGCTATGCGCAGCTGTTCGGGTTTCCCGGCGGCATGCTGCGCGTGGGCATGCCGGTCGAGGACCTGGTCCGCCACAACATGCGCCATGGCCTGATCGGCGCGGTGGACGTCGATCAGGAATCGGCCAAGCGCCTGCGCCACATGCGCGCTGGCACGCCCTACATCGCCGAACGCCGGTTTCCCGACGGGACCGTGGTCGAGATCCGCGGCAACCCGATGCCCAATGGCGGATTCGTGGCCACCTTCACCGACGTCACCGCCTTCCGCGACACCGAGGCCGAGCTCAAGCGCAGCAACGAAACGCTGGAATTGCGCGTCGCCGAGCGTACCGAGAGCCTCGACCAGGCCCGGCGCGAGGCCGAGCGCGCCAACGACGCCAAGGGCCGTTTCCTCGCCGCGGTCGGGCATGACCTGCTGCAACCGCTGCACGCCGCGCAACTGTTCACCGAATCGCTGGCCAAGCAGCTCGACCCCGGGCCGCGGCAGTCGCTGCAGCAGGTGCGCGGCGCGCTGGATTCCACCACCGACCTGCTGACCGGGCTGTTCGACATGTCGCGGCTGGAAGCCGGCGGCCTGGTGCCACAGCCGCGCGACTTCCCGCTGTCGGAGGTGCTCGAACCGCTGGCCTCGGAGTTCCGCGCGCTGGCCCAGGCGCAGGGACTCGCGTTGCGCTGCGTCGCCACCGAGGCCTGGGTGCACGGCGATCCGCAGTTGCTGCGGCGTGTCCTGCAGAACTTCCTCGCCAACGCCGTGCGCTACACGCGCGCCGGCCGCGTGCTGCTGGGCGTGCGCCGCGACGGCGACGGCCTGCGCATCGAGGTGCACGATACCGGCCCCGGGATCGAGGCCTCGCAGCGGTCGCTGATCTTCGAGGAGTTCCGTCGCGGCGAGGGCGTGCCGGGGCAGGGACTGGGACTCGGGCTGGCGATCGCCGACCGCATCGCGCGCTTGATGCACGCGCCGCTCGGGCTGCGCAGCCGGATGGGGCGGGGCACCGTGTTCTCGCTGCGGCTGCCGCGCGCCGTTGCGGCCACGCGCCACCCCGCGGGGCCGACGCGCACCGGCCTCGCCGGCCTGCACATCCTCATCGTCGACAACGATCCGGTGGCGCTCGCGGCCCTGCGCGGCCTGCTCGAAGGCTGGGGCTGCACGGTCGACGCCGCAGCCGACGGCGCCGCAGCCGACGGCGCCGCTGCCGAAGCGCTGCTGCGTGCGCATGCCGCCGCGCTGTGGCTGTTCGACTACCACCTTGACGACGGCGACACCGGCATCGCGCTGTGCGCAAGGCTGCGCGAGCGCTTCGGCGCGCGGCCCACGCTGATCCTCAGCGCCGACGACAGCGGTGAAGTGCGCCGCGCCGCGCTCGAACACGGCCTGTCGCTGCTGCAGAAGCCGGTGCGGCCGCTGGCGCTGAAATCCGTGCTGGACCGGATGCTGGCGAGCCGGCTCTGAGCGACGGGCTCCGAGGGGACACGGCCCAGCCGCCAACCGTTGTCATTTCGACCGCAGGGAGACGTCTGCCTGCCCGCGTGATGAAGCGCAGGTTTCTCCCTTCGATCGAAGCGACAGGCCGAGGCCAGGATGCTGCATCGCATGCCTGTCCGGATCGTAGCGCTGGCCTAGAATGCGCGCTCCCCGCGCGCGGACGCTCCGATGCCCTACACGCCCATCGTCGCCACCCTCGGCTACGTGCTGTCGCCCGATCGCCGTCGCGTGCTGATGGTCCATCGCAACGCACGACCCGGTGACCACCACCTGGGCAAGTACAACGGCCTTGGCGGCAAGCTCGAGCCCGACGAGGACGTCGTCGCCGGCATGCGCCGCGAGATCCTCGAGGAAGCGGGCATCACCTGCGACGCACTGGCACTGCGCGGCACGATCAGCTGGCCGGGATTCGGCAGGCACGGCGAGGACTGGCTCGGCTTCGTGTTCGTGGTCACGCAGTACGGCGGCACGCCGTTCACCGCCAATCCCGAGGGCACGCTGGAATGGATCGAGGTGGATCGCATCCTCGACCTGCCGCTGTGGGACGGCGACCGCCACTTCCTGCCGCTGGTGTTCGACGAGGACCCGCGCGCCTTCCACGGCGTGATGCCGTATCGCGACGGGCGCATGGTCTCGTGGGCGGTGTCGCGGATCTGAACCCGATGCCCGGCCGCAGGGTCGGGCAAGGCACGTGGCCGCCGTCGCGGGCCGGGGTCAGTCGGGCGCCTGCCGGCTCGGGTCGCCGATTTCCAGTTCGCGCAGGATCACGCCGGCCTGGGTGCGGTTGCGCGCACCGAGCTTCTCGAAGATCACCGACAGGTGCGCCTTGACCGTGCGCTCCTGGATGTCGAGCCGGTCGGCGATCTGCTTGTTGAGCAGGCCCTCGGCGACCAGGGTGAGCACGCGGAACTGCTGCGGCGTGAGGCTGGCCAGGCGCGCGGCGAGGTCGGCATCGGCCGGCGAGGACTGGGTGCGCGTGACCGCGCCGCGCAGCGCCGGCGGCAGCCATTGTTCGCAGGCGAGCACGCTGCGGATCGCCTCGCGCAGTTCGTCCAGCCCGGCGCTCTTGGGGATGTAGCCGGCGGCGCCGTGGTCGAGCGCGCGGCGCACGGTGTGCGGGTCCTCGTTGGCCGAGACCAGCACCACGGCGACCGCGGGGTACTGCGCGCGGATCGCGGCGAGGCCGGCGAGGCCGTGGTTGCCCGGCATGTGCAGGTCCAGCAGCACCAGGTCGATGTCGTGGCGCGATTCGAGCAGGGCCAGCACGCCGTCCAGCGATTCGGCTTCGCAGGTGGCCACGTCCGCCGCGGCTTCGGCCGCGGCGCCACGCAAGGCGGCGCGGAACAGCGGGTGGTCGTCGGCGATCAGCAGCGTCGGCATCGGTGGATCATGCCAGCGCCAGCGTCAGGTGGACGCTGTTGGGGTCGTAGACGTAGTCGGCGAAAGGGCCGCAGGGCGTGAAGCCGGCCGCGGCATACAGGTGGCGCGCCGGCGCGAAGTACGCCATCGAACCGGTCTCGAGGCTGGCGCGCGCGTAGCCGGCCGCGCGTGCCTCGGCCAGCAGGTGGTCGAGGATCGCCCGGGCCACGCCCTTGCGCAGATGCGCGCGGGCGGTGCGCATCGCCTTGATCTCGACGTGGCCGGCGTCCAGGTGCTGCAGCGCGCCGCAGCCGAGCAGGGCGTCGCCGTCGTGCAGGGTCCACACGCGCACGGACGGATCGCGCAGGCCGGCGAGGTCGAGTGCATGCTGGCTTTCCGGCGGCGCCGTGGCCTGCATCGCTGCGCGGTGTTCCTCCATCAACGCGGCGAAGGCAGGGTCGTCGAGGTCGGCGCGGCGAATGTGCATGGTGGGGTCTACAGTGTGATTCCGGCGCTTGCGGCGGAGGGCGCCGAGGGCGCGTGGCGATGTTCGGAAGGCGCGAAACGCTTCACCCATCCCGTGCCCTTCCCCCGCAAGCAGGGGAAGGGCGATGGTGCCATGCGGGACCGGTTTCGAACGCATCGCAAGCGTTTCAGGAACACGGCTTCGGAGGCTTTCGTTCTATTGTGCCGTCCAGCCGCCATCGATCGGCATCGCCGTGCCGGTGACGTTGTGCGCCTCGCGCCGGCACAGCCACGCGGCCATCGCGCCGATGTCCTCGGGCAGCGACATGCGCAGGCTGGGCTGCTTCTCCGCGAGCAGCGCACGCACGCCGTCCTCGCGGCTGCCACCGTTGCGCCGCGCCTCGACCTGCGGCTCGATCAACGGCGTCTCCACCCAGCCCGGGCAGATGCAGTTGACCGTCACGCCGCCGCTGTCGCGGCTGCCGGCGGCGGCGTACTCCAGCGCCGCGACCTTGCCCAGGCCGATGACGCCGAACTTGCTGGCCACGTACGGTGCCTTGTCCTTCGACGCGACCAGCCCGTGCACCGAGGCGATGTTGACCACGCGGCCGTACCCGCGCCCGGCCATGCCGGGCAGGGCGAGGCGCATGGTGTGGAAAGCCGCGCTGAGGTTGATCGCGAGGATGTCGTTCCACTTCGTCACCGGCATGTCGGCGATCGGCACCGCGTGCTGGATGCCGGCGTTGTTGACCAGGACGTCGATGGCCGACCAGCTCGCGACCTCGGCCATCATCGTCTCGATCTGCGCCGGGTCGCGCAGGTCGGCGGCGAAATGCCGGGCGTCCGGCGCGCCCGCGACGCGCACCGCGGTGGCGGCGGCGTCGATCTGCTCGTGCGTCCCGAGCCCGTTCAGCGCCACCCGCGCCCCGTGCGCGGCCAGCCGGCAGGCGATGGCCAGGCCAATGCCGGAGGTGCTGCCGGTCACCAGCGCGGTGCGGCCTTCGAGGAAGCGGTCGTTCATGCGGTCCGGCGTGTCGCGGTGCGGGCCCGGAACGGTAGCAGGACGCGCTGCGCGCGGCGTGGTACCAAAGTACGATGATGGCCGCGCCCGGCGCTGCTAACGTGCGGGCATGAACACATCGATGATCGGGAAGTTGTGCGTGGCCGCCGTCGCCGGCGGCCTGGTGGCCGGACTGGCGGCCTGCGCGGGCGCTCCGCGCGCGAAGCGTGCCGTGGAGGCCACCGTGTTCACAGCGCAGCAGCACAGCGAGCATCGCGGCCAGGACGACCTGCTGACCGCCGGCCTCGGCCTTGACGGCCTGCGCGCGATGGCCCCGCCGGCCTTCGCCAATCCCGAACGGCCCACGGCCGCAGAACTGCGGCGCCGTGCCGTGTGGAGCAACTGGCGCGGGATCGCCGACCTCGCCCCGGGCGGCGGCTACGGCGAACTGTTCGGCAACCTGGCGGCCGTGCCCGGGCGCGAATTCGGCGCCTACGCACGCGTGCCCGGCGCCACCCAGCCGCATCGCGTCCTGCTGCAACTGCCCGACGCCTTCGATGCGAAGAAGCGCTGCCTGGTGGTGGCGGCGTCGTCAGGTTCGCGCGGCATCTACGGCGCGATCGCCGTCGCCGGCGCTTGGGGCCTGCCGAAGGGTTGCGCGGTCGCCTATACCGACAAGGGCGCGGGCACCGACTACGTCGACCTGGGTGCCGGCACCGGCGCACGCGCGGACGGTACGCGCGGCACGCTGGCGGAGGGTGGCCTGGCGTTCGCGCCCGAGGTGCCGGCCGGCGCCACCGGGGTCGCGTTCAAGCATGCGCATTCGAAGGACAACCCGGAAGCCGACTGGGGCCTGCACGTGAAGCAGGCGGCCGAGTTCGCCCTGCGGGCGCTCGACGATGCGCTGCCGGGCGAGGCGCCCTTCACCTTCGCCAACACGCGCGTGATCGCGGTGGGCATTTCCAACGGCGGCGGTGCGGTGCTGCGCGCGGCCGAACTGGAAGGCGCCTGGCTCGATGCCGTGGTCGCCGGCGAGCCCAACGTGCTGGTCGAGGGCCACGGCGGCCGTTCGCTGTACGACTACACCACCGAGGCCGCGCTGCTGATGCCCTGCGCGCAGCTGCATCTCCAGGGACTGCCGCAGCCGCCGCTCACCGCCCAGGTGGCGCCGCTGTGGGCGGCGCGCTGCGCCTCGCTCAAGACGGCGGGACTGGTCGATGGCGATGACGCCGCGGCGCAGGCGAAGTCCGCGTTCGAGCGCATGCGCGCAGGTGGCTGGAGCGAAGGCGCGATCCGTGCCGGCGTGCTGTCCACCGGCTTCGACCTGTGGCGTGCGGTCGCGGCCACGTATGCCTCGGCCTACGGGCGCTACGGCGTGGGCGAACACCCCTGCGGGTTCGCGTTCTCGGCACAGAACCCCGATTTCACGCCGCGTGCGGCGACCGCCACCGAGCAGGCGGCCTGGTGGAGCGATGCCAGTGGCATTCCGCCGGGTGCCGGCGTCGGCCTGGTCGACGCGACGCTCGCGCCACCGGACTTCACCCTGGCCGGCCTGCAATGCCTGCGCGCGCTGTCCACCGGCGCGGGCGAGGATGCCCGGCGCGTGCAGGCCGGCATCGCCGCCACGCGCGCCGCGCCGCCGCGCGCCGGCCTGCCGGTGGTGGTGATCCACGGCGCCGACGACGGCCTGGTGCCGATGGCCTTCAGCAGCGTGCCCTACGTGGCCGCGGCGAAGGCCGCCGGACGCGACGTGCGCTTCTGGCAGGTGGCCAACGCCCAGCATTTCGACGGTTTCCTCGGCCTGCCGGATTACGCCGCGCGCTACGTGCCGCTGCTGCCCTACGTGTACGCCGCGCTCGACCGCGTCACCGCACATCTCGACGGGGACGGCGCGCTGCCCGCGGATGCGTCGATCGCAACCACGCCGCGCGGCGCCGGCCAGCCGCTGGAAGCACGGCACCTGGCGATTCCGGCGCGTTAGCAGCGGTGGAGCGCTGATCGGGGGCTCCGGCGGGATCCTGGCGGGGAAGCGGGCGCCAGGCCGCTCCAACGACGCGTGGTCGACGCAATCGGTCGCGATGCGGCGCGTGCACCGGCCGCACGGGCGCGGGATCGGCGTTTCCCGCCGCGGCGGGAATTTGGCACCCTGTAGCCCCGATCCGCGCGAGCGCGCCATGCCACGTCCCCGCCATTTCTCGATGTTGCGCGATTTCCACCTGGCCGACTGGTTCACGCTGGCCAATGCCTTCTGCGGCACCGGCGCGGTGTTCGCGGCGATGCGCTTCCTGCAGGAAGGCGGCGCGTCCGACGCCAGCCGCCGCGACCTGCTGGTCGGCATGGGCCTGGTCCCGCTGGCCTTCGTGTTCGAT